>Ga0308011_10000380_pt1 | contig 23836 bp, 17 predicted proteins | sample Neamet177_FD_203144 | JGI IMG/M metagenome (GOLD analysis project Ga0308011, IMG submission 203144) | Marine microbial communities from water near the shore, Antarctic Ocean - #177 | ecosystem: Environmental > Aquatic > Marine > Unclassified | place: Southern Ocean | collected 2014-07-25 | reverse complement strand
TCTAAATCTTTCATTATCCTCTGGTACGTCAAGGAGGCTTCATCAATACCTTGTTCAACAGCAAGTTTATCCACCATAGCTTTCTTGGCTTGGTAGGTGGGTCTCAATGCAAAAGAATCATAACCAACATCAGCACTGGTGGTCATGTAAGTTCCACGACCATGCTGACCATCACGCGACTGACGGAGTATCGGATTATTAGAGCGATCCAATGCTCCACCATTGGGAGAAGAATGCCAGAAGATTTGAATATCTCCGTTAGCTTTTCTACCATAGCCTGATGCAGCATTATTAAGTAACTCAAGTCGTGTTGGGCTAGTTTTTGCAAGGTACATAAGATAGCTACTCACCATCTCATCTTTCATTGCAGGGAATACTCCTCTAAGCATTGTGTCTGCTGTAGCATCAGACCTTTGGATCTTAATCTGATTCGCTCCTAGAGGCTCTGAGTGTGCAAGCTCATCAAAGATGCCCACCAATTTGCTCTTATCAACGATGCCATCAGTAAGATACTTAACACTGTCACGCACATCATCAAAGATGTCGATAATCTTGTCGGCTTCTCGTGAGTCAAGGCCAGTAAAGATGTTATCTTTCTCTGGGAACTTGCCAGATAAGTAATGGATGAACGCTTCGGTAAAGAAGTATTCCATCTGCTGGTGCTCAGTAGCTGCGCCTCCAACCTGACCAACAACCTTTTTCTTAACAGACTCTGGCTGCAATCGATAGGTATCTAAGATGGCAATCTTGCTAGAGGAGGGTATAGCTTGAGTCCGTAACGCAAGTCTAGCCATGCCTCGAATACCATCACGAACCATCTCAGCGTTAGTGCCTGACAGTGACACAACATTTCTACGCCCATCAGCTAAGAACTTCTTGGATTCTGGAGAGCTAAGATCTAGCTCGTTAACCATGTCTTTAGCATAGGGAGTGTTGGGATCGCCAATCTTTCCCCAATGCTTTTGTAGATCACCCATCAAAGTGTAGTTGTCTAGGAACTTAGTACCTAAGAACTCTGAGTTGGCATCCATGTCTAGCATGTTTAGGAATCGAGCCATCACTGTGCGGAGTCCTGTCTGTACGTCAGGAGACCTATGAGTAAACATTGTTAAGAACTCTTTTCCGACAGCCGATATGTTTTCTGGGATTCCCTCATCGGGATCTATTGGCCCATTAAATAGCCGCTCTTCTTTGGCAACTAGAATCCTAACTACGTTGTTTAGGTTTGATCGATTAGCTTTCTTTTGATTACGTTTCTGTCCTCGATTAGCCATCTCAAGCCTAGCTTCCTTAATCACAGAGCTTGCCCTAGCGTCACCAGCGGCTGAATCAATCAATGCCTCTCTAAGAATGACTTGGATTTCTGCAATGGTTCCTTTGTCAATCGCTGAGTTCTTAGCTTTGAATCCTTTAGGTATTTTTGCAGACGTTGATTTCCATTTCTCAAGTAAAACAATGGCAGCTTTTTGTGCTTCGTCATCGACACCTGTCGCCATACGAGTTAGCTCTTCAATGCTTAATTTCTTGAGTGCAAACTTATCAGAGTTCAACTGGTCACGAGGAGTCTTGGGTACGTTTTTAGACTTCGCCTTGGTAGCCCATTCAACTAGAGTAGGGTTCATTATCTCTGGCTTCTTCTTCTGCCACTCTACCTTGATCTTGAATCCATCTCGGTACTTATCAAGAGCTTCTGGGAAGGATTCTTTAGACATGCCAGATAAGATAAGCTCTTGCTCGTGACGGAAATACTGCGCTCGGAGAGTGTCATCTAGCTTAGAAACTAACTCACGAATTCCACCTTTTTCCCATTTTGCTGCTAGAATTTCAGATAGCTCTATCTCTGCATCCCTAGGAAGTTCTTGGAATCCTGATTCAATTGCTTCCCAATCAAGATCTCCACCCATCTTTTCATTTGCTTCTCCATAGAACTCACGGATAGAAGCATAGATGCCTTCGGATGCTTTTCGTAGCTCTGGATTAATTGCAGTAGTTTGTCTGAATGCACCCGTCTTTCCACGCTGACTAGATAGAGAGTAGAACTCTTTTCCTAACTCTTTCATTTTCTCAATGATGGAAGTGTTACCAAGTGCTTCTTCTATTCCCATGTTGTGATCATTGGCAGTGGCTATACGGATACGGATAGCTTGGCCTGTTGGAGTCTTCGGTTCAGCATTTAACAGCGCAACCTTTGTTACGTTCTCGGTCAGAAGATCACGATGCTGTTTTTCATTAGGGATGATGTTAATGAATAGGCGTTCTAAATCTGGATCAACTACACCAGACTGCTTAATGAAACGCTCGTATAAATACTTAAAATGAATCTGCACTTTTTGGAAAAAAGTTTCTAGCTGGGCATCTGGAGATGCATGAGATCGCATGGAGAACATAGAAAAGCTCTCTGCAAAAAACTCTTGTGGAGACAAGTCTGAGTTAGTACCAATGATTGTTCCATCACCAGAATTGTATTGTCCAAGCTCTTCTTTTGATACACGACTCTTATTGCCATAAGGGAGTGCATTGGTTAATTTTTCTTGGTCTAAACTACCATCTTCTTTGTAGTATTTGCCCATGGATTCCATGAACTCAATCTTTTGACCTGGAGTCAGTATGTTGCCATACATCCAGTGAGCCACTTCATGGTAGAAAATCGCTAGCTTGGGGGTTGTAAGACCTTCTCCGTCTGAAATATTAACTTGATTACGCTTCGCATTTGGTTCCCAAGTTCCTTCATTTCCTTTCTTTGCTTTCCCAAAGATAGGAGCCGTATCCGCGTAGCCTAAGTCGCCAAATCTATCAAACAAAGCAACTGCATTGTCCACAAATACAGTGCCGTGGGATTTAAACTTCTTGCGTATTTCTGCAACCGCCAACTTTCTGGACTGAGTATTCTTAATTATTCCGTTAGGCATTAATTTTTGACGAAGCTCTTCAACAGTTTTAAGAGCATCGATGCGCTTCTTCAAGCTAGTCGAATAACGGCCCCATTGCGCGGTAGTTAGGTCAGTAGAGATCATATCAAATTTATCAATGGTCATTGATCCAACTGTATAGGATGAAGTCCTAGAGGTTGAATTGCCCGTTGACTTCAGTACCTCAAGAAGAATAGCGTTGTCTTCTGAAGTCAATCCCAAATCATTTAGCGTTGTTCTACTAATCTCCTCGAATGGAATAGGTGCTGGATCGGCAACTCTTGGAGTTGCTTCTGGAACCTCGGAAATGGGAGCTGCTTCTGGAGCTGCTTCTTTAGCTGCTTCTTTAGCTTTAGGTGCAGGCTCATCCAGTATATTCATTATATCAGCAAGTACACGAGCGTCATCAGAATTTGGAATGTCCGAATCCATCTGTGCTGTCGTATAGTCTGGGCTTTCAGCAGTCTCAACTGGTCTTTGAACTGGAGCAGTCTCGGTTGCAGTGGTGACTTGCTCATCTGTATAAGTTTTAATTCGAGCAGCCAGATCATTAATGGAGATACTGGCAACGTCTTCGCCTTCTACCGCAAGTCCTTTAGCCTCAACGATCTGCTTCATTAATTTCTTGCGTTGATCTGGTCGCTTACTTTTAACTGCCCTTTCTATAACCTTTTGATCAACACCCAACTCTTGAAGTAAAGAGATAGACGCTAATGTTAAGTCAGCACGAGGGCGACCATTACTTACTGGAGGAGCTTCTGGTACTGCTGCTTCAACAACATCATCAACCACTGGAGCAGCTTCTGGTGCTGTATATTCTGCTGTTTCAACAGCGTCATCTAAAACAGAAGTATCTGCTTCGCCTTCTTCTATTGTCTTAGCTACTGGAGCTGGAGCAACTTCTGGCTCTACTTCTGGAGCTGTAGGTGCTGGCGCATCGGACGCATTGGTAGGCACTCGTGTTGTCGGTGCAAGTTCTGGTGCGTTTTGAGAAGCCTCAAGTGAGTTGCGAATTTGGGCGACAGTTTCTTTGAGGTCAGATAATTCTTCACTTTCTTTGAAGAGAGTTTCTTGTGCCTTACCAGAAGCGGTCTTTAACTCCTCATCTATTTCTGCCTGACGAGCTGCACCATTGCGTAGCTTAACGCGATTACGATTGAGTAAATTAATTTGGGCAACAAGTGGCTTACGACCAACTGGATTAGTGGTTTGATCTAACCTAGCTTGTACTCGGTCAATGGCTCCAGTGAGTACATCGTAGTCATCTTTGTCTACCCAACTGATTGCCTCTTCTACTGGAATTTTTCGATCTGCTGCATCCATGGCAGCACGTTGAGCATCCATCTCATCAAGTTGAGCTGATTCTGTAGCATCCATCTCAGCACGTTGGTCGTATGATTCTTTAGTTTCTGTATCGAGCTTTGCAGCAGCTCCTTCTGGAGTTAGAGCAAAATCAACTTCCTTCTGAGTCATCATTGGAATTGATTCGGGAGTGTAGCCTTCGTCAAGTAGACGTTGGGCTTGCTTGGTTCCTATGCGAGCACCCCATGCTCCAGAGAACGCAGCCATGATTCCACCTAGACCAGCACCAGCAATAAGACCGATACCACCAGCCATTGCACCTCGGCTTAAAGAGTATTCATCTTGGAGTCCAACTTCTCCTTCGTAGCCTTGAGTTAGTGCATCGATGCCCATGCCAACAGGTGCAGCAACTGCTCCCTCGACTAATGCACCGCGTTTGGCAGCAGCTTTTACACCAGCTCGCATGCCACTTTCTCCAACTGCTACAGCTCCACGAGCTGCGACTTTACCTACTGCCCCACCAGCACCAAAGCCGATAAGGTTAAGGGGGTCAGCCAGAATAGATTGGCCTATGTTTGCTGCAACATTGAACCCACCAATGTGATCGGCAAAGCCACCCTTGCTGTTTAGCATAGGTACTTTGTGATAAAGGGAGGTCATGCGTGACATGTGAGCGCGTTGCTCTTCGTTGACGCTACTGGCTTCAGCCCAGTTTATTCCAGCTCCAACAGTATTGAGGTTGTTCCAAGATTGATCTTCATGAAACGCTTCAAGCATCTCTTTATCATCTGAAAAGTATTGACCTTTCCATTTCCGATAGTAGTCGCGGATGTCAGCCAGAGCACGAGGGTCGCTAAGAACTTGGCTGTCGGGTGCTTCTTGGAGGTATGCTGATGAGGAGGACGTTGCTGATGGATTACTAGCTTCTAGTTCAGCTCTGATTTTGGCTTGTCGTGCGATTGCATTGGCGTTAGGTAAAGACATTCGGTACTCCAGTTTCCGAAATTAAATTATTAAGGAAACTGTATTGGAGTACCGAGTTTAGGTCGTCCCATCAGGGCTGTAGATTATTAACTATCCTAGCTACACCCTGTTGTAGTTTTGTTATATTTTTGGCAATCTCATCCATTTGTTCTTTCACTTGTAGCTGTTCATTTAGTTTAGATTGATCACCTTTTATTCCCTTATATACTTTATTTAGGTCATCATACTGCTTAACTAAAACAGGGAATTGTAGCTGCGCTGCTTCCAGCTTTTCTAACTTTGGATTGAACTGGTATTTTATTGCATCATCTGTTGCTTTTTCTATTTTCCCGTTGATAATCGATAAAGCTCCTTCAATACTGGTGATGGGGCCACCACTAGCGTATAACTGCGGCACGTAAAGGTTAGCATCAAATGCTCGACTTTCTTTAACTACAGCTTCCTTTTCTGCTGGAATTTCCATTTTACTGGCAGCTACATTTCCTTGAGTTATGATGTCCGTCATACCACTTATGGCTTCAGAGATCTCTTCAGTTGTTACAGCAGGGCCAAAAGCCTTTTGGGGTATCTTTCCACGCACCTTTAGATCAGCTATTATTTCAACTGCCAAAGATGCCATAGAGCCTTGTCCAACTAAAAAACTATTTCTGTCTTGGTTAGTAATTGCTTGGTTCATTGTGGCTAGGTGAGCATCAATCTCCTTTTGAACCTCAACCATGTATAGATCTTTAAACGCCAAAGGAGTGTATTGATCTGGCCCAATCCTTATCTTGGCAGCAGCAACAAGTGAAGCCCTCTTTGATTCATAGGTTGGAAACACGCCTTGTGCCATCTCTGTCATCGAAATAAGTATTTGAGTTTGAGTCGCCTCCTCCCATTCTCCTGTGTCTATTTTTTCTTTGATTTCATCTTGAAATGCACTAATAAAATTACCTTTCATTTCATATTTTTGTGACAATAGATCAGCCGCAGATGCTATATCTGAGTTGGTTGTTATTGCTTTAACATGATCTCCTAATTTTTTGGAGTTGGCTGTTATTTCTTTAGCAATCAACTCTGCTATATCTGTTTCGGAAGAAGCTAGTTTGGATGCGTTAGATAAGTTAGTAGTTGTCATACCTGTCATAATGCTTCGAGACTGTCTTGCATTTGTTAAATCCCAAGCATTTTTAATAACTGCTTCATCCGTTATGTTGTAGCTGTTATAAGCTGCCTTTACACTTTCAAAAGTAGCTTGATTTACTTCTACCTGTGGCTCTATAACTAAGTTAGCGTTTGCTGCGTTAGCAGCAGGCATAGTAGCAACCTGATTTGCCGAAATAGCATTTTGATCTGTGTTAGAAACCTGTGTCTGGGCATTGTCCATAACTTTCTGATTAATATCAACGACAGCATTAGTGTTAGTCATCAACCGCTCAGTCGCTGTTTGAACAGCAGTGAGTATTTCTTTCTCAACGCCATTAGCAAAGGTGTATTGGCCTTGACCAAAAACTAGATCACTTTGCATCTGCTCAATGACTAGGCGAGTAACTGCTTCTTTAGCTGCCTCTATAGTCATTGTGTTGGATTTGTTTGTGAAAGCACGATCTTTAACTGTTTGAGCAGCAGTAAGAATAGCGGCTTCTTGTTCCCGATTGAAAACAATTTGTTGGTTTTGAAAGGTAATACCTGTCCTCTCAAATTTAAGATCAGCCTGTCGAAATTCCTTATCCTTTTGATTTTCAGTCTTTTGATATTTAGCTACGTAAGCCTTTATCTGGTTTAGGCTAAGAGAAGGAAATAGAGACTTTAGGTCTTCTGCATTTGTGAAGCCTTTATCTATTTGTTTACCTAATTCTAAAGAGTATTCAGAAAGGGCTTCATTATCTTGCAAAGACTGCATGTCGCCAAGAGATAAACCATTACGAGTTTGGCTTTGTAATTCCTGAAGCTGAAGAGAGCCTGCTTGATACTGGCCTGTTAAACTTTCATAAAGGTCTGCATTGCTCATAGGCGCAGTTGAAAACCTATTTTGCTTTATTGCTTTAGCGATGTCTGATTCAACATAGTTGTACAAAGCTCTCTGGTCTGTATCAGCTTTAAACGCAGATACTCTATCCTTCTCTGCAATAGATTTGTTCTGAGCATCAACAATGCTTTGGAGCCTTGATTGACTAGGGGCATGGCGAGCCAACACTCCACCAGAATTTTGATACCAAGCATTAGTAAGATCTTCGGTGTTCATCTCCACACCCATCTCTTGGGCGTTCTTTAAGTGCTCATTAAAAAGACGAGATGACTCCCTGCGATTGGTGGTGTTAGCTGCACGTTGCTTGTGCATTCCATCCATAATTCCTGCAAACATAGAGAGTCCCCTTATTCCTTGTCTTTTTCTGGCTTGTACTTATAGTCGAAGTTCCAATCATTCTCTCGAAGATTCTCCAACTCCCTGCCAAATGCATTTGCCGTGTTGGTAGCGTTGGCTTGAGCACTAGCTGCTACAGAACTGGCTACATTTCCTGCACCAGCAAGAGCACCTTGACCATCAGATTTTCTGGCTGTGTTCATCATGTTAAATGGCTGGGTGTATAAGTTGTCATACTCCCCCATGATGTTTGATCTATTGGTACTGACTAGAGTTTCATAATCACTAGCCTTCTTGAAGGCTCGATCTTGTGCGTCAGTTCTAGCGGTGGACATTAGGCCAGCGTACTTATTAGTCAACTCACGCTTTCTGTCATCTTCCACAGAAGAGTCGAGCATGCCCCGTGACCTTTGGTTTGCGTAACCTTGGGAGTTAACTCGGTCTATGACGTTGTTTAGATCGCCTAAATTCTGATTATAATAGGTGTCCATGTCACCTCTTATAGTCTGCTCGTTAACGGACTGACGAGACCCTAGACGTTCAAAAACACCCTTGAGAGTTTTTTGATACCTATCAATCATATCTTTTTGATCTTGACGCATATCTGTATCATAAGATTCTCTGAGCTTGCCCATCTCCAGCATTTCCTTCTGGATAGCTACCTGCTCTGCCTGCATTTTCTCAGATATGGCATTAGTCCTAGATGTTTCGCTAGCCCCATAAAGGGTTGCCCCTAAATTGAATAATGTTCCCCAGCTCATGATGCCACCTTATACATTGATTACGTCTGCGCCCCAACTCGATCTACGCGAGCTAGTGCCATTAGTTTGGTAATTGTTAACGCGAGTGTATGACCAACGTCCGTTTCTGTCTTTAATCCTTTTCCAGAAAGTCACTCCGTCAAGGCTAAATGCATTCCCGTCTTGACCAAAGGCTCCTGTTCCATTAGGGTCAGGAAGTTCGCTATCATCTTTATCGTCAGGTAAGGTGAAGTCATCTTCGTCATCATCGTCATCATCATCATCGTCATCATCGTCATCATCATCATCAGGTTTAGGATCAACTATCTTAGGATCTTTAGGAGGTTCATCATCGATAACAGGTTCCTCAACATCATCATCATCAAATATACTAGAGCCAATATCTACTGTGGAGTTAACATCCTCTGCTCCACCAGCCTCAACTACGTTGATGTTTCCACCTTCGTCATTAGCCAATCCAACACCATCAACAAACAAGCTATTGGTTGTAGCACCTAATGTAATTTTTTCTCCAAATAAATCGAAGGATGGATCAGTTCCTTTAATGATGATGCTCTGACCATTAGGCATTGTGTAAACACTGGTAGTGTTTTCATCGAACAAGCCAGAGGTAGAGGTGTCTACGGATATTCCGCTAGATGGGTCTTTAGCCCATGTGGATATGTTGGCTAATAACTGGTCATATATATATTCTTTTGGAGTGTTGGGGCCAAGGTTGTTGATGCCAAAACGTGGCATTAATCCCATTAGACTTTCCCATGCTGAGTTCTGATCAGCCGCAGTCACAACAACGTCACCACTGTAGGACTTCTGAGTTCCTAATATCTCTTGTTCAGCTTGAACTATGTTCTGGATTTCGTCATAAGATTTTCCAGCATTTTTAAGATCACTCATTCGGTCAACCCAATATTGTTGACCATAGACTTCTTTGTCTCCTTGGCTTGCGATTATTTCTTTGTTCGCTTTATCGGATGCACCAAGGGATTCCTCTTTAGCCTTTTGATACGACTCCATGAGATCAACAATCTCATCAGTCGCTGTTATCTTCCCAGACTCTATACCATCTAGGTAATCTGTAAGTGATATATCCGCAGTCGCTGTGTCTGCGTTTATAGCATCAAGTAGAGCCTTTCTTGTGGTGTAGGTTTCTGGTAATACTCTTTTGTCACCACTGTCAGTGACAGTTAGATAATCATTACCCAAGCCATTAGTTTTAAGATCTTCTAACAGTGCAGCGGTTGAGTCCGTTGCTCCTTCAAATAGGGCTTCGGCTGCTTTCTCTTGTGCCTTAATTGATGCTTCTGTAGTTTGAAAATTAGAGTCTATTTCTGTATTAGCGGCATCTATTTCAGCCGACAGAGATTTATCTTCAGCAGTGGCTGCGTTTTTGTTTTGATCAATTGTCTTGTTGTTTGTAAGGATGTCCTTCTCAAGATTAATTATATTTCCTTCAGCGTCAGTTATTTGAAGTCCATATTCTTTTTGAATGCTGGATAAATTCAACAGCTCCTCATTGATTCCATCTGTAGCAGTAGTCAGCTCTTCTTGTACGCCACTAACTTCATCTGAAACACCTTCTATCTCCAGACCTGTTGCCGCTTGGTTAGAGTTAATAAGGTCTGTGTTTTCAGCCTGACCTTTAGTAATGTTTCCGAACTGTGACTCGACATTAGTTTCAAATGAACTTTGCCAATCCCTCATCCAATCATCTTCGTAGTCATTTTCTACATAGGTCGTAGTGTTCACTGGTTGAACTACCGCTGTGTCAACAGTAGCGTTACCATTAGTGTTACCAGTAGTGCCGACAGCACCTAATACAGCAGCACTTCCACCACTTCCGAAAAGATGATCATTAGTAGTTACTGCGGTAGTACCTGTGTCTGTGGCAAACTCTCCTTGACCAGTGAGCTTGTCCATAAAGTTGTAGTCAATCTTATTCTCACCAGACCCTTCGTCATCATAGGTAGCGGCAGTGGCAGTGTCAGTAGTGCTACCTCCACTTCCAAAAATATTGTCATTACCTGCTGAGAAATATGTTTTAGTAGGTTTACCATCACCTTTTACATCTTTATAAGAAGAAGCACCACTTCCTCCACTTCCAAAAGCATGATCATTACCTGCTGAGAAATAACCCATAGTGATCCCCTTAAATTATTGCTGTTGCTGTGGATAAACTCAGCATCAAACCAGCACAATTTCCAGATGCATTAGTGACTGTAAAATCTATTGATTTTCCTGCACTCGTTGCATCAATCTGTATTATTGTTCCAAGGGTTTGGTTCGATGCTGTAGCAGAAACAGAGTAGGTAGATCCTACCGCTGTGCCATCAACAGTCATTGTGACATCGCACGTTCCAACTTCAGTCTTTAATGAAAGACCATCGACTCTTAGTACCTGTTTCCAGAGGCGCATCACATGGAGGCTTGCATTGGTGACAGATCCAGACTTATAAAGAGGGTACATTGCTGCGCTAAATCGATTAGGCAGTTGAGCTATAGGAATCTTTGCCGTGGCATCAAGGGATGCTACTCCATTGGCTGCTGACTTAGAGGTCTTTAGAACTACGGAGGACAAATTTAAGTCTGCAATCTCAAAGCCAGAGCCAGAGGAGTTAACACGGATGTTGCGAAGAGCGTCAGTGCTGCTGGGAACTGGTAGAGATGCTTCTGGTGAGGTGGTGTACCATGCTCCAGATTCTTTGAACTTTAGTTCTGCTACAGCTCCAGAAGTATCTACCCAGAGGTATCCATCGTTGCCAGCAGGAGTCGAAGATCCTACATTCATGTGAGCTTTGTCTGCTATCTCAGCAGCCAATGTTGCTACTTTGGCAACAGGTATTTGTCCGTCAGAGATTGCAAGCTTACCGAATGTAATAAACCCGTTAGTGTCAGTGTACTTATCTTCAGTCATCAATCCAGCAACACGGACAGACGCATTGTTCTCTATAGTAATTATTGAGATCAAGTCGTTAACTGATAACGCTGAGTTAAAGGTGACAGTGTTGGTGCTGGAGCTGGATGTGAAATCATTTGCTCCACCTGTCTGTTGCAGGATTCCGTTACGATAAACTAAGATCTGCTCTTGGTCAGTGTGAACAAAAGGAATGATAACTTGGTTAGCTACAGCCGTGGTATCTGTTCTGCGATAGTTTGAAATTGAGCTGGGGCGTATAGAATATATTGAAGACTTAACTCCAGATCCTACTGCCGTTCCCAAAGTGATTGTATTTGCAGAAGAGTTCAAGGTGTAGGTGGATTCGGCTTGTAATACTCCATTCAAATAGAGCACTACGCTGTCAGTGGTCGCTTCAAATGTGTACGCAATAACAGTCGCACCAGTAGCCAATGATGTATCTTGTCGGTTAAAAAAGATGGGAGCATTGATTGTTCCAACATCTGATCCTGCCGAACCTCGAATATCAGCAATGGCGGCAATAGACAGCCAACCTTCTGTATTAGTGGTGTAAGTTCCTACTCGATACTGGAGGCCAGAAGTAGGGTCGAGACGGATCTGCACAACACCATCGAATACTCCAGTGGAGCTAAAGATAGAATCTAAAAGCTCGCCTACAGACTTGTTGCCAAGTTCTGCCGAGTTAATATACCGAAGTATATTTTCAAACTCAGTATTGATGTTACCCGTAGACGTATAGTTTTGTGGATGCTGCTGTCTGATGCGAGCCATTTTAAATTACCTACTTTTTAATGTTGATGGCAACCCCTAAAATTTGGATCAGCCCCTTACCTTTTAATGTGAACTTAAATTGGATGCCTCTGTAACGATGCTCCAACTTTCGATTAAACTGCCTACTTAGTGGCACATCTGGAAATTCTCCAGAGACAACATCATCACTAATTTTAAAACTGTGAGTAGATAATGTTCTTCCATTGTCATCAAATGCTTCAACGTCAATCTCACCTTTTCCTATTGCTTGAATGAGCATGGAGTGAGATTGCTTCATTTCGGTCATAGTGCCATGCCACAGGATCGGGGTCGTCACTACTGCTGTAGGGTATTCACTTGGAGAGTCTTCAATATAACGATACTCCCAGATCTGACCATTATTGCCGAACAGGGACACTCCTCCTAAAGAAGAAGCGCATTGGATATTTTGAAAGTCAGAAGTGCTCCACTTGTTATCTTGTGCGTCATCGTTAGGAGCCAGAGATATAGTGAGTCGAGTACACAAAGAATTAGAACGAGGGAAGTAGATGTGATACTGGTGCTCGTCTTGATCATAGTGTGCAGAGATGTCTTCTGGGTTAGCCACTTGCTTCACCAGATCTCGATAGAGTCGAGTCACCTTAGATGACATCGGTTGAATGTTAGCTGTGATCCCGTTAACAGTAGATCTAAGGAGTCGGTAAACTCCATCTCTGGCACAGAAGAACACACTGTCAGCTACAGATTTAATTGTGTTGTGGGATATAGTCCCAGCGTTGATGATGATGCTGTCATCAATTGCAATCTTAGTGTTGTCTGTGGAGATCTCATAAACTACACCTTGATCTTCAGTAAAGATTACTAGGCGAGATACCTCAAACTTGCCAAGGCCCATGATCGTGCCTTGATTGCCAATGATGTTTTTAATATCAACAAATATAGATTTAGTAACTTGCTCCGCGACTATATCTTCATCTTCTGGAAAGATGCTGGAGTCATCTACTCTGCTAATTTTAAACTTAGTCTTAGACTCTGTTCCACCAGCTATAATTAATCTGTCTTGTATAGTGATAGCAAAAGCAGGGTCTTGAATGTTTTCTGAAGTTGATCTTTTAAATTCAGTGCCATCAAAGTATTCAAGAGGCTTAAATCGAGAGGCAAAAATAGTCTTGCCACCAAACACAGTGGAGGTAACTGTTGCATCGACATCGTAAATATCTATAAGAGATGCCCCGTTCTCTGCAAAAAGGCTAGTCCCTTGATCCTGAGACTCTGCCCACACCGCAAGATCACGCCCATAAAAAGCCAGATGACGGACAGTTCCGATAGTCGTTCTTCTTAGAGTGGCTCCATTATCACGGACAATTGTTCCTCTCCAATCACAGGTAGCGTTGATGCATTCAACTAAATGCTGCTCATCTCCTGTATCCAAGGATGACTTATCTCGACTAGAGTCAATCCCTTGGAAGTTATGGTAAGAGTACGTCTGAGTCTTTACGCCAGATGGAGCTAGTGTGCTAGACATTATCTAAAACTCTGGTTGAACGTGGGCTTTAATGTTCCATGCTTTGTACGATAAAGATTCTGGTTCATGGTGCGGAAAAACTTCTCTGAAGCATACTGAGATTTAGAGGAGCCTTGCTGGACTGAGTAATGAAACAACATGCCAAGAACAATAATATTATCTGGGATAGCCCTAGCATCTTGGATAGAAACGTAGGGTTCGATAACTAAACCTGTCCAATAAGGATGGCTGTTGATCTCTTCAATAACTTCATTAGCAAACTCAAGCATCATCAAAGAGACATCCCCATCAACTGTTGATGGAGTGAACTCCCCGTGCCTGCGAAGTGCCTGCATAATTAGCTCTTCTAATGGGGAGTAATCTGAGCGTATTTGGGGGTTCATACTAGCCATAATTATTTCTCTACTAATATTCCAGTAACAATATGAGAGTGACGTAATGCTTGTGCATGGATTGACTTAGGCACAGGCCAGATGTGAGAACCATCAGATTGGATAACAGGCTTTATCAGCACATCTCCTACCTTTAATGTGAATGGAGCGTCTCCAACACGAGGGGATATGTAATCAATTGTGGTAACTGCTGGCGCACTGTCAGCTTTAATCTTTTTATCTGTCATTGTTTGTTTCCTTGTAAAAAAAAACCGAGGGGTCTCCTCGGCTTTTATTGTTGTCTTTAAACTAGGTTAGGTCGTCCTGTTAGACAGTTAACCAGTTCTTAACAACGTGATGAACCTTAGATTGGGTCAACTCTAAGCCACACTCAGTAAGATACTGGTGCTTGCTTCCGTCAGTGTCCCTACTTTGGATGTCACGCTCTAACTGAGTGTCAGAGTTGGCAAGGTAGCGATACTTAACATTAGGCAAGTCCAGAACTACCATTGAGTTCTTGAGGCTTGGGATTTGACGGAACATTGGGTGCAGAATTACATTCAAGTCACCAGCGAATGTGCTGTAACGAGACATGTTGACACCATAAGCTCCATCAACCTGAGTTGGTTGCCAGCGGTTTTTTGCAATCTCTTGCATGTTAGCTGCAACTCCAGCACCAACGAAAGCGATCTTCTCTGTTGAACCATACGCGAAGATGTCTTCAACCAATAAGCGGTCAAATTCTTTCTCAGTAATCTTGTTCGCAACAGAGTTAGAAGCTGCGTCAGTGATGTTGGTAATGGTCTCAAACAAACCGCCAGTGAAGCGAGTTGGAGTTGAGGTTGAACCATTGATGGTGTGCTTCTTACCAAAGAACATAGCGCGTTCAATGTCACCCATGTGCATCTTCAATGCCTTAGTCAACTGCTCCTGCTCTTTGTCACCAGTACGAAGCATGGTGTTTTTAAGAGTACGAGTAATGTTAACTGGGGTCTTAAAGATTTGCGTTAGGTTGTGCTGAACTGTTGGATCAAAACTAACGGCAGCAGGACTTGCGCTACCTTCAGCTTGAGCTGAACCAATGATCACAATTTCTTTGTTGATCAAAGTTGCAGTTGCAGTAGAACCAATACCACGAACCACTGTTAAGCTAGCAGCAGAACCACCAGTAGCGTTAGCAGTTACCAGCATGTTCTCTCCAGTAGATGTAGAGTGCAAGATAGTACCAGCAGTGATGAAAGGCACATCTGCATGGTTGGTTACTGTAACTGTGGTAGTGCTGTTGTTGATTGCAGCGTGTAAGTTAAGCACACGATCAGGTAGCTCATCACGGAAATGATTGAACTGTGGATCGTCTGTGGCTTCGCCAGAAGTCATGGAGAGCAATGCCTGTAAGGGGGCTGCTCCATTTGGCTCCAAGAGTGTAAATAATTCTCGATAATTTGTGGGACGGAAGTCAGTAGTAAACGTACCCGTACCCCGTAAACCTAAAATTGCCATGAGATAATTCTCCAAGTTGGCTGGTTGTATAAGGATTAAAAGATTTGTTGCCTATGCAGGAAATTCAACTGCTGGTGGCTGTTTACCGCTGAACATTGTCGGTCTTTTTGGTGTGGGCCGAAGCGCACTGGATAACGGACTTGTCTTGCGATAGGTCAAGACTACCGCTCTCGCGGTAGCCTATCGTCCTTTTAGTATCGACCACCACGACTAGCCATTACTTTGTTGGCTGCTGCATCAATGAAGGTTTGATCTGGGCTAGATACTGGAGCTTGATTGGAGACTGCTGGAGCACCAGAAGCATTACCCGTAAAGGCTTGTCGTTTTTCAGTGATGCCACGCAAGCGTTCTAGCTCTGGCGCATCTTGATTCTGCTTGAAGTCTTTAGCAATCATCATTGTTAGTTCAGGATCAATGAAGTCCTCAACTGTATAGCCACGAGAGTAGGCAAACTGCATGAACTCTTGCTCGGCTTCATCTGGCAATCCAAGAGCTGATTGAGCTTGCTGAAGGTTGTTGCCTATGCGCTGCTGCATGACACTACCTTCACGACTATCACTTTGCTCCAACTGCTTGTTAGTAGACTCGGTAACACCCTGCTGACCTTGGATAACTTGCTGAAGCATCTGACGTAGCTCTTCGTTCTGAGCTTTCATTTCACTCATGCCATCCATAGTTTCACGGAATCGAGGAGGTAGTGAAACAGCATTATCGTCTTCCCACTGCTTCATCATGCCATCGATGTCTGAGGAGGATTGATTAGCTTTAGCTGCCTCTGGGTTCTGTGTGCCTTTACCCATCTGAGGATTGTGAGTCTGGGTCTTAGCAGCCGCTGTCATAAACTTGGCTAGGTCTTTTGCACTAGCGTTTGGATTCTTCTGCTGTGCTGCTTGGAGCATCTTCTCAGCCAGATCGACAACAGGCTTTAGGTTTTGATGCTTGAAGTTTAGTGCGGAGTATCGGTCAAAGGTTCCTTTAACTTGCGCTTCAGAAAGCTCTCGGTCTTGATCGCCAAACTTTAATCGCATGACTTGTGCTGCATCAGCAGATTGCTTGTCACCTTCCGTTGATGGAGATACGCCTCTAGCCGCTTCTTCTTGTGGAGTGGCTTTTAATGTTGGAGGAGCTGGTGGAGGAGCCATCGCTGCTTGGGGAGATACTCCAAGCTGTTGAGCTGATGCTTGTGCGATAAGGTCTTGGTCTTGTGGATTCATAGTGTTTCCTTGACAGCCGTAGCGGTCGGTTTATTAAATGCTTCTTGAGCACTATGAATTGTGAGGGGGCTGTCGTTTGTTTTCGTCCTTACGTTTCACCTTTCTCTCTTGCCGCCTCCAGAGAGGCATCCCAATTAACCTGATCCTCGTACTGGGAGATTATCTTGTCAGGTATTTTTGAGAATGCATTGGCTGCATGCATAGACCCTCTTCGGAAATTAAATTCGTCTGGAGTCATTGGTTTATTTTCAGACATGTCGATTGCTGCTTTAAGTATGTCTTCTTTTATAACTACCTCAGTCAGGTACTTCCATCCTTCAGATTCTTTGAGTTCATTCATGATGTTATGGATATGCTTTGTTTCGTTCATATTGAATCTCGGAACATGTAGAACATAAGGCCGATCCAGCCAGTAGGTATGGCAGTCATTGCTGCCCAGAAGAGTTTGGTAATACGAGAGGTGACTTGAGCGTTGGTGTAGATGATTTTGGATTGGTCGGTGACAATGGTTTCGAGTGAATCAATGCGCTTATTAAATGATTCCTCCAGCTTCTCCATCTGCTTATCAGTGGCTTCTTTGTTTTTAAAGAGAGAGACGATACGCTCCTCCATCCGAGCCATAGATACAAAGCCTTCATGCAACTTATCAATCTTCCCTTCCATACGCTCAAGTCGCTTGCTTTGTGTTTCTGACATGTCTGTATAATGTGCTGGAATAGGTTGAGATCAATAATGACATGGGGGTGGAAGTTGTTCGTCCTAATATCCTTTCAAATAAATTGCGACTCCGAACAAGATTCCCAATCCTATGATCATGCAGATGCCTACGTTAATGGCTAACGAAACATCCTTTTGTAGTTTGTTGTTTCTTCTTATCCGAGCGTTTATTTTCTCCTTCTCTTCTTCTTTTCTCTGCCTGTGCCACTCAGCTTCAAATTTTACGAAGTCACTCCAGCCATTTAGTCGGCTCTTTTTTAGGTGGAACTCAAGCTGAGAACGCCTAACTCTCTCTTGCTCTGCAAACTGGTAAGCTTCTAGGGCTGTGCCACGGCTGTTGGCATCTCCAGCTTTCTCTTTTACTTTCTGAGTTGCTGACAGGTAATCACTCACTTGACCACCGACCTCGTAGAGCTGCTTGCCGTTCTTCAAAGCGGTGGATAGTGTCTTCCAGATGGCATTGGCAATGGCGATTTCTGCTAGCATACCCATAGCCTCCTAGAGTAGTAGTTGTCTTGCATTATTTGGTAAGGAGCCTTGGGGGGTTGGACAGGAGTGTAAGACTGTAGTCGGTACTCCACTTGAGGTTCCAGTACATGAGCTTGACCAACAGGTGCTTGGACAGGTGCTACATGGATAGGATATAACTCAAGAGGAGACGACCACATTAGTTTCTCTTAATAGCCGCCACGCTTCATTGGCTTCTTCATTGGCTTCTTCTTTACCGAAGGTTTAGCTGCGTATGCTGCTGCTGCCTTCTTTCCTGCTGCTGTGTATGGGAACTTCTTCCCTTTGACGTTTGGCATTGTTACTTCCTCTTCTTTGCGGTTTTAGCTGCTTGTTTAAAGTTCTTTGCAGTTGGAGCACCCTTTGCTCCAGCCTTCTTCATGGTCTCTCCAGACCCTGCTTTGATCCTCTTCTTCTTTGCGTGAATGTTAGCGTACAGACTCAAGATCACCTCCTTACCATTTTACTTTTGCCGACCAATAGGCCGCGCTGGTTTTGCCTTTGGCTATGTTCTTACCATGTCGAGCTTTAAAACTAGCTCTTTTAGCTTTCATAGCATCTGACTCACCAGCTTTAGGTTTACCTGCCGTAGACGCACCCTTCTCTCCGAATCGGATCATGCGATCTTTTCCATCATCTTTGATTAGAACAACGTGTGACTTTTTACCCTTTGCACTTGCTTTTGGCTTGTTGTAGCCAGAGAAAGTTTCGCCTCTGTAGGTTATGCTCATGCTATAGCACCCTTACTTTTAGGTTCTGCGCTGATAGACTTGTAATTCTGCATCTATTATTTGCAGGGAAATCATAGTCGTAGTCAGTGCCTAAGATCGCTCCCTTGTTTAAAACTGCTGCGTCATAGTTAATAGATACACCATCCGAACTGGGCAGAATAGTTGAAGATGTAGCTGTAGCTATGTAAGGTGCGACCATGAGGTCTAATGTATCTCCGACAGTGAATTGGTTTGCGTCTACTACTGCATCTAGCTGTGCTTTGTCCATAACATTAGCTGCGGTTGCATTTAACGATTGTTGGATTGTGGCTAGTTCATTGTTAACTGTTCCGTTAACCCATGTTTCTGAGGTTGAGAATGACTGAGCATTTGTTGAGTATGTATGAACAACTTCTGCGCCACCTACAATGAATAATTTACTTCCGTCTGGTTTAAAGAAAAGTCCCATAGGAACTGCTTCTTCACTAGCTACAGAAAGACTTAAATTGTCATAACTTACTGTAGACACATCAAACGCAGTAGATAATGAGTAGCTAAAGACACGATCATTTGAACTTCCTACCACAAACATTTTAGTACCATCAGCGTTAAAAACTGCGCCTGCTGGAGTATTTTCCTGTGTTGTATTATAACTTTTAGATGCGTAGCTAGAGGAAGAAATAGACCAAGCTGTGCTTAATGTGTACTGAAAGACACTGTTCTGAGAATTACCAACAACGTACATTTTAGTGCCGTCATTACTAAATGCTACATCCGTAGCACTACTATCTTGACCTGATATTTCATATTGTGCTTCGGCAGTTGAATTGGCTGTAGCTAAATTCCACCCTGTAGATATAGCATATTGGTACACTCTGTTGTTTGTTGAGCATATTGCATAGACTTTAGTTCCATCAGATTTAAATGCAAATCCTTGAGGATAAGCCATTCCTCCTAGCGACAATTCAACAGAGTCATAAGATGCTGTTGTTACGTCCCAAGCTGTGCTTAACGAATACTGAAAAATCTTATGTGGAGTTTTTGATAGAATATACATTTTAGTTCCATCAGGTTTAAAAGCTAAATCAGTGGACGTTCCTGCTTGAGAAGTTGTATTAAAATTCTTACCAGCATCTACAGTTGCATTTCCTAAACTATAAGCTAATTGAGTAAAGGCATTATTATACTGCCAAGTGCCTGAGTTATTTCTTGCAATAGATCGGATGCCTACTCCGTTTTTAGCAGTCTTCCAAATAGCATGATTGTCAGTAGACACTGCATAGCTCACAGTGCCGTTGCCAGCAATTTGATCTGCTGTCATCGTGTTAATGTCGCTCCAATACTGTGAATCTATTTGACCATTTGCCGCAGTAATTGCTGGATTGTAGCCTGATGGGTAGGCAAAAGAGCTTGTTGCTGCGGTGTATTGATAAACCAAACTTCCGCTAAAAGCATAGAGTTTAGCTCCAGAAAGAGTTACAGCATAAACATTATTAGCTATATTTAGAGAATTGTTTGAGTATGATACGGTATCTAAATCAAAAGCCGTAGATAAATTATATTGAAACAAACTGTTGTTTGCAGCACCGCCAACAATCATAACAGTGCCAGATACGTCTATAGCAAGACCTACAGGTGCTGAGTCTTGTGATGTAACTTGTAGCCGTCTCCCTCCGTATGCCGCAGAAGATAAAAGAAAATTAGTTGATAAATTATATTGAAATACTTTATCTTCTGAAATACCAACCACATAAAGGTATGAGCCATTATTGCTAATTGCAAGTCCTCTTCCGCTAGAAGTTTGAGCAACAATTGATTTGGTGTGCGTTAAACTTGCTGTTGTAATATCCCACGCTGTACTCATTGTGTATTCATACAAATTTGCGGTATTAGCCGAAATATAAAACTTAGTACCATCGGCACTAAAGGTAATTCCTTGTGCAGCATTTGTTTGGCTTGAAACACTAAAAGTAGCTACGCTTGTTGCGGTTTGTATATCCCACGCTGTAGACAAGTTGTATGAAGTAATGGTTTCAGAGATACTTGAGAAAAACTTAGTCCCATCTAAACTCATAAAAATATGAGAACCAGCTGAAATAGTCTTGTCATTATTGTCATCTACTATGCCAGATAAAGAAGGAATGCCATAATTATGAGCAATGCTATTTAAAGTAATGCCGTTAGTAGTGTCAATTTTTAATGCGTACATCTGCCAAGAGCCAGAAGCAATGGCATTAGTGTTGGCAAAAGAAGTTACAATTGAATAAGCACCAGCAGCAGATGTAAGGATTGCTTCACCACTATTGCCAGTAATCTTCTTGCCCACATCAGCCGCAGCAAATGAGCCAGACCCTAAAGAAAACGTACCATTCGCAGTTGCACTTGAAGGAGTCAGTGTTACTGCTGTAGCTGTATTTTGTAGAGTGTAGTTATCGCCAGTTGGAGTAACATCCCAAACACCTTTAGAAGATACGCCTACTTGAGACACTTCTTTTGTTACGCCTACTACGAGAGTTGGTGATACCGCACTTGTTAAATTTATTATAGCTGTTTCATTTGATAGGAATGTTTTAGTCAGCGTACCCCTAGTGGGGTTAGTGCTTATACCTGTCAGATTTGAACCATCACCATTGGGTGCGAGTACGTTTGTACCGATAGCAAGACCTAACGCTGTCCTAGCGGCTCCTGCTGTACTTGCTCCTGTACCTCCTTTAGCAATGTCTAAGTCTGCACCTGTGAAGTTTGCGTTGGTTACATCACCAGCCACTAGGGCTGTGCGTAGTGTTTCTGCATTTGTTCTTGACTTGCTCATATTTAACTCCCTTTAAGGTGCTGTGGGCCATGTGATTGTAGTAGGGAAGTTTTCTTGTGCTGGTACTGCCCTCAAGTCAGATCGGTATGTTGTCATGTCACTTGTCATAACCACATCAGACAAAGCGTAGAAGTCCGTAGCTGCTAAAAGACTATCACGGGTAACACGGGCATCTGCTGCTACTTTAGCTAGTTCACTAGCTGTGTATGCTGCCTCATGCTCGGCTTTAATAGTTGTGACACCATCATCGTCTGTCGTGTCTGAAAACTTGTCTACAACTGCCCAACCTTCAACCCAGTTGTCATTAGCATCTTGAACTGGAGCAACAGAGTTAACTTGCTGCAATGCTGTACAGCTAGGCTGTGGTGCTGCGAGTACAGGGTCTATGTTGAGATGGGTGCAAACGTCTGCGTCCCATACTCTTGGAAATGAAGTGTTTGCGTTAGCTCGGCGAATCTCGCCTTGAGTGCTTACGGCTGCTGTTGTTTTATTTCTATAGTTCATAGTTGATTGTTCCTATGCGATTGCGTAAAAGATAAAGGGATTTCCTGAATTACCAATAAGGCTACCAGTCATTGTAAACCCTGCTGAGTATGGGTCTATGTTATCTTGGTTGGTTACAGCAGCGTTAGTAGAGTCGAGGGATAATCGTGAGTCGTTACCTGACACAATGCCTCTAGCTGTGTCCCAGAAGTACCAACTGTCTGTTGTAAGAGCTTTTATTAATACAAACCTAGCACCATTAGAAAATCCACAGTCAACATTTACTGTAACTCCAGAACCTCCAGATACAAACGTACCAACCTTACTGATACCATCAAGAGTGGCGAAGAGGTAGGCTATGTATGTTCTTCCAGAAGCATTTGTTCCAGACGCATTACCTAAGGTAAAAGATGCAGACGTTGGCTCTGTGTTGTTCCAGAAAGAGGTACTCGAAACTGCCGAGTCTGCGTTGTTTAATGCGAAGAATTTTGTTGCGGTTATGGTTTTATTATAAACTGCCCAATTATCAACATCGCTTCTAGTTTTAACCCATATCATTTCTGGAACAACACCAAGCGAATGTGCTTGTGTCCTAGCAGAACCAGTACCAGAATAAGCAACCACATCCATGAAGCCTTTTGCTCGTTTCCACATCCACGCATAATCACCTGCACCTATGTTTTGGTTCCATACCCCATCATTGAAGTCAAATATGCGGTGTGAACTAAAAGTGGCATTACTTTCTGCTGATGATGACGAGGTTGCTAACTCTAAATTACCCATAAGCCTTGTGTGTAACTGTGCTGTATCCTCCGCTGCTTTTCTGAGGAAAAACCAATCTACTGGAAATCCAGAAGGCCATTGGGTTCCGTTCCACTGACTTATAGCAAACACATCAGTAGCAGCTTCTGGCTCGACCATCATCGGCGCACGAATTGCCATGTAGATTGTTTCAACTCCAGAGGTGTTTATAGAGATACTAGAAGATTTAATTTGAAACCCTGTAGAAGTTAATTGAAGTTTTTCACTTTTATCTTCTGCATTGGTAAGGTTTGGGTAAAGTCTTGCATCATCACTACCCGCAGTAATTCCTCTCATACTGTCCCACATGTTCCAGTTGTTTGAATTTACTACTTTTGTAATTAAAAACTGAGGTTCCCAACCTAAGTTAACTACAGGGCCATTAGCGTTACCATTGCCAGTATAACTCCCGCACTTAATCATCTGGTCATCAGCATCTTCTGAGGAGTTGTCAGCGAATAGGTAGGCAACGTAATTTTGTCCATTTTTATTGACGTTTGTAAGTCCTACTCTAAACTGAGTATCTGTGTGACCACCTAAATTACCAGCCCACCTTGTATTATTGTTAGTAGATGCCGCACTAGTGTTTAAATCTAAATACTTAGAACCACCTAAATCTTTATGAAACACAGGCCAGTTTGATGCCGATGTAAGTTGCTTGACTATAATCATTGCTGGAACACTACCAAGCGAATGGTTAATTAATCGTCCAGAAGTTTCATTTCCTGCATAGGTTACAACATCAAAGAACTTTTCCTTCTTACGGAATGTCCATGAGACTGAACTTACATTATTAGTATTAGCCCCAGTATGATAACCTTGATTTAAGGTAAACCCGTTAGAGTTAAAATTAGTTAAGTCTCTAGGGTAGGCAGCAGGTGCTGTCTCTTGAGCACCAGTTGAATTTGTAAATATGCTTTTTTTAATGCCTCTATTTGTATCAAATAGCGCATGGTCATTTCCACTTCGAGGCTTAAGCCAAACTAAACCACCTTCACCCGCAAGGTCTATGCCGTTGTTAATAACATTCTGCACGTTATTACCAGTAAACAAATGCGTACTAAACACATCTGCAACATCAGTCGCACCACCGCTAGGGCTAGTACCTAACAACTTCTTTTCAATAGTCATAAGTTACCCCATTGCCTGACCAGCAACAATTCCATACCAAATAGTGCCACCATCTATAGTTGTGAACGTAAGTATGTCAATTCCTGACGCTGTTAGCGTAG
>Ga0308011_10000376_pt1 | contig 24086 bp, 40 predicted proteins | sample Neamet177_FD_203144 | JGI IMG/M metagenome (GOLD analysis project Ga0308011, IMG submission 203144) | Marine microbial communities from water near the shore, Antarctic Ocean - #177 | ecosystem: Environmental > Aquatic > Marine > Unclassified | place: Southern Ocean | collected 2014-07-25 | reverse complement strand
CACCTGTTCCGCTTACAGTTAAAATGTTAATTGCAGCACCAGATCCTCCAGCAGGAGAAACAGTAGTTGCAGCAGAAGCAGCACCAACAGTAGCAGAATAACCTACACCACCAGATAAAGTTGCAGTTTCAACACCATTTAAATCAGCTTCAGCTACAAATGGAGTAATTAATGGGTTACCTGCTTGGTATCCTACATCGCTTTTTGCTAATCCATTTCCAACAACTTGTGCAGCTTCAGTAGCTAACACTAATGCAGGATCTAAAAATTCTTGTCCATCAATACAGCAAATGTTTGCAGAATCACCAATTGCATAAGCATTGTGATTTAAGAAACGTAATGCTGGAGAACCTTTCACATCCATTCTCATGAATTGTGTAGTTCCACATGGAGTACATTCAGCTCCTAAAGCTAAAGAAGCAGTTGCCTGCTGAGCAGTTAAACAATCTGCAGCCCATACTCTTGAGATGTACTTAGGGTTAATACCTTTTGATTTTACTGATTCTTTGTATCCACCATGACCTGGATTGTTACCAATCGTGTCTTTTGTGTAGAAACTTCCTTGAACCAAGTAAGCGTGTGAATTAGCCGGTAAGGCAGCTCCTGGAATGGCCATTGTTGTCCAATCAGAATCTTTCACAAGCCCTAACTCCCCTGCTGTAAGCAAAGAAGTTGACACACCTGCAACTGCTTCAGTTGAGGATGCCACAAACGTTTTGTAAAACGCATTATTAAAATATGCCATAATTAATTAATTTGTGTGAGGACCATTACCCCCACCGGTTATATATAATGATTTTAACAGTTTACTCTGTTCGTAACTTCTGTGTTACTATATTAATATACAAAATAATAATGTTATATCATATATTAATTGTTTCTTTCAGCAGCAGCTTGTGCTCTTTGTTGTTGATATACACTTTCTATATCCCCAGCAATAATAGCCGCAGCATCATCTAACATTACTTCTGCTAAATCATCTTTAAATTCACATTCTATATTTGTTAATGATACCACCCCTGTATAAGGATCAACACAATTTAATATTTCTATGTATACAGGTTGTCTATAATAAGTTAATACTGGATTAACTATTGTAAAGTCTGTATTTCTATAGATTCTTATTGTATTATTTATCATAGTACAAAATGTTTCACCCCATTCAAAATCTGGATTCTTTAAAGGATCTCTTAGAATTAAATTTACATTTGCTTCTTCTGCTAAATAAACCGTCATATCTCTAGCTGGACAACATTCTGTTTTAGCATTAGTACTAACTTTTTTAAATTCCAAATATGTTTCAACTGGAAAATTATTAGTTTCAAAATACTTATCTGTAGTTGTTCCTGTTAAAGATAATTCAATTAACAAAGGTTGTAAGTCATCTATTCTTTTCTTAGATAACTCATCACCTTCTTTATACATGTTACCCCCGTGCAAATTTCTTCTACACCATTCAACTTGAGCTTTATTAAAAGCTTCAACAAATTGCCAACATTCTATATTGTCAAAATCTTGACTATCTAGTTTATTTAACCTTTGTTTTAGTTTTATTAAAAGGGTATTATTATTCATTATTTATATTTTAAGAATTCCAATATGGTTCTACTTTTTCTAAAATAGATGTCAATGCTTCATCATTTTCAGGTTTCTTTAAAAACTCTAATACTTCAGAAGGTCTTTTACCTAATCTAATACCACTGTCAATTGGTTCAATCCAACCTCCAGCTTTTGTAGTTATAAATCTATAATATAAAGCGTCTTTTACCACTGCTCTTATTTTTAAATCTTCCATTGTAAGTTGAGATACCTCTAAAAACTGACTAGCAGCTTTTTTCTTAGAAGACTCAGCACCTAACCCATTAATATAATTATCCATATTTTCATATAGAATATCATTAGGTGTAGATTTAACATATTGTACACTATCTACATCACATATCTTTGCAACATAAATTAATTTAGCAGTATTAGAATCATACAATTTTTGTAATTCAACTAATGCTCTGTTTTTAATTTTACTTAATTCAGTACGAGTACTTAAACTTTCTTCAACTGTATCTAAATAAAATTTAGGAGGGTTATTCATTTCTTTAGCTTCTCTTAATGACTTAGCTACAATTGAAAAACCACCTGCATTTATTGCGTGTAATTTAATTAAATCATATGGATCTTTCTCTGGATCTAAAAACACAGGGTCATTTCCACATCTTAAACTTATTTTATCCCAAAACTTAGAGTTGTCAGGTTTCATGATTGTTAATTTGTTCCAAAAATCCTTATCATTTGGATCAACTACATTAGCTGCTAACTCTGCTTCTAATTGAGCTACTACATCTCTAATTTCCTTAATCTTATTTTTTTTCTTATCTTTAGGAAGCATTTTAACTTTAGGATCAAATTCATTTAACCCAGTTATATACCGTTTAACACCATTCATTTCTAAACAGGCTAGATTTTCTTCATGGTATACTCCATCATGAAGTGATAATCCATATTGTTCTAATCCCATATTTTCTTTATTAGGACTAAAAAAAGGACGTACAGCAATAGTTGCACTTTTCCCTAATTGATACTTTTCTACAATTGTGTAATCGCTCATTGTTTTTTTGGTTTTTAAAATTAGTAATTTAACAAAATCAAAGGTACATATTTTATGTACGTTTTTATATATTAATAATTTCTAAAGCAAGATGTTTAGTCTTGCTAAAGTTTTTGACTTTTATTATACTACAACCTTCAAATCTCCTGTAGAATGGTATAGATCACCTTTGACTAAACCTGCTGCAATTGCTGCTGCATTATTTGCGTAGTCTCTGACTAATATATCTTTCCCAACTGATTTTGAAGAGATAATTTTAGACACACTTGAATTTGAAAATTCATATGTTTTATTTGCTAACTTTATATCTAGTCCCATATTTATTTGTTTTAAAGATTAAAATAAAAAGGGAGGAAGATTAACTCCTCCCCTTTAATTATTTAGTTCTAGAATGATCCTCCTGTAACAGGGTTTCTCATTACAATTTTAAGAACTTTAGTTGGATCTTTAACCCAAATAGCAGGCATTGTTTGAGTCATCATAACTCGGTAACCATTGAAGTTTCCAGTAGAAGCAAAACCTTGAGTTCTTCCCATGTAGTCCATAGTACCATTTTGGTAGAACCACTTAAGTTGATTATCCCAAGAAAGTTTCAACAAGTGAATGTTGTCATTTCCTTCATCTGTTACATCAAAGATAATAAAGCTATAAGAACTTAGAGGACGACCATCAATTAATGGGTTCTCAATGTCATTAGTATTTAAATTATCAAATGCAGGATTCAATACAAACTTAACGTTAGCTAAGAAAGGAATAGTAAAGCTTGTGTAAGCAAAACCATAATCTAAATCCATACCTGAACCTTTAACAGCTCCGATATCTGATGCATTTTGAACTAGACCTGAACCATATACTTCATCAGCAATAGCTTTGTTGATCAATTGCATTCCTGCAATACCTGTTTGTACAACAAGTGATCTTTGTGGGTCTGGCCCTTTGAATTCAACTTTACCTTGGTAGAAGTTATAAAGTTCAGACTTAAACATGTCAAGAGTAAATGAAGACTTGTTATATACTCTTTTGAAAGAGTTATCTAACTGTGCCCATAAACCTACAGATAATCTAATATCATCCGGTCCATCTTGTTTAATTCTACCACCTTTACCCCACATTAGGTAAGTTTCAATATCCGTTGCAATTTTAGATAAGTGAGCTGCTTCCATATTTGTAATGAAAGTTCTTGTAAGAGTTCCATTTTCAAATGCTTCTCTAGCTCCTGCTTTACCCATATTTGCTACAAGTCCTTCAATACTAGGTACCGATGGATTGTTAGGATCTGTGTTAAAGTTTCTCCAAATCTCAGTTACTGGTACAGTACCATCAGCATTCAAACCACCTTTGATCATAAGATCAGCACGGCTAGAAATAGAATAATGTACATGTGCTTCTGCTCCACCTACAAAGTTGTAGAATTCACGGAAACCAGATCCTGTTTCAATGTCAGAAAAACGCTCTCCATACTCACCTCTTGCAGAACCTTTTCTGAAGAACTTTGTACCTTTAGCTAAATACTTATTATCTAAGCTAGCCGCGTTGTTGTTGTTTACCAATTGAACAGTGTAGATAAAACCGTCACCTGCTGGGATAATATCATCAGCCGTAATGTAAAGTTCTAATCCATTGTACTTATCATAAGTGATAATATCACCATGACCAAAAGTTCTTTTGGAAATTTTAATTTTAAAGGTAGTACCATCTACACCTTTAGTAGTGTTTGCTACCTCAATATCAGCGATGATATAAGGTAAATCTTGTGCAATAGGAGTTTGCCATTTATACTCACCACGCGCATTGTCCACCATGATAGTATTCTTTCCTCCAAATGATGCCATTTGATACAAAGGCATTTCTACCTTTTGGGTCATTGCCCAAAGATCAACTGGTCCCATATCCATAGGCTCAGCGTTACCGAGCATCTGTGTTAGGTGGTAAGAATCAACATGAGAACTAGCCTTGTAGCTTGTATCTCTTAGGAAAATCCCATTATTTAATACTGGAGTTGCCATAATTTTTACTTGTTTTTGTTGTTAATAATTATTGTTTATATTTAATTGTTTAATTAAATTCGTTTAAAAATGTTGTTGGTTCTTGGTAATTTCTTACCTACTGGTTTTCTTTTAGCACTATCTTTTTCCTGTATACCTAATGATGCAGAACTATTACTAGCTGCAGCAGTCTTTAGTTTTCTTACAGTTTGCTCAACACTTTTTTGAGCTCCCTTATCCATTATTTTTGATTTATATCCTTCTGGATCTTGAAGTAACCATAATGCTTCAGAAATTAATGTATAATTTGGTTCAACAAATTGATACTTTTCTAATAAGTGTCCTAGCAAGTTTGTATTCTTTCCACTTACTGAAGGATAACTAGGTTGTACTAAACCATTATATAACATGGCTTGTGTTTTTCTATCTATTTTGATATCTCCTAAAGTACCTTCTTCAAGTGTTTTATATACACTTGACATATATTTTTTAGATGCTTGCTCTTGTTGTTTCCTTTTTAAATCTTGTTCTTCAAGTTTTTTAACAACAATTTTTTCTTGCATCTTATCTAACTTAGGCTTAAACTTAGCAGCTTGCTTTTCAAGTTTACCTAAGTCTTTCCAAATTTCTATCTCTTCAGCTATTTCATCTGAAGTTCCATATCCAGTTGCACCTAAATATTCTTTAATAATTGTTTCTTGATCTGTTTCAGATTTAAGACTTAATTGTTTAGTTTCTTCAACACTACCTAAAGTATTAAATAAACCTTTAATATCTGTTCCTCCATCTGCTACATATCTTGCAGCAATTTGTAATTCTTCTGGTAAACTTGCAAAAAATTGTTTAGGAGTTTCACGTCTTACTTGATTAGCTTTTTCTTCTAAGTTAGCTTCAATTAATTCTTCCCAATCCTTTGCACTGTAATCATCCAATGATTTTTCATCATCAAAAGGTACAATTTTGTCATCTTTAATAAGTTTGCTGAATACATCAGATATACCATTAATTGACTTTCTACCTCTTTTTTCTTTCTTCTCTAAATCTTCCTCAGTCTCATCATCTAATGCATCTAAAATATCATCAGCTGATTCTGCGGCATCTTTTGATGCCTCATTAGATTCTGGTAGTGCATCTTCTAAATTACTTGTTTCTTTAGTTTCTGCTTGTACAGAATCTTTTTTAGTTAAATCATCTACACCGTCTTCATCTACATCAGCAAATGAAAAATCAGCTTTTTTATTTAACCCAGATAAAATATTAGGTTGAGATTTACTTTCTTCAGGTAATGTTACATCACCAGCGCTTGGAGCACCGTTAAAGATCTCATCTAAATTAATATCTAATGTTTCTACATTGCTATTCACAGCGGTTTCTTTTGTATTCATAATATTGTTGGTTTAAATATTTAGTACTTATATATACAATATAATAAAAGTTTAGCTATACTACAATAGATAAACTTTTATTATTTTACATTTATGTAAAGTTTTTTGCAGTATATAGCTAACGTTAATTATTTCTTATCAGATTTTTTAGAATCTTTAACATCGTATTGATTTTTGTTAGTTCTTGCAATTTGTAAATCTTTGTTTGCAACATCTCTTGTTGCTGCAATTTTTTCTCTTTCAACTTGAAGTCTTGCAGATTCCATACTACCTTTCATTGCCATTTCATCACGCTTAAGATTTGTTTGTTCTTGGAACCTTGTAGTTTCTCTAATATCTTTCATTGCATCTTGATAATCAGATACTTGGTTTTGATTTATATCTACTTGTGCTCCAAAGCCTGCCGATCTAATTTCAGCAATAGTTATATCATTTTGTCTGTCTTTATCATTCTCTTGCATTTCAACTTGTAGTTTTTGTTGCTCATCTTGAGCTTTAGCTTGAAGTTGTTGTTCTTGCATTTGACGTTGTTGCTGCATATCTTGAGCTCTTTGTTGTTCAACTCTACTTTCAGAATCTCTTAAAATATCAGTTACTTCAGATATTGAATCTGCTTTAACAATATTACCAAGCTCATAAATTGAAGCTCCTGTAGTATTATTAGTTAACGCCATTTGTTTAAGTTGTTCTAAGATTGCTCTGTGATTAGTTTTAGTAGTTGCAAATACGTTAAAATCTCTAAGTAATAGATCAGTACCATTTATAGTAAAATTAACCTTCTGAGCCTCTGTAGATATATAAGATAATCTAACACTTGGATTAGTACTATTATAATACTGAGCTAAGTCAGTTCTCATTTGATGTACTCTAGGCATTAGGTGATCTGAATGCTGTATAAAATATATTTCTGTTTGTGCATATGATTGTTGCATAGCATTTACAACACCCGTTGCGGTTTCTGCAGATACAGCTCCTCCTAATCGTTGTGGATTAATACCAATAGAATCAAAACATTGTTGTTTAAAGTAATTTGCTAATTGTATTCTAGACATTAATCTACTAGTCTGCTCCATGTTTAGAGTCTGATAGTGATTAAAGTTGGTAGCATTCTCAGTATTTGTAATTGATGTATCTAGCGGCAGCATTTGAAAATCTTTCATTGCTACAAATGCTTTTGCATAATTATTTTTACCCCAATCTTCACCCATAGAGTGACGTGGTAAAGCATTTTGATCAAACATAATTACTGTTCCTAATTCATCTATTAGAATGTCAGCAATCTGGTTATTAACCATATTGTAACCAACTTGATAAGCTTTCATTAAATCTACTAAAGATGTTGATCTAGTATTCCTATCAGAAAAAACTCTACCTTCTACAGGTAGTTTACAACCATATAATGAATTTTCACCTTTAAATTGAAAAGGTAATCTTCCTGGCTTTTCCCTATTAATACCTAAGTATATAGGGTTAACATTATCATCCATTGTGGTTCTCCACATAGCAGGTACATTAGGACCTACTTTTACTCCACCCCACGTTTCATTTATCCAAATCCATTCAACATGCTCTCCTTGTAGCAATGTATCTTTAGATTTGTTTTTAAATATTGATGTATCATAAACTGCTTTCTCAGTTATCTTAAATGATTCATCTATAATTTCTTGTGTTACTTCTCCATCAAATTCTATCTTAGTTAAGTGACCTACTTTTCTTTGAGTCTTCCAATAAATTGTAGATACTCTCATTAAGTTACCATCACCCCATTGTTCTAGATCTTCACTTTGAGAAAGTATTTGAGAAAGTATATCTCCACCTGCTGCAGGATCAGCTCCATAATTACTTACATATTGTCTGTATGCTAAACCTGGAGCATTTGTATTCCACTCATGAGATCTTGTAGCATCATAATATGATCCATCATTTTGATAACCATTAACTTGATATTGTGCAGAACGTGCCGGATATATTCTTTGTAAAGATGATAGTTGTCTTTCATCCATTAAATAACCATACTTATCTACTACATCAGATACAGTCATCAAATCAACCTTACCTACATAATTAGAATCAGCTATATATCTTTGATCTGGAGATTTTTGATAAAACGTTAATACAGGATTCCATAACTCTACATCATAGTCATCCTCTAACATGCGGAAATGCCAAAACTCTCTATCTGCAATAAGCATATCACGGAAACCTCTTTCCTCTAGCTCATGCATTTTAAATCTTTCCTCATCCACATTTAATTGGTGAGTTGCCCATTCTTCTATACTACTTCTATAAGACTTACTAAAGTAGTCTTCTATTTCAGGAAGTGTTTTTAAATTTTCAGGTGATAGTTGTTGTTGTGCTTCTTCAGATGCAGGATCCATTCCTGCTTCTATCATTTTTTGAACTAATTGCATTTCTGCATCAGCCAATAAAGTGTTTTCTATTTCTTGTTGTTTTTGTGCTAACATCTCATTATATGATTTGTCATCAACAGCTCTAAATTGTACTTTATTATAACGCTTACTAAACTCACCGCTTAGTACATTGATTACATTAGGAACAATAGGATAAAACTTAAGCTCTAACGCAGAATCATTTTCTTTTGTTAGGACATCCATCATATCTTTATAATCATTGTCTTCTTCAATTATATAGTCAGACTTATCAATAATACCTTTTGCTAACTTATAATTTTTTAAAAGTCTTCTAGCATTTGATCTTAAAAATTCTACACCTTGTAGTTCTAGCCAATCTAAATTCCATGCTGCCCAATCATCAGTTTTTTCTGAAGAAGGTAAAAACTGTACTGGTTGTGTTAAGCTTGAATACGTAGGGCCTCCTTCAGCCTTAGCACCATTCTTTAACTGCATTGCATTTAATACTTTCATTACGTATTTTATTTAGTTGAATCTATTTAATATTTTTAAATCCTGATCTATTAGGTCTGCCAGTTCTAGATGTTGGACTACGCCCAATATTTTTAAACGGACTATACTTTAATTTATACAAATTTTCTGAGTTTACCAAAGATTTACCCTCCGATTCACGTCTTTTAGTATATCCTCTGTTTGACTGTTGTATTTTTACAAATGCTATTAATGCACCAAATGCAACCAATCTATCTACGTTTAAGCCAGGATAATAAGCTAACATTTCCTTTATTAGCATTGGATCTGGTATTCTTTCTACACCAAATGTTTGATCTGTTACTACACCATTTATATCAGTTTCCTCATTTGTAACTTCTCTTAAGAATTCAATAGCATAAGAAATTAAATGACTTTTAAATAATGTACCTGTATTTTTCCATCCATATTCTTGGTATACAGTTTTATTAGAACCTAAATCTTTTAGAAATAGTATTTGTTGTTTAGGTACTAAATAGCGTTGCTTTTTTCTAGCAATCATATGCTGTATAAATAATGATATATTATTTTCAACTAATGTCCACGCATTATACCACTCTATAATTAATTCTAACCTTTCATGTGTTTTATTAATATCATCAAATCTACCACACCAAGCTGCAACAACTTTATCTTTTTCTATAAACTGTTCTACGTCTCCTGATTCATTAGTTCTAATTACTTCCATTGCATTCTTGTATACAAAAATACTACATAAAGAATCTGAAGTAGTTGTTTTTCCTTCTGATACTGGATCAATAGATGCATAGTACGCGCCAAATTCAGGACTTTTTATAGGTCTTTCCCAAACAACAATAGTACCTGTTTTATCTATTTGTTTTTTATCTACTGGAAATTTACTTATTGGGAGTTTATTAGTTCTTTTAGCAACTATACCTTTTTCATCTCTATCTAATTCTATTAACTCATAAGGGTATTCTTTTTCTTCAATTCGTTTTTGCTGTTTACTTAAAATACCTTGAGGAAATATTGATGCTTTTCTATATGCAAAAGCTTCAGCAATATTCATTGGTTTTTGAGAAATTCTTAATTGAAATTGTTCTCCATTTAATTCATTTTTCCATTTAGATCTTTCTTCTATAATTGCTTGTACAGCTTCTTCTACTAATGAATTACCGTAATCATCAATGTAAGGGGGCATAGAGTGCTGTTCAGGTATAAACAACCCTGCCATACCTATAGTGCCATCAGCGTCCATTAGATTGGTTTCTACAGCATATATATCATTTGCTCTAGGATTTAAAATCATTTCTTTTAAAGGGTTGCATTGTTGTAAATCTCCCACAGATCCTGCTGCTATAAACATACCTGTTGTCATCATACCCGAAGACATTGCTGGACGCAAGTACTCATATGTATCTGACATCTTTGGTGCTATCCCGGCTTCTTCATGAAAAAAATATGTACATGGTCCCCCTACTCCAGTTGTTGCATTTTTTTCAAATGAACCACCTTGTATTTTAGATTTTAAACCTCTTGCTGTTTTTCTGTTATTTACTTTGACTTCAATTTGTTGTTGCCACAATAATACCTTCTCTGGATTGCTAGGTCTATACCAAGCTGTATGTTCATTAAGAAATGTTTTGTATTCATCTAAAAACTTCCAAGATCCTTTATCATTAATAAAATCTTTAAGTGAAGCGCCCACTTTACATATAGATCCTTCTTCAAACCAGTATTGATTAATAAGTTTACCCATATGAAAATAAGAAGAAGCTATCTGACGTTTTTTAAGTATAGCTGAATGTTTATTAGTCAACTCGGCTAATAACTCATAAAGAGCCATGTGATATTGAGCATCCCTTACTTTAGCAAATCCATAACGCTTTTCTTCTTTATCAAATATTGGTAAAAAATTTAACCACATGTAGTAATCTCTACTTAAGAAAAAACTCTTTGGTCCATCATTGTATATTACACCAACCCTACATTTGTTTTTTTGATCTTCCCAATAGTTAGTAAAATCTTTAGATCTAAATGGAGCATTACAATAAAAACCTTGCGTATTAAAAGTATTTGCCTCATCATTAAACTTATAAGCTATTTTAGTAAACCCATATTCTCCAGGTTCTTTAAAAATACTTAATATATAACTTATAAATGATTCTTCTGTTACAAAATCAGTTGTTGTCCATTCTCCACTAGTATATGTAGGAATGGTTTTATACATCCGCTACTTCAACTAAAATTGCAAAAACATCCCCTTCTTGAATAAGTAAATGTTCCTCTTCATCATGTGTCATTGACGTAGGTAAACAATGTTCTGTGTATTGAACTACATCACCAATTTTAATTTCTTCTACAGACCTTCCTTTTCCAATTACAGTACCTATACATTCTCTTTTTATTGCCATTTCAGGTAAAATAAAACCTGATTTAGTCATTGTCTCTGCTTTCTTTTGTTTGATCAAAAGTTTCTTTCCTACTGGTATTACTTGTTGTGCCATCGTTGTTAGTTTTTTTTGTATTATTAAATTCTGGTTCATCCCAATAGCAGAAATGCCATTTGGTTTCTTTTTTGTTATTTATCATATTTGATCATAAGCCAATCCTGCTCCACCACGTACTGAACTCTCTTGTTCATTTTTCATATCAGTAAATGCTCCTTTATAAGATTGTCTAATCTGTTCAAATTTAGCAGCAGCATTAATCATAGAGTTCATATTACCGTCTCTACCGTGTTCAATAGGGGTTACCTCCATATACTTAGCTAATCTGTCTAACATAGCTTTAATACCTACGTAAGCCCTAAAGGTAGGTGTTTCATACATTTGCTTACACATATCTACAGCATATCTTATTTTACCATCTTCCGGCGATTCTTCAAGTCCTATCTCTTCTATAATTATATCTTCTTTCTCATGTTCAGGAAGATTAAAGAATGGATTTAAATCTGGATCTGGACAACTTAAATAAAATATATACTGATATACCTGCATGTAAGTATCAGGATAAGTATCCATTATTTTTTTAAGAAACGGTAAAGCATAGCAATGTTCAGAAGGTATAACTTTATTATTTTGTATATCAAATAATCTTACTATCATATGGTTGTGTTTTTATAATGCATCAATATAAGCTTTTACCGTAGCATAGCTATCAGTAACATATATAGGCATAAAATTTCCATTAACATATATCATTCTTACATTTATAATGCTGCCATCTTGTTGATATACTGGTCCAACAGCATCTAAGGAAAGAGGGTTTATTGCAATAAAAGATTCTGAACCCTGTACTATAAATAATGTAGGAGGGGATGTTGCAGGAGTTGTTGATGTTAAATAAACTTGTGTTAATTGTATTGATGCCATTAATTTTTATCTTTTAACCACATCATTAATGAAGATACTTCATCTTTTAAATATGGCAGTTCATATATTTTTACTTCTTCTAAGACCGGCTCACCATTCTCTACTTTTGTGATTGGATAACCATTACTATCTTCCCCTACTTTAACAAATTTAACATGTTGAATTGTTAACTTTCCTATCTTTAATTTAGGGTTGTGCTTTTTAATAATATACGCATAAATACTCAATTGTAAGTTATAATGCTTAAGATTACAATCATCTAAATGGTTTACAGGCTTGTATAATTTTTTAGTTATACCTTCCCAATTAGTAAACCCTTTATCTTTTATTTCTTTGTTTGTTTTGTAATCATGTATATTAATATACCCATCTACCACTTCAACTAAATCTGCTTGCCCACATAAAGACATTGATTTTAAATAAACCATATGTTCAGGATATACTCCTTCTTTAAGTTTTTGTTCTGGTGCTAATTTGATACCTTCTTTAGTTATTAAAGGTTTTATAATAGGTACTTCAACACCATTACGTTCAATAGTTTTAAAGTCTAGCATGTCTGCTTCTCTTTGGTTGTGATACCAATTTCCTAATTTAATAGCTCTTTCAGTTTCATTATCCCAAGCAGTAAGTATTTCTTTTTGCGTCATACCATGCCACTTAGATCTTTTGTTTTTAGAAGATTTTTTAGCTTGACCTTCTCTATCAAATTTAGGTTTAAACATTCCAATAAAGGATGTTACACTTGTCCAGTTTATTTTGTCTTTGTCATTACTTTCATACAAATGACCTTCTTCTTTAAATGTTATAGCCATAATTTTATTTCTATGTTGTTGTTATTGTATAATCAAACGCAGGAATGGAAAAAGAATTTATTATTGTACTAGCTTTTTCAGTTAATAAAGTAACTGCTTCTTCAGCGGTTATTTGACCTTCAGCTAATAATTCTCCTACTATTTCTTCTTTAGTTAATTTTTCCATTTTCTATTTGTTTAATTAATAATTCTTCTGTTTCTTCAGGCATAAGTGAATTCCAATATCCTTTAGGACATTCACTAGATAATGATCTTACTTTAAAAGCTAAACTACATCCGCAGTCAGAGCAACAAGGCTGAGTACCAGGGGCTAAGCAATCCGTTCCTTTTGCATCAAACAATGAACATTTAATACATACTTGAAATCTACTTGTAGCCACTGCTTCAACATGTTCTTTTTTAAACAGATTGTTTTTAATTCCTTCTGCAATTTTGTCAATGTTTTTAAAAGCATCAGTATATTTTTTCCAGGGCTTACTCATTCTTCTTACTTTTAAATTCTTCTTTTCTTAATTTAGCTTCCTCAAGTTTGTTAAGTGCATCAGACATTTCTTTTATATCTTTAATTATGTTTTCACTTTTTGCATAACCGTTATATGTCCTTTTAGCAATGTTACCTAACATGCTTTTGTTTTTCTTTATTGCTGTTTCAAGTTTACCTTTTCTTATTTCAAAAGTTCCTAAACCATCTACATTTATTCTAGGATAAGCAAGTTTAGATAATTTCTTTCTTAGTTTACTATAATAGAAACTTATAAAATCATCTACTACTTGTTGATGAACTCCTACTTCCTCAGCAATACCGTTTGTAAAATCTTTATGTTTCTTAGGATTCACTTCCTAAAATTTTATAGTCTAATAATACTAATCCATTAGATTGAACATTAATATCTTTATTTAAGTCTATGGTTTTTTTATTATTACCATTTTTCTTAATCAATCCTTTTTTCTCAGCTTTTGAAATTGCATTTCTAGCTGATTGAGCACTTTTAAAAATATTTAATTCAGTTAATAAAATACAAAATTTAGATATTTCTATTTTAGGGTTTTTAGCAAGTACAGCTAAGAAATCTAAATCAGAATTACTTATTAATGTTTTTGTAAAAAAACAATAAGTTAATATCTGATATTTTATTGAATCATTTATTTCCACTTTTAATTTAAAATCTACTTTGTTTACTATTGCCATATCTATAAGCTTAATATCATATCAACTAAGTTAGGGTCTGGATAACAATCAGATTTACCTCTTCTAACATTAGTATGTGTTAATAATCCTTTAACTTCTCCTAAGCAAGCACTAATTTGAAATCCAAATCCTTTTGTTGGACCATAAACTTGTATATATTTTTTAAGACCTACTCTAATATCAATCTCATCTCTTTCACCAACATAGCGTATCCACTTTTCAGTTGCTTTTATTTGCTCATCAGAATACTTGTGATAATTTAAATAACCTCTAAATGGTTCTTTTAGTTCTATTACTTGTTCTGGTTGACAGCGAGATCCCAAATAAGTTTTTAAATCTTCATCTAAATAACCCATAGAACAAATCTCTAAACCTACCGAATGTCTATTCATCCAACCGGATTGAGTTCTACCTAAATGGAATGCTTGACCTCCTTCAGGAAACGCTTGCACCATAACACCATTAAATTCATCATCACCGTTTCTATGGTTGATTCCACCTAAAACAAATTCAGTAGCTATCCTACCTCTTTTATCTCTACCCCAATGATCAATACATCTGTAAGGATTAGCATTACCTGCAGTGTGATGTAAAAAAATATATTCGTTTTTGATTGGACCTTTTATATATTCACCTTCTGGTAAATAATGCTTATGAATTAATTGATCATAATTAGTTGTAAAGTAGTTTGTAGATATATCAGTATCTTCATCTATACCTAAGTCTTCACTATATGGTTTGTTAAATAATAATACCCACATATCACTATCAACCATTCCTGTTACAGATAATCCATTTGATAGTTGGTATTTAATAACAGCTTTTTCTGTTAGTGGACCGAAGTGACCATCTGCTTCAATATTTAATTTATCTTGCAGATGTCTTACATTAACTTTCTTATCTCCTTTTTTGAGTAGCATAATATTGAGTTTAAGTTAATCAATATTCTTTGCTGCATTCTCCATAGCTTCTTTAAAAGCTTTTGCTTCTTCAGAGTCTGATGCTACGCCACCTTCTTTTTGGTCAGCATATTGCTGGGACATAAACATCTGAGCTTGCATACGTTCTGCTCTAGCTTTTTCTATATCAGCTAATAGCGTTTCATATTCAGCTTGAATTTTTAAATGCTGGATGTTGTCTTTGTAAAAAGCAGTGATTTCTTCTCTCCTAGCGTTAAGTTCTTCTTTGCTAAGATTTGGTTCCTTATCTTCTAAGTTGGTTTTTAACATTGTATAGTTTTTTAGTTAAACGTTATACAAATATATATAAATAGTTTAACTAAAAAAAGTTTAATGCCAATTTTTATTTTTTTGATTTAGCGCCAGAGCATTTCCAACGTTTACGAGATAAGTTATTCGGTGTGTTAGGATCATTTCTTTTTTTCTTAGACACTCTTTTTTTGATGCCCAAACTCCTAGCACAGTAGCTATCACCTTTGGAGGTGCCAGGTTTTACCCGTGGCCCTCCTCCTTTAGCTTTGCCTGCCTGACCGTAACTAACTTTTTTACCGCTAGCTGTTACTTTGACTTTTGCTTTTCCCTTTCTAGGTGTTGCCATTATAGTGCAGTATATACAGGTGCTCCTGCATCATCTATTGTTTGTTTGAATCTTGTACCATTTGGTGAAGTAAAGATTACTCCTTCAGATGCTGTTGTAAGATCAATTGCTCCGCTAACGGATCCTCCTGTAAGAGGTAAAAAATTTAAACCTGCATTAGTAAAAGTTTTAATACTACCCATAGTAACAAGTTCTGTCTCTACTTTTGGATGAGGCTTCATTCTTTCTTGAGCACCTGCGTATCTTGCTAGTGTAATATAATCATCTGTTCTAGGTGTTACTACTTTCTTTCTAGAAAGCATTCCCATCATGTCTTGTAATATTGTTCCCATTTTATTTTTTCTTTTTAATTGATCCGCCTTTTTTCTTAAATCCAGCTTGCATATTTTTGTAAGCCTTTGGGCTAACAGTACTATTCTTTTTTGACCTTGATGTTCCTGCTTTCTTACGAGCATTTATATTTGCGTATAATCCTTTACCTGCCATAATTAATCTTCTATACCTAAGTTAATACTCTCTGGATATTTAGTGTGCATTATATTGCGAAGATTAGCACACCTTTCGTATTCCTCTTCTCCAATATAAAAATCAATCATATTCTCCAACTCACTTAGTGCTGGCCCTAATTCAGGATCAAATGCTAATACTGCTTCTAAATCATTTCTGTACTTATCTTCTATCATCTCATCAAAGCTTATGGCCTTAATTAATAATCTATAAGAGTTGTCAAAAGCATCAGCTAATATTTCTTCTTGTAATTCTGCTTTTCTAATTTCCTTCATAGGATCAAAGCTTCCGTCACTTGCATCATTATTATCCATACAAATTATTTCTTTTATTAAAGTAGTACCAACTATCTCTATATGACAATATACAAAATTAATTATTTATTTAAAAGAAAAAATGCACATACATGAAAACAAGGGTAATGAAAAAAAAAATTTTCCTACCAAAAAAAATGGTGTGTGTTGCATAGGTGAGAGGTCCTATGCTTCTACTCCCCAGCAAATTTATGGCGCGAGGGTACCCCCTGTAAGTAATCGTCATTAACTTAATTTAATTCTTATTATTATGAGTGTATTCTTTAGAAAAGTAAACATTAACGCTGCAAGAAACAGCGCAACAGTAATTGTATCATCATCTGCTCTAAGCAACAAGGTGACAACACTGGCAGGGATGCCTGTGGCAACACGTAGCAACAGTGATATATCATTTGGCGTCTTAAGCCTTATGGACCCTGAAACTGGTGAGACTATGAGAGCTGACCATCCAACCATTGCTGCTATTAAGCAGACTCTTAATGTGGGTGATGAGATGGATGGATTCCAAATGACGGATAACTTCGTGATGGATATGGTAACCAAGGAACCAACAACTCTGAGATGGGTTGAGGCAGTATAGTATAATGGAGGAGGGTGTAACAACTCTCCTCTTATTGTTACTTGTTTGTTACTTGAGCTCATACTTTTAGACACAAACAAAGATAAATAACCGGTCATTCCTATCTATCTGCTCTTCAGCTGCTCCTTTCAGTCGCTTCTCTCTGCTCCCTAGCTAATAGTTGCAGTTACTCACCTAATTGTTTATTAAAAAGTAATTTATATTCAAGTGTGTGATACATTGTGAAGATGACCTCTCATATACCACATAACACCACTTATTACCACTCAAATAAATACTATCACCCTTATTATTATATATAGCTAACGCAAGTAATAATACAAGAGAGAATCTCATGACAATGACATAATAGTTTGTTGTCTCTCTCTCTATAGGAATAGTATCATATTATCCGTAATCTTAAAATTATCACATATGCAAATACCATACACTGAAGAGCAACTTAGACAACTAGAGAAGGATCAAGTAGATTCATTCTTAGATTTTATAGAACAGTATGACTATAGATATCAAACAGAATCATAAACTATTACATTAGCCTACCAATGGCGTGCTTAAATAATTGGGATCATAAACCACAATCACCACTAAAATTAAAACCACATGCAAAGAACAATCATTCTTAAACCACAATCCATTATGCAATACAAGTCTATGATAGGCGTAGTATTGTACAATGAAGATGACACACTAACATTTAGTACTGGTCATAAAGTATATCGTATCAAAGAAAAAGACTTAACGCATCCATTAAATGATCTAATAGAAAAGACGTTTAATCGTAATGATGAGCTTAAGCACTTGGCTATTGAACATGATATAATAGAAATTCAAGAAAGAGATAGTATAGAAACCTATCTATCATACGTAAAGACTTATAATTAAATCCACTTAAATAAACCATCATGAAAAAAACATTAAAGTACCTCGTCAAACTTCTATTCGTAATAATACTACCAGTAGTTGTATCAGTATCCAGTATCTATTTAGTTATAACCAATTGGGAACATACACCTGTTATGGTTATAGTTGCATTGGGTATACTTACATTTCTAACTCTATTCAATGCTTTCTTTTACAGTGCAGTATTAAGTAACACTAAGTTGTTACCTGCTATAACATTTGAAACCGGTCTAGTAATAGGTTTTTGTATCGCTTATGATAGAAATGCTATGAAACCAACAGTTCTAATTGCGGTACCTTTCTTAATTATAGAAATACAGCCAAGAAGAAAATAAAAAGTGCCACCACAGACACCCTAACAACACCAGTAATAATATACTATAATAATACTAGGTAGTTAGGCTAAGAAATTATGGTTAAGTAAGTGGTAACCAAAGACAGATTTGAGTGGTTAGTAATGGTCTAATACATTACACCACTCTATCTCGTCTTACTATTAATTTGTAAATCTAATTAAATGAAAACAAAAACTTATACAATAGCTCAAGACTCAATTAAAGACGTTTTAAGCACCTTGGTTGATGCAAAAGGTCTAGGAACAGAAAAGAATAGTAAACACATCACAGACTTATTAATATCGCTTCCTGAGCATTCTGTAAGTGCATTAATAACTCTTGTGTTAGCAAAGAAAGAACGTAAGCCATTCAAAATTGGTGATCATGTAACTTTTAAACCATCATCATACTCATCTCACTATGATAGAGATGTTATGATAGATAAAAAACTAATGACTGAAGACGGTTATGTCTATGGTATTGTTGATCAAGATGGTTCATGGAGTACTGATGGGGAATTTAATCCTTACTTCGGTACCATGAAGATACAAGTTTATGTATGGACTGATGATACTGTAGCTACTCAAGAAGAAACAGTTAGTACCTTTGATTTAAAAGCTATTGATAAATCAGATCTACCAAAGTTTAATGATAAAAGTCATTTAGAATTCTTTGAAGAGATCATAGAAGATCCTAACCAAACTAACTTAGAAATTTAAACTTAAATATTATGGCAAAGATAAGCATGGAGCTATTAACGCGTGAGTATAAAGATTATTTAAAGATAAAGAAATCTATAGATAGGACACCTAATGGTAAAATGAACTACTTCGGTAAGAATATAAATATCAAATATCATTTTAATGATGATGTATTGGCTGAAGAAGAAGATCATAACCAGGCGCTGTTAATAATTATTAAAAAGCATCTTGATACAACAACCTGATAAATATAGGTTTGGTATTGTCTCACGTGACATTATACTTGCTCCTAACATTACATTGCAAGCCAAAGCATTATATTCTGCATTAGCTTGTTATGCAAACAAAGAGAGAACTTGTTTTCCTTCAATATCAACACTGTCTAATGACTTAAATGTTAGTGAAAGAACTATCAAAAGGTTGATTAAAGAACTAAAAACAAAGGATCTCATCAAGAGAATAGGTAGAAAATTGCTAATTAAATGAAACGTTAGCTATATATATGCTTATTAAATTATGTATTTAAGCAAATCATTTATCTATTAAACCAGTTGGGAATGTATTTTTAATTATTTTTGTTAGACTTACTAACATAATAAAATGATAATACAGTTACCCAATGGCAGAATAGTTGAGTGTTCTCTAGAACAATATTTATCTCTTACAGATCAAGAGGTAAATGATCTTAACGGCTTAAGTACTTCATATACCAAAGAAGTGGGTGATCCATTTTACAATAAGTTTTCAGGAAAGTCTCGTATGGAAATAGATCCAGAGATAATAGACTCAGTTCAAGAATATGAACCAGGTCTTGATGAAATAGAAGCTTATGAAAAACTGGAAGACCCGTATTTTCACTCGGATGATGTCTAATAGATAGACACTCCAATCATTTATTAATTTCAAAAACAATTTATTATGCAAAGTAAAGTAAACATCCTTGCGGATGACATGGGAAATGTTGTACGCCAATCTAGCTCAAATCCAGAATTCGGTCATGTAAGACTGCAACAAACCAGAGTAACATTTGGTAATGGAGGTTGGGTTAAAAAATCAAACATCAGTACATTATTACACGGTAAACTAGAAGACCTAAAAGAATTAGGACTTGATACTATGGATTCATTACCAGGTAAAATTGTTATTAAAGAATCTTTAGAGCCATTTAGTAAAAATGACCCTGATAGAGACTACAAAAAAGCTGGCGAAACAGGCATCATATGTGCTGTTGACGGACAACCTATTTATAGGAAAACATTCTTTGTAGCAGATGCTACAGCAGAGGATGTCTTAATTGCACATAACAATGGTCAAGCCATTAAAGATGCAAATAGTTCTGAAACAAACAATGCAGTAGATAATAATACATCTGCAGCTGAAGCATTTGGCTTTGAAGATCCAGAGAAAGAATCAGATGACAATACAGAAGTTGTTGCTGAAGAAGTAGTAGAAGAAGAAGTTCTTGAAGAAGAAACTTTTGAACTATAACTAAAATTCTAAAGAATGCTTGAGGTTTCCCTATAGGGAATTAATTACTGATGGGTACATGCAGTAGCCTCTCTCATTTTTATATCTAACACTAATCTTTAAACTTATAAAACCACATGCCATATGCTATCTCAAGAACAAGTCACCCAATTACAACAAAAAGAAAGTCAGAACTTATTGTCTCAACGACTGCAACGTTACCACTATTATGGAATATTGGAAGAATACCAATTACACCCAACCTCAATAATTAATTCGTTTGAATATAAAAAGTTAAATCCTTATCAGCATTTCTTATTTAAGAGAGTGCTACACGGCCTTAATGTTTATACTAAAGATGAAGTTGCTAAGTTACACTGGGATAAAAAGAGAAGAATATCTAAAGTCTGGAAAAGATCCCAAAGAGAAATCAATGCGTGGAAGCAAACTATAACTAATAAAAGGGTTAATGGATTCTTTGCAAGAACCTTTACAGGTCCTGCTATGGAGTTTATTATATCAGTTCCATGTGATGAGATATTAGAAGACTATCATAATAAGTTAACTTTTAAAGAGTTAAACATAGATTATGAAGACGTAATACTATTATTTATGTCTAAAGGTTTATTACCTAAAAATTATTTGACGTTAAAACCTAATAGTAATCAACAAGCTTTAAAAGCATGATTGAGCAAAAAAGAAAGCTATGTAACAATTGCAATACTGAGCAGTTCATTTGGAAAAATGATAAAGGCAGCCGGTATTGCAAAAGTTGCTGGTATAAAGCAAAGCAGACTACTAAACCGCTGGCTAGAAAGCGCATTAACCCTAAGTCTAAAAAGATGCAGGTGTTAGACTTAGCTTATTCAAAGCTAAGACGTAAGTTTATGGAAGAAAATCCTATGTGTGAGGCTGCATTACATTGTTGTAATGGAGGAGCAACTGATGTTCATCATAAAAAAGGACGCGGGCAATACCATTTAGTAGTTAGTACTTGGCTATCAGTATGTAGGCCATGTCATAATTATATAGAAGAACATCCTGATGAAGCAATTGAACTTGGTTACTCAGAAAAAAGAATTTAATCATGAAACAATATCAAAAAGATAAACTGCTAAAAATAGTGGTTTGGACAGCAATTCTAACAATAACGATAATTATATGGCAGCAAATATTAATACGTCTATTTCTAATAGAAGCATAATACAAAATGAAGCATTAGAAATAGCTAAAGCTAATAAAAGATGTGGTTTAGGTATATCTATGGGTGTAGGTAAAACAAGAATTGCAATACAGCACCTTCAGTATTCTTATAATCCTTTAATAGAGGCTTTAGTTGTTATACCCAAACATTCAGTAGCGCAAGCCTGGATAGATGAGTTAGAAAAGTTAAACTTGCAAGATTTAGTTAAACATATAACGTTTACTACATATTTATCATTAAAGAAACACAATCCAAATAACTATGATATAGTCTATTTAGATGAGTGTCACAGTTTATTAGAAAGTCATGAAGTATTCTTATCTAATTTTAAAGGTAAGATATTGGGATTAACAGGTACACCACCTAAAGATGATTTCTCTAGTAAAGCAATAATGGTAAATAAATATTGTCCTATCAAGTATAAATTTACTGTAGATCAAGCAACAGACTCAAACATCTTAAATAATTATAGAATAATAGTTCATCAGTTACAGCTATCCAAGCAACCAACCTTAAAGAAAACTAAAAAGAATGGTGGGTACTGGTATACTACTGAACTAAAAGATTACAATTATGTAAGCTCAAGAGTAGCAGAAGCACAATCACCTAAACAAAAACAGTTTGCTGCTATTATGAGGATGAGAGCACTGATGGAATATAATACTAAAGAACTATATGTTAAGTCATTAACTACTAAACTAAAGTCTAAATGTATTATATTTGCAAATACCCAAAAACAAGCAGATAAGTTATGCAAGCATAGTTATCACTCTGGAAATAAACTATCAGAAGATAATTTAGAGTTATTTTCAGATGGTAGAATAGACCAGTTGTCATGTGTCTTGCAATTATCAGAAGGTGTAAGTATACCTAATTTAAAAGAAGGTATTATTATGCATGCATACGGTAATGAAAGAAAGTCCTCACAGAGGATTGGAAGGCTTTTAAGGTTAAACCCTTCAGATACTGCAACATGTCATATACTATGCTATAGAGGCACACAGGATGAAGTCTGGGTAGATAAAGCTCTTAAAGACTTTGATGAAACAAAAATTAAATATTATAATCCTTTAAAAAATTAAAACTATGGAAACACTACTTGTAGTAATAGCAATCATTGCAGCAACATCTGTAATTGCAGGAATATTCGTCTATGGATATTACTTAGGCATTAAAGCAATAAAAACCGAACTTAATGAACTAACTGTTAGAGAAATGTTAGTTCATAAAAGAGAAAAGTTTAATTCTTTATAGCAATAAAAAAATGTGTAAACCAACCATCAAATGTAGTAGATGTGGAAAATTATTTTGTGGTGGATTTGACTATAGAATACATTTTGATATACATATGGAGGAGTGGTATAATACAGAAAATAAACAAGAATATATTAAAAAAACAACACAATGGGAAAAATGAAAGAATTATTTATAGCAAGACAAGAAGAGCTTGAGTATCAAGGATCACACGATGCAATGATACACAGCTTATCTAGAAAAGCAATAGAAGAATATATAAACGAAGGTGATACACCTTGTCCTAATTGTAACCAACCATCATTATTACGTAATGAAGTTAACGCTAAATGTCTAGAGTGTGCTCAAGAATTTACTTATGTTGGTTCAGCTCTAAGATTTTTATAATGTTAAGTTATGAATATGAGTACAACGGCACTCTATTAGAGATAGAATACACATATGATCCAGGAGAAGAAACTGTATGGACAGAATCTAACGGTGATCCTGGTACACCTGGTGTAGCAGCTTCAATAGAAATTTATACAATATGGGCTCTTCTTAAAGATAGAAATGGTAATAGTATAGATGTTAATGTTACAGACTTTATACACACTCACCATATAGAATCTAAAATACTTGAGACCCATGAATGAAAAAAGAATTAAGTGCATAAGCACCAGAACCTATATTTTTGTAGATGGGAAATGGATTAATGAAAGATCTAATATAGAATTAGATCCTCATGATCCAGATTACCGTGTACTGTGGAATATAAAACCAATATAATATGGCAAAGAAAGAAAAAAAGTTTAGACAGTATAGAAGTAACCAGGGTAGGTCTCCTGAAAAAATGGAAAAAGTATATAAAGGATGCTTTTGGGTATTATTAGGGGCTATGTTATTCGTAGTTGGTTATGCTGTATGCAATCTAGCATTTATTTATGAAAGATAATTTATTTATAAAAGCATCTATTAAAGATGGAGAATTACATTTTCCTATAAAAGCTGTAGGTACTAGGTTTAAGAAATTTTTAAATCAATTACCTGATGACTCTAGATTAGAAATATTTA
>Ga0308011_10000371_pt1 | contig 24286 bp, 17 predicted proteins | sample Neamet177_FD_203144 | JGI IMG/M metagenome (GOLD analysis project Ga0308011, IMG submission 203144) | Marine microbial communities from water near the shore, Antarctic Ocean - #177 | ecosystem: Environmental > Aquatic > Marine > Unclassified | place: Southern Ocean | collected 2014-07-25 | reverse complement strand
GTATCCTTCGCTGCATTCGCAGGCCCCCTCGTCGCCGCAGATGCCATTGCCGCACTCTCCGTTCTGGCATATGCATTCCGTGGGTATGGTGCCTTTGATGTTTGCGTCGGCAAAGAAGTTGTAGCCATAGTAGTTGCAGTCCAGCCGCGTGTGCTTGCCCATGTGTCCTGTGTACACGAGCGTCTTGACGGTATCGAGTCCCGCCACCAGTATGGTCGTGGCCAGGTGCGCCTGCTTGATGGCGTGTGCCGCGCTCGATGCCTCGTACGTGGGCTTGCCCTCGATGACCGCGGTGATGATGTTGAGCGGCACCTCGACCAGGCTGAAGATGGCCGCCAGCCCGCGTCCGATCCCGGTGCCCACGGACGGCCGCGGCAGGTCCATGCTGCTGCCCACGGTGTCGACCGGCAAGGCGCCCAGATGCAGCGCCGCCTGCAGTATGTCATCCAGCACGCCCCCGCCCATCACCGCAAAGGCGCGCAGCTCGACGAAGAGCGGGCGCGCATCGAACGTATGGTACTGCGGCACCGACACGCGCGCCCACGTCTGCACGGCGCGCAGCACAGTGTTGACGGTGCTGTCGATGAGGCCCCGCACGTATTTGGACATGAGCACATCGGCGACCACCTCGACGGCGGGCATGAGCGCGCGGCACACGAACGTCGTCTGCAGCGCCACCACCCCCACCAGCTTCGTCTGCAGCGTCGCAATGGCCGGCTGCATGTCGAACGTGTTGACCATCCAGTTGCCGCCTTTCGTCGTGTCGAACAGCAGCACGAATGCATTCGCAATCTGTCCGGTGGCCTTGGGTATGGCGAGGAATGCCTTGAAGACGCCGAAGGGGTTCTGCGCGCTGCTGCCCAGCACTTTGATGGTGGCATACAGCAGCTCGCGCACGATCATGACCAGCACATTCGCGGCCGGCACCACCGCGCCGTAGGCGACCGCAAGCAGCCCTATGAAAGGCTCGATGAAGGCATTCATCCAGACGGCATTCACGTTGAGGTAGACCGGTGCCACACTCGCCATGAGCCGGTCTTCATGGCCGTCCACCTCAATGTACAGCGCGACCGCCGCGAGCAGCAGTATGGTCGCGGCAATGTTGGTCATCGAATAGGAGAACACGGCCAGCGGCCCTGCTACCGCCAGGTCATTCGCCGTGTTGGCCCCGGCCACCGCACTGTTGATTAACGGCGCGCGCATGCGCTGTGCTGCCGGCACGGAATGGAAGACGAAGGTCACGAGAATCAATCCTGTCGCGCCAGCGAGCAACCCTGTGGTGATGACGAGGGTCAGCATGAATGTGAGTGTGTCGAGCATGGTCAATTAGAGGTATCCTTATTAAATACATGTAAATCACGAGCCTGTCAGTGGCAGCGCGGTATATATTTCAACGGTCGCCGCAGGGGATATGCGCGGTGTAATGATTGCCCTGCTGCTCGCGATGGCCAGTGCAACAACGCCCCCCAGTATGACGCTGGTGTTTAACAACGGCCGGTTCGAGGCCTCGTTCAAGGGCGAGTGGCCTACGAACCAGACCCTCAATGCGACCGCGATACCTCTCCCCGCACCCACGCCCGCGCCCAGTACGTCCACTTCGACGGCTTCTGTCATGATCTACATCATGTTCTCGTTCGTCGCCGTGTTGGGGCTTGTGATGATGTCAGTGCGGGCTAAAAATGCCCTAAACACCAAGGGCCAGGGCCAGGGCCCGGTCCAGCCCCAGGTCGTGGGTGACTTGGGCCACCACCAGCTGCGTCCCATGACCTTCGTTTAGACGACGGGGAACATCTCTGACGCGTAGTGCGAGTAGGTCCCGGCCAGGCCGGGCGAAGTGGCCTTCATATCGAGGCTGCCCGTGGTCGGCAGCGTGCCGAGGACGACGGTGCACGAGCTGTCGCTGAAGACGGTGATGTCGCCCATGGGGTCTGCGGCGAGGTAGTGGTCTTCGTACCCTTGGCAGGTGCCTGCCATGCAGGGCAGGCGAATCGGCAGCGTCGTGGAGCACGCCGTATCGTCCCATGTGGAGAACCCCACATAGCACGTGTCGGTCAGGTTCACGACCAGCGCGCTGAAGCTGCCGCCGCCGCCGCGGTCCATGCACGGCAGGTCGTCTTCGTCGAACGCATAGTGCTGCAGCATCACCAGCGTGGTGTAGAGTGCGCCGCCGTTGTTGCAGTCGTGCAGCTGGATGCCTTGCCCCGTTGCCACCTGCGGCGCCGATACGATGCGGAACGACACCGGCGAGGGCAGCGACCCCGAGTCCGTCACCAGGCCCGATCCGTAGTCCCATTGTCCATCGTAGTAAAAATCATCCAGCTGCATATGGTAGATATCCTTGTTTGCGTTGAGCGTGACGCTATCGACGCGTGCTTCAATTTCTCCGCAGTTCGCAATGGCGTGCGCCACGTCAATGGTCAGGTCCGACTGGAACATGGAGGCATCGGTGGCCTGAATCGCGATGACCGATCCGGGTGGCAGCTCGGTGTGCGTGACGGACCCTACGTAGACATGCGCATTCAAGCTGGTGGATCCGATCTGGCCGGCCGCGCACACAGGAGGGAAGGTGCATGCGGGTGCCGGTGTCGGCTGAGTGGTGTAAGTAGGAGTCGCTGTATTCAGGTAGAAGGTTTTCACCGTGTCAAGGCTATACGCCGTCGCTGTGAACGCGGCTGTCCCTATGTTGTCCTCATCCGTCACAATGTACGTGGCGGTGAAGTGCCCCGCCGCCGTGTCCGTGGTGGACGAGTCGAGGGTGGCGAATGCGGACGAGAGCACGAAGCTGCCCGCGATCGGCACGCTGTCCTGCGACGACGCAATGGCCACCAGCGTGACCTGATCTCCATTCTTGAGGTCCGTATCGGACACGAATGCGAAGTCGATCGCCGGGGCATAGCTGTAGGCCTCGTTGACGCCACCGCTGTAGTAGGTGAACGTGACAGGATCCGACGCGCGCCCCACGCTGTTGATGAACGTGTAGACCGCCGTGCACATCTCTCCCGTCGCCTCGCCCTTGTACGCGTGCGGGATCGTGACGGTTTCCGACGTGTAGGCCGAGTCCGTCGTGGTCGCCCCGGAGACGTCGCAGGTGTCGATGACATTGACGGTGCCCGGCGAATCGGCCGCCACGTAGGTATCCTCGAGCACCACGGTGACCGTGAGCGTGTCCCCTGCGACGCGCACTGCTGTGCCCGTACTGGCCAGCGAGCGCGCGACCGGCTTGAAGTACACATTCACCGTCTGGCTCGACGTCTTCTGCGCGACCACCGTGTCGAATGTGGTGGTGACTGGGCATGTGCCATCCGTGACCTGGAGGCTGACGGCCTTCGCGCCGAGCGGCTCGTCCGCGCCCGCCGTGATGCTGAAGCAGTTGCTCTTGCCCGGGCACGCCACCACGCTCGTCGACGCGTCGAAAACCGTGGACATGGCGTAGGTGAGCGCATCTCCGTTGAGGTCGCTGCCCGCGTACTCGACTTCGGTGGCCGCGCCGATCGTCAGGCGCATCGGGCTGACGGCGATGGTGGTAAAGAAGGGGCACACGTTCCCCTGGTCCACTGCCGCGTCGGGGTTGAGATCTTCCATCGCGACGGTGATCGCGGTGACCGCGTCGCCGATGAGCTGGTTGGTGCTGCCGCGATAGATCGCCTGGCCATCTGTGTGGTGCGCGGTCACGGTCACCGTTGTGTTGCCATGCGGCAGGTTGCCGACGTGGCCTGACGTCATGAGCGCCGTCAGCGTGAATTCTGCGATATAATCGCTGCCGAAGGACGACGAGTGCATCCCGTACACCCGCGTATGCACGTGCACGCTGGCAATATCGCTGAGCTGGCTACTCCATGCGGCGCTCATGCACGCGCATATGACGAGCCACTTAAACATATATGATCGGTACTACAGGCGGGCAGTTAAATAGTCCTGCGCAGATGACGACTAGCATGCTTCAGTCGCGCAAATATCTCTCATTCGTCGATGGGCTGGCGGCGCTCGTCCAGCGCGTGCTGGGCTTGTCGATAACGATCGACCGCCGCGCGTCGATCCTCGATGCCACCGGCAAGCGCTACGTGACTCCCTACGAGTGCGAGGTGCGCGGGCTGACGTACGCCTTCGCAGTGGTCGTCAACTGCGCCAAGCCGTACGTTCTGATGCACGTGCCCAAGATGCTGGACGACGGCACGTTTCTGGTCCGTGGCAAGCGCCGTGTGGTCATGCTGCGCCGGCAGCGCGCGCGCATCCCCATCATGCTGGGCAAGGGCATCATGGCCATCGGCGGCGGCAAGCTCGATCTGGCCAAGCGCATGTACACCCCCAGCTTCGCGGTGCACGCGGTCCCCATCGCCAAGGCGCGCAAGTGGAGCCCGCGCGCGCTGAAGCTGGCGTGCGACAAGGGCGAGGCCTTCGCGCGCGACCCGAACGACATCGCGCACATGCGCCTGCTGACGGTGGATGTGCTGCTGGACAAGCTGGTGTCCCATGTGCTGAAGACGACGAAGACGAAGGGCGCCTGGCCGGAGCAGCATGTCACGACGGCCATCGCCAGCGCCATGTCGACGGGCAACTGGCGCGGCACCGCCATGCGCGGCGTGACGCAGCTGGCCAACCGCGCGAACCGCACGTCGCTGCGCTCGCAGATGGGCGACGTGGTGTCGGTGTACACGAGCATGCAGGCGCGTTTCGTGCACGCCTCGACGCACGGGTACTTCTGCGTGAGCCAGACGCCGGAGGGCCAGAAGGTGGGTCTCGTGCACCAGCTGGTGGAGGGTGTGGACACGACGTGCGCGACGGAGGTGCCGGCCATGCCCGCTGGCCCGCTGCCCTGGTTCCACAATGGCGAGCTGCAGGACGCCACCGCGGGCTCCGACGGCGCCGACGGCACCGACGTGCACTGCGGCACCGTCTGGACGTGGTCGGACGCCGGCCGCATGATCAAGCCGGGCGGCATGCTCGGCTGCACGGCGCGGCAGATCCCATTCATGGAGCACAACCAGGGGCCGCGCATCAGCTACTACTGCAGCATGGCCAAGCAGGCGATGGGCGACACGGGCCAGCACCAGCTGCTGTATGCGCAGCGCCCGCTCGTGACGCCCTGCCACGAGGCCACGGAGGGGTGCAACGTCATCCTCGCGGTCAACTGCATGGGCTTCAACCAGGAGGATGCGCTTGTGGTGAGCAAGGGCGCGCTGGAGCGCGGTCTCTTCCGCTCTATCCAGTGGAACACGTACACGGCCAAGGTGGACAGCCTCGACCACATTGCGGTGGGCCAGCAGGTCGCTGCGGGCGAGGAGGTGATGGTGGGCACCTACACGGCCAAGCGCGGCGCCGCGCAGTCGACCGTGGTGGAGGTTGCGGAGGCGCCCGGCGTCTGCCGCGTGCGCACCGCCGCGCTGCGCATGCCCGTGCGCGGGGACAAGCTGTGCAACCGCCACGGCCAGAAGGGCGTGATAGGCGCTGTGGTGGCCGACGAGGACATGCCGTACACGCAGGATGGCATCCGCCCGGACCTGGTGATCAACGCGCATGCCTTCCCGTCGCGCATGACGGTCGGGCAGATCATGGAGATGGCGGGCGCGAAGATGGGTGGCCTCGACGGCACCCCCTTTGAGAACTGCAGCGTGCTGGACCTGCACAAGCGCGGGGGGTCCGGGCGCGAGACGATGTACGACGGGCGAACAGGGCTGCCACTGCAGGAGAAGATCTTTATTGCGCCATGCTGGTACCAGCGGCTGCATCATCTGGCGCCGGACAAGTGCTACGCGCGCGGGACGAGCGGCCTGACGGACCGGCTGACGAACCAGCCGACCGCGGGGCGCAAGAACGAGGGTGGCATGCGGCTGGGCGAGATGGAGCGCGACGTGCTGGTGGGCAGCGGTGCTACGCAAGCGCTTCGCGAGCGCATGGACTGCATCGGCACGACCACCTGGGACAACTGCGCCAAGTGCGGCAAGTACTTTTGCCAGCACATCTTCTGCGGGCGCAAAGATCCCATGACGGTGCCGCATGCGACGAAGCTGCTGGGCATGGAGCTGGCCGCGATGGGCATTGAGATGACGCTGGTGTAGCGTCAGCGGTGCCTGCACCTGCGTCTGCCGCAGTTGAGGCAGTAGAACCCATTGCAGTGCTCGCCGCACACTTCGCACCATGTCGCCATGCGGTAGTAGATGATCGGCACAATGGTCGGCTGCCGCGTGTTCCACGTGCGCTGCATGATCCTGCCCGGCTTTGCTGTCCGCATCATCAGGCGCAGGTCCCAGTGCAGGCGGCCGCGCGCGGGATCGAACTGGTGCACGCTTCCGACAAACTGCAGAATCTTCCACAGCAGCACCTGCGGCAGCGATGACATGTCCATCGCTACGCCCACCTGCGCCGCCTTATACCCATGCGGCGCCGGCCATTCGTCGAGCAGCTTCTATAGTGAGCGGTATGCTTCGGCGCGCCACGCACGGTCCCACCGGATCGACGGCATACATGTTCGTATAGTGGAACGCCTGCTTCGCCTGCTCCTTGTCGTCGAGATTGTACTTGGACAATGGCACATGGAACCGTATCGATATCCTCGGCACGTCCGGGTGCACCATCGTGGCGTGCAGATGGCGCACGAAGTCGTCCCGCGAGCAGCCGACGAGCTCCTCGCACTTGTCCGGGCATCCGCCGCCGTTCGCCAGGCGCAGCAGCCTGCGCACCACGACGGTCCCTGCTCTACATCGCAGCGCGTATCTTCTTTGCGAGACGCGCTGTTTCTCGCGCTGCGCTGCGTTTCGCTTTCGCTTGAACCCCATTGGGAACTGCTGATGGTACTCCTCTCTCCTGTTGCCGCGGGTCATCTCCCAGAGGGGGTACCATGTAAATAGGTCCAAATGGTCCACGCTTAGGCCGCAGGTTCGTGTAGTGGAAGGCCAGCATCCTGTCTTTCGGCGCGAAGGCGCACCGCGGCATCAGGTAGTCGATATGCCAGTCTGCCTCGTTGTGCCAGCCCAGGTTGCCGGTGAAGTACATCTCGAAGTGCGCGCGCAGCTCTACGCACGTGCATCCGATCGGCTGCCATGGCGTCTTCTGCAGCAGCGCGGCTTCTACCTTGCGCTGATAGCTGTCTTTCGGCACGCGCCGCGCGCGCTCCCGCCTGATCCTGCGCATGCCGACCAAAGCCGCCGCCCGGCGCATGCGCAGCCGTATGTACCGCGCGACGAAGCGCTCCCACGACTCCACCGGAGATCGGCACAGTCGCACCACCTGAAACATGATAATGAGAGCATCCGTCATTTATTCAGCATGGCCTGTGCCTTGTGCATCCATCACGCGTTCCAGCACTTCGATGGCAAGGTAGTCATGGAGGTATCCCGCGGCATGGCGCTGCGCATGTCGGGCACGTTCCATGGCGTCGACACCAGCGCGCCGGTGGAGGTTCGCGTGCAGAGCCCCATTGCCGTGCCGCTGCCCCTGTGGCTTCGCGCGTACGCATTCGCGTCGCGCCATCTCTGCCCCGCGGCCCAGTGTTCCGGCGACACGTGCGTGGTGCATCGGGCAGCGTGGGATGGCGACGTGCTCGAGTGCAATTCGCCTCTGATCGACTTCGAGACCTGGTCGCTGCGCGTGCCCTATCTGCCGGACGTTCCGCTCACCTCGCTAATCGGCATGTGCCCAGTGCACGTGGTGATCCAGCAGGGCGACCGCGAGTACAGCCGCATGGTGGTGCAGCGGCGCCAGCACTGCGTCCACCTGGCGCACTAGCCCGCTCGGCACCCGTCGCCCCCGACCCACTACTTAAATGATCTGTCGGATGGAGAGATAATGGCAACTATTGACCAGTCAAACAAGGACCAGGCACGCAAACACTTTTCAACTGGCTGCGAATTTCAATCGTCGGCAGCCGCGCAACATCATCTCGCCAATCTTACCCAGGGGAGCGCCGAGATGGAATACCGCGCTGCCATACGCTTAGACCCTAAATATGTGCGTGCGCACTTCAACCTGGGCACCCTACTCCAGGCGAACGGGGACGCGGATGGCGCCGCGCGCTCCTACAGCGCTGTCCTCCGTATACAACCTGACCACCAGGCAGCGGCAGGCGCCCTGGGCGCCCTGGGTACCATGGTGTCTACTGCCGCGCCGTCAGCTAGTAGTACATCTCTCCGGGCTGGCCACCGGGAGTTCAATATTCGAATATAATGCGTCCACCTGGCGCACTAGCCCGCTCAGCACCCGTCGCCCCCGACCCATGTGCTGCACGCGGTCGAGGGGAACATGACGAGCAGGTTGACGGTAATGGCATAGATCCATGCAATGTACACGGTGACCACTGTCCATTGTGCATATTTCTTGCGGCTGCCCCAGTTCTTGATGCGGTTGAGCGTCTCGACCTTCTGATCGGGCATGAAGTACAGGAATCCCAGCGCGGCCAGCCCCGCCATGTATCCGACGGCATACGACCATGCGACCTCCACGCGAAAGGCGTCTGTGTCCTCTACGTAGTTGCTCGCGACCGTCAGGCCCTTGAACCCCTGGCCGAACAGCTGGTTGCTGATGCCGCGCGCAATGGGTCCCCCCAAGTTGTGCAGCGTCGTGAGCATGCCGTACGTGATGCCCTCTTTCCCCTCGGGCGCCATTTCCACGACGACGAACGTGGTGACGAGGAACTTGGCAGCTGCCGGGAGCATGACGATGATGTCCTCGCCGAGGAAGAACCACTGGTTCCGCACAACGTCAAAGATGGTCAAGTACACGAAGGTCGCATCCACGATGCCGAGTACCAGTGTGGTGGCCACGATGATCTTGCGCCAGCTGTAGTTGAGCAGGTACTTCTTGACGAGCGCGAGTCCCATCGCGAATATGCCCATCGACACCACCGTGAACAGCTGCGCCGGCAGGTTGCGCACCTGTGCCCATATGAGCGCGACATTGCCGCTGGCCGTGGTCGATATGCCCCCTACCACAGCGTGCCCCAGGCTGTAGACCACGATGTAGAACATGGCTTTCGTCTGCAGTATGTCCCAGCATTCTCGGCAGTAGACCCGCACGCTCGGCGCCACTGTTTGTTCTTCCTGAATGTACAGCCAGCTGACGGGCACCATGACAGCAGCGGGCACGGCCAGCACCCCGCATATTTGCGTGAAGGAGAGCGTGACATCGAATGTGCCGTTGTACTCGCGCCCGTTCATGGCCAGCCCCACGTACATCGCGGCGACGATGGCCCCGATCGTGCGCACCAGGTACATGGTGGCCTGTATGGTGCCTCTGGTGTGCAGCGGCTCTTTCTTGGCCAGCTGCACCGTGAGTCCATCTGCTGCCACATCTGCCATGACGTATCCCATGGCCGCAATGGACATGCGCGCCGCGAACGCCCCCGCCGCGTCTTTGTCGCCCCGCTCGGGCATGGGCACGGTGGCCAGCGACGCCAGAGCCGTCGCGCATATCGTCCATCCCAGTGCCATGTACGATATCCGTCGGTACCCCCTGATGGGCACGCAGTCATTGAGCATGCCATAGATGCATTTGAAGCTCCACGGCAGCGCAATCACCTGCGCCGCGGTCGCGTAGACGTGCGATTCCACCTCCAGGTAGCCCAGGTAGAATCCATACAGCGTGCCGGGGAGCGTGCCATAGACGAGTCCCACTACGAAGTACTGCGCATAGAGGCCCGCGAGCGGCGCAGGCGGCTCCTCATGCAGAAGCACCACCTCGACCTCCTCATCGGAGCTGCTGGTGGTGGTGGTGTCGCCTTTCTCCAGTGACGTCAGGGGGTTGTCCGGCATGTCGTAGTTATATAAATAGATAAAACAGATATACTATGCGCATGCTTCCGTAGCTCAGTCAGGTTTAGAGCGCTAGCCTTTTAAGCTAGTGTGCGTCGGTTCGAATCCGACCGGTAGCATCCCACTGAGGGGGGTATAGTACAGTTGGTAGTACGTCTCCTTTACACGGAGAAGGTCGCCGGATCGATGCCGGCTACCCCTATTTGCCGCGCTGGCGCAATGGATAGCGCGCCGGACTTCTAATCCGGAGGTTCTCAGTTCGAGTCTGAGGCGCGGTGCCTCCCATGTGGTTTAGTCTGGTTTATAATACCCGCCTTTCACGCGGCGAGACGCGGGTTCAACTCCCGCCATGGGAACCATCTTTTTTTTTGGTTGGTCACGCCGTCTCCAGCGACGGCATCGTCCGCGGCGTCTGCCTGTCTCGAATGCCATACTGCTGCATGAGGTCCATCTTCAGCCGCTGCAGCACCGCCCATGTCTTCGCGTCCGCGTCGTTGCAGCTGATGCGCCCCCCCGCGCTTGAATGGCGCGGCACGAGAGCATTCTGTATGAGATTGAGTCGGTTGATGTCCGTGCGCATCTGCCGCAGCGGGTTGATGTCGTGCTCCGTAAAGTGCATGGTGATGCTCGCTTCCGTCAGGCGCGGTGGCGTCTCCCCCGCGAGCACCGCTGGCTCGAGGAAGAATGTGTTGTAGCTCTCCAGCATCATCTGCGCGAGCCTCTTGTCGGTCGTCCTGCCGCCCAGCGCTTTGTCCATCTGCTGCAGATATCCCATCGCCGATCCTGCATCGTCCGCATGCTCGCACAGTACACACGCATGCAGTTCCGGCTCCCAGTCCACTGGATCGTGCAGCACCAAGTCTTCCATCGCTTATGGCCGCTTGCTACTTATATTTCATTATGTCCATTGTCGTGTCGGAGACATCTCCGCGCGCATTGCTCAATAGCGTGCTGGAGCTGTCCTATACGCTGAATTTAATGGGTGACGGCGACAGCCGCAACGCTCCAGCCGCTGCGGCCCGCGGTCCAGGTTTCATCCTGCATGAGGTCGAGAGCGTGCTGCTGAAGATCCGCACCGACATGGACATCCCCTACCAGCAGCCGAGCGAGAAACCCGCGCTGATGATGCGCCTGCGCGAGCACATCAACAGCACCTCCGCTGTGCTCACTGGCAACAGCGTCCGATTTGCGACGCCCGATTCCACCACGCTTCATGAGCTTATCGACAGCCTAGCGGTTCTGAACAGTAGCGTCAGCTGCTCGCAGGAGACGGTGGGGTGCACAACCCAATAACCATGGGCAGAGATCAACCGACGTCCGCCCGCAAGCGCAGCATCCTGAACAACCGCATGATGCGCCGGCATCGCGTCGTGGAGCGCAGCATTCGCAATATCCAGCGCAGTCCCAACAATGTGATGCCCTACGTGAGCTTCTCGCGCGTGGTCCGCGAGATCTTGGCCACGCACGGCAACCTGAACATGCGCAGCGATGCCATGCGCGCGCTGCAGTGTGCGACGGAGCAGCGCCTGACGGACATGTTCAGCGAGGCCCTCCGGCTGGCGACGTACCACAAGCGCGACACTGTGGTGCAGACCGACATTCAGTTTGTTATTCCGCCCAATGAGCGTCCTGTTGCGCCGGCTGTGCTGCCCGCAGATATGTGCGCAAGCATTTTGTTCCCTCTGCCCGAGCCGGTCCAATGACCTGATAAATCATCTTCTCTAGCTCTGCCGGCCGATAGTGCTGTTCAAATGCCTGCTGCAGCCCCACATTGCCCTGCAGGTGAACGACCATGCTTTTCATGGTAGCGCTCATGCTCTGGTAGCGCAAGCGCCATTTCCGGTGCATGTACAGCTGCCCCGCGTCGATGTAGACGTTGATCGGCAAGTACGCGCTGTCCACCGCGTCTGCAAAGTCCTGCAGCGTGCGTGCATTCGCCAGCACGGACATGACCATCAGCTTCATGTGCCGCGTGCATATCTCGATGGCAAGGTCGCCTGCTGACCATCGTCCGGTTGCGCGGTTGTTCGCCCCCCATATGTCGATTTGGATCCGTGGGATGTTACATGGACGTTTGTGGGTGTCCATCGCCCTCATCGGATAGTGCTTCTTCTTCCTCTTCGTCGGTGATGGTGAATTCCAGCGCGCTCGCCGTGCAATCCCGTATGCGTATCATGCCCGGCTGATAGGCGTCGATGTCCAGTGCTATCGCGCGCACGGTCGCATATAGCATCGGCAGCAGCATGCACGTCGTCGTCGGTGCGAGTGCCGCGCCGACGCCGAACCTCTCTTCCGCCACGACCGCTGCCGCGGCGGAATGGCCTCGCAAGACGATCGCGATGACGCACGAGAGGCGCATGCGCTGGCGTATCATGCTATTGCCAATCGCGCCGCCGGGGTGGTAGCTGGTGCCGTCGTAGCTCGTGATGACATTCATCAGCCACCGCTCTGGCCCGATGCCGAATACCAGATCGATGGCCATGATGTTCTCGAAAGGCGTGTTGAGCAGCGTGCACCATATGACGATGGATGACACCGCGAGGATATTGGTCACCATAATATAGCTGAGGTCGACGGCGTATTTCGTGAGCAAGCTCGGGCTTCTCTTGCACATGCCATTTCGGATGCGCATGACCATGACCGTGGTGAGCGGCACCAGGAACAGCAGTGCTAAGTTGGACATCCAGCCATTCGGAAGCGATGTAGTTATCATCTGAAGTGAGGGGCATTCGTAGCTCGCTGGCATGCTCGTCTGCAGAGGTCCTCTTCCCGCTGGGCACCCACGCGACGGGGTGCTGTACTTCTGTCCCGACGCGGACATTCCGCTCGCCGCCTCCGGCCTGTCCCGCGCCCCCGTGCTGCATAAGTATCGGTATACGGACAGAGAGGCGGTTCTGCTCGACGCCCATCGTGCGCCCAACGAATGGTTCGCCGCCGCCTGCCGCATGCCCAATGTGACGATCCAGGGCGACCCCGATGCGCGCCGCCCCATTGGCTGCCATCTATTCGCCGGCGAGCTGTCGAAGGAGCCCGCCCCGGCGCGAGCGGTGCTCCCTCACGTGGAGTGCACCCCCACCCTGACCATGGCACTCCCTCTCGCCCGCGGGCGCTCGATCGTGCTGTGCGGCTCGTACGAGGTGCGCGACGCGGTGTACCAGCACATGCGGCCCGACGGCATGGTAGCGGGGGACGGTGCTATGGATCGCTACGGCCGCTACACGCAGGTGCACGAGCGTCTTCCGGGCGGCTGGCTATCGATTGATGGCGGGAATCGCCGCGTGCGCCGCGACGCGCTCGATCAGCATATGACGATATCGCCGTCCACCGTGCGCAGCGGCGAGTACGACACCGTGATTGTCATGCCCGACGTCCCCGCGCCGCTCGCGCGCTCGATATGCCGCCGCACACGGTACCTTGTGGTGGGGGTGGGTCATTCTCCTATCGGCTATATATTATTAGAGTAGCATGTGCATGCAGCAGTCCTGTTTCACGCGCAGCTCCGTGCCTGGGTCGTACGTGCTTCCCTCGGCGTGCACAGCTGCGGCCGGCGTGCATCCATCGTCGACGGTATTGACGTAGAACGTCGGCCGCAACAGGTCCCCCGATGGTGTGACGATCGGCAGCGACCACATGCTGCACGTGCCCCCGCGGAACGTCAGCACACGGCACAGCAGGAGCTTCGCGCACAGCTTCTGGCACTCTGCCACCGTGATGTCGGTCGTGGTGTAGTGGTCGCCGGGTATGCGGTCTACCCCTGCATAGCTGCTCATGCCCGTGCTGATAGTGCTGTCCGCGAATGCCCTGAAGCAGCAGTGCTCTTTGGCGGTGCATTCGATGTCAGGAAGGTGAATAAATGGCGACGGCGTCGGCGCAGGGGTGTCGAAGACGAATGCGGTGGTGCTTTCCGGGGTGACGCCCTCCGTGACGCCAAAGACCGTCGGGGTGTAGATGGCGGTGGACTCCACCACCTCGTAGGTGAGCAGGCCCTGGTACGACGTGCGCGTCCAGTCTGCCGGCGGCTGCACGAATAGCGTGAGTGGCACCGGCTGCTCATTGTCAATGCTCCACGCTGAATTGGCACACGCTTCCAGCTGCTGGCGGTAGGCTGCCTGCACGGTCTCCAAGGCGCTGGTCTTGAACTCTGGCCGCGCGCACCCGAGCTCGCTGCACCTGCCCTGCTGCGAGGACGGGTGCTGCAGTCCAATCATGACCGTGGCCAGCTGTGCCTGCTTGAGGCATGCGCCATCCACCGACGGCACTGCAATGCTCTGCGTGTACTGGAACGATCTTCCCGCGTTGTCCGCGATGCCAATGGCCGCTGGCACAGTCCGCCGGCGCCTCGCGGCGTTCTTGCTGTACCTGAATTCGCGCAGGGTCCCCGCCACCGCCGAGGTGGGCGCGATGCCAACGATGCGGTTCTGGCCCTGGATGATGCCGAGCGTCAGTGGCCATTCGTTAAACCGGCGAAAGAGCAGCTCCGTGTCGGCGACCTTGAGCAGGTGCCCATCTGCGACCGCCAGCATGGGCTGGAAGCTGCCATGGCAGTGCTGGCCAGCCACCAGAGGGACCGTGTTCGGCGCGCGGTCGCTTCCCCAGTAGAGTCGCGCGTCTGCATTGTAGGCCACGATGGCGCCCCCCGCCGAGCATGCCCCGCTGGGCGTTGCGGTGCTCTTCGGCCGGAATACGCAGCTGCCGCCCGACTCGATGCAGCCCCCCTGCTTGACGTAGGCGGTCGCGTTCGGCGTGGCCGCGAGCTGATGTCTCTTGCAGTGATGAAGCGTGCAGTAGTAGCTGCTGTCTAGCACTGCGACATTGCACTCGTGGCTTTCCATGCATGCCAGCGAGCACGACCCTGTGCTGCGCGGCACGAGGTAGGCACCCAGCCCAAAGCAGGCGTCGCTCTCGCGCGTGCCGCTGTTCGGCCGCTCGTGCATGTGCATCTGCGTCCGGCAGGTGTCGGTGCCATTGATCTTGTGCGGCGTCCAGCAGTCGGAAATGGTGCCATCGAGCGCGCCCCCCGCGTAGCAGGAGCAGAGCGCGCCTGCCAGATTCCATGCTTGGTAGCTGCTGCACATGTGGCAGCACGCTTGCGGGGAGCTGACCGTCGCTGCCAATGCGGCGGTGTCGGGTACAGCCACCGTGCCTGGCCCATGCACGATTGGCGACGGTTGCATCGCTACCGCGCGGCTGCCTCCCCAGGTGTCGATAGCCACCACGGCACCACCGGCAGCGCTGTCCGCCCCATAGCTGCAGCGCGTGCCATCGTGCAGCCACAGCGTGCAGTCGGACCCACATCCATCGATGCACGCGGCACGAGCCATGATGGTCCATGTGCCCTGCAGCGCATCCGTGTACGGCCATTCATAGCGCACCGTCTGCTTGCGCATGGGCTGCCCGCGCGGCATGCTGTACAGCCAGGTGAACTGCACGTGCGCCGTGCACGGCCCGCTGCTCCACTTGTGCCTCCGGTACTGGGACAGCATGAAAGGCGTGCTGCCCCCGAATGCGCACACGACCGTGCCCTGCAGCCACGCGGGCGTGCTCGTCAGGTGGCCTTCTGCCGCTGGTATGGCTAGGGTAGGGTCGTTGGGCAGGCTGCGCATGTGCCCAGCTCCGAACAGGCCGCCGCTCCGGCATGACGTCGGGTCGATGTTGTACTCGCTGCCAAGCCATCGCTTCCGCGACACACTCGCCTGCGGGTGGAGCAGGCGGTCGAGTGTGTGATACGTGCAGATGTAGTCGTGTATGTGCCAGTGCCACGATCCGCATGCGGTGGTATCATGGCATGCGGAGGCGCACTTGTCGACTGTGGAGGCGGTGAGTGCCTTTGTCCCACTGCCAAAACTGCAGGTATATCCCCATGTGGCCGGGTCGGCAGACAGCTGCGCGAGGGTCTGGCCATCGGTCCGTGGAATGCTATAGAGCCACTCTCCCGATGTCAGGTGGACAGCCCGCTCCATATACTCCTGTGACACCGCGTCCGACACCCACGCGCGCGTGTGGTTCGCATAGAGCCAGTACAGCTTCCCCGCTTGGTAGGCGAAGGTGTTCTGCATGCTCGCAGGCACGCGCCCGCGCCCCGCCGACATGACGCCGTCATACAGCATCCGTGCAGCGCTGTAGGCGACGACGATGTCCTCGAGATCCACCGCATGCGCGGCAACTGTCTCTTTCAGCTCATACGAGCACCTGTCCGTTTGGCAGAATGCCCCGCGAAAGCCGTCCATGCACTGCGTGCAGCCCGTGCTGATGTTAAAGCCTGTCATGCATATGCACACGTTATTGTGGCCTAATGCAAAGTTCGACTTGCACGTTCGACAGTCGCTTTCACGATTGTCACTGGAGCAGCGATCGCAGAGTTCGCCGGCGTGCAGCGCGTCGCATCGGCAGGCGCATCCGGTGCCGGCGCTGTCCAGCACGCTCGTGCCCTTCTTGCACCGAGTGCGCACCGGGCATGCCGGGCGTGGGACCGCCTTGAGGTCTTTCTTGAGCGCATGATAGCCCAGGCCGATGCTGGGGGCCCCGTCGCTCTTCTGGAATGTGAAGCTGTTGCCGTTCTTCAGCCACCCGACCGCGGTGCATGTCGCATTCGCCGCGCACACCGCCATCACACCCATCGCCTCGAACGGTGCATAGGAGTCGAGCAGGACATGGTTGTAGATGGTTCCACTGCGGTGCTCCCATTCGTATTCCAGGTCCGTGCTGTGGCGGTGCGCATAGTTCGAGTACAGTGGTGAGATGGTGTCTTGCAGCTCGCATTGATGCGTGCATCCGCCTGCTGCTGCCTTCGCCGTGTCGTTTCGCGCGGCATTGCAGTAGGTGTACATTTCCGCCGCAGTCGCAGCCCCCGTCATCAACGGGCACCCCGTATCGCGCCACCTGCCTGCCTGCACAAGTTCCGCCGTCGCATGCACGGTGTGCTCCGCCGTGATGATGCAGTAGCCGCCGTCCTCGGTGCGCACCAGCCCAACGCAGGCGTCGCCGTGCGATATACACCAGTGCTGTGCCCTCTCTGCGCGTGCATAGCTGCGGCACACCACCTTGTCGCCGGTGATGTACGTGGCCCCTGCTATCGGCACAACAAACCCATGCGTGCCTGGCCTCGCTTGCTCGCGCGCGCAGCTCGTCTCGGCATCGCAGGTATAGGGGATCAGTGCACTGAGGTGCCTCGTATATCCGCTAGTGATCGCTGTCAGCTGACCCCCCGTGCTATGGCTGTGCAGGTTATCATACGTGCTTGAGTATCCCATGCACGCGGGGCTGTCCGCACATGCCCCACTTCCCCTGAACAGTATGCGAATGTCCTGATCGACTACGGTGGGCTCTATAGTGCACGCGCATGCACCTTTAGCGCCTTCCCATAATCCACCTTCAATGCGGTTGGCCAATGCACGGCACCCCTGCGCCCGCAGCGGGTAGCCAGTATCCTTGTCGATCATGCTGAGGAACAATTCCTCGACCGACCCGCGGTAGCCCGATCCCTCTGTCGTGAAGGCAATCTTGGCCATTGCGGTGCCTACCCCCGCGTTGCACTTATCTGTGTCGCATACGCACATGCGGTCTCCTTCGGCGCCTATAAGGCCGTCCGTGCACGGCGCGCCTTCGCATATGACACTGGTAGCCCCACTCTCGCATACCAGGCGGCCGTTGCCCGTGAATGCCGCTTGCGCGAGACTGGGTATCCTGCCGCAGCACCTTGATCCACTTGCATATGGATAGGGCGCGATGATCGGGCATACTCCTATCGTGCATATGTCGGACGGGCAGCTGGAAGTGGCACTTGCACATGCAGTGCCGGAAGCGTGCGGTACCCCACTGCAGCATTGGAGGCCATTTGCATACGGGTACGCCCCTGCTGTGCATGCTCCGATGCATGGTGGCACCGGGCATGCGATGGTGTCCGCCGCATCGGTGTGCAGCCCTGTGCAGATGCATGCGTTACCCCCCGTGCCGCATGTGGTCCCGCCCTGTGCGTGTCCATTGAAATGTAAATTATTGGCACTTGATCGACTGCATCCCGTCGGGTAGCTCGGTCCATCTGTACTGTGCAAGGTGAGGTCGCTAGCGACTGTATCGGCCAGTCCCAGCTGTGCTGCTGCTTCTTCGCATGCTTCTTTGGTGAGTATGACCCCTGGGCAAGCAGATGCAACCGCCCCTGCCGTCACCAGCTCATATACTAGCGCACTGCAGGTGCCCCCCGCCGCTGTGACAATGGGGTGTGTGCCGGGGCATCTTGATTCCACACAGGGCTCGCGTGTGCATGCAATGGAGACGTCACATGCGATTGTCGTGCAGCACAGCGCACCCGCTGTATCGGTATAGGGATGCGTGCTCGGGCAGCTGGAGTGTGCCCGGTGAACTAGCGTGGCGGAAGCGTTGGTGGGCAGGAACTCCGGCCTGCTGTGCAGATACATGCCCCCACCGCATTTCGAGCTTGGCCCGACTGCGCATGTATCACGTTTGCCCGTAAACATCCCGTGATTGGCGTCGCAGCATTTCGTGACAATTCCGTCAAGGCATGTCCCTGCATCATCCTTCGTGGTATCCCCGCACGAGCTGAAGCCATGGCAGGAGTCGTCTGTCTTTGTGCACGCTCCGAATGTATTGCGCCACCCTGGTCCCACCCCGGCGAATGAACCCGCGGCGACATTGAACCCCGGCCACCATAGTGCGGAGGCGGTATTATGCACCTCCGCAATGGCTTGTATACATCCTACGAGGCTTTCCCATTTGCAGCTGGCACCCCCTGCCCGCAGGTCTTGTGCCATACATTCGTGATCGCTGCGCGCGGTGCATTCTATCGGCACACACCTCCCTGTATTGGTCGCCACGAGTCCGTCCCCTGCGCAGTTACTCGATTGATAGTACTCAATTCGATTGTCAAGGTTGGAGAGTTCCAGAGCTGCGTTGATGTCCGTCCGCGTGCGGCCGTCTCGCTTCTCGGCACGTACGGCAGGGACACAGATCGCTTCACTATTCTTACTCCATGTCAGCCCGAATCCCGCTGGGCACACCGTCCGGTCTTTTGTGGGCCATTCTTTGCACTCTGCATCCGCGACAGTCACTTTCTCTCCTGCGGATGAGATTCCACAGTAGCCGTCGCTATTGTCAGCGGTCCCGGCGGTTCCGCACCGTGGACCCCCCAGCGGCGTGTCGCCGGGCGTGTCGTATCCGCACACTGATGTGTCAATGTCATCTTCGATGGAATGGCAGCTGAAGTCGTACACATGGCAAGGCGCATTATTGCCCAGCTTACTTTTCCAATTCTCCCGCGAATAGCCCGCCTCGGATATATCGGGGGGCAGCTCGCCAGACCACGTCGCCTGCTGCTGCCCTGTCTCGCTGCTGTACTCGCATGTGCCCCCCACTGGTTCGACAATGGTGAGCTTGCTGCATCGCACTGGCCTATCGGAGGGGCACATCAGCGTGGTTTGCGCGAGCGGATGCCAATCGGGACCGTCCATGGTACTTCCACTTCCGAGATGCACTCCACTCGGGCACTTGAATCCCGCATTCCCTGCATTTTGGTCCACACCGGTGCCGACGGTCCCTGGCAGTATATTTCCAATCGACCCCGGCGTTGATTTCGTCGCAATGAATGCTTTCCATTCGCTTCCATCCAGTGCTGCCTGCGCGTTCCGTGTCACCGACCGTGCCGCTGTCCATGCCCCGGGAAGGCCGTCCGATCCATCGGCACACCCGAACTGGTAGATATATTCTTGGTCCACATTCCTCCCTGGATCAAACGCCTTCTCAAATTCACTTTCATATTCCACAAGGGTCGCTTTATCCGCGTATCGGAAGACGCTGCACTGCCCTACTGCCGATCGAATGAACTGACAGTTGGCTTCTGATCCGCCTGTGCTCTGCAGAGCTGCGCAGTGGGCTCTCGCCTTTTCCACGCACATGCTTTGTGGATTACCTCCAGTACATGTAAATTGCATATTCGGCACCGGTGTGGATAGATGTCCTGGAGCATTCTCCTTATACCTATTCAATGACCACGGTGCCAAAATCCCGTCTGGGGTCGCAGCGGAACTGCTCGCTGCCAGCCGCCATTCATCCGTGTGTGAGCCGCCGGGGTAACGCCTCGTGATTATCCACTGCGGTTCGGAATAGAGAGTGGCGCCCACGTGCCACATATACATTGTCCACTCATGAAAATCCCCCTGGGTCGACGTATACGCTGGCCTACCATTAACTGTCTTATCGCATATATCACCTCCACATGGTGTGTATGTGCCGTCGAATGGGTAATTATATGTACCACCAGTAGAACTCCCGTAATCCGGCGTTCCGGTCACTACGAACTGCGTGCATGCTATGGTTAAGTCGGTCGATGTGCTCGAACTCTTGAAAATACCATAGTCATCGTTAGCATGAACGCGTGCCGGGTATCGAGCAGGGGCCTCTGAATAGTCGCGGGTGGTGCACAACAGTGGTACAAGTGGCCTAATCAGTTCGCCCGGGCCAGGGCTGTATGTTGTGGCCTGTGTACGGTCACCTTCGTCGGCGAATGCTCTCTGTGCGTTTTGGATGTGGCCCAACGGGGGGTGTGTCGCAGCTACCGATTCCGCGGAGAGCGCCCCATGTGCGACCAGTGTCGTCAGTTCAGCGGATTCTGCCAGTATCGATGAGGCTGCTGAACTGAACGGGAACTCACTGACCCATACCTTCCCCGACAGTTTTTGCTGTGCACCTGTGAGCGTGCATGTGCTTGCCAAGATGCAATATGGTGTCCCGTGCGTGGTGTCGTATATGGTGAGCAGTGCTTGTACCGCTGATATGTCCGCACCCTCTTCCACTGTAATTCGCGGGGAAGTGAGAGGTCCTATGAATATGCAGTAGTTGCACAGCGCACCTAATGCGCCGCCTATGCACTTATCCGCGCATGTAGCCATGCATTGCTGCAAGTACGATGCCGTGTCGAGCGCGTAGTATGGTTTCCGGGACGTGTACCCCTTCACGGTGCTGCAAAAAAACCACATAAAGCAATCTTCGTTGTCGGGCACAGTGACTCCGCCTTTGGTGCCATATCCCGCGAAAAACGTAGCCGCCTTAGCCACGAGGGTGGGTTCTATATGTATCGAGTCGACAAACAGCGCATTGGACCCTTTTTTCACCACCTCGTACACTCCAGCGACACTTGTGCCCGTGAAAGTATGTAGCTCTTCGCACGCTGTACCCATGGGGTGTATCTGAAGTGATGTAAAGTCCCGTGCCTCCGTGCCTGTGGGTATATAGGTGAACATATGCGCCGGTGTCATGTAGCACCTCTGATTGTCCGCATACGCGCGCTCGAATGCGACATTGTAGATCGAAGGCACCCATACATTGGAAGAGCACTGGGTATCCGACACCCCGTGCATGTCCGTAATGATGGACACCCCAAATTGATTCTTGACGTAGCATATCAGATGTAAGTTGTTGCGCATGCGTATCCCCCCCGGCGTCGCGATGTACGCTGCCTTGTCGATCCGGGCCCCGACAAACGGAGACCCTTTCGGTCCCGTCGTTTGCCATATGTACTCGAACTGGTCCATGCTTCTTTCAAAATACGCCTTCATGTTTGCGTTGGTATCGCGATCGCATTGATTCCCGCGCGTATAGGAGTACAGATGCCCCGTCGCGTCCGATGACGTGTCCACTTGGCATTTCGGGAACCGGATCGGCGATGTTCCATCTGCTAGCCGAAACGAAGTCCCCGCAAGTGGACTTGTGTATGCCGCCCCGGTCAACTCCGTTTTATCGCCTTGTCCCATGCTGACGAATGTCCGTGTCGTCCATTTGTGCTGGCTGCCACCTTTCGCCCCCGATACATCCGACATGCGGTTCGCAACATCTGTACCGAGCACGTCCGTTGACCAGTCTTTCCAGTCGTCAAAGGCATCCGGTGGCATGTCATACGCTCCAATGTCACCGCATCGGTTAGCGGTGTACGCGCCCAGGCGCCCCCCGGTAAATGCAACTGCATGCCGATCGCTCGTGTCCGCATTCGTCAAGTTGAACTTCGTATTCCCGTACATTCGATAGGTTGTCGCACCAGCCGCCCCGGCCATCCTGACGATCTCCGCCCCTGGTGATGTCGGGTCTTCTGGGTGTGACCCACCCGCGCACATGCTCTGTCCCTTCTGCTCGTCCTGTATGCCCTCGAACGTGTACTTCCCGGCTTTGCAGTTGACCCACTTGTGCGCGCACCATCCCTGGTGCAGCTTGTTGCGTATGTGCACGCAGCGCCCCATGCACATGTCGAATGCATGGTCGGTGTCGTCGCACCGCTTCGAGATGTCAAAGCCAAGGTCCGTGAGCACACTGGTGTCCGCGATGGAACTGCTTGTGGTGATTTGTCCGATTCCAGTGTGATGTCGGCATCCTTTGATGGTCCATGTCCATGCCATGCACGTGTCGTCTAGCATGCATATGCTCTTGCACGATGCCGGGTCGTTGTGGTGGACGATGCTGTACTCCTGCCGTGTCTCGTCGACCCATTCTCCGGTTCTAAGTTCATGCACCATCCCATCTGATGTGACCGTGCACACTTGTGCCTCGCTTGCTTTACACTTGGTCAGGGTGCTGTGCACGGGCAGTGTCCGCGGCAGTGTGATGTTAGCGCACATCACTTTCATTTCGGCATACGCGCGTCTCGACGACGAGTAGCTGGTCATGTCCACATCGCTCGTGCAGCCCATGGTCCTCATCTGCGCTGTCATGAATGCGGCCCGGTCATTCGCTGTTCTGGTGTAGGTATACATGGGCACGGCATGCTCGCTCGCGGGGTACGTGCCTCTGCTGTTGAACTCCAGGCCCTCTTCTCTGCTAAATCTGTCCAGCGCCATATACGAATGGTAGCTTCCATAGCGTCCAGCCGCATTGGCAAGTTCCGTCGGCTCCGGCACGACGACCGACAAGTGCGCGATCGTGTCGGACAGGTAGAACCCCTTGCATTCTGGCAGCGATAAGCACTGCTTCTCACAGTCCACCCTTCCCGTGCATGGCAGCGTCGGTGCGATGCGAGGTCCGCATTTGTAGATGCACTCGTCTTTCCACACGACTGCACTTGCTACATTCTCGTCGCGCGGCTCCGCGTCCAGCGCGACAGGGTTCGTATTCGGCCGCGCCTCTGCCTGTCTGCCTTGCAGGAGCAGGCTCCAGCATATTTTCGCGCTGTGCGACACGAATATGCGCGCCGGGCTAGGCGTGACGGACTCTCCCAGCGCCGCCAGGTCAAATAGCGCCGGTGTTTTGCCAATAGCATCGTTCTGGTACTTCGCCCAGAACTTGAGCCAGTTGTACACATAGGGGTCGTCTTCCAGCGGCACGACGAGCTTCTGCGTGAACGCGTCCAGGAAGTTGAAGTCGGGTCCCCTGTAGCGCCGCTGCCATCCGCTTTTCGGCTTGAAGTGCTTAAAGACGAAGAACCCCGCGTTGTTATTCTTCGCCTCTTCGCCGAACATTTGCCGGTAGCGCGTCGCAGCAGCGTTGTAGTCGCGGTCCGTGCCCGAGTTGACGACCAGTGAGAAGAGCTCCGTGACGTCCGTGTGGTATGGTTTATGTTCTGTGGCGCGCGCTAGCTTCCAGTCGTCTTCAAATCGGCGCGCCATGCTCACGGGCGTGTGCTCTGGCGTGAGTCGCGGGCAGTAGATCAGTGTCGGGTGGTCGCATTTGTCAATATCCACTTCGATGTCATTCGCAATGGCGCCCGCTACTTCATCCCGGGCATTGCGTTTGAGGTAAGGGCTCAGGTCGTAGCTGAACATGATGTCACTGGTGAGTACATTCTCCAATGGCGTGCACACGGCAGCTACACATACGCTGCACATCGCTAATGCCAAGCCATGTGTCATTGGATATCCGGTATTCGCAGAACGACTTTAAGTAGTCTAGCCGCCGGTGTTGCGCTCTCGTATGCTATCGGATCCAGTGGCACCTGCGTATATGGCTTCGTGAGCGTGCAGGTCCTTATATGCTGGTTCGGTTTCATTATTGGGGACTGTCTGCCCGTGCTGTACCGCCGCGCGTCCGAGATCTATTCTGATCACAACAGCACCTTCATGACCGAAAGCTCGGCGAGTTCTGCCCCCCGTGCTTTCGTCTCCCACGATCCCGCGGTGGTGCATGTTGGCATCGTCACCGTTGTGCTGGGTATATGCGACGCACTCGCTGCCGTACTTCCTGCCAGCAGCGGCGACAGCTACATGCTCACCGCTATCGCGGTGCTTCTCTCTCCTACGCGCGGTGTGCGCGTGATCAGCATGCTGAGCTTCATGTACGTGGTCGCTACCCTGCCCCTTCCGCACGCGTATGGCATGCTCCGCATGTTCAGTCTTCTGTTTGCTATCATGTGCGCCAACGTGTATTTTCCACGCAAGTATGCCGCTGTGCGCGTGCTCGTCTCCGTCGTGACGGCGATATCGTACGTCCCCACCGCTGCATGCACCTCTCCGATGCGTGCTGTGCCCCCTGTGGCACTTCTCTATCTGTCGCTGTACTATGGCAGTGCAAGTCCTACTGCGACTCTCATAATCGCTGCCATATTCGCCTGA
>Ga0308011_10000367_pt1 | contig 24536 bp, 16 predicted proteins | sample Neamet177_FD_203144 | JGI IMG/M metagenome (GOLD analysis project Ga0308011, IMG submission 203144) | Marine microbial communities from water near the shore, Antarctic Ocean - #177 | ecosystem: Environmental > Aquatic > Marine > Unclassified | place: Southern Ocean | collected 2014-07-25 | reverse complement strand
TTGGGGCAATGCGATAGATAACCCTAAAGCCGGTAGGACGAACACACTCGAGGAGGAGGTCTCTTTTTTAAGCGATTATGTGGAGCTAGAACAAATGCGGTTAAGCACAGAGGTAACGTTCACTATAGAACATTCAGATATCCTCCCTAAGGACTACCCCATACCCACGTTTCTACTTCAGCCGTTAGTAGAAAATGCCTTGTGGCATGGTGTGTCCGACGAAAAGGAGTCGACTATTAAGATTGTCTTTGAAGCAAGTGAAGCCGAAAACACCCTTAAAATACTAGTAATAGACAACGGAAGAGGATTAGATGAGAATCATGAATCTAACATTACCGGGAGGGCGAATGAAAGGAAGTCATATGGATTAAAGATCCTAAGGGAGAGGCTGAGACTGATATCAAAGGAATCTAGTTTTCAAGTAAACAACCGTGAGGACAAAGATGGCTGTGAAGCTATAATCACGATACCACTAGAGGCAGGCTGTATTTAAATCCGGTAGCCTCGGACTAGGGATATCATATAATGTACCTAGCACACCCACTTCGAAATCGAACACCCCTGCTATGCCAACCATAGCAGCGTTATCAGTACAAAGAGATAATGGAGGGATATGTATGACCCAATTCTCGTCTTTCTGTTTTTCAGTTAGAGCATAACGCAGACCTGAATTAGCACTAACTCCACCTGCAATAGCAATCTCTTTAATTCCAGTTTCATCAACTGCTAGAGTGAGTTTATCCATCAACATTGAGATAATACTGTGCTGTACGGAGGCGCAAAAATCATTGAGATTTTTTCCGTTTTCAGTGCTGAAAAAATCAGGATTTGAAGGCATTGTCTTTTCGAGAAACCTCAATGCTTGAGTCTTTAATCCACTAAAGCTAAAGTCTAGGTCATTAACCTTAGAACCACTGAAAACAAATCGTTTAGAGTTACCCAATAATGAGTAGCGGTCTATTGCCGGACCACCTGGATAATCCAGTCCTATCAGCTTCGCAACCTTGTCGAACGCTTCGCCAGCGGCATCATCCAACGTAGTGCCAAGCAGCACCATTTCGTGGGGGCTATTAACTCTGACGATTTGGGTGTGACCACCAGAAACAGTGAGACATAAAAAAGGAAATTCAGGTGTAGGTCCAGGCTCTAAAAAATGAGCTAGGATGTGAGCTCTCATATGATTTACAGGAATAGCGGGTATCTGCTTCGACCAAGCCCAAGACTTAGCAAAGGATGAGCCCACTAACAAAGACCCACTTAATCCCGGACCATTTGTGTATGCTACTGCATCTATTTCTCCCACGTCAATACCTGCATCTTTTAGAGCGATGGAAATAGTAGGGACGATATTGCTTTGGTGAGCTCTAGAGGCTAATTCAGGCACCACCCCGCCGAATCTATTGTGAATGTCTTGGGTTGAAACTATATTCGACAACACCTTGCCTCCCTGAACGACAGCAACGCTTGTATCATCACAGGATGATTCAATAGCAAGAATTGTATGAGGAGGAATGTTCAAAAGCTAAAATATCTGAATACAAAAGTACAACCCGTCTGTCTGGTTTATCTTGCTCACGTACTAGAATAACACACCTCAACATCAGCGTGAAAAAAATTGCGAAAATATTACTTTGGATCATCTCATCTATTTTCGTCATTGCATTAACCCTGAGTGCTCTAGTTCAAATCAACTGGATTCAGTACAAGCTCGTAATTATTTCAAGTAATTACCTAACTAATAATCTAGGGATTAACGTCAGCGTAGAATCTGTAAACCTCCAACCATTCAAAGGTGACTTCTCGTTTACAGGAGTTAAATGTAACTTTCTTGGAGACACCCTGGATAACGTGCCAGATATCGCGCTGGACACAACTATAGCCATAACATGCAATGAGCTTTCTATTAGCGGGTTAGACCTCATATTACATGGTGGCGAGGCAACCAATGTCGCGATATCAGACCTACACATTAAGGCCAAATCCATACATGAACTGGAAGAACTATTATCGAACGACACAGCCGAGAACCATCTTGCTACAGAACCGTGGGCAATAGACAAGCTCATTATAAACCACTTTAGTTGGGATATTGGAGAGGATTTAAGTGGTGAGACGGCATATCTAGAGCTGCTCGACATTATATCTACGTCTAAGGAACACATAAGCATCGCAAGTATTACCATTAACAATACTCATGCACTTATACCAGAGATGACACACTTAAAGCGCCAGGTTGATATCGCGGTAATAAAAGGCTCCCTGGAAATAACTGAAACTGTACAGACATTAACCCTTGACACCATCAATTCCAATGGCCTCAACATAAGTGGCGAAATCTATTCGTCCATAGATGGGGAGATCGAATCTAACGCCATTTTCTCACTATACACAGACACTATAACTACATCACCTGAACTAAGAGTAGGCGTCCTACAAGGAGAATTTAACTACGAAAACGGAACTCTAACCTTTTTAAATGTAGACACAGAAAAAGGTATAGACATTCATAGACTCAGCCTGCTACCAGAGCTTAAGACGTGGGAGCTAGAAGCTAGCACTAACAATACATCGCCACTACTTAACATTATCGCAAGTGGAACGACGGACGAAAGTAGCGGCCTTCTTATAGTTGACAAAATGGGTGAAGTGACATTCAATGCTAGCATCAATGAGGGTGCAGTGAAATTTGATGTAGAGTCTAAATTCTTCACAAATGAATTCGGAGACTTGAGCAATATAAAGGCATTAATGTCAACTGATCTATCCTCTTCATTTGTAGATGTTAACCTTAATTCTAATGAGATAGATATGCAGGGGGTATTCAGCAGCAACCTACAGGAGTGGAGGAATTGGATGGGTAGTGACGCTTCAAACCATAGCAAACTGCTATCTACTGGTAGCTTGACTATAAAAGAAAGTGGTATTCTGTTTGATCACCTACACGAAGACATAGTTCTATCGCCCTCAAACTCAACAACTTGGGAGATTTATACAGACTCACATAAAATCAGCAGTACTACCGATTGGATTGAGAAAGACAAGCTAAGAGCTGAAGATTTGCGCTTGGACATTGAAGGGGGTAGTGTTTGGACAATAGACACATACTGGAAGAATAATGAAGGTATAGAGGGGAATGTAAGGATGGAAGGCGTTTTCGAAGAAGACGACTGGACCTGTAGATTACACGAAGCTACCATACCCATAGGTTCAGATTATATCGCATTAACTAGAGCACCTGCCGAATTTCAGATGCGCAACTCATATATCGTTAGCCAAGGGGTGAATTGGTCAGGTGGTGGGTTTGAAGTGGAATTAATGGGCGCAATAGGCAAAACATCCACTCTCGCACTATCAGTTAAAACCGATGAAATCGACTCCACCCAAACCAAGCGTTGGTTCGACATTCCATTTACCACCAACTCCATCGCCCTAGACGCAACGATAGGTGGATCTATTGAGGACTTCAACATCGACATCTCGGTTACAAGCGAGGATATTCACTACAAAGAGGAAGTCATTCCACTAACGAACATCCATCTGTTGTTCACGAATGAATCATGTACCACATCTATTGAGATAGGGGGATTAGGAGAAGATGGTGATGGCGAGGTGTTAGCTGTAGGAAGTATCGACATCGCGGATATCAGCGATCCCTTTAGGGATATAATAGTAGACTTATCAGCTGGCTTTGAAAATGTCCCCCTTGACTACATTAATCCGTTTTTACAGCCTAACACAGCTGAGATCGGCGGCACATTAACTGGAATATTTACACTCTATGGCGATCCGCGATCACCTATTATAGAAGGTGACGGAAGGTTGAATAACGCCACTGTCAAAGTCCCATATCTAGGCACCAATTACGATGTGGTGGGTAATTTCCATGTTGCACCGGACGCGATAGAGCTAAACGGCTTGGAAGTGGGCGACGGAAAAGGCGGAAAGGGATTTCTGGTGGGGACCGCATTTCACGATGGGTATTCCGAATGGAACGTCGATGTATCTTTAATAATGGATGAGTTGCCTATAGAGGTGATGAACATCCCTCCATCTACCGAGTCCTTCTTCTATGGCTCTGGGTTTGCCACAGGGGATGTAAATGTCTTCGGATATGATGGTGTAATAGTGATTGAAGCGAACCTGACAACTACTGAGGGAACAGAATTCGTTCTTCCAACGGATGTGTCGTCTAAAGCGAATTGGTCTTCATTTATTCACATACATAGCGATGAAGAAGAGATTATTGCCGAGAAAATAGAGGAGAGAAATAAAACCGTAGTCGAGCTGAATTTGAATATAGATGTAACGCCTGTATCTAAGGCTAGGATAATTTTCGATGAAACTCTTGGAGATGAAATTATAGGTAGCTGTTTAGGCCAAATACATATCGGCTTAGATGATTTCGAGAGGCTGGAAATGTTCGGCGCCCTTGAGGTCGTGGAGGGCTCGTATTTATTTACGCTCGGCAACTTCATCAGCAAGAAATTTACGGCAAAACCAGGGGGAATGATAAGTTGGTTCGGGGACCCATATGAAGCTGAGATTAATCTTGAAACCTACTATTCTACAAGAACTTCAATCAGACCTATAGTTCCAGAGGCTCTAGGGAACAGTAAACAAAAGGTAGAATTAATACTTGCGTTGAAGGGCGAGTTAATGAGGCCTGGTATAGCCTTCGACATTCAAGTTCACGAAGCCGATGCAAGAACTAAAGCTGCACTAGCCTCACTTATAGCTAACGAAGAGGAAAGAAACAGGCAGGCAATATCACTCTTAGTCCTCCAGCAGTTCCTGCCTGCCGCTTGGCAGAGTGCGGCTATAGGAAGTACTGGAATTCAGGAAAACAGTACGGAGCTAATTTCAGCACAACTTGGGAGTTGGCTTTCTGGGCTTAGTGATGATGTGAGTATCGGAATCGATTACGACGCAGCTAATGAATATGGGGATGAAGCTGCTTTGGCCATAGCACTATCCACAGAATTATTAAACGACAGATTACACATCGAAGGAGAAGTCGGAACCACAAATCTCTACACCGGCACCATGGACGAGATACAGTTACAAGACATCAGACTCAAGTACGACATCACGGATAACGGAAACTTACAATTAACCGGTTACTCTACTCAAAGAGCATCGATTCCTGGGCTAGAAGGAGAAAGTGTACAGGGAGTAGGAATTATCTTCCACAAAGATTTCGATAAAATCCGCGACTTCTTTAAAAGGGAAGATTGATTATTGATTATTGATTAAATTGCTACATTCAAACGTCATTAAAATAAATACATATGAATAATTTTTACTTATCAGCAAGCTTATTCAGCTTTTGCATAGTAATCACAACTGCCGCTTCAGCACAGATCACTGTTACTGAAGATGATATGCCAGCTCCTGGGACTACTTACATCCTACAAGAGTCCACACCTGACCCTACGGCTGATTACGATGCTACAGGCGAAGGAATGGTTTGGGATTATAGTGGATTAGATTCGAATGGCGAAATTGAGATCCCCTTCATTGATATTGCTGAGGCTCCTGCTCTAGCACAGTTAACATTCAACAATGAGTGGACTAATGGTGATTATGCGTGTTCTATGTTCGGGTTAGGTGAATTGCCTAACCTCGATGCTTTAGGCGTTGAGTTACCTCTCGAAATAGGTGATCTATACAACTACTTCCAAACCTCAGATGGGAGCTACAACATAGCCGGTTTCTCGATAAATCTACAAGGAGCAGATATCCCTGTCGAATATTCAGACATAGATGAGATACACCCACTTCCATTGAACTACGGTGATGCAATCTCTTCAACTTCAGCATATTCTTTAGATATACCTACTGTCTTTAGCTATAGCACTGAAGGATCTAGAGAAGGGTCAGTAGATGGCTGGGGTACTTTAAAACTACCTAATGGAGCTGAACACGAAGTACTGAGAGTAACTACTACAACCTCTAAATCAGACGTATTCACTCAAGAAGGCGGAGAAGGATTTCCATTTGAATATGAGCTTACTCTATACCAATGGCTAGGTGATGGTGGTGTACCATATCTTGAAGTAAGTGCAGTTTTCGGAACAGCATTTCAAGTTAGATACCAGGGCGAAGCTCCTTCAGGTGAGATTGATGGTATTGCGAATGTTGAGCAATCTTCATTCCAGATATACCCTAACCCTGTTGTTGGCGGAAGTGATTTAACTATCTCAGATATGGACACGAAATGGATGGTAAGAGATGCCTCTGGAAAGATCGTTGCTGAGGGAACTAGCAGAACCATTAGCACTCAAGACTGGACAGCAGGAGCTTACTTTGTGAGCACTACGAGTCTTGAAACAGGACTCACGTCTGTACCTACTATTTGTATCGTTAAGTAAGGTTTAGGCGATAACTAGAAAAGCCAGCTGTGGAAATCCCATAGCTGGCTTTTTTAATACCTAAAAATTTACTGCACCTAAATTATGGACAGGCATAATCTGACCAAGGCGTAGGAGTACAGAAATTTAATTCCGCTGTATCATCGCCTTCCTGCAAATGCTCTATCGTGTCGGTTGTGTAACCGAGGCCATAGACTCCCTGAGTTGTTCTAGAAGCCCACAGGCCTAGCCCACCATTAATGTTAGTGTACTCAGGTCGCTCCAGTATGATGTTCGTTACAGGGGCGTTAATATCGAGATAAATAGCAAGCTCCTCATTAGCGACAATCAATAAGAAATCGAAGGCTCGTGAGATCTGGCTCACCTCATCCCAAAACCCAAGCTCACGTGTTATTCTAACGTTCTTCTCCAATCTAGACCCTAGCTGTGAGAAAAATGAGTTCCCATTAAAAACCTTACTCATAATCTGTCCACCATCATCGTCGTTAGGGTCAACAGAACCTATGGAGATTTCTAATGATTTCGTTTTAGAACTATCTAGAATGGTGTGATAGTCGTCAGCCCAGTAATGTTCAACATAGTGCACGACAAGAGCTGCGTGATAACGGGCGGCTCCGGTAGTAGATGACCACCTGAAAGTATAATTCGGATAAGTGACGTTAGTATTTCCGACACTTGCAAACCCTAATTTAATATTATCAACTCCCATAGGGGGCTGAGTAATGTTACCTACCGTCACGCCTATCATGTTCGTTATCGCCTCCACCTCAGTAGTGTCATCTATTACTAGTTCGAACCTATACTCAGCATTCGGATCAAGCTTGGTTCCGTTGTTATTAGTCGTTCTAGCAAAATAAGCTGTGTGTTCTGGGGCGAAGAAAATTCCGTTTTCGTCCTTAGTTTCAAGAAGCGTGTCGTGCAGCGGGAAAACCCTTGCGTCCATACCTCCTATTACTTCTACAAATTGTGCCTGTATTCTTCCGGGGGCATATTCAGATGAGTCTTGAACCATCGCGGCTACTGTTTGGTCTCCTTCACCTAACCAAGTCCTATTAATACTTACCCATTGTGTATCTACTTGTGCGTCTAAAAGCCCGAATACGATAGGAATAGATTTATACGGCGCCGTAAGATCCACCTCAGTAGAACAGCGGGTAAAGGTGAAAATCGTGACGACAAGGAGGCTTAAAACTCCAACTGAAATACGACTGGTTTTTGCTTGCATTGTGCGAATATACTACTTGATAGACATCAAAAACTCGATAGTATCGATACCATCTGCATAATCGTTAAGAGAGGGGCATTGAGCCATGCCGAAACAGCCCACAGACACCTCACTTGACGAGGCCTCGATAGCGTCTTTAATAGAAGAAGCCCCTGCCCTTGTCGAAACTAGTTGCAGACCGTCAGAATATCCCATAACTTTTTCTACAACCTCTGATTGAGAATCGTATCTCTCTGTGTACAATGAGCCTACAGGACTTACCCAAGCTTTATCTTCTTTCACAAGAAGAAAGCCGTTTTCTAAAAGATCATCACCATTTAAAAGCCAAATAGCTTTGTGGTAATCATAGTTGTTTGCGAACTTATTATTGTTTCCCAACTCACTCCACACTACCCAAGCCGCGAAGCATCTATCCAAGTCGAAATCCCTTGGGATAAATATCTTTGTGGTGCTTCTACACCCAAGCCCAAAATGAGTGAATATATCATCGCCTAACTCAGCAAGCTCCTGGTCAGTCTCCTCTCCATCTAGTATGGCAACGCCTGTTCTTTGAGAACGGAAAATATGAGGGAGGTGACCGAAGTACGACTCGAAATACCTAGTGGAGTTATTACTGCCAGTAGCTATTACTGCATCAACCTGACCTAGTTTCCCTTCAACGAATTCTATACGACCAAGTAATTCTGGTGCTATTCTTTCAAGTTCGTTAACTACTGCTTTTGGGAGTATCGCGTCATCTCTGCTGGCCTTTACCACCACCTTGCAACCAGCCACTAAACCACATAGTATGTCGTGCCAACCCACTAGAGGGAGGTTTCCCGCTAATACTAATCCCAGTTTTTTATCAGAAAACTTAAATTCATCAATATTATAATGCGCGAGCCACTCAGCCACACCTTTCTCACTCAAAGCATTACCGTGAGCCTTGAGTGCCGTGGCTACAGAATCGGCTGTAAACCAGCCGTTGTAGGCTTCTGCGGACTTCAGAAGACCGGTATCATTAGGAGCAGTCTCTCTAAACCAAATTCCGAGTTCTTCTAGTATATGTTGTGGATTCTTCAATGTATCTTTGTTGAGTCTAAAATAGAAAGGCAAAAGTATGGCAATCATTATTACCGACGACTGTATCAACTGCGGAGCTTGCGAACCAGAATGTCCTAACACAGCTATCTACGAAGGAGCTGCGAAGTGGAAGTTTTCTGATGGAACAGGGTTTACTGGAAAAGATGTGCATCCTACAGCCGGAGAAATCGATGCCGACAAGGAAAATGAGGCTATCAGCCCAGATCTATACTTCATCTCTCCTGAGAAATGCACCGAGTGCGTAGGCTTTCACGATGAACCACAGTGTGCTGCTGTTTGTCCTGTTGATTGCTGCGTGCCCGATGATGACAACGTTGAAAGTGAGGAAACCCTCCTCGCTAAGAAGGCATTTTTACACCTGTAATATCACGTGGCTTAAAAACGTTTGTGTAACATGAAGATTTTCCACGCCACGATATTTCTACTTTTTACTTTTCACTCTTTAGCCCAAACTCCTCAGATACAATCTCTCAAGAGCGCTAAAACCGACATTGAGAGAGCTGAGTCGAATGAAGAACTGAGGATAGAGATGCGCTCGCTAATAGAAGGGTTTACTAACTTTGAAGAGACCGAAGACTTCATGGACGCATGGCCCTTCGGACTTGCTCAAGCTGGGGAGGGAGAGGAAACCGTTGTCGTTATAACTTGGAATTACGAGACATCAACTAGAGTACAAGTTTACTCTGGATTTGTGATCTTTAAGAATGAAGGAGAGATGGTTTGGACTGAATTAATTCAGGACAGTAGAGAAAGTATAAATGACGAAACAAGGAGTTACAGAAGTGATGGCTGGACGGGGTGTATTTACTACGACATGGTCGTCACTCACGCTATGGATTCTCCAGTATACACTCTTCTGGGATGGGATGGAGCTGACGGAAAAGTCACAAGAAAAGTGATTGAGACTCTCATTGTATCTAACGGAACGGTTAGAATAGGTGTTCCGTTTATTGAGAATGAAAAGGGATTGAAAAAGCGTCATGTGCTTGAATACGCTGATATTTTACAAGTCACACTAGGGTTTGATGAAAATGGGGGAAGGATAGTATTCGACCATCTTGCTCCTAATGACCCTACTCTTAAAGACCAAACCCAATTTTATGGCCCCACCCTGCAATACGATGCATACGTATGGGAAGATGGGGTATGGCGAGCACACTACGGTGTAGAGTTAAAAAACGAGCACGAAAAGGGCAGGAAGAAACAATATATCGACCCTAAACCTAACCGCACTAGTCCTAGTCAAAAAAGGAAATAATCCATGCGCATAACTACCCTCGTTTTTCTAATCTCAATATCAGCATCCCAAGCTTTTTCGCAAACACCCTCGGACAGCTCGGACACTAAAACTCGAAAGAGGATTCCAAATCTATCGGAGGAAATAGCTAACCTCACCAGAACAGCACTTGGCGAAGGTGATTTGCGCCTAGAACTTTGGATGCAGTACACGGTAACAGAAAATAGACGAAGTAGATCGGGTAGGATATTTTTCTCGGACAAAGACTCTGCCTTTGCCTGGACAGACGACGTAACTCGTCCTAATTCATTCTTCTTCAAGAAAAGCCCTACTTCGCCTGTCCTTACTATCATCCCTCTCAGCAATAAGGGCAATCAGCTCACTGACCAGGTCATGGAAGCAATGGGTTTCACGAACCACACGACCCCGAGCATAGAATACACCAGCAATAAAGATTCTGAGGAAACCATAATACTTGGCCGTGATTGCAAGGCCTCTACATATTCAGGTGATAATGATAATTACATTATGTGGTCAGCTGGGAAATCAGACCTTCAGAAACGAGACAGGAAATTATTAGAGAGAGGCTTAGAGTTTTGGTTTAGAAACCAAGCCAGTAAACCCTTCATTAGCTCAGCAATCATTAACAGTGGGGAATTCCCGCTAGGATATAATTTCGAATCATACGAGTTTCGCATTCTCGATTGGGGATTCGAAGGCGACTTCGTACTCGCTTTAGATAAAATGATGATTAACATCCCGGGCAGGAGCTTAAATCAAGTCGCGAAAGAGTATTCCGAGAAACTAGAATCAGAAAAGCTAGAGGAGGAGAAGCTAGAGAAGGAGAACTAGCCTCTCGACTAACTTTTATATTAAAAGGCAGACTGCCCTAAAGTTATCTCTGTTGCCCCAGACCCGTACTCTCTAGGGTTAGCATCTCTCGCTGAACAATCAGGATAATAGAGGTCGAGTCTAGTTCTTATTTGGTTCCGCAACACACCCTCACCCACTCCATGAATAAAGATGATTTTTCGAATCCTTTGCTCTGAAGCTATGCGCATCATTCTTTCGAAGTGATTAAGCTGCACATCGAGGAATACCCTATCCTTAAGCCCCGACATATCCTCAACCAACTCATGGAAATGTAGATCCACTTCCATGTGCTCTCCCCTTCTGTGTTGGTTTGTAGCTCTAGCGTTCGCGTATGTAACCTCTAATTTCTCACAAATACGTTTCTGCTTCTTCTCATCCACATCCTTAGCGAGTATATCAGACAGAGCAGGCAACTTATTCCAATAAGCCTCTTCCTCACTGGCCCTATCTCCCACCACCACTAATTCCTTGCGGTGATATTCTCTATCGAATCCATCTTCATCTTCCACCTTGATTTTATCACCACTCAGCACCTCAACGACCACACCCTCGCCCACAGCATCCATAAATCTAACCTTGTCACCTGCTTTAATATCGTTATCCATCACGTCTAGTTAGTTATCAAAATCCTACACGCCTCCAACACTTCTGCGTCTGTATTATCTAAGTGAGTTACAAATCTTACGCTGGTGTTGCTAAACGGGAAGCACTTGATTCCTTTTTCAGACCAAACCTCCACTTGCGCAGCCGGATCCACACCATCTTCTAGCTCAAGTATGACAATATTCGTGTCTATAGGTGAGTGAGATTTTACGTTCGGATGCTGCAGAGCTGCTGCACCTAAAGCCTGAGCTCTGGCATGATCCTCAGCCAGTCTATTGAGATGATGTTCAATCGCATAAGTACCAGCTGACGCTACAATTCCAGCTTGCCTCATCCCCCCGCCCAAAACCTTCCTAACCCTATGAGCTTCCGCAATAAAATCCTTAGACCCTAAAAGCACTGAACCCACAGGACAGCCTAAGCCTTTAGAAAGACACAGCGAAATCGAATCGAAATTAGAAGCGTATGATTTTAGAGCGGCGCTATCATTCTGCACTCCTCTTGCAACAATTGCATTCCAAAGTCTCGCTCCGTCTAGGTGAACAGCAAGGCCAGCATAACGAGCTGCTTTAGAGACTTTTTTTATTTCTTCTATATCCCAAATCGCTCCACCTCCTTTATTACAAGTATCCTCTAGACAAACAAGTGAAGTCCGGGCGTAATGGCTGTCATTAGGGTTAATCGCCGCTTCTACGTCAGCTGATGTAAACATGCCTCTATCGCCATTTAATAGCTTTACGGATGCGCCTGAAAGCCTAGCTATACCACCACCTTCGTAATTATATATATGTGAATATGAAGAACAAATAACCTCATCTCCAGGTGATGTGTGCACTGAAATTGCTATCTGATTCGTCATAGTGCCAGAAGGACAATACAGCCCAGCTTCCATAGAGAACATCTCGGCACACTTATCTTGTAAAGCATTGATCTCCGGGTCTTCAGCAAAGACATCATCACCCGTAATAGCCCTACTCATCTCCGCTCGCATTTCGTCTGTAGGACGAGTCACTGTGTCGCTTCGAAGATCTATTGAAAAATCACTCGAGGAATTAGTTGTTGTCATGTGCTAAAAATACTACCTTATCATCATGAAACAAGCCTTAATCTACACGCATATTATTGCCGTACTATTATTTGTTTTACTATCATTTGACGCTCGTTCTCAATCAAATCTTCCCGATTATACAGTTTCAGTAAACTGGAATAGTGGGCCACAGATTGTGGATTTGATAGGGCTTTTGAACAGCTCTGGAATTTTTCCAGACATGACTAACGAGTGCAATGCATATATACAACTTGAAGGAAATGAATGCTTTACACAAGGAGTCTCAATCAATGACAACGGAATCGATGCCTGGGATTTGATTCTAACTCCTCAAGCTAATCAAGAGCTGTGCTGTGGTTATCACGAACTCACTTACAGCATTGTCTGTTACATCGATGGCGTTATGGAATTACAAAGCGGGCACATCTTCCTAACCATTGTCTGTGGGGCTAGGGATTGTGCAAGACTTGATTTCAGTGACCCGGAATACAGCAATAGTGATGAGTGCATAAATGTTTGTGAGAACTCGACTATGGACGCTTTAGCTCCATCATACGCAGGTGGAGGCTATACTTATAGCTGGGTTATCCAAAACGGAGCCGTTGTCGCAGGTGCAGGAACTAACGAAGCAACAATAGCATGGGGTAACTACGGCAGCGGCAATGTTGAGGTGACTATTTCACAGGGACCGCTATTCACTCCCATAGTCTATGAGATTTGCGTAAATGTCCTGGAGGGACCTGAAGCTCTCTTCACTTCTACGGGGTCGGCTTGTCTTGACGCACCGATTCTATTCACGAATGCGAGCTCACTGAATGCGACTGGATTCTCATGGGATTTCGGTGACGGAACTACCTCACAACAAGAGAACCCCTCGAACACATATACCGCCCCAGGGACTTACGATGTGACGCTCACTGTTTCTAGCCCTGTATTTGATAACGAAGGGAATGTGATCTGTACGTGTTCTGATAGCTATACTGAAGAAGTAACAGTGGACAACTTGGTAGGTCCAGAGATTTTCTGGATAAGCACTCTATGTGAGGGAGACACCTCTACTTACTGGACTGACGCAAACTGTGGTGATTACTTATGGGATGTATTAGATTTCAATGGAACGCCCCTTGCGTTTACTGGACAGGGTACTTCAGAGATTTTCGTTACTTGGGGACTGGGGCCATACGGCACCATTTCACTAGTGGTGGACAACTGCAGCCCAGCTCATTGTGACACGCCCACTATAGTTCAAGTACCTATCATTCCAGCTGACGGGATTATTAATGGTTCGACCATTGTCTGTGAAGGTTCTATCATGTCCTACAATATGACCAAGTGGAATAGCGTGGAGTACGACTGGACGGTAACCGGCGGTAATATCATTCAAGACGAAGCACCTACCCTAACCGTACAGTGGGGAGCTGTGGGTCAGGGTACGATAGACGTAGAATACAGCAGCGAATTTTTACAGTGTCTACCAGAACATTCTACTGACGACTGTAAAGGGATTGCTCATTTAGACGTATCCATACTCCCAGAATACCAGCTGTATCATAATGGAGCCACGAATACAGCATGCGTGGGAATGACCTCTATTATTACCGCAAGCGGGGTGAGTGGTAATAATTTTATATGGTCTATCTCCCCGTTTACGCCCTTCACGAATATAAGTGGAGGTGTGATTGAGGTTGTTTGGCCTGCAGGAAGTACATCATACACAATTACAGCGTCACCAGGGAATTTCGGCGACTACTGCAACTTCACTGAGAGCGTTTACATCTCAGTGGAAGATGTCCCCGCGCCCACCTCGGTTACAGGCCCTACAGAAGTTTGCTCACTTTACCCTAGTTACATCTACGAAGGAACTGCAAGTTCGGGTCTGACTATTTATTGGAGTCCGACAGCTGCAAACCCCGGTGGAGGATTACCCGCTTTAACACCATTTGATGGGCTTTACACAAATGTAACTTGGGGGATGGGAGGTCCGTTTACCCTTGAAGCATCGTATTTAATGACAAGTGCTCCATACTGCATGTCTGACCCGTTCAGTTTAGCCGTTAACGAGATCACTATAGACCCATCGACTAGCATTATCGCCAGTGGATCACCTTGTGCGAATACGATCTCGTCGTACTCATTATCGACACTGCATCCCGATGCTGAAATAACATGGAAAGTAGTGCCGGCTTATTTAGGGTCCGTTGCATCTGGTCAAGGCACACAAGGGGTGGATATTCAATGGAATGACTTCCCTGGCACTTCCGCCTCTGCAACTCTGGTTGCGTCCATTAGCCTTTGCTCAGTGGATGTAGATTTTACTATGAACGTCGATATTAACAAATCACCTGAACCATCGTTAAGTGCGGTGGATTTCTGTCAAGGAACTTCGGGAGCTATCACAGTTAATAATGCAGCACAGTTCAGTAGCTTCTCGTGGAGCCCTAGTGGCGGAACAGGCAGCAGCATAAGTCCTTTTTCTACAGGGACGTATACTGTAAACACAGTAGACTTTAATGGCTGTACCTCAACAGCTGGAACTACCATCAGTCTATTGCCAACACCTTCTCTCAACCTTTCAACGTCAGCAGGAACGACATTAACTAATGGGTTTCCAGCTAGCACGACGATAGTAGCACCTTTCGATCCGAGCTACTCTTATTCATGGATATGTAATGGAGTAACACAGTCGAATACCTCTGCTACTTTAACACACAACTGGAGCGGCGTTAACCTCCCTCAAGGATATAACTATCAAGTTGAGGTTGACTTCGGAATATGTTCTGCTACGGCGGGAATTACAATTACCGAATCTCCTGGCGGCAGCAACCCCTGCCCTAACCCACCGTGCTGTGAGCCAGAGCCATATACATTCTCAGCTAATGCTACACAGAATATACCTTCCTGTGAGGTTTGGGGGTTCTCATTATCCAGCAGCAGCAATACTACTCTCACGAGTTGGAGTTCAGGAAACGGACAGAGCTCGAGCTCTACAACCCCTATATTTTCATACTCAGAGATAGGATATTACACTGTCTTCGTGTCGGGAGAAGTTCCCAGCACTAACAACATGGGTACATGTGCGGTGGTCTCCTCAGTGCAAGTCTTCGTTCCAATCGTAGCGCACTTCTCTCCTGAGATAAGCTGTAATGGTACAGCAAACTCACCTGAGGTTTGTCTAGATGATGAAACCACTACAATGCCAGGTGTCGTAATTACCTCAGCTAATTACAATCTTAACGGACCAGTAGGATATGCGGACCCATTATGTGTGGGTGTATTCGGAAACTCCTCTCCTAACACACAACTCACTGTAACTACGAGCGCGGGTTGTATTTCTACATACAGTGAGAGTATAACCGTCCCTGGAAATATATCCATGTCTATTCCTACTCAACTTTGTGTGGGAGAGCCCGGGAACTTCTCAGCTACTTGCCCAGGAGCGGTTAGTTTCGATTGGAACTTTAGAGATGAAGGGTTAGGTGTTCCTAATGTAAACGCTTTTTTTAACGGAGCTAACGCCACCCATTCATACACTCAACTAGGCTCGGGAACTAGCCCATACATACTACCTATTACTGTTACAGCAACACTAGCTAATGGCTGTGAATTCGTAGCTGTCACTCCATTGATTATCCACGACACACCAGAAATGGCATATGTCGTTTCAGTGGACAGTGATTTTAAGTTTTGTCTAGGCGGGGGAACTGAAGAACTAGAGTTATTCCCCCCTGCTCCAGCGGGAACTACTGTCTCATGGTGGCAATCAAACCCGTCAAATATTATCGCTACTGGATCAGTTTTAAGCGTGAACGCAGCCGGTAGTTACGGAGCGAGCATTACCGATAACGGAACGGGTTGTATTGTCGATTTAGGAGCCGTAGACGTGACGTCTTGGCCGCCTGTACCTTCTGGAATTGCCGGACCTGATGTTCTGTGTGACGGTAATTGTGTGGACTTATCGGCTCCGGCGGGTAATCTGAGTCATGTTTGGTCTAACACATCCGGAATCATCGGGTATGTAAACACTATCAGCATATGCTCTAATATGATATCCGGACCGGAAGTATTCACTCTAGTTTCGACGGATAACACTTCACAATGCACCGCTACAAGCACACATTTACTGACTCTTGAAGCAACACCGGTTGTGACCCCTGGGTCTTGGCCATTGCTCCCGTGTGAAGGAGCACCCGTGACACTTTTAGTCGACCCTATCGAACCTAATGTGAGTTACACTTGGTCAGGAGGAAATGCAAACCCTTACACTACCACTATCGCTGGAATGTATAGCGTTACAGGCACACACGATGTGACCGGCTGCAGTTCTACTGTTACACACGAAGTGTACCCATGTCCTAACCTATGCTCAGTTCCTGCGGGCTGTTACACCGCTTGTGATTCAGGAAAAGTTATTTGTGGACCCGCAGGACTAAATACCTACCAGTGGAATTTCAACTACGCTCCTATTTCAGGAGAAACCTCACCTTGCTTTACTGCCACACAGGACGGGATTTACACATTGACGGCCACTAATTCAGACCAATGCCCTAAGACCTCTGATATTCTAGATTTAGAATTCATCGACTGTGACTCTTGTTCATTCCAAGCTTCAGACATCGAGGGTCTAGGCCTTCTATCGAATGGCATAACTATACTGCCTTCCGGTGAAGGATGTTGTATGTACTCTATCAATCCTATTGTGAATGTGAACTCTAACACCCTCCTTTCTAACCTATGTATGGATATAAGTTGGGGTGATGGGTCACAGGATTTAGCGATGCCATTAGGAACAGCAGTTGATCATTGCTACACAGGTGAGTGTACTGATTACAACATTTCAGTAAAGGTTTTCTGCTGTAATGATCCTTCTGGTCTAACGGTGGGATTATCTGGCGTGGCAGCGTGCGGATGTATTCCGAGTTGCTTCGTGCGAAACTCTTTCCATGAAAACTTCACTCAGGCTCCGGGCTCGGATAATTGCGAAGTACACTTCACTTCCACTCAGTTCCTAGGTCCCGATATGATTAGCCACCAAAACCCGTCATACTATATCTCTGGTGTTTCTGATAATGGAACGACAGTCAACACAACTATAGCTGGTCAATACGACTTCTCATACACACTCCCTGCAGGAACGTACGAGGTGTGCTACACTCTAGACGGCACCTCAAACCTCGGAACGGTATGCGAATTCACTCACTGTCATGATATCGTCGTTAATTGTTGCACTGAAACTAATGTCATTAGCCCTTGCGGTTTAGAGGAAAGCGACCTTGCAGGAATGGACCTTATTTCATTAGCCTCTGATGTGAATAGTGACGGATACTCATGTTGTAGTTATGGCTTGAGTCCCATGCTTGCACAATGGGCTAATGTAGACCCATCACAGCTTTGCGTTGATATAATTTGGGGGGATGGAGATATCCTACACAACGTCAATTTCGGTGCTGGATACACTCACTGTTTTACTCCAGGAGAATATATGATTTCCCTTGTCGTAAGATGTTGTGATGACGAGAGTGTAGAGTATATATTCACTGAATTTATCGAGTGCATGGGCACATGTGAGATTCCGGATATAGACTTCTCATGGTTAACAGCTATGGCAAATATTAACTGCCCAGATGGCTGCGCCTTAATCTTCGACCCCTCACCTATGCCTCAGGGCATTTGTCTCACATGGGATTTCGGTGATGGAACGCAATACACAGGGTATGGAAACGACTCGCCTTACCATTGTTACTCAGCATCAGGATTATACCCTGTGTGCGTAACTGCTACGTGCTGTGATGATCCTTCTTACGAAGTAACTATATGTCACGGAGTCAATGTATCCTGTAATCAGAGTGTGTCATTTTGCGCAGGTGATTTCGATAACGATGGCTTTGTAGGCGTAAATGATCTTCTAGAAGTTCTAGGTGCTTACGGTGAATTTTGTGAATAATATGAAACAAAGTAATTTAATGATTAGATTTTGGGGGCTTTCTCTACTTTTAGTTCCGGTTTTTTCTCAAGCCCAAACCTATTCCTCCGCAGACAGCGCGTTAATACGCTCCATCTACGATGAGGTCCTCAGTCACGGTGAAGCCCACGAAAACCTTCGTGTACTAACGAAAACCATAGGCCACCGGCTTAGCGGATCTCCACAAGCTTTTCAAGCTATGAGGTGGGGCACAGAATTACTCGAGAGGTATGGAGCAGACACCGTCTTCACCATGCCCGTCGTAGTTCCAAGCTGGACTAGAGGAGATGTAGCGACAGCTATCGCTCATATGTCAGACGGAAGGGCAATACCCCTGCACATAACTGCTTTAGGAGAATCCGTGGGAACACCTGACGACGAGGCCATCAGGTGTAAAATCATAATAGTTAAAAAACTAAGCGACTTAGAGCTGCTAGAACCTGAATTTACAGAGGGCCGGATAGTCCTCTTCAATAGAGCCATGGATCCTATGCAAATCAACACAGGGTCAGCATACGGCGGTGCTTACGACCAGAGGGGTCATGGAGCTACTGCAGCTGCTAAAGTAGGCGCACGTGGCGCACTCGTAAGATCGCTGACACACTCACTAGACACCCTTCCTCATACAGGAGCTATGAGCTATGCAGATGATGTGGAGAAGATTCCAGCTGCTGCTATTTCAACTGTAGATGCACGGATGTTAGCAAAACTCTACAAAGAGGATCCAGAACTTGAGATCGAGTTGACTATGAACTGCACTGTCCTACCCGATGTGGAACAAGGTAATATCATAGGCGAGTGGACGGGTTCAGAATTCCCTGACGAAATAATCACCATAGGCGGTCACCTCGATTCCTGGGACATAGGTGAAGGGGCTCATGATGACGGAGCTGGCATTGTACACACCATAGAAGTCCTGAGGCTTTTAAAAGCTGTGGGATACACCCCTAAACGGACTATTAGATTCGTGTTGTTCATCAATGAAGAAAACGGCAATAGAGGTGGGATTAAATATGCGGAAATTGCAGCTGAGGAGCTGGGACGAGGAGAGAAAGTATATGTGGCTGCTATGGAGTCCGATGCTGGAGGGTTCAGTCCTAGGGGATTTAATGTAGATGCTACCGACACTCTGTCAGATCTATTTAAAAGCTGGCAACCCCTCTTTGAGCCATACAATCTATACCATTTTAAAAACGGGTGGACCGGAGTAGATATCCGCCCATTAAAAGAACTAGACCATAGACCCATGCTCTTAGGGCTAGTCCCTGAAGGCCAACGCTACTTCGACTACCATCACAGTGCGAATGACGTTTTCGAATCCGTTCACAAAAGAGAACTAGAGCTCGGTGCCGCTACCATGGCATCCATGATTATGCTCATTGATAAATATATACCCTCCCCTAACCGAGACACAGAAAATGACTAACTCTAATACAGAAACAAACTACAGCGCTTTATCGACGCTGACTACTGTGTTTTTCTTTTGGGGGTTTATTGCTGCTGGAAACAGCATCTTCATCCCTTTCTGTAAAAACTACTTCTCGTTAGATCAGTTTCAAGCACAGCTAATTGACTTCGCTTTCTATCTAGCTTACTTCCTAGGTGCACTAGCACTTTTTGCTGCGGGGTCATCTTCGGGCAAAGACATAGTGGGAAGTTGGGGATATAAAAAGAGCATCATTTACGGCCTGCTATTCTCAGCTTTAGGTGCTGGAGCTATGATTGTGTCAGTATATCTGAACACTTTCGCGGGAATGCTACTGGGTCTTTTCACCGTAGCATTAGGGTTTTCACTCCAACAGACATCCACTAATCCATTTATGATATCTCTAGGCGACCCTAAGACGGGGAGTAACAGAATCAACCTAGGTGGTGCAGTAAACAGCTTAGGCACGACCCTAGGGCCGCTAATCATAGCACTAGCGTTATTCGGTTCGGCTGGTAATGTCAGTGACGATATGATCGCATCCCTAAGCCTTAACAAGGTCATCATCTTATACACATGTGTAGGAGTATTATTCTTAGGAATAGCCTTCATCTTAAATCGCAATAAAAAGGTACCTAGTGGAATTAATAACGAGGTACCTGAGAAAGCTAACAAAGCTCTATACACTCTATTAACAATGACATTGCTTCTGGGTATTTGCTTCGCTCCTGTGTTTAATAGCTACGTGGGATTAAAGAGTGGTGATGTCGCTACGAACGCTGTGGAAATGAGTCGTATGCTATGGTTAGCAGGCGGTCTCACTGTGGTCGTGGGCTGCATCCTCTTTGCTCGTTTTGCTTCTTCTTCTGAGGAGTCAGCAAAGGGCTGGGGGGCGATGAAATACCCTCAACTCACAATGGGAATGCTTGCTATTTTCTTATACGTGGGTGTTGAAGTAGCTATAGGCAGTAACCTTGGTGAACTTCTAAAGCAGCAGGCTTTCGGGGGATATGAGGCATCGGAGATAGCGCCATTTGTGGCGATGTTTTGGGGTAGTTTAATGATAGGAAGGTGGGTAGGCTCTGTGAATGTATTTCCTATTTCCGAGCAGAAGAAAATGATATTGAAGTTTATCGTACCGTTTGTGGCTTTCGGAGTGGTGATGGGCGCTACATACCTAGCCGATTACGAGATAGGTGTATTGAAATGGTATTTCATTTGCATTATCATACAAATAGCAGCCTTCCTCCTAACTAAGGATAAACCCGCACTCACCCTCTCTGTATTCAGTGCACTGGGGCTACTCGCTGTAATCATATCGCTAAACACTACGGGGCTAGTTTCCGTTTACGCTCTGCTGTCATGTGGACTAGCGTGCTCGATAATGTGGCCTTGCATATTCTCTCTTGCTACAGCAGGTCTAGGGAAATACACTAGTCAAGGGGCAGGCTTTCTAGTGATGATGATACTCGGTGGTGCTATCATCCCTCCTATTCAGGGGAAATTAGCCGACCTAGAATCTGTAGGGATCCAAAACTCGTTCATAATAGGCGGGCTCTGTTTCGCATATCTGATCTACTATGCTTGGAGCGCTAGGCGTTCTCTTTTGGCCCAAAACATAGACTTCGAAGCCTAAGATTTAATATCCGCTTAGAAGTACGTACTGAATCCCAGCATCCATGTAGCAGTCAAAGCAGCTGGATTATGGAGAATATCCTCCTGCCACTGATAGCGGTAGTTCAGGCGCAATACAGTCTCGTTCGTGGGGCGGAAACTCAGCCCAGGAGTAATAGCAAAAACCTCGTCCCCTATGTCTGTTCCAGTAGATTCAAATGTCCCAACGTTCCAATCGACGTAATCTAACCTCGCTGCAACGTTAAAAACGCTGTTCTCCCAGTCAAGCACTTTTCCCTGAAAAACCGGCTGGACTATATCCATAAACGCACCACGCTGCTCTGAGCCGTATTGCTCGGTGTAAGTGTCTGGGATATCCACTATAATCAAAGCGGCTTCAGCAGTGATCTGAGTCCCGGCTCTCTTAATTGTAGTCCTGAAATCAATAGCGAACACATCGCATCTGCGTTCATCGTCCAGATCCACTCCATCGTCCGTGTACTTATTGTAAACTCCTCCCATATAACTAAGCCCTAGCTCACCTACATCACGGTTCTTAATGGCGATTTTTCCAGTCAACAAAGGCCTTCCGTTAAAGCTCTCCTCAAATCTCTCATCATCTTCTTTCGCTGCAGGAAGAAAGGTTCTACTCTCCTCATTATCAATAATGCTATTGTTAAATCCATTTGTCAGATACGCCTCATATCCTATTATGAAATCGCCTGAATACATTTTTCCATATATACCAAACCCTACATTAGACCATGTCGCAGGCAGCATATTAACAGCCATATCGGGCCTTTCGATGAATTCCCATTTAGGTCCATCGTGGTTTTGGTTAAATGAGCCTATAGGGTTCATTACTATTCCTCCCCTTAGATTGAAAGCAGGTGACAACTCGATATCCATCGCAGCAAATTCAATAGCGATCTCCTTCCCTCCCTCTTCAAATTCAATCTCAGACATGAACTTAATCCTGTTGCTGATTTTACTTGACATGAACATCGTAAGTCGGCGAGCCTGAAACGACAACCCCTCAGACAGTCCGTCCTCAGAACTATAGAATGTATTAGCCTCTAAATATCCACCTACAGACACCCTCGACTTACTCCCACCATTAACAGGACGATTATACGATGCGTCCATACTCAGAGAATCAGTTGACGATTCGCTTGAAGCTTCGGAGCCTTGCGAAAAAGATGTCTGCGGTACAAATGCAAACATTACTAGTGCAACACTAAGATATCTGTATGTAAATCTTTTCATTATCAACCTCTACTTTAAAAGTTCTTAAATTTTCTTCAGCTGGACCTTCTAGCACTTCTCCTTCAACAGAGAACTCCGCTCCATGACATGGACAGGTATATATCCCACCTCCTACATTTAACTCACATCCCATATGTGTGCATTCTAAAAGTGCTGCTGCATATTTATCTGTTCCTGTCCTATAAAGACAAATGGGAAACTCCGAAAAGTCAACATTTAACAGTATGAATTTCCTCTGCTTCTCTTCAGCTGAAAGTCCTTTAGCGAATTCTTTCTTAGCTACATGTAGCATCCCGTTTATACTTGCCGCTTTAGCATAATGTATGCTGGAACAACCCTGAAGTATAGATGAAGCTAAAGGCATACTAATAACTGATATACAGCATGTTCGTATAAAATCTTTTCTTTTCATTTAAAGTGATTCCAGGAATGTTATTAGTAGCGTTTTATCAGATTCAGACAGGCTTGCGTAGTCAGATTTTGACTGCTCTGACTCTCCACCATGCATCATAATCGCTTCGTCAATACTACGAGCTCTACCGTCGTGAAGAAGAAAGTACGACCCTCCTTGAGCGTCCTTAGATAAGCCTAATCCCCATAGTGGTGGAGTACGCCATTCGTATGTCATAGCATGTCCTTCTGTATAACCGTCATCTAGCCCAGACCCCATATCGTGCAGAAGTAAATCTGTGTACGGGTAGAACTCTACGTTATTAAGCTGCACGATATCGGACTCAGAAGTCTGCATTACAGGAGTGTGACAACCCCCGCAATTAATAGAAACGAATATCTCCGAACCTGCAATAACATCAGGGTTTGCAACATCACGTTGAATAGGAGCCTTTAATGTTTTCAGGTAGAATGCAACGTCGTTCAGGGTAGAGGTTGTCACCTCAGGATCAATCTCAAGTCCCGTGTAAACATCAATAGGGCTATATATAGATGTAATACCCATATCCTGGTTATAAGCTTCTGATGACTGATGAAGCAGGTCATACGCAGCCCCTTTCTTTCCAATGCGGCAGATATACTGTCCAGGCGAACCCTCCAACTCAATAGAGTTAGGGCGCAATTGAGAATAAGAAGGGATAGTATTATAATGGACCCTTCCGCTTATCCCATCGCCATCTGAGTCCATCGGATCAGCTAGTATTAATAAATCCGCATCACTTACAGCATCTAAATACCCTAAACCAGTAACTGAAGGAGCAAACAGATCCATTGAAGTCGCTCCCATCGGAAGCTGTTCTGGCTGATAACCCGGTATTGCTTTATGTTGAAGCTGCGGGCCTCCTTGATCTAAAAATTGATTACCTAGAGTATCTGGCTGACCGAACCTAGTGAAAGCAACGAAAGACGAACCCTTTCCATCACCTGGGTGACAAGAAGCACATTGGTTAGCAACAAAGACGGGACCTAGCCCAGTTGACGATGTGAACACGTCCCCGAAAGCTTCATCACCACTTAGAAATCTCGCTTGCTGCTCGTACGTCAATCCATCTATCGGACCATCTAGCAAAGAGTCCTCCTCTGGTGCAGAAGGCATGGTTTTATTACAACTAACTGCAATTAACAGAAGAAATAAAAACCCAAAAAACGAGCGATATTCTAAATTCATAGGACAAAGATAGCTGTGGCTTTTAGGCACGCCTAACTTTCTCTGTGGTTATTTTTAATTGCAGGTAATTACTATAGAATTTTCTGAATCTTTGAAATAATTTTTAAAGCAGCATTACACATGGGTTTCTGGTCTTTCGATGTTCTAGAGAGTAAAGCCTGAATTGCTTCTATGGCTAGTGATTTATCAGCTGTTGAGTTAGCGAACCTCATA
>Ga0308011_10000366_pt1 | contig 24540 bp, 19 predicted proteins | sample Neamet177_FD_203144 | JGI IMG/M metagenome (GOLD analysis project Ga0308011, IMG submission 203144) | Marine microbial communities from water near the shore, Antarctic Ocean - #177 | ecosystem: Environmental > Aquatic > Marine > Unclassified | place: Southern Ocean | collected 2014-07-25 | reverse complement strand
CAAAGGTAAGAGTTTTGCTTGAGAGTACTGATATGAAGTCAAAATACATTAGGACTTCTTTTAATAGTTTCTTTGAAAAAAATGGGCATTATATTTTAGCGAAATTAGTAGAGGATGCGTATGCAAAATTACCTGCTAAACGCTCGGAATATGAAAAAGAAATTATTAAGGTTGACGAAAGGGTAAATATTTGTTTTACCGTTTTTAGCGGTGGTATATTTAGATTTTTCCCTTTAGCAAACGATTCTAATAATACTTGGCTTTCTTATACTGAACATACTAAGTTTTCTGCTAATGATTCTCTTTTTGTGGCAAATATTATTCCAATGTATTTTAGAGCGGTAACTAGCGCATTAAAGGATAGTAGCTGGGCTGCTGCTGATAGTATAGTAGACTATATTAGTAGATTTCAAAATCGATATGGAGCTGAGGTAATGCCTGAGGAATCAAAAGTGAAGTTGGAAATAACCTATAATAAGTTAGGGTTATTTTCAAAATTATTTATGTATTACTCTATGGTAGGTTTAGTATTACTCATTTTACTTATTGTACAGTTATTTAAAAATACAAAATTTGTTCGTATTCTAGTTACTGCTTTTAAGTGGTTAATCATTTTAGGATTTTTAGCACATACTTCTGGCTTAATTATGAGATGGATTATTTCAGGACATGCTCCTTGGAGTAATGGGTATGAGTCCATGATTTATATTGCCTGGGCAACTATACTTGCAGGCTTAATTTTTAGCAGAAGATCTTTACTTACCTTGGCAGCTACGGCTATTGTTTCTGCAATGTTATTAATGGTTGCTCATCTGAACTGGCTTGACCCTGAAATCACAAATTTGGTTCCTGTGTTAAAATCTTATTGGTTGATGATACACGTAGCAATTATTGTTGCGAGTTATGGGTTTTTAGCTTTAGGAGCAATTCTTGGTTTTATTTCTTTGATGCTGATTATTTTTACTACTAAAAAGAATAAAGTAAAATTAAAGGATACCCTAACAGAATTGACACTTATAAATGAAAAAACGATAGAAGTTGGTTTGTTTATGCTGACAATTGGTACTTTCTTAGGAGGTGTTTGGGCAAATGAATCTTGGGGTAGATATTGGGGTTGGGACCCTAAGGAAACTTGGGCTTTAGCAAGTGTATTGGTTTATGTATTTGTATTGCATATGCGTTTTATTCCACCTTTGAAAGGTAAGTATGTCTTTAATGTTGCTTCTTTGGTTGCTATATGGGCTATTATTATGACTTATTTTGGAGTGAATTATTACCTATCAGGTTTACACTCTTATGCAGCTGGAGACCCTATGCCAATTCCTGTTTTTGTGTATTACTTAGTAGCGGTTACTATTATTACTGCTATTATTGCTAAGTTTAATTATAAAAAACATTACTAATGAAATTAGATGTTTTAGTTTTTGGTGCTCATCCTGATGATGTTGAGTTAGGTTGTGGAGGTACAGTAATTAAGGAAATTAAAGCTGGTAAAAAAGTTGGTGTTATTGATTTGACTAGGGGAGAGCTGGGTACAAGAGGAACTGCTGATACTCGAACTGCTGAGACAGAATTAGCTTCTGAAATTATGGGAGTTACCATTCGTGAAAATATGGATTTTAAGGATGGATTTTTTAAAGATGATGAAGCTCATAAATTAGCTTTAATTAAAAAAATAAGACAGTATCAACCAGAAATTGTAATTACGAATGCAGTTTCTGATCGTCATCCTGATCATGGCAGGGGTTCTGAGATTACTGTTGACGCTTGTTTTTTAGCAGGACTTGAAAAGATAGAGACAGGGCAACAGATATGGAGACCAAGAGCTATTTATCATTACATACAATTTAATTATTTAACTCCTGATGTTGTCGTTGATATTTCAGCGGAAATGAAAGAAAAGTTAAAAGCTGTAAAAGCTTATAGCACTCAGTTTTTTAATCCTGAAAGTAGTGAAAGCGAAACGATTATTTCCTCTCAAGGGTTTTTGGATAGCGTAAGCTACAGAGCACAAGATTTAGGTAGGCAAGCTAATTGCGAATATGCAGAAGGGTTTTTAGCACATCAAATGCCTAAGGTTGATTCTTTATTTGAAATTAAGTAGTACGTTAAAATATGAACATAAAAAAAGCCGAGCATTTGCTCGGCTTTTTTATTTTGTATTAGTGTGTCTTACTTAGTAATTACTAATTTTTGAGTAGTTAATTTATTTCCTACTTGTAAGTTTATAAAGTAAACTCCATTTTGAAAATTAGAAAGATCTAGTCTTTCTGTAGATTTCCCAGAGAACAATACTTTTTCTTCTTTAGAAATTTCTTTTCCTAATAGATCAACTATAGTTAAAGTTACTTTTTCAGTTTTATCTAATGAAATAGAAATAGATGTGTAATCATTAGCTGGATTAGGATAAACAGTAAATTGAGTTGTATTTTTTATATCATTAACTGATACTGAAGATCCGAACAATCCTAAAGTATCAATTTCAATATAAACAATATCATTAAATTCAACTAAATCTTCATCACCTCTTACAATTAGTCCTGGTTCGTTATCCATTTGGAAAACAATTCTTATTTTATCATCTACTGTAGGTACCATTGAACCAAATACACATTCTTTCATTCCAATCCATGATGTATTTGGAGTTATATCTACAGGTGTTTTCCATGTCGATCCTCCATCACTTGATTTTGTTATGTAAAGGTGACGAAATACTTGAGATCCATTATCAGCAGTTTCAGTATATCCTGAAAATGAAAGGTAAATTTCTCCATTAGTAGAAATTCCTGCATTAGGCATAGAAGCTCTTGAAGCATAATAAAGTGCATATCCTCCTGTAGAATCAACTCCTCCAACAATACCATCTCCATTTAAATCAGGTGCTTGTACAATCCAATTATCATTCATCATGTCAGAATACCATAAAGAAGTGTCACCAGCATGAACAGTAGCAGGAGTTACATCCTCTCCCATACTTTCATTCCAATATCCAATTCCATTAATTGAAGGGAACCATGAAGATGAAGCATCCGTTAAATCATCATCAAGATACATCATTATTCCATAAAATACATGTGCTTCACCAGTAGCATCTAATACGATAGCTCCATAGTTATCTGTAGAGTATACTTGGTCATATATACCATCACCATCTAAATCTAAACCATCATCCATAGCATATTTATCAACTGGAAAATCTAAGAAAGTTGTTTTTTCCCATGTTGTTCCGTTGTCAGTTGATTTTACAATAAAAGAATCACCCCAATCATTAAAGTAACCGACTACAACAGTCTCTCCTTGTGCAGTTACTGTGTATACATCTCCACTCATACCAGCAAACATTGATGTATCCATTCCAGGTAATTGCATATCTTGGATATCCCATGTTACGCCTTCATCTTGTGAACGATAGTATACTAATGCTCCATCTAAACCATTGAAAGCAGCACCACCAAAATTTGATGATGCAGTTACAGCAATCATGTGTATAGTTTCTTTGTTTAATCCACCTACTGCAGATCTATTCCAAATCATATCCCTGTAGATTCCAGTAGAATCATTCATTGAAGATATATTCTGTTCAGTCCAACTCCCTGTACCAATTGTACTCCTGTGAGTCATGTTTATGTGTGAATTGTCGGTATTGTGAGTTATAGATGCTTCTTTTCCAGAACCCATAGCTATAATTGACGGCCAACCTCCTCTTGAATTTTCTAATCGATTAAGAGGCTGCATTCCCCATGTAGTCCCGTCAAAGAAATTATACCCTGTTCCTCTATCAGACCATGAAGCGTTTAATTCTTGACTAGTTGTCCAGCCTGCAGATATTGTTCCATCATCATGATGAACTATTCTGTTTTGAACTGCAGCGTTAGATTGTAAATCATAACTTGTTGTCCCAATAACAACTTCATTTATTGAAGCTAATTTTGCATTTGGACTTGTTGTTGGATTTGGATTAACCATAAGGTGACTTAGTACTTCTTCACCGCTCATGGTAACCTTGTCATTTACTGCCTGTAGTAAATTTTTCGTGTAACTTTGACTAGAATTAACTTGTGCAAATAACCCTGCACTAATTATGATCCCAGCTAAAAAAGTAATAGTTTTTTTCATATTATTTTGTTTTTGAATTAAATTAGGCTGCTAATTTACTAAAAAATCTTCTTATAGCGCAACCTTATTGAGTTTCCTATAACAATAACATCAGAAAAAGCCATAAATAATGCAGCCCACATTGGGTTTAGGAATCCTAAAAATGCAATAGGAATAGCTACTAAATTGTAAGAAAAAGCCCAAAAAAGATTTTGTTTTATGGTGAGTAATGTATGTTTCCCTACCTGAAGTGCTTGAGGAAGTTGTTCTAAATTTTCATTGTTTAATAGTACTACATCAGCTGATTGAATTGCAATCTGGGTTGCATTACCTAGGGAAATACCAATTGTTGCTTTTGCAAGAGCAGGAGCGTCATTTATTCCATCACCTACCATTGCTGTTGGATACTGATTCACCAGTTCTTCAATTTTAGCGATTTTATCTTGTGGTAATTGTTCACTAAAAGTTGTTCTGATTCCTAATTCTTTAGATAGCTTATCACATTTATCCTTTTTATCGCCACTTAATAGAGTAGTTGTGTAGCCAGTTTTATGCAAGGATGAAACAACTAAATCAGTATTTGTTTTTAACTCATCACTAATATCTAATGTAGCAATTAGTGTATTGTTTTTTAAAACAAATAAGTCATGTCTCTCATCTGAAAGGTGAATATTTGAAGAGCCAATAGTATATATATCATCCTCTATTTTAGCACTTATGCTTACTCCCTTTTCTTCAATAATATTATTTAGTTCCAGCGGACTGCTATTTTCCTTAAATTCACTGCATAATGATTTGGCAATAGGATGAGAACTGTGTTGCTCAATATTATAAATGATATTTTTTATCTTTTGTGCATCCTCATTAATTGCATTAAAATTTGATACAATAAATTTCCCTGTAGTTAAAGTACCCGTTTTATCAAATACTATACTTTTTATACTTGCTAATTTTTCTAGGCTATCACCGCCCTTAATGAGAATCCCATTTTTAGCAGCTCGACCAATACCAACCATAACGGCAGTGGGTGTAGCTAATCCCATAGCGCAAGGACATGAGATTACTAACACAGCAATCCCTCTTAACAAAGCCTCCTGCATACTTAATAAAAAATAATAATGACCAATAAAGAAGGTTAGAATGGCTATAGAAAGTACAACTGGAACAAATACTGCACTTACTTGGTCACCTAGCTTTTGAATATTTGGCTTGTTGTTTTGTGCATTTTTAACCAGTTCAATTATTTGAGATAGTAAAGTGTCGCTACCAACTTTGCTAGCTTTTATTTTTACATTACCATCAGTGATAATTGTACCTCCAATTACGTCAGCATCTTTGTTTTTACTTGTAGGAATGCTTTCTCCTGTTATCATTGACTCATCAATATAAGCTGATCCTGAAACGATAATCCCATCAGTTGGGATTTTGTCACCAGAGTTTACAACTAGTATGTCTCCAACTTTTATGTCATCAAAGCTTACTTCTTTAATTATTCCGTTTACTTCAATTTTTGCAATTACTTCTTGAATAGAGGATAAATCACCAATAGCAGTGGTAGTTTTTTGTACGGATTTATGTTCAAGTACATTTCCTAAAAGTACTAAGGTAATAATAGTAGCTGTAGTCTCAAAAAATAAATAATGATGCATTTCAGCTGTTCCACCAAAGATTAACCAGCCATAAATACTATAAAAAAATGCTGCTGAAGATCCAATAAATATAAGTACATCCATGTTAGGTATTCCTGTTTTTAAGGATGACCAAGCACTTTTTCCGAAATAGGCAACACCAATAAGATAGACAGGTAAGCAAAGGACAAATTGTAAGATTGGGTTTTGAATAAAACTATCTTCAGAAAAAAACATGTGAGAAAATAATGGAAGTGTAAAAATAAGGGTTGAGTAAAAGTATCTTTCCACTTTCGAAATCCTTTTTTTGATTTCTTTATTTGGCTTTATGATTGAATAGCCTAGTTTTTGAATTATATTTTCGACATAATTTTGGTTATGTAAAGCATCAATATTACAGCTTGCTTCACCAGTCGAAAAATTCACATTAACATCTTCTAATCCTTTGTTAATTAAGTGTTTTTTTATTCCGGCTGCACAGTTAGTACAGCTCATTCCTTCCACCTGTATCATTATCTTTTTTGAGTCGTTTTTCATAAGGAAACAAATATATATAGTTTATTCGGCATTATAGTATAAAATTATATATTTGCAGCCGCTAAATGGTGATTGTAGCTCAGCTGGTTAGAGCACTGGTTTGTGGTACCGGGGGTCGTGGGTTCGAGTCCCATCAGTCACCCATTTATAAAAGAAAAGGAGTTGATTTAATTATCAACTCCTTTTTTATTATTTAGTTTTAGTATAAGGTTTTAACCCTCTTAATAATTGTGCTTTGGGCTGAAAGCCTGGGAACTGAGTTAGCTTCTCTTTCTGGCCATTTATTATTACGACATCAGGCCAATAGTAATTCCCTTTTACTGGATCAACTAACTTGACATAAAGGTCATGGCGCCAAGGTGCATCTTCTGGTGCTGGGTGCTCATTTATATATACCGTACCATTGTAAGTAATTGGATTTTTATCCTTCCCATTAATCATAACGGGTAAAAAATTCTCATTGATTAGTTTTATAACAACAGGATCAGTAAGGGTTGTTTTTTTCATCTTTTCGCAATACTCACAACCTGGACGGAAGAATAAAATAAAAATATTTTTATCATATTTTTTAGCAAATTCTTCAGCTTTCTCTAAAGGAATCCAATCAATAGCTACTTTTTTTTCTCCTTGTGAAAAAGAGAATAATGAACTACAAACTAAAACTAAAAGAAGTAGATTCTTCATTATTTAGTTTTTAGAATTTTATTAGCTCCAGCTATCCAAGCTTTTGGTCCGCCAGCTACATAGCCTTGAGAGCCTAACTTGTTAAAGTTTACTTTTCCGTCTACAATAGTTGGTGTTACCAACCATATTGTAGGATAACCTCTTACGCCAAACATTTGCCCTAATTCTCTATTTTGTTTTTTTAATGCTTCAGCAATAGGTGTTCTTCTTGGGAAATCAAGCTCAACTAAAACTACAGAGTTGTCTGCCCACTTTTTAAATTCAGCTTTGAAGAAAACTTCTTTTTTTAGTTTTATACACCATCCACACCAATCACTTCCTGTGAAAAAGAAGAATAGTGGTTTTCCTGTTTGTACTGAAATGTTAACTGCCTTATTGACATCAGTATGCCACTCAATTTCTTTTTGTTGGGCAAATCCGTTAATAGATAATGCAACTAATAATACTACTAATATTTTTTTCATTGTAATGTTTTTATTTATTTTTTGATTAGTGAACTCCATGCATCCATTTTTTAAGTACTGGAGATAGAATGAACGCTAAAATAGCCATTCCTATTGCAACAACACCAACTTGTGTAAATACTGAAGTATAACTTACTAAAGACTGTACACCTTCCACTGACGATTCAGAGTAGCCTCCTGCAAAACCAGTTACCTTCTCAATTATTGTAGTCATAAAGCCTGGTTCAGGAATTACTCCCGATTCATTTGCCGTAGTTAATTTAGCAATTGCTCCTGAAATATAATGAGCATAAGATGAGGATAAGAAATAAACTCCCATCATAAAGGCTGTCATACTTTTTGGTGAAAGTTCAGTAACCTTACTAAGCCCAATTGGTGAGATAAATAATTCCCCAGTTGTTAAAAGTAAATAACCTATCATAAGGAACATAAAAGGAGTACGACCAGCAGCATCCATGTATTGTGCACTCATTGCAAATACTAAAAACCCTAAACCTAACTGTAAAATTCCTAAAGCAAATTTGTTAGGAGTAGTTGGGTTTCTTTGTGTTTTTGATAAATATACCCACATCATAGAAAATGGGATAGCTAGAAAAATAATATATCCAGGATTAATTGCATTGGTTTGAGAAGCATTTAATAGTGTAAGGTTTACATTTCTTTCAGCAAATAAAGTAATTGCAGTACCTGCTAACTCAAAGAACGACCAGAAAACAGTAATCAGTAAGGTTAAAACTAAAACACTTAATAAACGAAATACTTCCATTCTTGAAAGTTCAATCATTTTTTTACCCAGAATACCCAATATAACTACACCTAATAAAGAAAGTAATGCAGAATGCAAATGCATTCCTTCTAATACTTCTAAAGCATTATACTTAACTAAGAATGCTGCAATAGGAACCATAAGTGCTGCTACTAAATAGAAAAAGTAATCTGTACGCATTCCGTACATTTTTTTCTCTATATATTCTGCTGGTTGTTGTCCATTGTCACCAAATACTCCATCATTCATACCTTTCATAAAGACTAATAAACCAGCAATCATTCCAATTCCAGCGGCTCCAAAACCATAGTGCCAACCATATTCATAACCCAACCAACCACAAACTAATGGTGCTAAAAAGGCTCCGGCATTTATTCCCATATAAAAGATTGTAAATCCTGAATCTCTTCTGTCATCTCCTTCAGGATATAACCTACCTACCATAGTAGAAATATTAGGTTTGAAAAATCCGTTTCCTACAATTAAAAGTGCAAGTGCAGTATAAAAGAAAAAGTGGTTAATAGCTGAAACTTCAAAGCCTAGAACATCACTTTTAAAATAGAATGCCATACAGAAATGTCCTAGTGCCATTAGAATACCACCAAGCAAAATTGATTTTTTGAAACCAATAAACTTATCGGCAATCATACCACCTAATACTGGTGTTGCATATACTAATGAACCATAAGCAGCAAAAATACCAAACGACATTTCTTCTCTGTAGGCTTCATCAGTAATGTAAGTGAAAAATTCATTTACCATGTAAAGCATAAGTAGGGCACGCATTCCGTAATAAGAGAAACGCTCCCATAATTCTGCAAAAAATAAATAGAACAATCCTTTAGGATGTCCGAATAATTGGTTGTCTTGATTTGTCATATTTGTGTAATAAAATTAGGTTGCCGAAAATAGTAAAATTTTCTGTTATAAATTCTCTAAAATGAAATCAGTCATTTTTTTATACAAATGATAACGCGTATTCCCTCCATAAATCCCATGATTTTTATCAGGATAAATGAATAAATCGAACTGTTTATTTGCGTTTACTAAGGCTGAAATCATCTCCATAGTGTTTTGCACATGTACATTGTCATCAGCACCACCATGGATTAATAAATAATGTCCTTTTAATTTATCAACATGATTGATAGGTGAATTTTCATCATATCCGCTTGCATTTTCTTGAGGAGTTTGCATATAGCGTTCTGTGTAAATATTATCGTAATAACGCCAATTCGTAACCGGAGCTACTGCAATGGCAAGACTAAACACATCAGCTCCTTTTGTTATTGCTAATGAGGACATATATCCTCCATAACTCCACCCTTGAATTCCTATCCTTTTGGCATCAATGTATTTAAGGTTTCCAAAATATTTTGCTGCATTTATCTGATCAATTATTTCATATTTCCCCAATTCCTTGTAAGTCATCTTCTTAAACTCTGATCCTTTTCCTCCCGTACCTCTGTTGTCAACACAGGCAACAATATATCCTTTTTGGGCCAGCATCTGATACCAGTAATAGTTTGTCGAACCAGAGGAATTTGTTACTTGTTGAGAACCAGGACCTCCATATAAAAACATAAATAAAGGATATTCTTTATTCTCATCAAAATTAGGTGGTTTTATCATCCAAGCATTTAACTCTGCATCTTCAGTTTTAATAGTGAAAAATTCTTTTTCAGTTAAGTTGAATGCTTTCATTTTTAAGTTGAAATCAGCATTATCTTCTAATACTTTTAATTGTTTCCCACTTGAGTTATGTAGTGTATAATAAGGAGCTGTATTAGCATTAGAATAACTATTCATGTAATACTTAAAATTTTCGCTAAACTTTATTGAGTTATCTCCAATTTGTGTGCTAAGTTTTCTTTTTTCTTCAGTTTCCAAATTTTGTACATAAAGTGTTCTGTTTATTGAACCCTCTTCTGTTGATCTGTAATATATCTCCATTTTATCACTATCAACACCATCAAATGCAGTTACTTCCCATTCTCCTTTTGTTATTTGCTGCTCCGACCCATCCAAACCTTTTATATAAATATGATTAAAACCATCTTTTTCAGAAGTCCAAATAAAATTATCTTCTGGTAAAAAAGTTAGGTTGTCGTGTATGTCAATATAGTATTTGTCTTTTTCAGTAAATAGTACTTTATTACTTCCATCTTCAGTATTTGCTAGTACAAAATCCAATTCATTTTGATGGCGATTCATTCCGTAAAGGGCTAATACTTTTGGATTGTTAGTCCATTTAATTCTTGGAATATATTCGTAATCTTTTTCAGTATAAATATAAGTGCTTTTATTCTTTGCTAGATTATAGAAATATACCTTCACTATAGAGTTATCTTCTCCAGCCTTTGGGTATTTAAACACTTCTTGGGTAGGGTATAATCCTCCTTTGAATAAATCCATAGAGAATTCTTTTACATGCGCTTCATTAAATTTATAATAGGCAATATGCTCTCCATCTGGTGCCCATTCAAAAGAGCGTACTAATGCAAATTCTTCTTCATACACCCAGTCAGAAGCGCCATTAATAATATGGTTCTTTTTCCCATCAGTGGTAACTTGAGTTATCTCTCCATTTTTCAGATCTTTAATAAAAAGATTGTTATCCAATACATAAGCAACTTTATCTCCTTGTGGCGAAAAGTTAGCATACATCACTTTTTCATCAGATAATTTCGTGAGTTTATCGGTATGGATATTGTAGATGTAATAAACTGATTCGCTAGAGTGACGGTAAATTCTTTTAGTTTTAGTAGCTAACAAAAGTTGCTTTTCATTTTCACTAAAAGTGTACTTCCCAATTTTTTGAATTTTAAAATCAGCACTTTTAAATAGGGTACGTACTTTTTTTCCGTTTTTAAACTGGTATTTTATTATCTCTTGTCCATCTTCAGTTTTTTCTTTAGTAGAATAATGTTCACCATCATTCATAGAATTTAAACCACCCTTTCTTTCAGGATAGAAAGCATAGTCTTTCCATAAGTCATCAAGAGTAATATCTCTTTTTTGAGAAAATATAGGCGTTATAAAAACTAAGCTAAAGCAAATTATTAATATCTTTTTCATTCGTGTGTGATTTTTAGATTTGGAAATGGCGAATTTAATTAAATTTGCACAGATGGACTACAAGCAATTAAATATTGATGACATTTCTTTTTTTAAGGAGATAATTGGTGCTGAGTATGTATTTACAGATACTCAAAGTATTTTGAATTATAGCCATGATGAAACTGAGGATTTATCTTACCCACCAGAAGTAGTGTTAAAGCCAGTAAATACAGAAGAAATTGCTAAAATTTTAAAGTATTGTAATTCAAAAAATATTCCAATAACTCCTTGTGGTGCTCGAACTGGTTTGAGTGGCGGTTCTTTGCCTGTTTTTGGAGGAATTGCATTGAGCATTGAACGTTTAAATTCTATTCTTGAAATAGATGAGAGAAACCTTCAAGCGACAGTACAGCCTGGAGTAATTAATCAAGTGTTTAGAGATGCAGTAGCGTTGAAAGGTCTTTTTTACCCACCAGACCCCTCAAGTAAAGGAAGTTGTTCTTTAGGAGGTAATTTGGCAGAAAATGCTGGTGGACCTAAGGCTGTAAAATATGGTGTAACTAAAGATTATGTGCTAAACTTGGAGGTAGTATTGCCAACTGGTGAAATTATTTGGACAGGAGCTAATGTGCTTAAGAATGCTACTGGTTACGATTTAACATCCTTGATGATAGGTAGTGAAGGAACGCTTGGTATTATTACAACAATTGTGTTTCGATTAATTCCTTTACCGACAAAAGATATTACTATGCTTGTTCCTTTTAACTCTGCTGAAAAAGCCTGTGAGGCAGTTTCGGCTGTTTTTCGAGCAGGAATTATACCTTCAGCTTTGGAGTTTATTGAGCGGGATGCAATTAACTGGACTTTGAAATATACGGATGTCAAACTTCAAATTAATGATGATGTAAAAGCACATCTTTTAGTTGAGGTGGATGGAAATGATTTGGATATTCTGCATAAAGATTGTGAACGCATTTTTGAAGTAATGGAAATGTTTGAATGTGGGGAAATATTATTTGCTGATAGTGAAAGTCAGAAAAATCAAATATGGAAACTAAGAAGAGCAATAGGTGAAGCGGTAAAGTCTAATTCTATTTATAAAGAAGAAGATACAGTAGTGCCAAGAGCAGAGTTAGCAAAACTTTTAAAAGGAGTAAAAGCAATTGGAAAGGATTATGGGTTTCAATCCGTTTGCTATGGTCATGCTGGTGATGGAAACTTACACATCAATATTATAAAAGGGGAGATGAGTGATAAAGATTGGAATACGAAACTCACTTTAGGAATCAGAGAAATATTTGAGTTAACTAAAAGTTTAGGAGGTACCTTAAGTGGCGAACATGGTATAGGTTTAGTTCAGAAAGACTATATGGAAATTGTCTTTTCAGAAAAAGCGTTGGACTTGCAAAAAGGAATTAAAAACTTATTTGATCCTAATGGGATTTTGAACCCTGGAAAAATCCTGAGATAAAAGAACAAGCTCTATTTACTCCTGAAGAAATTAGATAAATTGCAAGTACATAAGGAATGAAGAAAATCCAATTTTCTAAAGACTTGAAACTTGTTAAATCATAGTATCCCTCATCAATAAAGAAAAGAAATAAGGTAAATAATACGGAAAATACTAATCGTTTTTTATTCATTTTAAAACAGTTTTAATTCAAAGTCAAAGTTAATGTCAAATCTGAAAAAATCTTGATAGTCATTAATTTCTACCATTCCATTTTCAGTGTAAACTGGAAGGTAAATATTGATGATATTTTGGAGTAACGGAATTCGTAAACCTGCTCCATATGCAACATCATTACCGTTTGTACCTCCTTCAGCATAAATCCTGATTCTGTTTGTGAAATTGTATTCTGCATTTAGTGTGCTTAACCACTTATCTGAACTGATATTACTATAATGTTTCAATGCTCCCTCATCCATAAATAATTGCTGAGTGTATAGTCCATCAGTAGCATTTCTTCCTAATACTTTATTGCTGAACATGTAATCATTTAACCCATTCCATGCACTCATTTGTAAGTTGTAAACTTCATTTTTTGTTTGGACAAAGCCAGTATAGGCACGCAACTGCAAGCGTTTTTTTCTATTTATATGATGATTATAATTAATTATCACATTTGCTTTTGTAAATTCTTTTCCAAATTCTGTTTTAAAATGTAGTGAATAAGGGCTAATTGTCCTTTTGTTTGAAAAAGTATAATTGGCTTTTGCAAATTGTAAAACTTCAGTTCCTTTGTCTAAATTAATAAATGAAGTATAGATATAACTTTGTTTTTTACTTCTCAGATTCTTTTTTTGTAAATCGAATGCCAGGCTAGGTTCAAATCTTCTGTATTGATCAGTTGAACTGTATAAATATTGGTCGGCTCTAATTCCTAATTTATACCTGCTTATTAATGTGGATTGAATATATTTTTCAAAACCTAAATTAGCATTTCCTGATAAATTATTTTCTGCAGCAGTACTGTACAAAGGTGTCAGTTTGTAAGAGAATCCTTCTTTGGGGATAAAGCGATTGTAAAAGCTACCTCCAAATGATAACTTATCATACATGTTCCATTTTATCATTGGATGAAAGAAAACTTGCGTTTTTTCAGGATGATAGAAACTTCCTATAACTTGTAGTTTTAACGGTTCACAGGTTTTAAATAATCCTTTAGTTTTTATGATGTTGTTATTTCGGTTTGTTTCTGGCATATATCCATTATAATCAATCCTAATATTATCATAATCCCCATTGAAATAGCGAACGGTTTTTTTATCTTCAAAGCCCTCTATCCAAAGTGGTGTCATGCTTTTCCCATCCTTTATGCCGCTAATAATAACAGGTCCGTTTATTTCTCCTGTATTTTTTAGGGTGATGAGTAAATCCTTAGTTTCTTTTTTAATATCTACAATAGCATAATCCAACTGCTTAGTTGTATTGATTATATCTTCAAAAAACCATGATAAATCTTTTCCTGTTACTTGTTCAAAAACAATTCTTAAACCCTTTGGTTGTGGATGTTTGTATTGCCATTTTTTAAAATAAGCACGCATACATTTATCGTAAGTTTCTTCTCCTAGATATGCCATTAAGTAATCAAATACAATAGCTGTTTTAGAATATACTATTCCACCATAGTTCATTCCAGTATACTCAGCTGAATGTAGTTCTATCGGCTGATCTTTACCTGTCCAGACATTCATGAAATACCCCATTTCTCCATAGATGTGTTTATTTGTATAATCTTCTAAATCGAATGTCTTTTTAATGAATTTTGAAAGATTTCCTGTAATCATATTGTAATCAGGATATTTGTGACGCATATAACGCATTTCATTGTGAGAATTTAATCCTTCATCCATCCAAGGATGATCCCTTTCGTTACTTCCTAGTATACCGTAAAACCAATTATGCCCTACTTCATGTGTAATTACTTCATCCAAGGAAATGGCATTACTCATTTCTCCAATTACAGTTACATTCGGGTATTCCATTCCACCTCCAGCTGCTATTGTTCCATCAACAGCACTGCAGTGTTTGTAAGGATAATCGCCATTCCAAAGAGAATAATAGTAAACGGCATCATGCATGTATTCTATTGAATTCTTCCAAAGGTCAGCTTCATTATTGGTGAACATAGTCCAGAGAGCAACTTTTTCTTTAGAATGGGGTAATTCTACTTCTCCTTTTAAAACATGAAAACGCTTGTCGGCAAACCAGCCAAAATCGTGCACATTGCTTTGAATATAGCGTAATGTTTTAGTGCTTAAATCAGAAAAAGGAAAACTCATATCATCACTAAAATTCGTAATGGTATCAGTTATTGCTGCTAACTTATTTAAACGAGCAATTTCTTCTGGGTTCTGCAAATCACCAGTAGCACCAACTGTATAGTTGCTAGGTAAAGTAATACTCACATCAAAACTTCCGAATTCAGAATAAAATTCTCCTTGATTTAGGTAGGGCATAGGGTGCCAACCATCAATATCATATACAGCCGGTTTTGGATACCATTGAGTAATCATATAGGATTGATCCACATGTCCTAAACGAGAAAATTTAGCGTCAGGAATTTTTACAAAAAAGGGAGTTGAAATTTGTATACTTCCTCCAGCTTTTAGAGGTTTGTTTAATATCAGTTTACAGATATCTATATGCTCTGGATGATAATCCCACCTTACTCTTTCTCCATTTACTTTAAAATCTAGTCCGTTAATAAAACCTCTTTCATCTTCATTGGAGTAAAATTCTTTTCGAGAACCATCAGCCAAAGCTTGTTTGAACAATGCAGTAGAATTATCTTTATATGCATTAGGCCAAATATGGAACCATAAAAAATCCAAATCGTTAGGAGAGTTATTGGTGTATTCTATATACTCGTTTCCTTTTAAGGTATGTGCTTCATCATCTAAGGCTACATCAATTGTATAATTTGCTTCTTGCTGAAAATATTCTTGAGCTGAGAGGTTAATGCTGAAAATACAAAGCAGGATTAAGGTTGTTTTTTTCATTTTGTAAATATATCTTTTTATTTCTATCGGCAATTGATACAAGTAAGCCCATCTTTTTCCATTTTCCAGTAATGACCTAGCATATCATAATCCCACATATTTTCTTGGTTTTTTATGTCATAAATTAAATCTTCCATGCTATAGTCTAAATAAATTACTTTGCCAATAGGAATTTCAAGGGTTAAATCTAATTCTTGCATGCGCCATAATTGTTTTTCAATAGAAAAGAAATCATCAAAGATTAGATTTTCATCTTCCATTTCAGAATGAAAGTTAACGCTTTCAGCATTTCTTTTTGCTGTTTGTTTATCTTTCCCATATGCAGTAGCTTCTTTTAGTAAGTTATAAGTTGAGCTTTTACTTTTTGTAATATTTAATTGCATGCCAATACCAAGCAATTCATCTTCAAAAGGACTTACTTTAAACCCTTTAGCGTCAAATGCATTGTCAAAATTTCTTTCAATATCATTCATGCTTAGGTAAAGTGTATCTTTATTATAATCAATAATTTCTGTAGTTGTATTTTTCGCTTCTTTACTAAATTCTTTAGCAATATTTGTTCCTGAACTTCCTAATAAAAACCAAGAAACAAACCAAAGACAAAGCATACCAATTTTGTAGTTAGAATGAATTGTTGTGTTGTTTATTAACTTTAATCCAAACAAAATAACAGCTATCATGGGCATTCCTATAAAGAGTATAATTCCTGTTGATAAGGAACTTGAAATTACTCCTTCCTCAAAAATATATTGGAATAATTGCCTTACTTCCAACATAAATGAACCTTCAGTTAGCAATGAAGTGGAAAGCACAACTAGAATAAATCCTCCTAGCAAAACTGCAAATATTCCGAAACAACTACCAATAAATTTGAATATTCCTGTAATTACACTGATAAAGAAATCTACACATTTGGTCATTAAAATCTGAAATTTACTTCCAAATACTTCTTTTGTCATTTTCCTGTCAAAATCTCGTATTTTACCTTCAATAATATTCAATTCATCTTTAATTTTTTTTTCAATATTATTGATGTTAACTTTTTCTCCTTTCATCTCTAATTTCTCAGCAATAGTTCTAGCTGATGGAAGTGCAATCCATAAAATTATATAAATAAAAGGTGCTCCTGGTCCAATTATAAACAAAAGGAATATAAATATAATTCTACTCCAAAGTATATTTATATTAAAATAATGAGCCAATCCACTACAAACTCCACCAATCATTCTGCCTTCCTCATCTCTGAAAACTTTTCTGCTTTTCCCTTTCTTTAAATCTTCTTCTTTGTTCATTTTTTCTTGCGTGTGCTCTTGCTCAATTTCATCATCATACTGACTAGGATTTCCCATTATTTCAGTAACCTCAGTTATATCCGTAATTGAAATGGCTTCTTTTATATTCAATCGTTCAGTAAAAAGTTCAGCAATTCTTCCTTCAATATCTTTTAATATTTCATCAGCACCTTCTTCATTTTTAAAATGATTTTTAAGTGCATTTAAGTAATTGTTCAATGTTTCGAAAGCATCTTCATTAATATGAAATATAATTCCTCCTAGGTTAATATTTACTGTCTTATTCATCATTTTTTATTTTAGTGGTTAATCGTACTGCTTTTGCTAAATCTTTCCAAGTGCTATCTAATTCTATTAAAAATGCTCCTCCTTTATCTGTTAAAGAATAATACTTTCTGGGTGGGCCAGCACTTGATTCTTCCCAACGGTATTGTAATAATTCAGCATTTTTTAAGCGTGTTAGTAAAGGGTAAAGTGTGCCTTCTACTACTATCATTTTAGCTTTTTTTAGCTTTTCGATAATGTCAGAAGGGTAGGCTTCTCCATTTTTTAATATGGAAAGGATGCAATATTCTAAAATCCCTTTTCGCATTTGCGATTGTGTGTTCTCAATTTTCATTTATGGTAAATTTTGATGGGGCAAACATAATAAATATATAGTACTATGCTAAGCAAAGTACTAAAATTTTATTTTACTAGATAAGTATGTGGTAAAATGATATTAAAAAACAACTATTTTATTAGTAAATCGGCAATGACAAATACACCAAAAATGACGGAAGCAATACCGTTTGTAGTGAAAAATGCAAGATTAATTTTGCTTAAATCGTTATGCTTTACTAAAATATGTTGATAAACAAGTAGGGAAGTAAAAATCCAAAAACCTATCCAATAGTATAGGCTAAAATCACCTAATGAGCCAGCAATACTTAGTGCTGAAAATGTAAGAAAATGTAAAAGGTTGGATAAGTTTAATGCATTCTTTGTTCCTATCAGTACAGGAATAGAATGAAGTTTCTGTTCCTTGTCAAACTCCTGATCTTGCAAAGAATAAATAATATCAAAACCACTAACCCAAAAAAGAACTGCTGCTGAAAATAGTAAAGGGACAATATCAAACTTACCACTAACCGCTAAGTAAGCTCCAATGGGAGCAAGTGCCAAACCTAAACCTAGTACTAAGTGGCAAAGAGCTGTAAAGCGTTTTGTGTAACTGTATCCTAGAATTACCAATAGAGTAATTGGAGATAGTGCAAAGCAAAGTGGATTGATTAAATAAGTGGTTGAGATAAATAGTAAGGAATTAATAATAACAAATATTAAAGCTGAGTTGGCTTTTATACTTCCGTTTGGAATTTCCCTTACCTGTGCTGTTCTTGAGTTTGCAGCATCAATATCCCTGTCAATATAACGATTAAAAGCCATTGCTGCCGAACGTGCAAAAATCATGCAAAACACTACATAAACAAAAGTAATCCATTCAAATTCATTTGATTTTGTAGCTAAGAAAAAACCAATAAGTGCAAATGGCATTGCAAATATAGTATGACTAAATTTTATAAGAGAAAGATATTTATTCATAAGCTATAAAGGGATATTCATTTCAAATGATATAGTGGAATCTTTTGTAATCAACCAATCTTTATTAAATTTTTCAATATCAAGCCAAAATATTCCGTTAGGGTTGTCCTTTTCTCTAAGTAGTCCCCATTTCCCTTTAAGAGTTGCAGTAGTCTTTGAAACAAGTTTCAAATCTAAAATTTGAAACTTTAATTCTCCCATGCTAGATTTTGTTGGGTAACTGTTTTTATACCTCTCTAAAGTGTTATTCCAACCATATGCTGGTCTATGTCTTAGTGATGTGAAAATTAACTCTTCTGACTGCCAATATCCCTCCATAAATCCATCAATATCTCCATTATTCCAACACTCTTGTTGGGTAGACAACATCTTTTTTATAGCAATAATTTCGTCAGGGTCTTGTTCTATATTCTCAATAGTATCGGTATTATTCATATTGCAAGAAAAGAATATAAGAAGGGATAAGGTGAATAGTTGTTTCATAATTTTCGCACCAAATCTAATGAAATTTGTCTATTATATTACGATATTTGCAAACAATTATGAGTACTACAAAACCATCAATACCTAAAGGAACGCGTGATTTTACATCTGAAATAATGTTCAGAAGAAATTACATTTTTGAAACTGTAAAATCAGCTTTTCAGCGCTATGGCTATGCACCAATCGAAACGCCTGCAATGGAGAATATTCAAACCTTAACAGGGAAATATGGTGATGAGGGCGATCGTTTGATTTTCAAAGTATTGAACTCAGGAGATTATTTATCCAAAGCTAATTTGGATGAGAATACTGATTCAAAATCATTAACTAAACAAATAGTTGAAAAGGCATTGCGTTATGATTTAACGGTTCCTTTTGCTCGTTTTGTGGTACAGAATAGAAATGATATTACTTTTCCATTTAAGCGTTACCAAATGCAAAATGTTTGGCGTGCCGATAGGCCTCAAAAAGGAAGATATCGTGAGTTTTACCAATGTGATGCTGATGTAATAGGAACTGAATCCTTGCTTTGTGAGGTGGAATTAGTGCAGTTATATGATGATGTGTTTACAAAATTAAATATTCCTAATGTAGATATTTGCATCAACAACCGAAAGGTACTTAGTGGTATGGTTGAGCTTATGGGGGCAGCTGATTTATTTGAGCAAGTAGTAATTGCTTTAGATAAACTGGATAAAATTGGTGTTGATAAGGTAAAAGAAGAAATGGAAAGCAAAGGAGTAAAAAAGGAGGCTCTTTCTATTTTAGATACTTTTTTGAATACTAAAAATGTTTCTGATTTATCATCTCTTTTAGAACAGTCAGAGATTGGTAAAAAGGGCTTAGAAGAATTGCAATTTGTAATTGATAATGTTACGACATTAGAATTACAATCAGCTAATTTAGTTTTTGATATTACTCTAGCAAGAGGACTTAACTATTATACAGGTTGTATATTGGAAGTGAAAGCTAATGATGTACAAATTGGCTCAATTGGTGGTGGAGGAAGGTATGATGATCTAACTTCTAATTTTGGATTAAAGGATGTATCAGGAGTTGGAGTTTCATTTGGAATTGACAGAATTTATATAGTAATGGAAGAGCTCGGTTTATTTCCTGATAATATTGATGTAAGTACTAAAGTAATGTTTGCCAACTTTGGAGATGATGAAGCTGCTTTTTGCTTGCCTTTATTAAAACAATTACGTGCTTCAGGAATTAGTTCAGAGTTGTATCCTTCAAAAGCTAAAATGAAAAAGCAAATGACCTATGCGAATAATAAAGGGGTTCAGTTTGTAATAATGGTGGGGGAGGATGAAATGGAATCGGGAATATTATCGATTAAAAATATGGAAAGTGGTGAGCAAAGTAATTTGAACATTACTGATTTAATAAAAGAATTATCATAAATGAGTATTTATAAAGTTGGAGAACAAATGCTAAGTCTTTCAGTTATTGCTGAAATTATTGCTGAGGATAAGCAATTAGCTTTAGGTGCAATAGCAAAACAAAAAATTAAGGATTGCCGTGATTATCTGGACAAGAAAATGGAGCACTCAGATGCACCTATTTATGGGATAAATACTGGTTTTGGTTCACTTTGCAATCACAAAATAAGCAATGATGATTTAGGCAAGCTACAAACTAATTTGGTACTTTCTCATGCTTGTGGTACTGGTGATAAAGTGCCAGATGAGATAGTGAAAATTATGCTCTTGTTAAAAGTTCAATCCTTATCATACGGACATTCAGGAGTGCAATTAGAAACTATTGAACGCCTTATTGAAATGTTCAATAAAAATATCCTTCCAGTAATTTTCCAACAAGGTAGTTTAGGAGCTTCAGGTGATTTAGCTCCTTTAGCTCATTTGTCTTTACCGCTTTTAGGAGTAGGAAAAGTTGTAGTTGATGGAGAAGAAGTAGAAACAGAATCCATTATGAAATCCAATGGGTGGAAAGCTATTGCTTTGCAATCCAAAGAAGGATTAGCATTGCTTAATGGTACACAGTTTATGGGTGCTTATGGTGTTTGGAGTTTATTAAAAGCTCAGAAACTTTCTTATATGGCTGATATGATTGGTGCCATTTCTTTAGAGGCTTTTGATGGTAGAAATGAATGTTTTGATGAATTGATTCATTTGGTTCGCCCACATAAAGGTCAGTTAAAAACTGCTGAAAATATTCGTGATTTCTTAGATGGTAGTGAGATTCAAGAAAGTGAAAAACAGCATGTTCAAGATCCTTATTCTTTTAGATGTATGCCGCAAGTGCATGGAGCTAGTAAAGGAGTGATCACGCATGTAAAAGAAGTATTTACAACAGAAATGAATTCAGTAACGGATAATCCTACAATTTTTATTGGTGAGGATAAAATAATTTCAGGTGGTAATTTCCATGGTCAACCTTTAGCTATGGCTATGGATTATTTAGCGATTGGACTTTCAGAATTAGGTTCTATTTCAGAAAGAAGAACTTATCAGTTGATTTCAGGGGAAAGAGGATTGCCTGCATTTTTGGTAGCTGAACCTGGGCTTAATTCAGGAATGATGATTCCGCAATATACGGCAGCAAGTATTGCAAGCCAGAACAAGCAGTTATGTACGCCTGCATCAGTAGATTCTATTGTGTCATCAAACGGACAGGAGGATCATGTTAGTATGGGTGCTAATGCAGCTACTAAATTATACAGAGTAGTGGAAAATACTGAACGTATTTTAGCCATTGAACTTTTAAATGCTACTCAGGGTATTGCTTTTAGAAATTCAAAATCTTCTGATTTTATTGAAGGAATTTTGGATATTTACAGAGATGAAGTAGAGTTCTTAAGTTCGGATAGATTGCTGCATGATGATATTGAAAGATCAATAGGTTTTTTGCAAGGTCTTTCAGTTGATGTTGAGCTACTTTAAAGTCTAGTTCGTAAAAACATATTCCAATATATTAGCTCCCATTTGCAAGGCTTCTAGTCGGATTTGTTGACTGTCATTATGTACTTCTGCATCTTCCCAACCATCTCCAATATCTGATTCAAAAGTATATAAACAGACTAAGCGTCCATCAATAATAATTCCAAATGCTTGTGAGGGGCTTGCATCATGTTCATGAATTTTTGGTAAACCATTCTTGAACTCATATTTACCATGAAAAATAGGATGGTTAGTTGGCAGTTCTACTAAATCAGTTTCTGGGAAAATCTTTTTTATTTCTGAACGCACAAACGGATCCATTCCGTAATTATCATCAATGTGTAAGAAGCCGCCAGCCAATAGATAGTTGCGTAAATTTTCAGTCTCACTAGCACTGAAAACTACATTTCCATGTCCTGTCATGTGTAGGAAAGGATAGTTGAATATATCGCTACTTCCAACTTCTACTGTTGCAGGTTCTTTTTTTATGTTTGTTCCAATATTTTCGTTTGCAAAAGAAATGAGGTTGGGTAGGGCAGTAGGGTTGGCATACCAATCGCCACCACCATTGTACTTGAGTATGGCTATTTCATAGGTGTTTTGCCCAAAAGTAAATAGGGGGAGGAAGAATAAAATAAGAATTTTCAATTTCACTAGTCAACTTTCTTTAATGAGATGATTTCCTTGTAGATGAATATTTTTCTTTTTCCTTTTGTAGTTTTAATTTCAAACCTATCAGACCCATGGATTACGAATATGCCAATGTATGTCTTGAAAGATGTTTTTACTTCAACTTTATCATTTAAATGTATAGATGCTTTAAGTTCATTAATTTGATTTTTTTTATTATAATTTTCTAACTGAATTCCTAGATTATTTGAGCTATGATTATTATTAACGATATTAGTTTTTACTTTCTTTAATAACTCAGATTGATTATTACTAGAATAGAATTCTATTACATCAGCAGTTATAAAAACTTTATTATGCATCCAAAATAATGAATAAGTTTTTTTATTGTCATAAGCTATGTTTGTTAATGTTTGGTTGGACTTTAGATTTGCTTCTTTTTTTAATTCATTTAGTGCTGTATTGTTTAGTCCGACACCTTTTGTGTCCCCACCTAAACCTAGAAAGTATGATTCGCTATGTGAACCTAAAACAGATTTTATATATTTAAAATTAGTTGGTTGATAATTAAATGGAGGTACTATATATCCATTAGAAAGCGACACACAGGAAGATAATGAAATTCCTAGGATAAATAAATAAATTTTGTTTTTCATGATTTTTGTTTTTAATTTTTAATATTTATAGTATGTACAGCCACTATTCCTGCTGTTTCTGTTCGTAATCTACTTGTTCCCAAACTTACTGATTTAAATTGGTTTTGCAAGGATAGATCAATTTCATTAGGAGAAAAGTCGCCTTCTGGCCCTATAAGTATAAGTGTTTTCTGTTCCTTTTTCTCTGTTATAAGTTCTTGTTTCTCTCCTTGTTCACAATGAGCAATATACTTACCTCCTTCAAAATCTTGTTTTAAAAAGTCCTTTAAAATAATGGCTTCATTCAATTTTGGTAAATGAAATTTTAAGGATTGCTTCATAGCCGATAGTAAAATTCTATTACACCTTTCTGTTTTCAATACTTTGCGTTCAGAATGCTCACAAATAATTGGGGTAATTTCGTCAATTCCAATCTCGGTAGCTTTTTCCAAAAACCATTCGTACCTATCCATATTTTTGGTAGGTGCAATGCCAATATGCAAATGGTAGTTGTGTTGTTTTTCTTTTTGCTCGGTACTTACTACTTTCAGTCGGCACTTTCTTGAGTCAGCAACAGTGATTTCTGCTTTGTAAAATCCTCCTTTCCCATCCGTAAAATTTAAAAGATCACCTTCCTTTTTACGTAATACTTTGGTGGCATGCTTACTTTCCTCAGCACTTAGTATTATTTCGTTTTCAGGATTTTCTAAATAGAATAGTTGCATAAATCAAAAGTATAAAAAAAGCCGAGCATATGCTCGGCTTCATCTAATATCTTAATATGAATAATTAATTTCTAACTGTTGCTTTTGGTGCTGCATCTAAAATTTCAGCATTTGCATTTTTAGCAAACTGAGCAAAGTTTTTATTGAAAGCATCAGCTAATTCATTGGCTTTTGCATCATAAGCGTTCTTATCGCCCCAGGTGTTTTTAGGACTTAAAATTTCAGAAGGTACATTAGGACAAGCAGTTGGCATTTTTAATCCAAATACTTCATGTGTAGTGTATTCAGCATCCTCCAATTCTCCATTTAGGATAGCTGTAATCATAGCTCTTGTGTATTTCAAAGAGATACGCTCACCAACACCATAAACTCCACCTGACCAGCCTGTATTTATCAGCCAAACATTTACATTGTGTTCTTGCATTTTATCGCCTAACATTTCAGCATATTTTGTTGGGTGCAAAGGCATAAATGGTGCGCCAAAACAAGCTGAAAATGTAGTTTGTGGCTCAGTAACTCCAGCTTCAGTTCCTGCAACCTTAGCAGTA
>Ga0308011_10000365_pt1 | contig 24631 bp, 25 predicted proteins | sample Neamet177_FD_203144 | JGI IMG/M metagenome (GOLD analysis project Ga0308011, IMG submission 203144) | Marine microbial communities from water near the shore, Antarctic Ocean - #177 | ecosystem: Environmental > Aquatic > Marine > Unclassified | place: Southern Ocean | collected 2014-07-25 | reverse complement strand
GTGCCAGCCCTTCAGAAATTCCCATAGCAATGTCCATTGCGGAAGTTCCACTTTCTACTTGTTTGATACTTCCATCAGGAAGAGTAATGTTAATCATTCGTTTTGTTTTAAAGGTTGCAAATATAGGTAATGATTTTTTATTTTAACTCTGAATAACACCAGGATTATACGCCTCTTTTATTGGTGAATTATTAGCCGCTTCAATTCCCATAGAAATTACTTTACGAGTTTCCAATGGGTCAATAATTGCATCTACCCAAAGGCGAGAAGCCCCATAGTAAGGAGAGGTTTGTGCATCATATTTTTCGGTAATGGTTTTTAAAAGTTTCTTTTCTGCTTTTTCATCCATTTCTTCTCCTTTTGCTTTTAAGGAAGCTTTTTCAATTTGTAATAAAACCTTGGCCGCTTGTGCGCCACCCATTACGGCCATTTGAGCTGTTGGCCAACTTACAATTAATCTTGGGTCGTAAGCCTTACCGCACATAGCATAGTTACCAGCACCATAGGAATTTCCAATAATAATAGTGAATTTAGGAACTACAGAATTGGCCATAGCATTTACCATTTTGGCACCATCTTTTATAATTCCACCATGTTCCGATCGAGAGCCAACCATAAAACCAGTAACATCTTGTAAGAATACCAATGGTATTTTCTTTTGGTTGCAATTGGCAATAAAGCGTGCTGCTTTGTCTGCTGAATCGGAATAGATAACACCCCCAAATTGCATTTCTCCTTTTTTGGTTTTTATCATCTCTCTTTGGTTAGCTACAATACCCACTGCCCAACCATCTACTCTGGCATATCCGCAAATTAGAGATTGTCCGTACCCTTCTTTATATTCTTCAAAATCGGAACTATCCACCAAGCGAGCAATGATGTCCTTCATGTTGTAAGGTTTTGCTCTGTCTCTAGGTAATATTCCGTAAATTTCTCTTTCGTTCTCTTTTGGTTTTTTACTTTCTTTTCTGTTGAAACCTGCCTTTTCGGTATCGCCAATTTTATCCATTATATTTCGGATCTTATCCAAGGCATCTTTATCATCCTTTGCTTTATAATCCGTAACTCCTGAAATTTCGCAATGGGTAGTAGCACCACCCAAAGTTTCGTTATCAATAGTTTCGCCAATAGCGGCTTTTACAAGGTAACTTCCTGCCAAAAATATGCTTCCTGTTTTGTCTACAATTAGCGCTTCATCACTCATGATAGGTAGGTAAGCACCCCCAGCAACACATGCACCCATTATTGCGGAAACTTGTATAATTCCCATTGAACTCATTCGTGCATTGTTTCGGAACATTCTCCCGAAATGTTCTTTGTCAGGGAAAATTTCATCTTGCATAGGTAAAAATACTCCTGCACTATCCACCAAGTAGATAATTGGTAAGCGATTTTCCATTGCAATTTCTTGCAAACGCAAATTCTTTTTGGCTGTAATGGGGAACCAAGCTCCTGCCTTTACGGTAGAATCATTGGCAACAACAATACATTGTTTTCCTGTAACATAAGTAATTCCTGCAACTACACCTCCTGACGGGCATCCGCCATATTCAGCATACATTCCTTCACCAACAAAAGCACCAATTTCCAAGAAGTTGGCATCTGTATCTTTTAAGTACTCAATACGCTCACGAGCGGTAAGTTTTCCTTTAGCGTGTTGCTTTTCAATCTTCTTTTTTCCGCCACCTAAAGAAACAATAGCGTGTTTCCTTTTCATCTCCGAGATGAGTAACCTCATCTTATCATCATTCTTATTGAAATCTAAGTTTGCCATTTTGTAAAATTTTGTCAAAAGTACTAATAGTTATTAGTTGTTAGTTTTTAGTTGCTGGTTTTTTGGCTGAATTGCTAATCATCAAATTATCAAATCAGCACATTGTTTAGGTAGTCAGCACTTTCAGGACCTAAATTAAAGAGCAGATCCAAAATAGAAAGGTTAGGAATAAAACCTTGTTTTTCCATAAATACTTGGTCGTATTTTTCTTGGTTTTTGAGTTCCCAATGATGGTTTCTTAAATCAGAAAAGTCACCTTGATGTAAATATTCACTAGTAGTTTTAAAAGTTTTGTCCTCTTGTAAGAGGTCAAGAATTACATTTTGTAATTTGCTATTGAAGTTCACAAGATATTCTTCTTTTTCTTCAAATAAAGGTTGTAGTTCATCCTTATAATATTCGAAAAAAGGGGAGGAGTTATAAGCGGAAACAATTGCATTCCAATGTTCCTTTTGCCAATTCTGTTTATAAGAAATTTTAAGGTTTTCAATAATTGTTTTGCTACTCCCTTTTCTTTCTTTTGGGATAGTTAATCGTAATTTCCCGTTTGCACCATAAATCTCACATCTGTTACGGATGCTTTGTTTTATGAAATGTTCGTGTAATTCAATACTGCAATTTGGGTGTTGCAATAAAATTGCGTAATAGAAAATAGGGCCTAAATAAGCAGTTGGTAAAAGCGGATTATTTAACACTACTAAATAATCGGTTCCATCTGATTTTTTTTAATCCTTTAGCATTTTTATCCCAGCTCATCCATACAAACAGAGCCTTTCCGACAATATGGTTTTCAGGAACAAATCCCCAAAAACGACTATCAGCCGAGTTGTGTCTATTGTCCCCCATCATCCAAAAATAATCCATAGCAAAAGTATAAGTAGTAGCTACTTTATCATTAATATAAATTTCACCCGCTACAACTTCTAGTTTATTGTTTTCGTAACGCTCAATTATATCCTTATAAATGGATAAGTTTTCAGTTGTGATACTTACAGTTGCCCCAGCTGCAGGTACAGTGATAGGGCCAAAATTATCGACATTCCATTTGTAGTTTTTGTCATGTGGAAAAATATAATCAGCATAAATCCCAGCTTTTTCATATTGCCTTTTTACAGAAGTAACATTCGTGAAACTTTGTATTGCATCACGGCTTTCATTCGTTAAAGTAAGGTTGTATTCGTTTTTGTTCCGACCATAACCTCCTTCAGTAATATCATATTTTTCATATAATATATTAGGATTTAGACCAGTTCCTTTTGTGCTAACATTATAGTGCCATTGCTTTTTCATTCCCTCTGGCTCTTCTTGTGGCGCGTCATTTACCATCAGTTGAGCATTAATGAGTTCAATTTTATCTCCAGGAATTCCCACGCATCTTTTTACATAGTTTTCTTTCTTATCCACAGGTCTTCCTAGCGTTTCAGATGGATAATTAAATACTACACAATCATTTCTTTCAATTCCACTTAAACCTTTCATTCTATAGTAAGGTAATTGTACGGATTCAGTATAGGACTTTCCGTTACCTATTGGCATAGTGTGATGTACCAAAGGAAAAGCAATAGGTGTTATAGGTACTCTTGGGCCATAAGCAACTTTACTTACAAATAAAAAGTCGCCAATTAGCATGGATTTTTCCATGGAGGAAGTAGGAATAGTATAAGCTTCAATAAGGAAGGTGCGTAAGATAGTAGCTGCAATTATTGCAAACATAATTGCATTATTCCAACTTTTCAATTCTTTATATGCTAAGGCTTTTTGGCGTACAATAGTAGTCATAATGCTAACAGAAATTGCAATTCCTAAATATCTAAGTGGTCCGATTGATACAGCAGCTATATACAGTCCTGTCAGAAAAAATAAAGAAGTTATTATATAGTGAAATAAGCGAATATATATCGGATCTTTATTATGATCTTTCTTTTTTCTTTTTTCTCTTTTCTTCCAGAACTTATAGTTTAAGGTTTCCCAAAACAAAACATCACCTACAATTAAGGGTACGAAATATAACCATTCTCCTTCCAATACATAAACAAATACTGACCATGCAATGGTAAATATTAAAAAGGCTACTATTTTAAATGATGTACCTAATATTTCTTTCAATTTTTTCATATTCTATCTAACGATTTTTTAATAATTTATTGTGCTAAAACATCTTGCATATTGAAAATTCCTTCTTTTCCAATTATCCATTCCCCTGCAATAATAGCTCCCATTGCAAAGCCATCACGGTTTTTGGCGCTATGTTTTATTTCTATTTCATCCACTTTACTACTGTACTTTATGATGTGTGTTCCTGCTACATCCCCTGTTCTATCAGCAGTAATTATTGGGCTGTTTGTTAATATCTCATTCATTTGTTCTCCTAAAGTTTTAGCAGTTCCACTAGGAGAGTCTAATTTTTCAGTATGATGAATTTCATGAATTGTACTTTCATAATTTTGGTTTTTCATCAGTCTAGCTAAAGTTTTATTCAGCTCAAAAAAGATATTCATACCCAAGCTAAAGTTAGAAGCGTACAAAAAAGCACCTCTTTTTGTAAGGCATAAATCCTCAATTTCTGCTAGATTTTTGAGCCAACCAGTTGTTCCTGAAACAACAGGAATACCATTATTTATCGCATGACGAATATTGGAAAGTGCAGTAGTAGGTGTGCTGAAATCAATAGCCACATCAGCAGTGCTTAAGTCTAAAGTATGAGCTGGTTTTTCGGATGATGAAATACAAACAATAGTATGTCCTCTTTCAATAGCTAATTCGCTAATTCGCTTGCCCATTCTTCCATTTCCTAGTATTGCAATCTTCATGGGGCAAATTTATAATTTAATTGATAAGGATAAACCATTTGCATTTTCTTTTGCCATATAGATAGGTTGGAAGTGCAAGGAAATATCCTCAGTCACATCATAATCAAATAAATGGGCACTCACTGAGGCGTCAACGATATTCAAAATATAAGTAAGGGTGAATAGTAAAGCCGACACCTCTCGGTTTCTTCTGTAATGCTCGGTTAAGGTAACTAAATCAGCATTAGTATAATTTAAATTATCACTTGTGTTTCCGCCAATTCTGTCAAGGTAAGTTGTTTTGTATAAAGCATACAAATCATGATTTTCCTTAAAATAATAAGCTGATGTAATTAGCCCAGCATAAATGATGGGTACTTTCCAGTATTTTTTGGTGTACACTTGCCCAGCACCTGGGATAATTGCGGAATACAATCCAGCTCGTTTTGGTATTTTAACAATACTTTCCTGCGCCATAATTGTACTAGCGAATAAGAGTAAGAAAGCAATAAGTATGTGTGTTTTTAGCTGCAATTTATTTATAAATAAATTCAAAAATCTTGGCTAAATCAGCATCATTACTAAATGGGATAATGAGTTTTCCTTTTCCTTTTTTGTTGCGTTTCAGTTCTACTTCTTTATCCAAGGTTCGCGACAAATCATGCACCATTTTTTGTTGCGAAAAAGGAAGTGGGTTGGGTGTGCTTATTGCTTTTGTTTTGGAGGTGCGTTTGTAATTGCTGTCTGCAAAGTCCTTTACAATTTGCTCTACTTCTCGTACCGAATAACCATTTTCTACTGTATCATAAAAAATATTAAGCTGGCTTTCTATATTTTTTACTGAGATGAGTGCTCTAGCATGTCCTGTACTAATTTTCCCAGTACTCAATCCTTTTTGTATTTCGGAAGGTAGTTTTAGTAGGCGCAAGAAGTTAGTAACGGTAGTTCTGTTTTTACCTACTCTTTCGCTACATTGTTCTTGAGTAAGTTTTATCTCTTCAATTAATCTTTGGTAGCTAAGGGCAATTTCAATAGGGTTAAGGTTCTCTCTTTGTATGTTTTCAACCAATGCCATTTCCAGCATTTCTTGGTCGTTAGCAATACGCACATAAGCAGGTAGCTTGCTTAGTCCTGCTAACTTTGAAGCTCTGAATCTTCTTTCACCAGAAATAAGTTGGTACTTATTTTCGTTTAATTTCCGAACTGTTATGGGTTGTATTATCCCCAATTGCTCAATGGACAAGGAAAGTTCATGTAGCTTTTCTTGATTAAATTCAGTTCTGGGCTGAAAAGGGTTTGTTTCAATTTCAGCAATAGCAATTTCATGCGTTTGCCCAGCAAGTGCTGTGTTGTTCGTTTTTATATCAGTAGGAATGTCTATCGTATTGTCTTTAAAAATAGTCATTAACCCTTTTCCTAATCCTCCTTTTTTTTTTGTCATCTTATTCTGTTGCTACGGTAACGGTTTCTAGTCTTTTTAGTAATTCGCTTGCTAAGTTCAGGTAGTTTATTGCTCCTTTACTGGATGCATCATGAATTACAATTGTCTCTCCGTATGATGGTGATTCGCCAAGGCGAACATTTCTGTGGATAATGGTTTTGAACACCATATCTTGAAAGTGTGTCTTTACTTCTTCCACTACTTGGTTGGAAAGGCGCAAACGCGTATCGTACATAGTAAGGAGTAAGCCGTCAATTATTAAATCAATGTTTAGCCTTTGTTGTACAATTTTAATGGTATTGAGTAATTTTCCTAAACCTTCTAAGGCAAAATACTCGCATTGTATAGGTATGATTACTGAATCGGAAGAAGCAAGTGCGTTAAGGGTAAGTAGTCCTAATGATGGCGCACAATCAATGATTATAAAATCGTATTCATCACGGATAGGAGCCAATACTTTTTTCATTTTGTATTCTCGTTCCTCTAAGTTTACCAGTTCCAATTCAGCACCTACCAAATCGATATTAGCGGGCAACAAATCAAGGTTAGGGCTTTTTGTTTCTACAATACATTCTGCAGCTGTAGCTTGCCCCATTAGGCATTCGTATATTCCTTTTTCAATCTCCCTTGGGTTTTGTCCAACCCCTGATGTAGCATTGGCTTGAGGGTCAGCATCAATAAGCAATACTTTTTTTTCCAACACCCCTAAACTCCCTGCTAAGTTCATAGCAGTAGTCGTTTTACCTACTCCACCTTTTTGGTTTGCAATTGCAATTATTCTTCCCATTTTCTTGTTTATTTCTTGGCTATAAAAGTAGGCTACTAATGGCTAAAAGTAATTTATTTCTTGGGGATAATTATCAACAAAATAGGGGAGTTGTTAAGAAAAAAGTGTGTTGTATAAAAAAAACCAACAAATTGCTTTGTTGGTTTTTCCACTTGTTTTTGGGATTGCTTAGTCTTTCCCTAAATCATCAAAATTAACTTCAGTAAAGTCGGTTGATGATTCTTCTTTTGTTTCAGTGTCTTCTTGTACGAGTTTAGGTGGGACTTTTGTTTCAACTGTACTTTCTTCCACTTCTTCTGTTTTTATTTCTTTGTTGGAGATTATTTCCTCTCCTTTTTCTTTTATTATATAGTCACTCACTTCATTCAATGCTTCCTTGAATTTCCCAAAATCTTCCTTGTACAAATAGATTTTATGTTTTTTGTAAAAAGGAGTTCCGTCCTCATTAAAGTCTCTTTTGCTTTCTGTTACTGTCATATAGTAATCTCCAGCTCTTGTCGATCGTACATCAAAAAAATAAGTTCTTCTTCCTGCACGAACCGATTTTGAAAAAATCTCCTCCATATCTCTATTCTCAGCCATCTGTAATTTTTTTTAAGAGCCAAATATATTAAAAAAAATTAACTAGTTGTTTTCGTGTCCTTGTTGCTCTGTATTTGGTGCATTTCATAATAGAATCCTTTATTGCTAAGTAACTCATTATGAGTTCCTTTTTCGGTTATCTCTCCCATATCCAATACTATAATTTGGTCAGCATCTTTTATGGTTGATATTCTGTGCGAGATAATAATACTGCTTTTCCCTTTGCTTTCTTGTTTCAACTGTTTTAGTATTCTTTGTTCTTTGGTGGCGTCAATTGCTGACAGGCAATCATCAAAAATAAAGAGTTCAGGGTTTTTGTAAAAAGTTCGTGCAATGGCTAGTCTTTGTCTTTGTCCTCCTGATAGCTGTACACCTCTTTCACCAATTATAGTATCGAATCCTTCTTTAAAATTGTTTATTTCATCAAGGATATCTGCTTTTTTTGCAGCTGAAATTATTTTATCTTCTTCAGTTGTGTCGCTAGCAAAAGCAATGTTTTCTCTTACGGTTCCTGAAAACAAATAGCCATCCTGGGGTATGTAACCAATGGCAGTTCTTAGGCTATTCAGGTTTAAATTCTTTACCTCAGTAGTACCGAATTTTATCTCTCCTGTTGTGCTATCGTATAGGCGGCACACTAGGTTAGCAATGGTTGATTTTCCACTCCCAGTTTTCCCAAATATACCAATAGTACTTCCTTCCTTTATGCTAAAGTTTAAGTTCTTTAACGCTTGTATATTGGTATCCTTATAAGTAAGGCTTACATTCTTGAATACTATATCGCCCTTAATAGGAGTGTATTCATCCGTTTTGTTTTCTATATCAGTAGTAAGTAGCAAAAAGTCATTTATCCTTTCTTGTGAAGCTGCAGCTCTTTGCACTAAGGAAGTAATCCAACCTACTGATGCAACAGGCCAAGCCAACATATTTACATAGATGATAAACTCAGCAATATTACCAGTACTTATGTTTCCTTTAAAGCTTTCCAGTCCTCCAATATAAATGGTTAGCACAGTACTCACGCCTATCATTGTTATGATAAGGGGGAAAAATAAGGCCTCAATCTTTACCAATTCTAGTTGGCGTTTCGTGTACATTTTGCAGCTATTAAAAAACACATTCAATGCGTTTCCTTCATTGCTGAATGCCTTTACAACTTTTACTCCTGAAAATGTTTCTTGGGCAATGGTTGTAATATTGGAAAGTTGTGCTTGTACTTTCTCACTTTTCCTGTTGATGTTATGGCTTACAAAATAGACTGCAATTGCGAGTATGGGTAGGGGTAATAACACATAACTAGTTAGGGTTGTGCTGATGCTTAGCATCTTGCTAATTACTAAAAAGAACATAATTACAATATTTATCGCATACATCAATGCAGGGCCTAAGTACATGCGCACTCTACTTACATCTTCCGAAATTCTATTCATCAAGTCCCCCGTTTTGTTTTTCTTGTAAAACGAGATGCTTAAGGTTTGGTATTGTTTGTATATTTCATTCTTTAGGTCGTACTCTATCTTTCGCGACATTACTATTATTGTTTGTCTCATAAAATACATAAACACTCCTTTTAGTAAGGCGAATAAAACAATAAAACTTCCGTATTTCAGTAGGACGCTACTTGTGTCGGTTATTGTGTTATCTGTCGAATTCATGCTTAAAATAATCGCATCAAACGCTTCTCTTACGAACTCGGCAGGGTATAATGCAAACAGATTTGCAATGACGATTAAAACAGACCCTAGTCCTAGTATAAATCGGTATTTCCAGAAATATTTATTGAGGTATTGTAGGTGTTTCATTAATTGATTATGGACTTTAATTGAAAAGACAAAAATAATAAGTAAATTCGCGCCCCATTTAAAAATGAGAAGAAATTAATTTTTTAAGGAGGGATATCTGATTAAATAACTAAATTTAACAAGAGGAATGTCAATAATATCAACTGAAACAAAAACTACAGATGAAGGTTTAGTAGTGAGTAAAATGAGTTTAATGGGGCACGAGCAAGTTGTTTTTTGCCATGATAGTGAAACCGGATTAAAAGCAATTATTGCTATTCATAATACAACTTTAGGTCCTGCACTAGGCGGTACTCGTATGTGGAATTACGAAAGTGAAGCACAAGCAGTAGAAGATGTTTTGCGTTTGTCGAGAGGAATGTCGTTTAAAGCTGCAATTTCTGGTTTGGATTTAGGAGGTGGAAAGGCCGTAATTATTGGGGATGCAAATACTGAAAAAACGGAAGCCTTAATGCGTAAGTTTGGTTCTTTTGTTGATAGCTTAGGAGGTAAATACATTACTGCTGAAGATGTAGGTATGAATACTAAGGATATGGAATATGTGCGTAAGGAAACTAAGCATGTTACAGGTATTCCTGAAAGTATGGGCGGTAGTGGCGACCCTTCACCAGTTACTGCTTTTGGAGTGTATATGGGAATGAAAGCTTCAGCAAAATATAAATGGGGTAGCGATAATTTAGATGGTAAAACGATACTTGTACAAGGTATTGGGCATGTAGGTGAAAACTTAGTGAAACACTTAACGGATGATGGTGCTAAGGTAATCATCAATGATATTAACGAAATAAGGTTGGCTGAACTTGCTGACCAGTATGGAGCAACAATCGTAATGGGTGATGCTATTTATGATTTGGACATAGATATTTATGCGCCATGTGCTTTAGGTGCTACTGTTAACCCTAATACTATTGCTCGTTTGAAGTGTGATATTATTGCTGGTGCGGCTAACAATCAGTTGGCTGATGAAGATAGAGACGGACAATTATGTACAGATAAAGGAATTGTTTATGCACCTGATTTTTTAATTAATGCTGGGGGTTTAATCAATGTTTATTCTGAACTAAAAGGATACGATAGAGAACATGCGATTAACCAAACAAGAGCAATTTACGATACTACTTTGGAAATTTTAAAGAAAGCTGAATTGGATGGAATAACAACTCATGCTGCTGCTTTGGAAATTGCAGAAGAAAGAATTCAAGTAAGAAAAAATCAACAATAAACTATGCTAAGCAGAAGACATATCAGGTTAAAAGTAATGCAGTCCTTGTATTCTTATTTTTCAGCAAAGGAGGATAATATGCCAGCTGCTGAGCGTGCAATGCTAAAGCATATCAATGAGGTGGTAGAACTTAATTTGGTGATTATCGCTTTGTTGATTGAGTTAGTGAAACATACTGATAATTTTTATGAAGAAGGTAAGAACAAACATTTACCTTCAGCTGAGGATTTGAATCCTAACAGAAGATTTGTTGACAATGAATTAATTGCTTTAATCCGTGACGATAGTACTTTAATGGGGAGAGTAAGTAGAGTTTCGGGTATTTGGTTGAAGAATGACCATGATGTTATCCGAAAAGTATTTGCTGAATTGCATAAATCGGAACAATATGCTAAGTATCTTGCTGCTGAGGATAAAGGAATTGAAGTTGATCAAAGGTTTGTTGTCAATGCATTGAATGATATTATTTTAAACAATGAATTGGTTCATCATATCCTAGAAGAAAGAAGTATTTACTGGACAGATGATTTGCCATTTGTTGCCACTATAATAATGGGGCAAATTAAGTCGCAAAAAGACATGAATCCTACTACAGTATTTAAGGATAAATCGGATGAAAAATTTGCGTTAAAATTATTCCATAACACTATAAATAACAACAAAGAATATGAAGATATAATTGTAAAATTCTCAAAAAACTGGGAGTTGGAGCGTATCGCAATTATGGATCAATTATTCTTGAAAATGGCTTTTGCTGAAATTTTCTCAATGGAGGATTTACCCGTAAAAGTATCAATGAATGAATACATTGAAATCTCAAAATATTATGGTGGGCCAAAAAGTAAACTCTTTGTGAATGGTTTGTTGGATAATGTTGTAAAAACCTATACTAGAGAAGGAAAACTTAAAAAGGTAGGTAGAGGCTTAATCTAAAAAAAACATTAGTTTTGAAATCAAATATTAAAATGAAGCAATTTACCTTATTCTTAGTTTCCTTAGTTGTACTCTCTTGTGGTTCATCATCAAGTGATAAGGCAATAACTACTGCTTTGGTGGCAAGCCCACTTACAGCAAACAGTACAGCTGAAAAAGTACTTAGCCCTAAAATTGAAATGCTAGAAACTAGCTTTGATTTTGGTGAGATGCAACAAGGCGAATCGGTTACGCATGATTTTATTTTAAAAAATATTGGTGAGGCCGACCTTATTATTAGTGCTGCAAAAGGGAGTTGTGGTTGTACAGTGCCCCAGTGGCCGAAAGACCCAATTGCACAAGGAGAGCAGGCAACTATTAAAGTTACTTTTAATAGTGCAGGAAAGTCAGGAAAACAAAACAAAACAGTTACTTTGGTAACGAATGCAATACCAAATACTAAAGTGATAACTATAAACGGGAATGTAATTATTCCAGAAAAAAAATAATATGATTTTATTACAAGCAGCAGGGACAGGAACTTCATCATTAATTATGTTCGGTATGATTTTTGCCGTAATGTATTTCTTTATGATTCGTCCGCAAATCAAAAAACAAAAGAAAGAGCGTGAATACCGTTCAGCTTTACAAAAAGGAGATGAGGTGATTACTATTGGTGGTATTTATGGTAAAATCACGGATGTAAAGGAAGATGCTGTTGTTATTGAAGTGCATGGAGGTACAAAATTGAAAGTTGCAAAAACTGCAGTGTCAATGACGGGTGATACTGGTATAGAACAAAAATAATGTTCAGCAACTTAAAAAACAAAATAAGTAGTTTTTTTAAGTCAGAATCAAATAATAAAAAGCTAAGTACTTACGCTTTATTTCTTTTTATTTCGTTCTCGTTTTGGTTTTTGAGTATGTTGTCAAAACAACATGAAACAACCTTACAAATCCCCCTTAGTTATCATAATTTTCCGGCCGACAAAGTACTAGCAGCACCTGTTGCTGACTTTGCTGAAGCTAGAGTAAAGGCGCCAGGGTTTTCCATTTTATTTTATAATCTATTCAATTTTTCGAGCCTAAGTTTGGATATTCAGCAGGCGAATACCAAGCCCAAAAAAGGAGGTAGTGAAGTGTTTTGGTTTATGAATACTAAGCGAAAAGCTGTGGCTGAAATTATATCTTCCTCTATGGAATTGATTGCTATAAGTCCTGAAAGATTAGTGATATCCTTTAGCAATAAAGCCAAAAAGATGGTGGCGATTAAGCTAAATGAATCCATTAGCTTAAAGCCTGAAATATGGTTTGCAAGTCCTATTGTTTTAAGTCCGGATAGTATTATGATATATGGTGAACAGCAACAGTTAGATTCCGTAAATTTTATTGTTACAGAAGAACTTTTATTGACGGATATTAGTGAAAGAAATGTTCATATAGTATCGCTTAGTATCCCTAGTCAGGTGCAGTGCAAAACCCAAAATATTGAGGTTGTAATTGAAGTAGAACCTTTTGTGGAACAGCTTATAAAATACAAGGTGAAAGCCAAAAACTTGGAAAAAGGATATACAATAAAATTGTTCCCTGAAGTAGTAGAAGTAACTCTTAGAGCACCCAAAGATAAGTATAGTATGTTGCAAACTGATTTCTTAACCCTCACAGTAGATGCTAGTTTAATTGCTGAAGAAAACAGAACTTTAACAGTTGAGGTTGAATCTTTACCTTCCTTTATTCAGTTGCAAAGGGTGTATCCTTCAAGGTTGGAGTATTTGCTGATTAAGGAGTAATCCCCACCTCACAACTCACCGCATAATGGTCAGATAATTCTTGTTTGTGTTTGGTGTAATTATAGCTCTTAAAATTTTCGTTATGCAAAATATAGTCAATGCGTAAAGCAGGTATTTTTACAAAACTTTGTCCTATTCCTTTTCCTGATTCTTTAAAAGCATCTTTCAAATTGCTGCTAATCGTGTTGTAAGCGTAGGAAAGTGGTGTGTCATTAAAGTCGCCACACAAAATAATTGGGTAAGGGGAACTTTGCATGTGTTCTTTAATTACCCTAGCCTCTTCTGCTCGTTTCTTATAACTGTTTTTCATTCTTTCCACTATCCCGTTTATGCCTTTTTTAAGGGTTTCTTTTTGTGGGTTTTTCAAAAAAGTATAATCACTATTCTTAAACCAATTGGAAGCCAAATGAACATTGTAAACGCGTATTGTATCTGTGCCTATAACTAGGTCAGAATAAATGCAAGTATTGTTCATACGCTCTCCTTTTATGCTTACAGTAGCTTTATTTATTTGTGGGTACTTGCTGTAAATAGCCATGTGCCATTGGCTCTTTTTACTTTGCAAACCTATATGCCTGTATTCGTAATTTAAGTTTGGTATTTCATCTGGCGTATAAAATTCCTGTATGCAAAGAATGTCTGCTTTTTCGCTTTTTAAAAAGGTAATTATTTCTGACTTTACATCAGGTTTTTCTATCCATTCATAACGATTGAAAAGCCGTACATTATAAGAAAGTACTTTTATGGTGTCAGTATTTTCAGTAGTAGTGGGTTGTGTTCCAAAAAATAAACCTATGTATTGTAAGCCGATTAGCAAAACAATAATATTTGCCCAGATTTGTTTTTTAAAACCAATAATCCAGTAGATAAGAAAAAAACTGTTGACGATATAAAAAACAGGAAATAATAAACCAAAAAAGGATATAGGCCAAAAAAAAGTAGGGCTTATATAAGGAGATAAATAGGCGAGAAGGAGCAGTAGTAAACAAACAGAGTTTGTTAGGTAAAGCAGTTTATTTATCAGTGAAAGTCCTTTCATTTTTATTTTTTACTGGCAGAAAATAAAGTTGCTTTTTCTTCTTTGCTTAAGCTTTCGTATCCTGATTTTGATATTTTTTCTAACACCAAGTCAACTGCTTTTTGCTGTGCAGATTTCTCAGTATTGAATTGTTTATCTGTTTTCGGGCGTTTGTGTACGGTTTTGAGTTTGCTTTTGGGTTTAAATAAATTACCTAGACTGTTCATCCACTTTGTAAATCCTACTGAAAAGTCATTTCCTTTTTTCAATTGTTTAATGTAAAGGTAGCCAAATAATGCTCCTCCCAAATGAGCAATATGTCCTCCTGCATTTCCTTTAGGAATGCTCAATACATCTAGCACAACACTGAAAATAGCAATGTGTTTCAGTTTTACAATTCCTATAAAAGGAAAGCGAACGCTATAATTAGGTGTGTAAGTTGCAATGGCAACTACAATAGCAAGTACTGCTGCTGAAGCACCTAAAGCCTGTGCATTTTGGGTGTAAATTGTTAAAGCAGGAATATAGTTGTAGGCAATAATAAAAATCAATCCCCCTGAAATTCCGCCAAGAATGTAGGTGCTTAGTAATTGTTTAGGGCTTAAGTATTGTAAGAATATTTTCCCAGCAAAGTGTAACCACATCATATTGAAAAGCAAATGCAAAAAGCCATTGTGCAGAAACATATAAGTAATGAATGCCCACGGCTGAGTTAGTAATTTACTATTTTCAGCAGGTAAATATAATCGGTTTAAAATAGGAGATACATCAAACTGAAACATAAAGGAGAACACGCCCAGAATGCTAAATAGTAAAAACAAACCTACATTTATATAGATGAGTTTATTCAGGATTGTTCCTTGTTTAAACTCTTGTTTCAGATTATTTAAAATACTATCCATTAGTAAAATTGGGTATTATTTTTTTGCCAGTATTTAAGAATGATAAAGCCAAATAGCATTCCTCCCAAATGGGCAAAGTGGGCTACATTGTCAGCTGGATTATTGCTTAGCCCTGAATACAACTCCATTGCTCCGTACAGGATTACAAAGTATTTTGCTTTTATTGGAATTGCAAAATAAATATACAATAAGGTATTTGGGAAAAGCATTCCGAAAGCCAAAAGGATTCCAAATACAGCTCCTGAAGCACCAACTGTTGGGGTGTTAATTAGTAAGTTTAGTTTGCCCATCATTGGGTGGGTATAATTCTGGAAGTTAGCTAAAAGTGCTCCTCCGTTTTCTAGTAAGATGTTTAAATTATTTGGATCAAGTTGGGACTGTAAACTCAATATTTCATATTGGCAAACGGCCAAATGAACAAAGGCAGCTCCAATTCCTGTTATCATGTAATAGGTAAAGAATCGTTTTGCTCCCCATACATTTTCTAATATTTTCCCGAACATCCAAAGGGCAAACATATTGAATAGTAAATGTGTGAAATTGGCATGCATAAAAAAGTGAGTAATCAGTTGGTGTGGCATAAAATCCTCCGACTGAAACTGATGCAAGGCAAACCATTTTGTAAAATCTATTCCATAACTTTCTAAGGAAATGGTTGCTAAAAAAAACAAACCATTAATAATAAGTAGGTTTTTGACTACTTCTGGTAATTGGCTAAAACTTGATGGTCGGTACATGTTGAAAATATTTTTTTATGTCAGCAGTTTGTAAATTAATTAGGGTTACTTTTCCTAACGGGCAAACACTTGGAGTTTTACATTTTAGCAATTCAGTTTTTAAAGCAAGCATCTCTTCTTTGCTGAGTTTTTTTTGCTCGTTTATTGCTAGGCTTTGCGCTAATGAAATGGCTAAACCATTATTTTGAGCAGTTTGTAATTGTTCGTTATTTTTGTGCTGTTCAATTAAATTTTCAATTACAAATTGTAAGTTTTCCTCTTGGCATTCAGGCGGTATTCCAAGTATCGCTATGCTGTCATTTTCTTGTATTTCAAATGAAAACCCTACGGCTAACAAGTCTGATTTTAAGTGATTAATCACAGCAATATCCTGTTTGTTTAAATGTATTTCTTTTGGGAATAATAATTGTTGCGACTGTCCTTTGTTGTTTGCAAGTACAGCACTAAAGTATTCAAATAAGATGCGTTTGTGTGCTCTGCTTTGGTGTAATAAAATCATGCCTTGTGCAGTTGGGAAAGCAATGTATTTGTTTCCAATTTGCATTACCTCACTATTGTTATTCTCTATTTCAAAGTGGGTGTCCAATTGCCTTGTTTCCACTTGTGTTTCCTGTGGAATGTATTGTTTTGTTGGATTGAAATTCCCTGTTTCTCCAAAAGGATTGTAAGTGGTGTCTACTTTTATTTGTGGCTCTTTTAGTATTGCTGTTTTTCTTATGCTTGGGGAAATATCAAAGGACAGTTCTTGCGAAAAATCCAAAGTTGGGGCTATGTTGTATTGCCCTAACGACCGCTTAACACAAGACCTTATAATCGCATAAATTGCTTGTTCATCCTCAAACTTAATTTCTGTTTTTGTAGGGTGAATATTGATGTCAATCAATTTTGGATCTATCTTAAGATTGATGAAAAAAGAAGGAAAATAATTACTTGGAATTAAGTCCTCAAAAGCCTTGCTAACAGCATGGTGTAAGTAGTGGTTTTTAATAAACCGACCATTTACAAAAAAGTATTGTTCGCCTCTTGTTCGCTTTGCCGATTCAGGTTTCCCTATAAATCCATCAATGTTTACTACTGAAGTTTCCTCTTCAATGGGTACTAGTGTTTCATTTTTCTTTCCTCCAATAATGTTAACTATCCTTTGCCTAAAGTTCCCTTTTGAAAGATGAAAAACTTCATTGTTATTATGAAATAACTGCATTTTTATTCCAGGATTAGCCAAGGCTACTCTTGTAAATTCTTCAGTAATGTGACGCATTTCTACTGTATCCGATTTTAAGAAATTACGCCTTGCAGGAACATTATAAAACAGGTTCTTTACTTTTATTGAAGTTCCGTTTGCAGTCGCACAATCCTTATGCGTTTTTATTTCACTTCCTTCAATTATTAGGTGCGAACCCAGTTCCTTTTCGGTCAGTTTTGTGTTTACTTCAACATGGGCTATTGCAGCAATTGAGGCCATTGCTTCTCCTCTGAATCCCATAGTTTGTATGGCAAATAAATCATCAGCACTTTTTATTTTGGAAGTGGCATGTCGTTCAAAGCACATACGTACATCTGTTTCGCTCATCCCACAACCATTGTCCACAACTTGAAGCAAGGTTTTCCCTGCATCTTTTATGTAAAGTTTTATTTCGCTACCTCCAGCATCCAATGCATTTTCAAGCATCTCTTTTACTGCAGAAGCGGGTCTTTGTATAACTTCTCCTGCGGCAATTTGGTTAGCAACATGGTCAGGTAATAACTGTATAATATCCAATGCTATTTTGCTTAATTGATTAGTAGTTGGTAAGCTAGCAAAGATAAAATAATAATCAGAAACAGGATTCTATATCTCCTGCCTTTTTGTGCAGGATGTTTTAAGTTATTTCTCTTGAACTTTAAAGGAGATTTCCCTTCTTTTTCTAACTGTTCTCTTCTTTCTTTTCTTTCATCATAATACCTTGGTTTAAAGGAAAAATAGGTAGCGCTAGGCGTTTTAAAAAATGAGGGAAGTTTGGGTGCTGGCATAGGTACAAAAGTAGCTAAAAAGGTTTTAATATTTTTAGTTAATAAGTAATGATTTTCTAATTTTTATTTTCATTTATAAATAGTTCAATTTCCTAATTTTACCAGCTATGAGGAAAATACTATTTTTATTTATTTTTACTGTTATCTTGGGTAGCGTTCTAGCTACTTTACAAGCACAAAGTAAAGCTGTTTTTTTAAGTGATTCTACTCTTTGGGCGGATAGTGTACTAGCAGCTTTATCAGAAGAAGAAAGGATTGCACAGTTGTTTGTAGTTACTGCTTACTCTAATCAAGGAGATGCGCATAAACAACAAATTACTGATTTGATTGAACATTATAAAGTTGGTGGTTTGATGTTTTTGCAAGGTGGTCCTGTAAGGCAAGCAAAGTTGACTAATTATTATCAATCAATAACTAAAACTCCTTTAATGATTGCTATTGATGCAGAGTGGGGAGTGGCTATGCGATTGGATTCTGCATTGAGTTTTCCTTGGCCAATGACTTTGGGTGCTATTGAAGATACTAACTTGATTTACCAAATGGGAGAAGAAGTAGCGCGTCAATGTAAACTTATAGGAACTCACATTAATTTTGCTCCTGTTGTTGATGTTAATTCAAATCCTGAAAACCCAATCATTAATAATCGATCATTTGGAGAAAATCCTGAAAAAGTTGGGCAGATGGGGGTGTCTTACATGAAGGGAATGCAGGATAATCAAATTTTGGCTTGTGCAAAACATTTTCCTGGACATGGAGATACAGATGCTGATTCTCATAAAACATTACCTACAGTAAATCATTTAAAATACCGATTAGATGAAGTAGAATTAGTTCCTTTTAAAAAGTTAATTAATAATGGAATTGGCTCTATAATGATTGCTCATTTACATATTCCTGTATTGGATGATACTAAGGATTTGGCTGTATCTCTTTCTCCTAAAGTAGTAGATGGATTGCTGAAAACTGAAATGGGATTTACTGGTTTGGCAATTACTGATGGATTAAATATGAAAGGGGTAAGTGATTTTTATGAACCAGGAATAGTTGATGTAAAAGCTCTTTTAGCAGGTAATGATGTTTTGCTTTATCCCTTGAATGTTTCAAAAGCAATTGAAGAAATTAAAAAAGCAATTGCTAAAAATCAAATTACTCAAAAAGAGATTGATGCAAGATGCCATAAAATATTAATGGCAAAACAATGGATGGGATTGGATAATTACAAGGCGGTAGATGTAAGTAAAGTTGCGAATAAAATAATTACAACTGAAACAGAATTGCTAAATAAAAAATTGGTGAAATCCTCCATAACATTATTGCAAAATTATGATGATTTATTGCCTTTAAAACGCCTGGATACTTTGCGAATTGCAAGTGTAAGTATTGGTGAAGATGCAAGTGATTTTCAGGCTATGTTAAGCAATTATGCATCAGTTACTCATTTTACAATTTCTGAAAAAGCAACCACAACACAGCAAGCCGTTTTGTTGAACAAATTATCAAAATATAATTTGGTAATAGCAAGTGTACATAAGTCCAATGCAAACGCTTGGAAATCGTATAAAATTGACAGAAGTGCAGATATTTTTCTACAATCAATTGCCTTGCAAAGCAAAGTAGTAGTACCGATTTTTGCAAATCCATACAGTTTAAATTCCTTTTTATTTACGAATAATTTTGATGCACTTTTACTTGGATATCAAAACTCTAAAATTGCACAAGAACAAGTGGCACAAGCCATTTTTGGTGGGATTGTTATGAGTGGTAAAATACCGGTAAGTACTAAGAATTTTGAAATCAATTCTGGCATAACTACTAAAGCAATACGAATGGCTTATGTCAGTCCTGAAGAAATAGGGTTTAATACTGAATTTCTCTATAAAATTGATAGTATCGCTCAAAATGCAATTGCAGAAAAAGCTACTCCTGGTTGTCAAATTCTGATTGCTAAAGATGGTAAAATATTTTTCAATAAATCATACGGTTACCATACTTATAACAAGCAAAGACAAGTTGAGAATTCGGATGTTTATGATATTGCTTCCATCACTAAAATTGCGGCTACAGTTCCACTTTTAATGCAAATGGTTGATCAGGGGAGTTTGAGTTTGGATGATAAATTAGGAAAGCATTTGAATTTAGATTCAACTAATAAATCGGCTTTGATTATTCGTGAAATTTTAGCGCATCAATCTGGGCTTTATCCTTGGATTCCTTTTTATAAACAAACCTTAGTAAAGGATTCTGTTTCAGGATTAATGCAATTGAGAGATACGCTTTATAGTAAGGAGTTTAGTAAGGAATTTCCTGTAAAAGTTGCTGAAGGTATTTTCTTACATCACTCTTATCCTGATAGTATTATTCAGCAAATTATAGCTTCAGAATTATTAGAGAAAAAGGAATATCGTTATTCTGATTTGGGTTATTATTTGCTGAAAGAATTCTTTGAAAATTATTATGGTGATTATTTAGATGCTATTATTTTTAATTTGTTTCATGATTGCTTAGGAATGTCTAATACCTCTTATAATTGCTTAGATTATTTAGACAAGGATCGTATTGTTCCAACAGAAGAAGATTTTACTTTCAGAAGCCAACTTTTAGATGGTTATGTGCATGATATGGGTGCTGCTATGCAAGGAGGGATTGGCGGTCATGCAGGGCTTTTTTCTAATGCCAATGATTTGGCAAAATTAATGCAAATGTATTTGCAAAATGGAGAGTATGCTGGCGAACGATATTTATCGAAAGAAGTAGTAAAGGAATTTACAAAATGTCAATTTCCTGATAACGATAATAGGAGAGGGGCAGGTTTTGATAAACCTGCTTTAACCAATCAAAAAGGAGGTCCTGCAAGTGAAAATGCAAATCAGGAAGGTTTTGGTCATTCAGGCTTTACAGGAACATTAGTTTGGGCTTGCCCGAAAACTCAAATTGTTTATGTATTTTTATCCAATAGAATTTATCCGGATGCAACAAATAAAAAATTGTTAACTATGGATGTGCGTACCAATATTATGGAAGTAATTTTTAACAGTATTAATGACTAATCATTTAAAAATAGGAATTGTTTGTTACCCCACTTATGGTGGTAGTGGAGTGGTAGCTACTGAGCTGGGAATTGCCTTGGCCGATAAAGGGCATGAAGTTCATTTCATCTCTTACGATCAGCCTTTTCGATTGGATTTGTATTCTGAAAACATCTACTTTCATCAAGTAAATGTACCTGATTATCCATTGTTTGAATATGCACCTTATGAGCTAAATTTAACAAGTAAGTTGGTGGATGTTGCCCTGCACGAAAAGCTTAATATTTTGCATGTGCATTATGCAATACCTCATGCCTCTGCAGCTGTAAGTGCTAAACAAATATTAGCAACTTATGGTATTGATATTCCAATTGTTACTACCTTGCATGGTACTGATATTACGCTTTTAGGTAAAGATAAATCCTTTAAACCAGTAATTGAATATGCAATAAATATGTCGGATGCTGTTACGGCTGTTTCTCAAGATTTAAAAAGAGAAACACTAGAGCATTTTAATATTAAAAATGAGATAAAGGCTATCCCTAATTTTATTGACATGAGCTTGTATCAACAGGAAAATGACATGAAATTACGAAACCGATTTGCAAAAGAAGATGAATTTATTTTAACGCATATTTCCAATTTCAGGAAAGTAAAAAGAGTAGAAGATGTTATCCGAATTTTTAATAAAGTCCATAAAGAAGTTCCAGCTAAATTATTAATGATTGGAGATGGGCCTGAACGCTTAAAAGCTGAGCAATTGTGTCGAAAACTTGGAATAGATAAGAAAGTAAAATTCTTAGGAAAGTTAAAGGTAATTGAAAAAATGCTTTCCATTGCGGATGTTTTTATTTTACCTTCCGAAACAGAAAGTTTTGGTTTGGTTGCCCTTGAAGCTATGGCAAGTAAAGTAGCTGTGATTTCAACAAATACGGGTGGTTTGTCTGAAGTAAATATTGATGGGAAAACAGGTTTTTTGTCAGAAGTGGGTGATGTGAATAAAATGGCAACAGATACTTTGAGTTTATTGAAAGATAAGGGAAAGCTAAATGCATTTAAAGAAAATGCTTTAGCGCATGCTTTTACTTTTGATTTGCCTAATATATTACCTCAATATGAAGCTGTTTATCAAGCACTTTCTTGTAAAATGAAATTATGAAAAAAATAGGGTTGACAGGAGGAATTGGTGTTGGGAAAACTTTTGTTGCTGAGTTGTTTCAGCAATTGGGTGTCCCTGTTTTTAATGCGGATATTGAAGCCAAAAAATGTATGGTTGAGGATGAGGGATTAATGTCTGCTGTGCAATTAGCTTTTGGAGAAAATATTTATGCAAATGGCGTACTTCAAAAAGAAGAATTAGCAAAAATCGTATTTAATAATAGTGAGGCTTTAGGGAAATTAAATGCTTTAGTTCATCCAGTTGTAAAGCAAAAATTTAAAGATTGGTGCAAAAAGCAAACGGCTGAACTTGTAATAAAAGAAGCGGCTATTTTATTTGAATCGGGTGCACACTTGGGATTGGATGCTGTTATTTGTGTAACTGCAACAGAACAGCTTAGAATTGAAAGAGTACAAAAACGAGATGGAAGCTCAGTTGAGGAGATAAAAAGCAGGATGAATAAGCAAATGTCACAAACTGAAAAAGAAGAATTAGCTGATTTTTTAATTGTTAATGATGAGGAACAATTATTGTTGCCTCAAGTTTTAGCAATTATTACAGAAATAGAGTAATATCCCCTTTTCCTTTACGAATTATTTCAGGAATATTGTTCGTGCAATCCACAATTGTAGAAGGAACAGATTCACCATATCCACCATCTATTACCATATCGACAAGTTTGCCAAAGTGTTCGTGTATCAATTCAGGATCAGTGCTGTATTCTATTACCATATCCTCATCTTTTACTGATGTAGTAACGATAGGGTTGCCTAGCTCTTTTACAATTTCCCTTGGGATGTTATTGTTAGGAATACGAATTCCAATTTCCTTTTTTGAATTTTTGAATAACTTAGGAATAGCATTATTTGCTTCTAAAATAAAGGTGTAAGGTCCCGGTAAAGTTTTTTTCATCAACTTATAAGTTGAGGTTGCTAAGTGTTTGGTGAAATCGGCAATATGGCTCAAGTCATAACAGACGAATGCAAGGTTGTGTTTTTTAATGTCTATACCCTTTATGCGACATAATTTTTCCATTGCTTTTTTATTATTTACATCACAACCAATACCATAAACAGTATCAGTTGGATAAATAATAACGCCTCCATTTCTCAAGCATTCTACTACTTTTTTTATTTCCTTAGGGTTTGGGTTCTCAGGGTATATGCGTAATAACATTAGGTGATAATATATTTAATGAGAAAATAAAGTATGGTTAAATCAAAAAATAAAAGAATCCCAAATAATGTGGGATTTGTATCGTATAATTCTTTTAGTGTTTTCCATATTTCATTCATTTTTTTATCCTTGATATTATCTGATAAAACTACAAAATTATTTTAGAATAAGCAAAGTGACTTTACATCCTTACTTTTTGGATGTATAGTAAGAATCTTTTTAACCAATTTCCGTTACGCCCTTTTTTACTTCCATTCCTGAAACTGTCAAACCACATTTTGGTGTAAATACTTGTAAAAATCGCACATTCTACATGTCCGAATTTTTTGGCTGCTTTACAGAGTTCTACCTTTTTACTTCCATTTTTCTTCATCTTTTTAAAAGCAACAACTGAATTTTCATAAAGGACAATTTTATCGGATTTACAGTAGCAAATTCGAGTAGGAGTTTCTGGTTTCCAATCTAATAAGTCATTTTCTTTTAAAGCGGTATTAAATTTAAAGTTAGGATTTTCTTTGTATTCTTTTAGTAAATCAGGGTGTACTACATCAGCAGGAATTTCAGGTAAAAAAGCATTTATTTCCTGAAGATTGTATTCTCCATTATATAGAATCGGTACTAAACTATCGTAAGGAGCTCGGAATAGTTTGTCAGAATCAGTTATATTATATACCTCATTTATTCCCATTAAAAGGTAAGGTAGATAAACTGGTTCTGGGTAAGGTTTTGTCATCACTGTTGCTTGCACTCCTGACATATCATAGGCCCCCGACATAGGTGAAGAAGCTGTAATTGTAAATTGATTGGTATATTCTGCTTCTAACTTTTTTTGAGTTGCCATGCAAGCATGTCCTCCTTGTGAATATCCTGTGAGAAATAATTGTTCGTTAGTTTTAATTGAAAGTTGTTTATTCAATTCTTGTACAGCAATAAGCATGTCAATACAGGCGGTTGCCTCACTTTCTGAATTTTGATATAAGTGAAATTTATCTCCCTTGCCAAGCCCAATATAATCGGGCATAATTACCAAATAACCATCAGCAGAAAAGCCTGCACTTATTGCATTTTCACTTTCCAGGTGTAATATTGTTCTTTTTAGTGTTCTTGTTCCATGATGATAAACCATTTGTGGTGGTTTTTTTTCTAAAAAGTTGTCAGGGATGAAGCAAAGGCCGGATGCTTTTATAGCGCTACCATCATGCCATGAAGTAGTGTAGATAACTTCATATAGTTTAAATCCATTACTGATTGGTACAATCCATTCATTTATCTTGTTATCTTCCCATATTTTTTTTAGCTCTTTCTCAGTATAATGTTCTATTTCAGTGTATGAAAGTAACTCCTGTGAGAGGCTATTAAAACTTATTAAAAGGGTGAAAACGAAAAGATAAAAACGCATGAAATTAAAGGGTAAAATTAAACTCCTCAAATGTATTAAATAATACTATGCACGCATAGTAATTATTATTATTATTATTATTATTATTATTTTAATTCCAATACT
>Ga0308011_10000363_pt1 | contig 24681 bp, 11 predicted proteins | sample Neamet177_FD_203144 | JGI IMG/M metagenome (GOLD analysis project Ga0308011, IMG submission 203144) | Marine microbial communities from water near the shore, Antarctic Ocean - #177 | ecosystem: Environmental > Aquatic > Marine > Unclassified | place: Southern Ocean | collected 2014-07-25 | reverse complement strand
GCCTGCTGTTATATTTGATACGTGTTTATCATCAAATGCTATCTTAATCTCAATATCATTAGTTCCTGAAAGTTTTGCGTGAATGTTTAATTGGTTTCCAGAATAATCTCCTGTTCCACCTTTTGTGTATATAACTTGATATGTTGATGTGAGACTACTAAAGCCTACACCTTCTGTTCCTACACCAGTGGATGCTTCTGTTATAGAATGTCTTAGTTTGACAACACTGATATCACTTAGCATTGTTTTCCAATCTGCACTTTGAGAATGTGATGCATCAATACTGGTAAGAACCGAATCGATACGAACCTCGCCACCAGAATTAAAGAAGTGTCTACGAGTATCTGCATCTGCAAACTGAACTTTCGCTTCATAGTATATTTGATTAGCACTTGTCCAATAAGGAGTGCCTGGACTACCTGCAGGGTCTACGTATGTGTTAGTTGATGATATTTTGTTTGCGTTTGCAGTCATGTATGCTACATTACTGTTTAGTTTGTTTCCTACAATATTTGCTATATCAGTAGTTATTGTAGGAATGATTGATAGAATATCATCTGTGGGCCAACTGGCATCTGATGTACTAGTTGGCGAATATAAGGTTGTGCCTTGATGTCTACCTGCGAACTTCATTGCAGTCAAAAGTGCATCCCATCCTGGAGTTGTAACTTGCTCACTTGCAGTTGCAACAACTAGATGCCCTTGACCATATCCCGCACTATCAACGCCGATGCCAACGATATTATTAATATCTCCTACAAAGGAGTTAAAACTTGCCACCAGTATCTCATTATTTTGGTGGTTCTTTGTTAAGTAATAACTCTGTGGCATAATTCACATCTTCCCACAATTTTTAAATTATAAAGCGTCAGTGACAGATGCTGTTGGGTTAGTTAACAGAACTGAACCACTTGCGTTTGTTAGTTTCTTAGACGCAATAGTAACTGTAGATGTACCAGGAACAGTATCAGCACCAGTCCAAGACCATGCTCCACCATAACCAGAACCACTTCCACCACGGGCAACGTGAGCATCATGTAATGATGTTCTAATATATAAGTCACCGCCAGTTTTGTATGATTCTATAGTCATATAGTTTGCACTATAGTCTGAATCATCTGCAATTTCTTTCTTATGTTCAACATAAGAACCAGTTAAGTCACTGTACTTGTAACGTGTACGTGCATCTACTGAACTTGAATCTTGTGGTCTTACTGAGTAAGTAAAAGTACCTAATTCACTAGTTAGTTGTTCCCAAGAAGTACCTTGTTGGTTACCACTTGTGTCGTTATGTGATGCTGAAACTCTAAGTTCCCCACCCGCGGCGAACCAAGCATTCATATTGGCTTCTGAGCCAAATGCAAATTTAACTACTTGAACTTTTGAACCGTTCCAGTTTGATGTTGTTTGTGACGATTCATTTTGAACACTTGTGTCCCAGTCTGTGTAAGACCAAGGATTATTAAATCGTGTATTAATATCGTTTATGTACACTGGTGCAGCCAAGCCATGATGGGCCCAACTGATTGTCGTACCAGCATTAACTGCCGTAAAAGGGTTTGAGATATTGTAATAGTTACTTATCTTTGCTGCCGCACTGTAAAGTGAGTCAAGGTATGCATCGTCAACTATATCACCAGACGATGGATTACCCGAGATGCTATGAGATTGGTTATAACCTCCATGTACACCCGTGCCATTTAAGATAGTATTAATTGCACTTCGTAGACTGTTTAGGTCTGAGTTTGTTATTTGTGAGCCTGAAGCCATTGTTATACTCCTGTATTTTAACTAATTTGAATTGTAACTGTGTAGTCAATTACAATTGTTCTATTTGCCGCCAGTAACACGGGATGGAATGTTACGTGGGTTAGCATTAATGTTTTTGTTTTGTCCAGGGCACTACTGTTAGTTACTCCCGACAGAAGTCCGATTTCATCAAATGTGAAAGCATCTGCTTGTGTTGATGTTGCAGAACTATCACTTGTTGGAATCGTCACTCCCACAGCCGTTGCATATTTTGTGTGACTTACGTCAACACTAAATTTTACTTTTGCCGTGTTATTTGGTACTATTACTCCAGCCCCCATATCCTCTCCTGGAAAATAGACAGTATTTGTTGTTTCCTGTTCATACGTTGGAACATACAATGAACTGTTACTAGCCGTTATGGCTAGTTGGTCATATGTTGAGTAGACTCTAGGAGAACGATACGACAGAGTAGAAGTTGAGGTACTTCCGCCTGTTCCAAATTGCATCCAATTAATATGTGGGGCACTGCCCGAGGCGTTAACACTCGTTGCTTTACCTGCCATAGCAGACGCCATGACATACGCCATGTTTCCTGGATGAATTGCATTCTTCTTTTGCACAAGTACTTCGCCACTCTCTTTATCAAAGATTTTGAGTGTGCCTACTACTTGCGATTTTATTACGTCTTTAAACATGTTATATCCGTCTCTTAGATTATATCTTATATTTATCTACTTAATGTATTTATGCGTTTCTACATTTACTTCTATCTAACCTTAATTATTTCTGGTCTTGTAACACTAATGCTAATGGAGTATCTAGCACAAATATTCTATCATTTTGTGAGAAATTATGTCCCACTGTGGTATATAATGCTCTTTCCATGATGTTCAACGTTCCGCTTGTGTTTTTATCATACATCATAAATTCTACGTTTTCTGGATTGCTAATACTTTGTACAGCAATTAATTTCGTATTCTTTTTCGAAGCCGCTAATTCTTGTGCTGATGCTGTGCCTTGCAACGAAGTCAATATAAATGGACCTCTTGCTGTACCAGTTCCTGTACCAACACCACTTGCTGTGAATTTTGTACCGATATTGCTATCAGCCGCGCCAATTAGTGTGAAATCTGTTGTTCCTGCCTTAGTGATTGTGTATTCTCTACTTACCACAAAAGAACCAGCAGTTATTGTCCAGTTGTCTGCCAATAATCCCCAATCTTTAATAGGAACATTATAACCTCTACCATAAACATCATACAGAAAAAACTCTGTCTTGTCAAGAGTAAACCCAGTTAAATTAGGAACCCATTTCGTACCAACGTAACTTCCGCCTGATGCATGAATATCTGCGTCACCGGCTCCATCTTTGAAATTTTGTACTATAACAACAGAAGACTCTAATGCTCTCGCACTTACTTCACCAGTATCGATACCACCGGCAACTGAAGTTGAAGTAGTTCGGTTTCTTAAAAATTCGCCTTGCTCTAAATCGCCATGACTGCCCACATCATCGTCTGTAGTATTTGATGGAGTGCTTCCTGTTGTACCACCATCATAAACTTCTCCTGCTTTCTTATATCTGCTGGATTTACCAAAGTCTAAAGTAATTTTCAAATTCTCATCAATTGTTGTTAATGTTTTTGCTATATCTGATGTATTGTTTACTCGTTTTACTTCTCGTACCTTTGCATGATATGGCTTTGTTTCTCTGATATATTCTAACACGTCAGTCTCACCATCTCTCTGATACACTGCATGTTGTTTTAATTGTCTGCTATGCAAGTTTAAGTCAAAATAACTTGTCTTAAACAACCATGAAGGATATGTCTTTTCTGTGTAAAGATATTTAATCATACCATAGAATATATTATTAACAAATCCGGTAGTAGAATGATTTCTAATTAGATTCATTAATTCGTGTATTTGAATTCCCACTGCGTTCTTATAATATTCTTCAACTGCTGTACCATTTCCAGTTCCAACACCAGTCGCTGTGAAAGTATTACCAACTGTATTTCTATCTGAGCCTATTGCAGTGAAATCGGTTGTACCGACAGTCAATATCTCATATTTTTTGCCAACTTCAAAATATCCACCTGCTTTTGTTTCTGGATATATTAGAGAAGAAAGTGATATGTTCAATGCACTTTTACTTCTGTTAACTAATTGAAGTTTATTATCAAGTTCAAAGTAATATTCGTCATGTGTAGGTAATTTTAATTTAAATGATTTTATGCCACTTTCATATTGTTCAATCATATCGAACTCTCTAGTAGTAGATAGATAAGAGAAAGTTTTAATAGTTTTGTAATTATCATTTATGTACCAATCACCAAGACTAAAGATGAAGTCATCTGTGTCTATATACTGTAAATAGTTTGAATACTTGGTCTGTAGTAATTCTGTACTCATTGCTGTATTAATAATCGATGCAAAGTTTTCTTTTGCTTTGTGTGTAATTGTAAACCAATTATCAGTTGTCTTTTCTATTTTGTAAACTCGTAGTACATCGCCTACAACTATTGTGAGTGATTGTCGTGCTACTTTCAAAGTGTTGCCGTCAATAGTTAGATTACTTGATTTTACTGTCTTGTTACCTAAAGTAACTACAAGGTCGTCTACAGTTAAGCCAGACATAAACTGAGTGCCATGACTATCAACTGGTGTTACGATTGCAAAGTTGACATTAGTTAATTCTGATGCTATCAATTTTGTAGCATATGATTTGTCTATAGTAATATCAGAGATAGAGTTAGTCATATCATCTAATACTGTTTTCTCGACCGGCGTCTGTGTATCTTCTACAAGCATTTGCCAATCTGAATTTTCTTTTACAATTCCTGATGTTATCTGATATTCTAATGATGCAGTTATAGTACTACTATCATATGACCTAGCATTGTTGCTTATAACAACACTCTTTTTACCAACTGGTAAGAATTTGTTTTTAGGACCGGATGAAGTAAGTAATACTGAAAGTTCTGTAGCATCTTCACCTGTTGATAACCAGTAGAAGTATTCTGTTACTTCTTTGCCAGCATCAGTGTCATAGTATGTCTTTGAGTTGTATGCATCTGTTCCAACAGGCAATTTACGTGACATTGTCCATTCTTTTACTACCATCTTAGAACTATCTACTGTTTTACCCCAATATCTTCTCACAAAATTTATATCTAGGTTTCCATTAGCGTCACCATAATCATTGTAACGATAGAAACGTGCCAAGTCTGTGTCCCACCATATTTCGCCTATTCTTTCATTTAACCAAATATCATTACTTGTAATCGTGTCATATTTTGCTGGGTCTGACCACATAACATAATCTATCTTAGACATGATAGCGCCAGGTAGTTTTAAATTAAGTGGGTCATATAGTTGATGAGATATAAAATTCTCACCGTCTTGTACTATTAATCTTCTAGTTAAGTCACTATCAATAACTATTGCCTTCTTTGCATGAACTGATGTGCCACTCACTGGACTATAACTTAGCACTGCCCAACCGGCAGTATTATAGTTATCTATCCATAATTTACTTGCACTATTCAGTCCAAGTGCAGTTTCAAATTCTAAACGAGTACTACCATTAAAGCCAGGAGTGTATCTCACTGATTTCCATAACATTGCTTTAAAGTTTGCATTTGATGTTATGTTAGAGTATGTCAACACAAGACCAATTTTAGTTAGAACTGCTTGGACAGTACCGGAGAATGTCATCTGTACACTATCGTTAGTAAATATCATTCTTCCATCACTCGACAATCCAACTACGTTTTCTGATGCTGCCGTGATTTGACTTGCGAATTCTAAGGCTGAAGGACTTGTTGATGTTGCGTTGCTATATGTTCCTGCTGTTATTCCCATATCAGTAAGAGGATTTCCAGCAATATTAGAACAAACAATGCTCTTTTCTGAACTTGTTATTTTAACCTGTCTGTCAGCCTTCGCCGCGGCTACTGTTGAGCCTTGGAATACTTGTGTGTTCAAGTCAGATACTATTGTATCTGTGGCATCAATTGCTATTGTAGTAGTTGCATAACCTATTCTACCCATGGCGCCAGAAGTTACTTCAATTATATCTAAGTTATGATTTAAACTTGATATCTTAAGAGTTCCAGTTACAACTGATGCAGTTACTCCAGATATAGAAAGTGCATTTATCTGTGAACTAACACTATCTATTGTTGGATTGGAATTAGTTTCATATGTTCCTGCTGTAATACCTAATTCAACTAAAGCAGTTCCAGAAATTGTCATTGTAGACCCAGAACTTACAATAGTCATGCGATTGTTTGTGTCCACTGATGCTGTAATATTAGTTATTGTAGTCAGTGCTGTTGCTAGATTATCTAGTTTAGAATCTGTGTATGAGTTTGTTGTTGATAGTCCCAAATCTATTAGTGAACCACCAGTCATTGTCAGTTGTGGAACTGAAGTTGTGATAACTAAATTACTTCCTGAAGTACTTGCAACAACACTACTTGTTCCTGTGTTAATCGCAGTTACGATTGCGGCCAAATCAGCACCACTTGATAATGTAATTGTGTCTCCATTAATTGTTAATGGCTTTGTAGAAGGCATAACTGGAGAGGAAACTGTACCAGTTAATGTCAAATCTGCTATTGTCTTTGTTGTGCTATCAATGATAACAGTATTTCCTGTTGTCAGTGTCGAACTTCTTGTCGCTGTTGTTGTTTTCGATATAGTTTCAGATGCACTATAACCAACAGTTAATGTTGTGCCGTCAATTGTTACTTGGTCACCGTAATTTGAACTAAATGCTCCTGGCGTGGTTGCGACAGTTCCTGAGAATGTTACAGTTGTGTTCGTTGTGTTCTCAACTATACCAGAGTCATTATAAACAACAAAACTTGCTTGTTCGCCTTCTGCTATAATTGGATTAGCAACTGTGCCAAGAATTGTTATTCCCGTACTAGTAGTTCCTGACGGAGTATAAGTGTAAGATACTCCATCAATTGCAATAATGTCGCCACTATCAAATACTGGATTACTAACTGAGCCTATCGCCTCTACACCAGAATTTGAACTAGTAGGTACAAAGACACTATTTGTAGTTGTAGAATCTATCTCAACCGTTAATGGCTCAAAATCTTCTTCAAATACCAGGTACTCATGTACTACTGTTCCACTTACTGATTTTGTTCCATTAGAAGAAAGCAAGTAATAGCCTGATATTGTCGGTGTTATCTCTTTTGCAGATATTTTTAAATAAATTGGCTTAGCAAGAGACGTGCTATCAATAGGAGAAGCAGTACCAATGTATAATTGGTTATCTGATGTTTCGCCTATATAACTTATTTCTGATACTTCACTAAGTCGAACTACATCCCATGCTCTGTCTTCGTCTGACTGGATCCATGCAGTGTCTCCTTCATACAGAGAAGTTTCAGTTAATGCAGTCAATGAACTATATGTGCTTGTGACATAACTTACATCAGACTCGTTAACATATCCAGTTGTTTTGATTGCTATATTATTTTCTTTTGTAATTGGTAATAGTTCTTTACTTGTATCTTGGTATTCTATTAAGAATGGGTTTTGTATCATATCACTAACTGTAACATCTTTTGTCATTGTAAATTTAGCAGACTGATGTCCATACTCGCTTAATTTAATTGCCCAGATGTCAGAATGTGTTATGTCTTTAAAGTCACTGTTGTTGTTGACAATCCTATTAACACTCGAAACTGTTCCTTTATGTGATAAGAAGCCTCTATAAAATTCTAATTGTGATTCTCTTTCAACACCATGGTTTGTTAGATATGTTCTTGTTGTATAACCATATTGATTTGATTTTAACTTATTGATAATTGATAGACTTTGGTCAACTAACGTATCTCTATAATGTTTAGTTTCTCTAACCATTGTATCAAAGTTTGGTAGCAATTGATTGTCGCTTACTATGTAACCGTCAACTGCCATTGTTCCGTCCCATCCAATAGTTCTGTTACAATCAACTTGTACTCTAAGATTTCTATTATTATTCTGTGGGTCGTATATTATATCTCCGTAACTATCGGTTCTATCAATAACGAATGCATGTTCGATATCTCTTATGTCCATCTTCATTCCATAGATAGGTACATCACTTGCGAATGTAAGTTTAGAACCGTCTGTATGAAAATGAACATTATCCCTTGATATAAGTCTACCTGATGCATCTACTACAGTATAGTAGTTCTTAAATGTTTCGGTTGATACACTTGCTACACCATAATCTGTATTAAAACTTCCGCCAGTTAATAAAGGCGTTAGAGTGATAAAATCACCAACTGAATTATTTTCTGATTGCCATTCTAAGAATTTATGTAATAGATTTTCCCAATCTAATACTTCACCAAACTCGCCTGAGTCTGTAAATTCCCAACCTACTAATTTAAGATAATGTTCATAACCCATTATTAAATGTGCAACATCATCTATTGTTTCTAAGATATCACCATAATTATAATTCTTTACAGTGTCATCTACTAATTCATTGTAACCCATTGCTTGAACTTTATTTGTTCTTGGCCATTCTGTTACTGGTTTCCAATCTGATATATTGTCATCAAAATCAGAAGTTGCTGTGTGACTAGCAAGACAAATATAAGGAACATTTTGATGTAGTGTATATGAATCCATTCTGTAGTATTCACCAGATGTCCAATTCTTTAATGTAAGTTTGTCGCCTGCTGTTGAGAATGCTTTATCTCCACTTGCTTTGTCCCATGCCATTGCATAAAATGTAGGATTTAATTGGTCATATCCATGAATTCTAAATCCGAACTTATCAATTTTAGGCTGAGATATTAGTGTCCAACTTGCATAGTCAAAGGTAATTACCGCCGCTGTCTCTTTTGCTGATACACCGTCTATCTTTCTTTTATAATATTTACTATCTGTTGTGTTTAGAACAACCAGACCCTTGAAGTATGTAGCAACATCAGATAGTGCGTAAACTGGATGCTCAAGAGCAGTTGAAACTTTTTCGACTACGATTGCACTAAAGAATTCACTTCTATTTGGTACACCGGCGTGAACAAACAAGTCAAAGTTATCTTCAGGCAATTCAGTGAATCTGCTATTTGCTAGTGAATTGTTTTCTGTATGTAATTTAAAGTTATTAACAAAACCGCCCAACTTTGAACCCAACTTAAATGAATAATTGGCTTTATCTGCAAGTACCACTGCATTATCAATACTATCATTCTGATTAGAATATGCAATAATAGATTTTAATTCAGTAGCATACTTGTGTATAATCTCAAATGGATTTGTTAACAACATCAATAGAAACTCTGCAAATATAAATTCACTACTACGAGTCCATGCAAGTTCAACTGGTGAGTTATCACCAAATTCCCATGCTTGGTCCATCAATGCTATATCATCAGATGATATCGAACTACTGAAGAATAGTTCATTTGGCTTATGTAAGTTTCCTGACCCGTCAACTGGGACCGGACAAGTTAATTTATTTGCGTTTATCAATGTATTCCAAAAGGCTATTGTAGTATAAGATGCTCCGTATGTCGCATCAAAGGCTGCTGGCTTCTGTGATAATTTTATTGCTTTCCATGGTTCTTGTAGCGGTCTGTCTGTGCCATAAGCCTGGATTAACTGCCCTCTCCAATAACCACTAGTTGTGTCATCTTTTGCTCTATAGTTCCATGTTTTATAATCAGTGACATCATATATATCATTGGCCAAGTCATCAATATTATTTCTCATCATCCACTTCTTAAAGAATGGATACATAATGTATTTCTTTTCAGAAGGAGTATAATCGTTTGTAGATGAGCCGTATATGCCATAATTCATGCTATCTATTTTAGAACTTGTGTTGTCTGCTAGATTATTAAACACCAAGGTTTCGAATATAAGTAATATGTTATCTATTCTATTTGCACTGCCATCTACTAACGGATATACAGGAGTTAATGTACCATCATGTCCTTTAATAAACTTCACCGATGGACTATATCCAGCATCTGTTATAATTTCTGGAATATGAGCGGGTGCTATACCTAAAGAAGTTGCACTTGGTGGGATGTAAGATTCTTTAATGTTAATATAATGTCTAACAGTTATTACATCACTACTTGCCCTTGCTGTCGTAAATTTTATCTCTGTTGCGCCAGAAGATAATGTATAATCTACATTAAGTCTTTGTATAACATTATTTAGAGTTATAACAATATTTTTGTCATGTAGTATTGAGTCTCTGAATGTAGGCATTACTTGTTCAGTCGCACTATCGATAACTGTCACAGGAAGTTGTTGATAATGAGAATTGCTCTCACCAAAGTTTATCATAGAACTGTCTCTAAAAATACTTACACTTGTGTGTTTTCCTAGAGATATAGTGCTGATTGCATCTTCTAAAACTTGTAAATCTGTTTTAGTATCACTAGCACTATTTGATAATGTGTTTATAACTGTTGTTAGTAGTTTGTTCTTATACCCATTATAAGAATTTGATAAAAACTCTGTTGCTTTTAGTGGATTATAATCATCTCTTGTTAATGCAAAGTACGCCTCTTTAATATCTATATTATTGAGAACTAGTGTACTGCCCTTATTTGCGTGTCTTAATTTATCAGTACTGTCGCCAATGCTTCTGTAGTTGTTTGATGCGTTTGCATCTCCAGTTAATGTGTCTGTTGTTTCGATTATACGAACCAAATGCTCGTGTAGAGTAGAGTATACTAATTCTGTATTAACGTATGAAGTGTTATCAACGTTATATTCTAGTGCAGGATTAATTCTTTGAAATACTTTGTCACCCTCATAAACAACAGGAGTTAAAGTACAGTAATCAACATATACGTTTCCAGTTATTGCTTTTGTTAGTGTGATTTTCTTTGTAGAACTATCGAATGCATAGTTTCCTAATTGCTTTTTACCATCTACATATAAATCTATTGAATTAGTATTTTTAGGAGACTGAAGGAGGGTAATCTCTGATAATGTCGCTGAGGTGCCTAGTTCTTGTCTTAGGTTTCTGTAATCAAAAGTTGAAAATATCATCAACTCTTTGTAACTATTAGTACTCGCATCTTCTTTCCACTTATACGTTGATGTTTCTAATAGGTCAATATTAAATACGAATTCACTATAGTAATCGCCCGCTTTTAACTTAGGTTTGAATCCTAGTTCTGCGTCTGTTACATAGTTGTCGCCAACAACATAATGAAATAATTTTGCATCAGTAATGAAATTTGTAGTGGTAACATCGTATGTTTCAAAAGTTGGCAATGCCCATGCTGTATCACTCAAAGATTTGGCTTGACTTGTTGTACTAAGTTGTAAGTGTTGGTCAAACTCTATGATTGGACGAGATGCCTGTACTAATAACTTAAAGTTTGCATCTGTAATATATTGTTTAATATCATCATAGTGATACCAACTATTATTCTTTGACCACCAGTTGGTTGTACCATATGGCTTATCTTTATTGTAGTTAAGTGTAACATAATGTTTATTATTTGAGCCAGCAAATATATCATTACGGAACGTTGATGGTACCCAGTAATACATACTGAAGTTAACAAATTTATCTAAATCTATTGGCAAGGCAACAGTGCTTAACGTGTTACTGCTATTGAATAATCTTCTATGGTCGTTTGTAAGAGAGCCTTTATTGTATATTGCGTTGAGCAAATCTTCATAGAACACATTATCAGTCGCATCTCTGTTTGTAAAGGTTGGCTCTAACCCATAATTATCTCTTGCGTATGATTGTGGTGGGAACGAAAGATATATGTCAGTACTTTTGAATATTCCTTTTTCTTTTCTACCAACAAACGCTTTTGTTTTTTCCATTTCACCAACAGAGAACGCACGGTCAAGAGTTGACTCGAATATTGTTTCTAACTCGCGGTTCTTTAAGTGTCCTGGTAAAAAGTCATAAATCTTCTTTGCCATGTTATTCGCCTACTAATTCAGATTGTGATAATTGTGTAATTATTTTTACATCACTTGATGTCGTTACTGCCATAAATATTTCATTCAATGCACAAGAGATACTTAGTAACTTTGTGAACTCATTCGTAGAATATTTAGGAGTAATTACTACACTCGAAATATAGTCTCCTAGTTCTTGATGCAAGTATGCCGCCAGTTCTGAGAAGTAGAATGTCGCTCCAAAATCCCAGTTGTCAATTGAAAAGTATTCATTCACTTTCGTAGACACTGCGGTTTTGATTTCGCTGTCTGTGTATCCAACTCCCAACTTCTTAATTACCTTAAACACTGCTTGGTTCTCTGCCGATGCATATGAGCCAAATAGATATTTAAACTCTGATGGGATATAAGCAACGTGGTCTGCAATGGCAGCCTTTGGCTCAATTGTACTCATCAAATTTTTCAATTCATAATTATTTGGTGCGTCTGGTTGTTTAGTTGTGAAATCTTTTGCTACCCATTTTTGTACATTTCTAACATAATCAGAACTCAACACATACATATCAATAATATTACTTGTGCTAGGATTTATTCGTTTGTTTATATCTGCATAATGGTCCCATCTGAAACTTGTAAACGAGTCTTCAACAAATGATATTCCTTCTTTCACTGAATATGATATTAAGTTGTGTACTATGTTTTCTCCACTGCCACTATATGTGAAAGATTTGTTCCAAATGCCACCGATTCGTTTATACCAAGTAGTGTTTGATGTGTTATACCACAGCACAGCAGTTAAAGGAACTGAACTATCTGGAGTGTCAGTACTGGCTTCTGCTGCCGCATACGCATACTTTGATGCTCTATCGTAATTTACTGTTCCCACCGTATATGATTCTGTTGCCATTTTATTTCCAGAAGTGATAGTAAAGACTTCGTATGGATTACCGTTTGTGTTTCCTGAGAATAACTTAACTTTTGTATTATCTTTATAACCTGCGGTAGTGTAATAATCATCATACACGTGTGCCGCTAATGTTTTATATGTCACGTCTGTTGTTGTGGCCAATGTTGCTAGTTGGAATGCCGCTGTTACTCTTACTGAGAAGTTAGCGATATCTGATAATCCTGCTGGTGCGCCAATAAAGACATCAATAAGGTCATTTACTGCAACAGCATATGTCCAGAAAACAATTTTGTATGTTGTACCAGAGACAAGTGTAACTGTAGTATGGGTTGCATCAATAAAAGACCCAGTTGCTGTTCTAAGAAGAACATTACTAGTTGTGAGTGCTGTTGCACTTACTATATTAAATTGTCCATATGGATATTGTTTGAACTTGATATCTTGGTCTAGTGTGTTGATGTTTAATTGGTTCTGATTGCCGGGACTGTTAGCATCGGTGTCTGCATGTTGGAATGGTAAAGTAAATGTATACTCTGTAGTTCCAGCATCATACGTTGTTACTATGCCTGTTCCACTTTGTTCAACATTATCAGTCGTGTCAATAAACGAAAATTTACTACCAGCATTACTGAAATAAGTTGTTGATGGCTTTCCTTTGAACCCAAAAGTATTCAAATCTGCTGTACTAATTGTTGCAAAACTACTGTCTGCATTAGAATGGTCTTCAGCGCCAGAGTAGTTGATAGTAATATTTGTACTTGAAAGATTTGTGTCTGTTGATGCTGTTACCGCACTGTCTAGTCCTATTGTTGAACTTAAAGATGTTACAGTAGATAAGTCATCAATCCTTAGAGTAAGAGTATCAATTCCATCACCGTCGGCTAAGTCTGTTGCGTTACCTATAACTTTACCAGCAGTTGATGTTGGTGAATATATTTGTGCTGGCAATAATGGATATTCTATGCCATCTGGTGATACAAGAGCATGTGAATATGCTGGACTAGTTACTGCGCCATTTGTTTCAATAAAGGCGTACGTCTCTCTCGCACCGGTGTGTTGGTATATTGCTTTAAATTCTGCGCCTGTTCCATTGTAGACCACAGAACTAGTTACTGGTGCTTGTCCCACGACTACTGTTGGAGTAGTAGTACTTGATGAGTAATTACTATTAGTTTGTCCTGCTAAGTAGTTTAAAAATATAGTATCTCTTTGAGATAGATTTGTTTCATTATCAACTACACTAGTATTGTTGCCATAGAAAAACTTAACTTCGTCTCTACTTTCAAATGCAACCTTTTTACCAGTAAACTGTGCTATGTATTCTGATTCATTATCCCTAATTCCAGAAGTGTAGTTAAACACTACATGTATTTCTGAAGGAGTAGAACCAGTGTGAATTTGCCATTCCCATTCTTGTGCCAAGCCGGCTACTAATCCATACTTCAATGTAAATGTTGCTTCTGACACACTATCTACTTTAACCTTAATAGCCTTGACTTCAGCGTCTGTGAATTTTGTTCTTACACCTCTTATAATCTTTACAATAGTTCCATTTGCTGGGATTGATTTATCTAGTGTATAGTTTGTTGTACTGTCACTAAGTACCGAACCTACTGCGCCAATCTTTGCATATGTGGTTATTTCACCAACATTCAGTTCAAAGATATCGCCTTCAAATACTTTAGCATCTATTGTAGCATTTACTACCATTGAATTGCTTGTTGATACTATAAATGATTTTGCTACTGCTATATTGATACCAACCGCACTATGATACTTGTAGTAAAATTGATTTAAAAGACTTGGATGTTTGATTGCTTTTGTAAGTTCATTTCTTATAAAGTTATCACTTTTACCTTGTTCTTTGTTATAACTTAAAGGAACTTTTAATACTTCATCTTCAACGAATAAACTTCCATCTGACCCTGTCACACTTAAATTTGAGTGATGACCCACTACATCGTCTGTCTCAAAGTAACGAGATTTACCAGCAAATGATGTGTTTACTGATTTTACTTTTCTAACTACGTTGCTGCCGAGACTTAATGGATATACATTATAATCCTGAGCGTTTACCATTCTGTCTTGTGAGTAATAACTTCTAGGTGCAATTCTACGAACACTTGCGAATGTTTCGCCAGAGTAGTTCTCAGTGAAGTCTTTAGTACTTGTTAGTGTGAATGTTATGCTATATGTTCTGCTGTCTTTACCTACGTATGGAATTGATATACTTACGTCATTGATATCCTTTGCTTCTACTGAAAAGTTATCGTTATCTACTGTTCTAAACCATGTTCTATATCCGCCCGTTGCGGCATTACCAAATACGCCATCTGGATAATTTAATTCGATTGAGTTGTTATCACTTGAATTGATACTTACTAAATCACCTGAACCAGTTCGTAAAGCATTATAAATTGCAGTTTCACGTGTTTCATTATCAACTTTCGTTACACTTGAAACATATGCATTACTTGAGTCTATTTTCGTAACCCAAACATCACTGTTTGATACGTCTATTGCGTCTATTTTTTGTTTTCTATTTGAAATTACTGTTCTATAAGTATTATCTTCGTAATTCAATTGACCTGCAACTGTATACACAAAGAATCCTGTTCTATCACTAGCAGAGCCTAAATTGTCATTTCTGTTTATAAGTGTAAACTTTTTTAAAATATTTGGTTCATCTTCAGAAATTGTGGATAGTTCCGTGTTTAACACAACACGAACAGCCTCAAAATTTCTACTAGCGCCTGCAACTGAACTGGTAAATGCGTAATTTATGTTCTTTGAATTTGTTTCTTCATTTATTTCATATAAAGAGTAATCTACATCATCAACTGTCATCGTAGATGCTGGATTTTGAATTTTTGTATTTCCAGCGAATGAAGAATTTAGAACACTGATAAAGTTCTCATACCAATCAGCATTATTGCTGTCGTTCCAGTTTATAAGTTTACCTGCGAGAGATACGCCTTCGTTATCTAAGACACTTTCAGATGTTGTAATACTAGAAACCTTCATATATCCTTTTGCGTTAATTGGTCTAGTTTTATTATATCCAAGTGATTTTGCCATTTTAAGAATACTAGTTCTGCGTTCAGCAGTATCCATGAAATTCTCACGTGTATTCATATCCAATCTGAATGCTAAACTGTGTCCCATGTATGCGACCAAATCTAAGACTGCAATAAATTCAGAACTTGCTACGAAGTCATTAAACTTCGCAGGATAAGTCTCTGCTGTATAATCTAACAGTGCAGTTCTAATTGTGTCAAAATCATATGCTTTAAGGCTAACATTGGAAAACGCAGTATATACTGCTGTCCAACTTTCACTTGCGAATAGATTATCTGTACGTTCTTGGCTCATAATGGTCTCTCTATTATTCTCTATCTAAGTCTATCTTTAACTCTACATTTTCATTTGTTGGTAGAATTTCAATCCTTAGTGTAGCGTTTATTGTGTGGTCCGAGTCGCTGATTGTACAACTTATATAGTTAACTCTCGGGTCATCATTTACAATACTGGTTAAGTCTTCTTTAATTAATTGTTTTGTTTCTTCAGTCAGAGGCTCAAATTTCATTAAATGAATAATTGACCCATAATTAGGCAACATAACCCGTTCGCCCTTATGCGTCATGATATGATTCATTAGGTCTTCAATCACCAAGTCTTTATCTGTTAACTCGTGATTTATTGCATTTATATTTTTAGTACTGAAACCTGCGAATGTTGGCATATCTATTATTTTCTCTGTAGTTTATGTTACATGTATTTATCTCTACATAATATTCGTAGTTTTAGATTGACAAATGGATGCAATTCTGTTATTATAGTACTAAATAATACTATAATTATATCAAAGGATAACAATTCATGCCAAATCTAGTACCAATGGTCGTTGACCAATCAGCAAATGGAGAACGTAGTTACGACATTTTCTCTCGTTTATTAAAAGAAAGAGTTATATTTCTAACTAGCGAAGTGAATGATTACCAGGCAGACTTGATTTGTGCCCAGTTGTTGTTCTTAGAAGCAGAGAATTCAGACAAAGATATACATTTTTATATCAATTCTCCTGGTGGTGCGGTTACCTCTGGCATGGCAATATATGATACTATGCAGTTTATTACTTCTCCAGTAGCAACAACAGTAATGGGGCAAGCATGTTCTATGGGTTCACTACTAGCACAAGCAGGCGCTGAAGGTAAAAGATATATATTGCCTAACGCACGTACAATGATTCATCAACCATCAGGTGGTGCTGGTGGTCAGGCAACTGACATGAAGATTCAAGTAGATGAAATCATGAAGATGAAAGAGAGATTAACTGGAATTTATGTAACACATAATACTGCTGAAAAGACATTCGAAGAATTAACAGAAGCAATGGAACGTGATAATTTTATGTCAGCGGAAGAGACAGTTGCATTTGGACTAGCAGATAAAGTTATAGATAAGCGTTAGACACCAGGTACGAAACTAAACATCTGAGCAGTTTTTATTTTACGTTGAGCAAGAATGTCATCAACCTTGCCATTCTTCTTTACGTTGCTTTGAATTTCGTCTGTTATTGAATACCAATCTTTTGCATTTATAAGTGTTGTTATTGGACTATCTTTTATGGTATTAACACCTTCATAAAAAAAGTGATATAGTAACGCATCATATTGTGGTTGTGCAATCTTTACTGTGATAAATTTCTCTAGTACATTGCCAATATTTCTTAGTTGTTTCTCTAAAATAAATTGCGCCGCACCAAGCGTTATCTTATTTGTCGATATATCCACCCGAGTAGAGGCCGCAGTAATATAGCCATACTCGACTTCTGTATCTGAAATATTATATTTGTACCCTACTATGTTACTGACAACTGTAGTAGTGGGTTCATTATCTAATATAATTGCGTCTTTACTTACAGACGAAAATGTTAAATCTTTCACATTATTCAGGTCAACTCTTATGTGAGATAGAATGTAGTTTGGATTTCCATTTTCATGATAATCTATGCCCAAGAATGTACCAATATCTGTTATAACATTTAATGGCATTTGGATATAATTTAGCAATGAGCCTTGTCGTTTATCATATATCATTTTTGTATTCCTGAATTCTTTAAACCTTCTACACTTGCTTGTGAAACTGCAAAGTCGCTTGTTGTTAATATTTTAGCATGAGGTCTAGTACATGGTTCATGTGATGGCATTTCAGATACAATTGTTTCTTTAAGTATTATTGATTCTAAGTTTTCATCAATATCTGGTTTGCCATTAGGTGTTAACAAAATAAGTTCTGATGTTGGTGCTAATGGACCATTCAACTCTAGATTTTTGCCTGTAGTTACTATGCAATTAACTCCAACATTAATATTCATTCCTGCTTCACTTTGATGAAATTGATTGCCCTTACTTCGTAAATGTAATTCTTCGTTTGTATTAATCTTAGTAGTTTTAACACTACGCATATTAATATTTTCTCCTGCTTCGATATTAATATTTTTGTCTGCACGTAAATTAAAGTCTTTCTGAGTTCTCATATTCAGTGAACCTTTAGCATACACATTCACTTCACCGCCTGCTCCAATCTCTACCCAGCCAGAGCCAGAACTGTTAACAATGTAAATAAAATCATTACCGCCATCTAATGTAACTCCAGCACCTGACGATGTTGTTATTTTTATTTGTTCAGGATATAAAGTACCGTCATCTGCTATACTTCCGTCATCTATTGATATAGATGAACCGCCAGATGTTTTCATACCGTAAACTTTAGAGTGTTGGGTTGATTGTTCGCCGTTGCTGTTTATATATCCACCATCTCTGCGAGGACTCGTAAATGTTGGACCCCTAAGGTCATCACTAAATGTTCCTTGTGCGCCTAAAATTCTATTAAATGCGGAGTTAGTAATTTCTGAACCGTCCAATTCAGCCTCATCTGCATCAACTATATCTTTCAAAACAGCCGTTTCTGCAAATGCACCTTCACCTATGCCAGAACCATCAACCTTTGGATTTCCTTTAATACCACCAGCAACTATATCTACTGTATCTGACACTGTTGCAAACCAATAGGAATCATCTGAGTCACCATCGCCTGCAAAGAATACAAGAATTTCCATACCTGTCTTATCAGGAACATGAAACATAGAGCCAGTTTTTGCGTGGGTAAATATTCTAGGCTGTTCAGGATCCATACCGAGTGATGGAATATAAGCACATACTCTGCCTTGACCTGTTGGGTCAATCAAAGATTCACCTGCTTCTGTTTTTACAATGACAATTGCTTTATAGATATTGCCCAACTTTGCAAGAATAGGATTTGTCATTTCTGACTCTATTTTATTCTTACTTTGTACTAATGTGCTATCTGCCATAATTAAATTTCCTTATTACTCATTTTAATACCGTACCTCTATCTATATAAAATTGGGCTGCTCTAATCGATATTTGAAGCGTTCCGTTTGTTGTGTTGCCCATGTTTGCATTGGCTACACCTGCTGTTACACTTGGAAACAACTCTGATATTTTTGTTTTTAAATCATCATAGTCTGCCAAGAATGCTGGATTTGAATCATCATATGTATTTGTATATAGACCAAAGTACGCACTAGGATTAGCAATCGTTTTATTATCGCCATTCGCATCTTTGTATGTTATTGATGGGAGATTGTTATAGTCTTTTACCACCACTTTCTCATTCATAAAATCATCATTAACTTCTATTGTGTCGGTATGGTATTCCATACTAGTTATCAGTTTGTATACTTTTCTAGCCTCATCAAGTTGTGAAACTTCATTGTCTGTTGCGTTTAGTTTTAATTCATCTGTTCCTCTTGCACTCGGAAGATGAACCTCAATAGTGTTAAGGTCCTTAGGCATAACTAGAATTGGTAGTTGGAGATGGGGTAGTTGTTCAACTGGATTTATTACTTGAATATATTCAGTCTTTCCAGCCGCCTCGATTGTTCTTACCGCAGTTATGGTTTCTGCTGGCAATAATAGGGCATCTTTTGCTATAGCAATTTCAATTTCTTCTAACTTCAATTTATCTGCGTCTCGGCGTATTTGGTCAAAATAATAACCAGTAGTTTTCTCTTTGAGTGCTGATTGGTCTGCTGATAATTTAGTTAAGTTCTCACCTAGAGTTTGTGTTTTCTTAGCATCGGTCAAATCGCCTCTAGTTCCGCTATTAGCATTCTCATTAATCTTATTAATTCCATCTGCATATGCCTGAACTTTTGCCCAAGACTCATCTGATAAGGTATCTATTCTAGTCGCTGTTACTATTGTTTCTTTTTGAGCATTCTCAAGTGTGACTCTGGCAACTTCATCAAGTGATATCCCATTTTGTAACATTGATGCCGCTAATGCTCCAGAACTATGGGCATACCAGTCTTCGGCCACATCATCACTCGTTACTTCTACTGGACCCATAACAGTAACATCATTTATCTGTTGGGCAATTGCATCTGATAACTTCGTAACATCTACTGATTCTTCCACTGTTAACGTGTTCGCTGGAATTTTTACAATCTCAAGTTTTCTTGTTTTTGGGTTGAATTTCTTTACTTCCACTTTTGAGGCAGCCACTTGTGCGTCAACTTGTGCCCTAAACCAATGAGTTTTCTTCCAATCATTGTTTGAATTTGGATAGTTAATTTGGTCCCTATACATTTGTTCTTCCCAAGTATATACTGGTATATTCACCAACACTTCTGGAACTTCTTCATTTATTAAAGGATTTGTTCCATCTAATATACTATTATCAACTGACGCTCCAAGTATCACAACCACTGTGGGTTGAATTTTTGCGTCAGTCGAAACTTTGTTATATGTCCCTGCGTCAAGTTGTTCTAATATCAAAACTGGTGTTTTTTCTCCTGTCGCTTTTTTTATTATTCTTTGAATTCTAGTCTTGTCATGCCCAGTAATGTCTAATTCGCCACCAACTGCCATTTGATATGCGGCCACTTCGTGTTCTGATAAAACAAAACCTGCCTTTGTGTCCGGGTCAGCAATAACTCCATTAAAATAATCATTCATTGCTATCACTGTAGTTGCTTTTCCTTTGTCTTCTGGAGCAATTCCTATTGTTGCTAGTAAATCATTTTCAGATTTTTCTAATTGAAGGCATGATTTTTGAGAACCACTTGTACATGCCCCTTTAAGAGCCGCGGAGGAGTTTACGAAATCTTGTGCAAGGTTCCTTCTTACGGCGTTATCTACTCCAATAAATTCATGTTTTCCTAAATCACCACTAGGATTTACCACAGCAATTACACCGAGTGTAGCCGTTGTGTCTACCGTGAGTTCTTCTGAGTTCTCAACAATAATCTCTGTCGCCTTCTCTGGATCACCTGCAAATAGACTCTTGATGCCATCCCAGGAATCACTAACCATGCTTCCAATTGACGAAAATACACCGCCATTGTCTGCTTCACTGGCTTTGCCATTGTTGGTTTCTAACTCAACATCATTATTGCCATCCACGCCTTGTTCTCGTGCAAATTCGTCATTTAGAAATCCTTGGACATAATCTACAGCATCTCCAAAAAACACATCATTTTTTATAATAACAGGCTCATCTTTAATCTCAATAAAATTTTCTGCCGAAGCGTTCTTCACTAGAGATAGATTCTGAGTGAATATTCCGTTAGAAAAACTACTTGTAATTGACTTCACTGCGTATAAACTTAAAATCATAGAATCTTTTATAATATTATCATTCTTGTCTGTGCCACTTGCTTTGCCAGACTCTAATACTATATGTGGGAAACCATTTAGAAATGTGTTAAAAGGAGCAAAAGCAGAATGAGTTGTTCCACCATTCTTGAAAATCTTCTTTTTTGTTTTAGGTGGCATATATCCTTCAATAAAAAATGGGTCACCCTTAATAGACATCTGTGCGTAGAACATACTTATCTCGCCCATCTTTGCTTCGTAGTATTTTGCCTTGGCATTTTGTATTGTTTTCTTATCTTCACCTGCCAGTGATGTCGTCATATTGCCGTCAACGCCTGCAAATACTAAACGTTCAAATTGAATAGGGTTCTGTGCCTGTGCTGTAAGAATTGCTCTAAAGTCATTATTAGACATTGTAGTAATATAGTCATCGCCAAGTTCTTCTGCTAATATTATGCCTGGAGTATTTTCTGCCCTTAACTTTTCAAAAATGTCCTCAGTTGTATTGTTATATCCAGTCACTTTGCCAGTGATGTCAGAGACCTGATTAATATGCATCTGCTGGATATTATTCGCCATGAAGGTTTCCTTCAGTGTTTTGAGTTTTTTATTCTCCTTTTCCGATGCTGTTTTAGAAGCATCAAGTTTCTCTTGCATCTCCTTTATTTGTTTTTTGAGTGCTGCCTGGTTCTTTTTTATCGTCCACGCATTCTCGGTACCAATCATTCGGAATTTACCTCTGTTTAAGCGATTGGCGTTGCCCGCAGGTACTTCTGCTATTTTGAACTCAATCATCAGTTCTTCTAAAGTCATAGAACCGTATTTTTCCTCGAAGTTTTCTCCTTTGAGTCTTCTTATTCCAGGTATTGCCTCGAGTATTCTATCTCTGGCATTATTTGCATTGTTCTCTAATGTTTTTCTTTTTATATCAATCATATTCTGGTGTTGCTCGAAAACCTTTGTGGCTTCCTTGGCACTTGTTGCGGCAATAGCGACTAATTCTTTCTGTTCAACTGAAAATTTACTATCTGTCTTTGCAAAGTCCTCGTTCTTCCAAGAGTCCACAGGTTCTAAGTAAGTCTTTATTAATTCTGCTTGTAATGAAATTTCAAAATTTAATATTTGGTCGTTATTTCCAGTGAATAGATAATCATATTTTTTATGAACGTATCCATTTTTGAATATGTCTTCGCAATTTGCCCTATTGTTCTTTATTTTTACAAAAAAGTCAGTCATATTTTGCTCGACTATTCTTTTCTGATAATCTACAAAGTACTCAATTTCATACGCTTGTGTTCCTTTTATTGGATTAAAGCCGTTCAACTTCAATACTAACTGTGGACTAATTTTAAGTACTTTAGTATAGCCAGGATTATCTTTGGTCAACTCTTTTTGTACGGCTTTAGAGGACAGAATAATCTCTTCTATTGTACCATATATGCTTTGCATTGGTAACACTTCTCCTATCGCAATAGCACCATTTTTGGAGGCAGATAATCTTGCCATACCCATTTTCTCTTTGTCATCTAGTAAACTATCTCCAAAGTCATCCTTAAACTGTTTAGAAAGTACAAAAGAATACTCGTTTTTCATTGATGAATTTAGATATTCATTTCCCTTTTTTATTGATTCTGCTAGATTTGTAAAATAACTGTTCAGTCCTTCTGTCACAGTCATTGGCGAAGCATCCGCACGTTGGAGGTCGTAGTTAAACTGAAACTCCATTGTAGAAATAAACTTATTCATCACAGCATCATCAGCCGCAACTTGTCCTGTTAAGACCGTTGTTGTTCCCCTAGCATCAGTAGAGGTACTTACGTTATTATAATTTCTAATTTTGAATGGTAAAACTTTTGTTTGTGGCAATTTGGATTTAACACCTTTTGCTAATTCACCTAGAAAGTTAATTTTTATAAAGTATATTGCGTCTGCAATGGATTTATATCCACACAATGCTATTGCAGTTTGCATTGTATCTGACAAACTTGTATTTCCAACTTGCGTGATAGTGAATTCAAGTTTGTCTGCCGTGCCGGCAACCTTACTATGGTTTGAGTTTCCTACACCAACAGAGTCTACTGTTAGATTTGTTATGTTGAATTCTGTAGTATATCCTGTTTTTGCAATTGTTATATATTGAGTCGCTGAAGAATTTTCCCCACCAGTAGTCGGCCATCCGTCATTCGTGATTATTTTTGCAAGTTGGGCTTCTTGCTTCATAAATTCACGTGCTGCCTGTTGGTTTACTACAAATAATTCCAGTGAATATGTATAGGTATCATAATCATCAAGAGGATTTGGTATAAAATCCTTCTTGTAATAGTTTACCATTTCTCGAAAGTCTTTCATTGATTACACCATATTACTAATATTGTCTATATTTGGGATATAAATTTTAGTTCCTGCAGTAAAATCTCTAATAGGGTCTTCTATATCATTAGGATTTCTTGCGGCAAAAATCCACCAATATTTGGCAGTGCCGTACATTTCATAACTACATAAATCCGGACGTTCTTCATACTTTGCAGGGATTGTATATATAACATCGTATGGGTCAGGATATAAACTTCTGTGTGTAATTAAATCTAAAATTGTATCGTCAATTATATTTGTTTTGCTCCATGGAGAGTTTTCTTTATACATAACCTTTATTCCTTAAATTGCCTGCTAGATAATCCTCAACACTAAAGTTCTCTCGTATACTCTTAGGCGAGTACGAAACAGTAAGTGACAGAACAAACATGTTCATAACTGGAACTCTCATACCATTTGTTTCTACATAATCTATATCAGAATCTAAGTTCCACGTAAAGTCACGAACAACACAAGGAATATTATTATATATTCCATGACTGTTGAATCGCAATATTGGTGGTGGCTGACCGGGGTTCTTATCATTTGCCCATTGCATTTTCATTGTACTTCTAAGCCAGACCGATGCGTTATACACATATTCTGCTTCTTCATCACTTCTTACAAGCATTGGAGCAGTAATGTTAAGTTCCATGTTTGAATGACTAACGAATGCTCTTTGCTGAAAGTTGCTGTGGTCAAAGTCATATGAATTATAGTTTGCACTTTGAATTACTGATATCGTGGGAGTAAACGGAAAATTAAGTCTAGTAGGACCATGAAGGTCTAATCCTGTTCGTGGATTGGACATAGCACCCGCTCCACCCAAACTTACCTGCTTGTATACTGGTTCCGACATATAACCGTTCCTTCCTTCTTCGCCTACCCACTCAGAGGGCTTAACTAGAACGTTCATCTTTGGACCTTCGACAACTGGGTCTGGTTTCTTATTTGATAAAATGTTATCAAAGTTACCACTAGGGTCCTCTAAGTATACTGGTTGTTTTGTGTAGTATGGGGTTGCCATAACTTTTACTCCTAATTCATTATAACAGTATTTATCGTTGTATTATC
>Ga0308011_10000359_pt1 | contig 24817 bp, 46 predicted proteins | sample Neamet177_FD_203144 | JGI IMG/M metagenome (GOLD analysis project Ga0308011, IMG submission 203144) | Marine microbial communities from water near the shore, Antarctic Ocean - #177 | ecosystem: Environmental > Aquatic > Marine > Unclassified | place: Southern Ocean | collected 2014-07-25 | reverse complement strand
TAAGTGGTCAAAGAAATCCAGAAAGATGGTGGGTTAGAAATGAAAATGCAAAAACTAATCCACAAAAAGATAGAAAGTGGGGTGCATATGAAGAGTTTGATATAGGTCAAAAGAATATGTCAAAACCAGATTATAAAGCACCACCTAAAAACCCAGAAGATTTTAATGTTATCCTACCAGAGATTGACATTATGAGTAAAGCAGGCAAACCTTCGGGAAGTAAGATAGCTAAAGCAGCAGCTATTGGTGCAGTTGCTTCAGCATTATATGTTGATGAAGATAAAACTATGGCTGCTTTTATGGGAGCATTAACATTTGGTTTAGCTAGAGGTACTATATTTAAAGGTATTAATGTACAAAAAGCTAAGATGAAACAAGTAGGACATCAAATAGCTGACAAAGGTAAGCTGCTTGAAGAAGGTATGCAAAAAGATGCTACTATGGTTGGTAAATTAATTCAAAGAATTATTAAAGAACCAGCACAACAAAAAGAATTTCTATCAAATGTAGAAAATTTTTCTAAAGTTTATCCAAAAAAATTAGAAGGGAAATATAAAACACATAAAGAATATATTGCAGCAAAACATGGTGTTGAATATTTAGAAGCTGTAACAGCCTATCATAACTCAATGGAAAAGTTTTGGAAGATGGCTAATGAAGCTGGAATTCTTAGAGATGAATCTCATATTGTAGATTATGTAACACATATCTTTGGAAAAGAAATAACTACTAAAGAAAGAATACAATTAAATGCAGCTTTTAATGAATTAGGTGCAGCAAAGAAATTTAACTTTGCTAATCAAAGAAAAATCTTTGAAACTATAGAACAGATTGGTAAAGATAGGAACATTGTATTTGACCCTGTTAAAATTATTGCTGGTTATACACAGTCATTACAAAAAATTCTAGCTGGAAAAGAAATTGTTAAACATTTAGATGGTGCTGGGTATAGAATTGGTAATGATGTTATTGGTATAGCAGTAGATATTGCTAATGTTGCTGATGCTAAACTTGCAAAAGCTAATGGATATAGAGTAAGTGAAATGCCTGCTCTTAAAGGTAAATTACTACACCCATTAATTAAAAAAGCAATTGAAGATTTCTATTCTCCAAGTATAGGAAGTACAGGATTTGCTGGTAAAGCAGCAACACTTAACAATGCAATGAAACGAATTGTATTATCAGCTTCTTTGTTTCATGCTCAAGCATTACTTTTATCTGGAGTTTATACTGGTGGTTTAACACATAGATTTACTAGCGAAGGTATAAAAACTCGTAAAAAAGTTAAAGAATTTTTAGATGCAAGATATGATTTAAACGCAGTAATGCGAGATAACAATGGTAAAGTTATGAAAGTACGAAATATGGATGGTGATTTAGTAGACCTTAAAGGTGATTTTGTACACGCAGAAATGATAAGAGAAATAGTAGAAGCTAGGTTAGGTATTGGTAGTGCTAAAACAAATGAATTAACTAACGCTGGTTACAGAACAGTTAAAGATTTTTTAGACAGAAGATTAAAACCACTTGGTAAATTTCAAGACATGGTAGATAAAATTACATGGGATGGTATACACGACCATTCTAAAATGTTTACTTATCTTACAATGAAAGAAAGATTAATGACTGGAAAAGCTAGAGGATTAGGTAGATTTGTAAAAACAGAAGAAGGTACTTTAAAAATACCAGAACCAGAAGCTAGATTAATGGCAGCACAATTTGCAAATGATGCTTATGGTGGACAAAATTTTAATGCATTAAGTTTACAATGGGAACAATTAGCAATAGAAAATGCTAGTAATCCTAAAGGTGTGTTCTATCAATGGGCTGCAATGGCAGCAACACCTACTAAAAAATCATTATCTAATTGGTTATTGTTATCACCAGACTGGACTATATCTAATATTAATATTGGATTTAAAGGTTTAGGTATGACTAAAAATCTAGGTTCAAAAGTATTAGCAGGTAAAAAACTTACTGCTAAAGAAGTTGGTGAGTGGAATATGTACATGGGTTATATGTTTAGAGCAGGTGTATCAACATCTATGTTTGCTTGGATGATACATAAGGCTTTTGCAGAAGAAGGAACAGAATTTAATTTACAAGAGTTTTGGTATTCTGGTAGATTACAATTAGGAAATGGTGAAGAGTTAGTTATATCAAAACAGATTGCAGAGCCAATGCATTGGGTAACTAGCCCTATGCACACAGCATTAAACAAAGGTGCTTCGTTACCTAAAGCAGCAATGGAAATTATGTTTGGTAAACAATGGGTATCACTTAAACATGGTGGTAGTATTACAGGGCCTACTTTTAACAAGGCAGACCCTAAAGATTGGGCAAATTGGTTTGGAAATAAAGTAACACCAATATCAATTAGTCCATTTAAACAAGCATTAACAGATGATGATGTTCCTGTTGGTTATAAAATGTTTGAAAAAGCAGTATTAGGTTTTATTGGTTTCCCTAGGTATGGAAAGCCAGACAATAAAAGTAAATTTAAAATATACTAGGAGTACAAAATGAACCCAGAACTAAGATTAGAAGAACTAAACAAAACTATGGCAGAGTTACAAGCTGAAATAGCACAAGCTAAAGCTGATATAGCTGCTGCAAAAGCAGTACCAGAGCCTAACATTCTAGACGAAGCAGTTAACATTGATAGAAATCGTGGATTAACAGGCAATAGAGATGCTGAAGGCAGTATGATTACTGCTAAACAAATGGCTGATGCTAATACAATGGATAAAGATTTATCTGAAGCACAAGATTATAAAGCTAAAGCAGCTAAAGAAGGTGAAGAAACTTCAGAGCCAGAAATACAAGAGTTTGATGCTGATGGTATTGCTATACCTTTAAGTGCTAAAGTTGCTATTGGTGTTGATGATGATTTAATTACTAAAAAACAAATGGCTGTACCAGAAGGATTCCATGAAATGGAAGATGGTTCTATTATGGCTGATGCAGAAATGGAAGAACCTTCTGAACGCACTATGGGTATGACTCAAGATGAGGGGGGTACAAGTAGTGTTGATACAAAAGATGACTTCTGGAAAACTCAAGAAGGGTATGATAAAGCTATGGAAATGTATGGTAATAAGCCAGCATGGGTTAAAGAACCTACTCTAGTATGGAATCCATCTGAACAAAACTATGAAAAAATTAAAGAAGAAGATAAAGAACAGTATGAAGATTTGGGTATTTCTGCTGATATCAAAAAGTTGTTTGGCTAGTATGGGTATGCTTACTGACAACGAGCAAGAAACAATTGATGCTTTATTAAGAGCAGGATTTCAGTCGGATGATATTCCTGCTATCATGGGTAATATAGATGTAGAAACAGGTGGAACATATAGCCACACGCAAGAAGAAAGAGGTGGTAAAGGGTATGGTTTATTTCAATTTACTGGTAGCCACAAGAGAGATTACATGGACTGGCTTAAAAAGTCTGACCTTGATGATGGTAAAAATAGCCAAGCAAAGTTTGTCTATGACAATATTTATGGCTCTAAAGGGTATGGTCGTGAGTTAGGATGGAGAGATAGAAGTAAGTTACAGACTATTCTTGAAGAAGATATGACTGCTAACCCACATATTGATGACCCTACTACTCGTAAAGCCAAGACATTCTCTGATGTATATGAAAAACCAAGCGTTCCACACAACGAAAGACGCATGTTAAGTGCTAAAGAATGGGAAAAGAAGTATAAATAGATACCTGTTCTGTGGCACAAGTACAGGTAAACTTGCCAAAAAGGGAATATTATAACCCTCGCCTTGTTGATTGTACATACCCACATCAACGCAGTCTTAACTTACACTATACCTTCATAAACTATGGGGGCAGTATAGTGTCCACGATGTACTCATGGTGAGAAATCCCCCCGAAAACTAGTCTATCTTATCTTTTGTTTAGCTCTTTCTAATTTTCTTCGTTGTACTCTGGGTGTTAAATCTTGTCGTAAACTTGTTAAACCCATCTTTTCAAAAGTATATCGTCTTTTAAGCCAACCTGTTTTGTAAGGTGATGTCATAACTAGGTAACTGGTAGTCTTAATTTATCCCTATTTAAATTTGCTACGGATAACTCTCCGTTTAATGCAAATATCTTCAGCAAAGATGAGCGACTAATTCCATATCTCTCAGCCTTTGCATCTATAAACTTTAAATCTCTCTTGTTAATCTTTAGATTAATCTGTTCTGTTGCTTCGTTCATACTGGTTACTCTATTTAAAATGATAATTATACACCAGTAAATAGAATCTATTTAGTCCATCCTATACATCCTGTTGCGTCTACTGGTTGGCATGTTAGATTCTGAGATATATTTTTTTGTTGTGCCATCTTATTATCTAACTGACTACATCCTGTTAATACAGTTATTGCCAATTGTAATACTACTATTATTATTAAAGTTTGCATACACCATCCTCGCAATCATCATCTGATACAGATATTATATATTCATTTTGACTGTACTTTTTTTGTACATTTGAGGTAAGGGTTAACAAATTACCATGACTAAACTGTTGAAATAGATTCTCGTAGCTTCGTATCTCACATCTCTTTAAGTATTTATTATAAGCCTCTTCAAACTTCATACTTAATACTGACGCTCTTCTTGCGTAATCTACTGCCAATGCTTCACATAATTCTACCCTCGTCATTTTTTAATATCTCCTTTTGTTTGTATAATATATGTGGGTCTTTACTGTAAAACTTTCTAGCAAAAATCTCCACAACTTGTTTATCGTCCACGAAAAAAACAGAATTTAGACTGTCTAGTATTGCCTTAATGTAGTTATCAATGTCAGCATTGTTATTACAGTAGGTGTTATGACATTCCTCTCTCTTCTTTTTTGACCATGACTTAGGTATCTCTACCATAAAGTCTATTGAAACACAGACTAGGGTTTCACAGGGAGTCGTATCCAACTCACTTGTTAGTGCTTTCATGTCTGTTTTAAACTTAGTGTACTTCTTTGGGTAGTATGTAGACCACCTACTGACCCGAGGTCTTGATGCTGGTACAGGACTTATATCAAAACGATGAGATGTTGTATTGATATCCAAAATCATCTTGTATGTGTGCTTCAAGTTTGTTAACTGCTAGTGTTAACATAAATCTTATTTCCATATCTCTTGGTGTATCTTCTTCTCTTGCTAATTCTAATGCATCTTTAAGGTTAATAAGGATTTCATCTAGTTCATCTGTCATACTGTGTTACTACTCTATAGTCATCATTGTGAGGTAATTTAATTCCTTGTTCACCCGCTAACATATCTATCTCACAAATGTAATCTATAAACTCATCAACTTTTAGTTCTGTTGTTGATGGTATCTGTTCAATTGTCTTGCCTTTTTTTGTTGTAAAAGATATCTTAGTTAAGAACATATCCGCTAAGATAAGGTGCATTTCTTGTTTAGCATAACCAATTTCTTTAGACATGATACCTACCCAGCACCAGTACAATCTATTCTGAGCGTCTGTTCTCTTGGTCTTGCCAATAGAAATGGTTGCTTCCTTAGTGCTAGGATTTTCTAAAAAATAATCTTGCACTAAAGTTTTGAAGATTGCTTCTTTAGGTTTGTCTCTATGAATACTTCTACTTGTCATTGTACTCCATCATCCATAAGAGAGTTTATTAATTTGTTAATATAAAATCTTGCCTTTCTTAAATCTTCTATTTGCCCTTCACCTTTATGTTTATGGCTATGTCTACATAAATATTTCATAGCTGACGCAGTAAGGTAATCCATCTTTTGGTCAATGATAAAATCTATAACCTCAATCTTACCTTGCGTGTAGTGTGAAGGGTTGTTTACAATGTCGTGCTCTCTATCCACCGACCCATCCCATAACTAATGCTAGAACAACAATGCCTAGAAAAATTGTTAGACTTCTATTCTTTAAAACTTTATCTACTAACTCTTTTATTTCTTCCATATACTTCTCCTCTTATTAAAGTACCCTCTATTTTAACTTAATCAAACCTTCTCTGTGAAGTATTTTTTGTGTACATATTACCGCCCTCAATACTTGCAACTCTAACCATTCATTTTCTATTGGTGGGTCAAGATGTTTACGACCATCATATATATCATGGCAATTAAGACAAGCATACATTCCAAAGAGGTCTGCTTGTTTCCTTGCCATTCCCCCACCATTCATATGTGCAAAGATTACGGTTTCATTATCGGGCATACACCCATGTAATCTAACTTGGCAAGGCTTACCCCTTGCTGATTGTGTGATTTTACTTGTCATATAAGTTACGCTCCTCGTCTGAGAATTTAGAATACTGACCCTCAAACTTACACTTGACCCAGCCAATCTGACCCATTCTGTTCTTAGCTACAATAATTTCAGCCATACCTTTATCCTCTGACTCTTCCTTGTTGTAATACTCATCACGATAGACCATAATAATACAGTCAGCATCTTGCTCAATCTCACCAGAAGAGCGTAGGTCGCTCATAAGAGGGCGTTTGTTTTCCCTCTGCTCTACTCCCCTACTCAACTGAGATAATAGAATTATGGGTATGTCTAGTTCCTTAGATAAATACTTTAATTCTCTAGTTATGTTACCCAGTTCTGATATCTCTTTGCCTTTATCATACTTCATTATCTGTAGATAGTCAATTACAATACAATCAATGCCAGTCTGACCATTCATTTGTCTTGCTTTAGATACTATATCTCTTACTGATATGTTACCTCGATCTAGTATGGTCATAGTTTTGTCTCCCGCTTTGGCTAATGCTCTGTACCACCTGTCATTTTCATCTTCTGATAGTGTGTTGTTGTCTACTTTGTTAAGGTTAATGTCTGTTTCACTAGCTACAATCTTCATCATTAACTGTACTTGTTGCATCTCTAGTGAGTAGAACAATACATTCTTATTCCTAGTTGCCATGTTGTTGGCTATGTTGAGGGCGAGTGTACTCTTACCCATGCTTGGCCTACCAGCCATAACTGTCAGCGTACCCCCTCTCATTCCCCCCAAAAGACTATCGATACTATCGAAACCAGTTGACAAACCAGTACCATTTTTGTGCATGTCATCTATGTACTCAATGGTCTTGCCTACTACATTAAGCATTGACCCTTCTTCATCTTTAGCTAGGTCAAGTTCTAGTTTCTGTATGTCGGTTACTGTTTGTTGATAGTTGTCATACTTTATTGATTGTTTTAGTTTATCAATATCATTGTTAATTCTAGTATCACGAATGTGATTAGCATAGACTTCTATGTTAGCAGTACCAATACAATTTTCCATTAGACCAGCAAGGTAAGGAAAGCTAGTCCACTCCCCACTATGATTTCCTTGGCTATTAATATAATCTCTAGTAGTAAGAGCATCTATATGTAAACCTTCATCAGTCATTTCAATAATGTATTCCCACAACTGGGCTAGGTTATGGTCTGAAAAATCAGCACCATCTAAACCAGTTGCTAGTACCCATTTAAGGTTAGCGTTTTCAATTAGTATGCCACCTATGACTTGTTCTTCTGCGTCATGTGAGTTCATAGTTCTGTTTCCCATGCTACACCTAGTATTTTTCCATGTCTATCCGTTGCATATTCATAGTCATCTTCATCAAGTCCATCTATATCGGTAAGTAATATTGTCCAATAATCTAAATCAATTTCTTTACCTCTTACATAATATTTTTTACTCATTTTGTACTCCAGTTATGTTGTTCCCCATATGGATTAACAGTAGGCTTAACATCTTCTACCATTTCCCATCTGCGTTGGTTAATAAATGTTGCTAAGTGTGGTATGTATTTTGTTTCACATCCCCACTTTATATTCATTGCATGAAGTTTAGGTAGAACACTTCTCCAATCTTTATGTTTCTTAAAGTTGTCAAACTCTGTATGAAGTCCACGCTTCTTACCTTTGTAGTTACTTCTAAATGTTTCAAAGGCTTTTTCTTCATGGGGCTGATGTGCTTTAATGTTTTTATCTGTTGTTATTTTGTGTCCACAACAAGGACAAATAATATTATTCATATATTCCTCAAAGCTAAGTTCATCATTTCTCTGTCAATTTCTTTTTGTGATTTAGTTAACAGAGTTCGTGGTCTAGTTAAGATTGGCTTGGCAAATATTTTGTCAGGGTCTGTATGTTTTTGTATTCTAGCCCTCACTAAAGATAATTCCACATCTTTATTCTTCCACTTGCTTTTTATTTTGTTAAGTATTTCGTAGACAGTCCATTGAGTACCATCATCGAGTGTGTAAACCCGCAATGGTTTTGCTCCATTGCGAGTGTTAGTATTACTTGTTACCATGGCATGTCGTCATCTTCAACCTTGGCTTGGAATGGCTCGGCTGGTGCTGACTGTACATCTTTAGGTTTAATACTAAAGGTTAGTTCAGGTGCTTTAGGGTTACCCTCTTTATCCTTTGCCCATGCTGATACCCAAAACTCTTTGCCCTCTACATTTAAAGTGCCTGTTAAGTGTGGGTGTTTGTCGCTATCTCTCTTGAGGTTTTTCCAAATGCTACCTCGGTTTGTGTTATCGTATTCCATTTAATCCTCCTTCGGATTGTTATTATAAATAGTTATTATACACTATAATTCTTAGCACTAACATACTTTACAAACTCTTTATGTAGTGCTATTTCTTTCTGATAATTAAGAAGTGTATCGTCATTCCAAATATAATCTAATCTTTTTTCATAACGAATACATTTTCTTTTTAACCTTGCTATTTCATCTACCAAATAATCTTTACTGTAAAGTAACATCTCACCTCTAGCTTGATGCCATTCATTCTTAGGCATTATCATTGACTGTGATTTGAATAGATGTTCCATTCATACATACATTATTATCTATTGATAGATTGTCTACTGTTGCAGTACCCTCATTAAATACTATAATTCTATCTCGGTTAACTTCAATTAATCTAGCCAAATCTTCTAGTGGTAGAAAGTTTGCTAGTTCTATAAAGTGTTCATCATCTTTAGACATTATGTTTTCCCCCTTCCTATATCAAAGAGGTACTCACCAACAGTACATGTTTCACCGAATTGGTTTTGTACTTTCTTATCTCTTGTTATAATTTCGCAGCCCTTTTTTCTAAGGGTATGGATGACTGCCGACAATCTATAAACACCGCACTTGTTCCATGCGTCCATTGGATTGACTGCTCCCCATCGGTGATACTTACCGACAAAACCATCTTCATCTAAATCTTTAATCTCATTCATCTGAAATTGATTTAAGATTCTTCGTTCTTGTTTACTAAGATGCATTGTCATACTCCTTATTTTGTAATAGTTCTACAATCAACATGCTACCTATATAATCTAGCATGTGTTGTGCTTGTTCTGCATTAAGAAATGATTCACTTTGTGATTCTTCTTGCAAAAATTCTAAGACTTTATCTAACATCATTGCTTTTAATAAAGCCATATCTATTGTGGTTTTTAATGCCATATCATTCTCCAAATAGTTGTATGTGTTTGTCTAACACTTGACCATATTCATTATCTTCTGCCCACTCATATATATTAGTAGCAGTTTCAATGTCTTTGTTCTTGTGTGCCTCAACTAATTTATCCATCGCCTTGACAATAGCTTGGTTCTTTTTCTGCGTTGGTGTTAGTTGTTTAGTTACTGACTGCCCGTCATCATCTTCTGTTTCTAATCCGAACATACTTATCAAAGCGTATCGCCTTGCGTAAGTTATTGCCGAGCCTAACTTCTGCATGTCTGCGGTAGGTAGGAACAATCTAATCTCTGACTCAATGAATGAGTCGGGGTTAGCTAGTAGTGTTAGCCTTGTTACTAACACATCAGCATTGCCATCTGTTACCTTTGGACATTGAGTAAAACAAATACCCAATGAGTCGCAGACTGGTGCAATTGTTTCAATCACATTGTTAATATCTGCGTAGTTAGATTTAAAGAATGGGTTCTTGGCGTTCTTCTTAACTGAACCAATCATTCCTCTTGCTTGTAGTATTGCTTTATAAATGTTATCTTCTTTCATGTCGCTCCTTGTTAGTTTAAATTATCACCTTCATATTCATCATCTCTTTCGAGTGCTTCTTTCAAGGCTTCTTGTTCGTCAAAATGATGTTCAAGTTTATATCGCATTGCATCTTCTAATTCTTTAGTTGGCATATCTATTATTATTTTACTCATCAGAATGTACCCCCGCTATAAAAATCTGACCTTGACATTCCAACATCTTGATACTTATCATCTTGTTCAAGTTGCTTATCATCTTGTTCAAGTTGCTCATCAATTTCTTTTTGCAACTCCTCATCTCTGGCTTGTAAGTCTTGCCAGTTCAAAGGCTTAATAGTTTCTGAGAATAACATCTCTTTAAAATCACTCATTAGTATTTACTCCTGTTGTTAAATGTTGTATAAATTTCTAGGAAAGCCTTAACATATTTCTCATTGCCTGTTAGTAAAGCGTTGCCTAGTTCTATAAAATCTTCGGGTGTTTCTATATCATTTCTTAGTGGCTGGTTTCCAACCTCTGCCCAAAGTTCTGTTGCTTCCATGTGTGCGTCTGATAATTTCATACTATCTCCTTCAGTTTTAAATCACTAATAATTAAAGACGCTTCATACTTTCCTAAAGGTAAAGCATATTCTTTTTGTTGCTCAAGGCATAAAGTATTTATTACCCATAGTTGTTTTGATGTTGCCATTTCTTGGCTATCTTTTAAGGCTTCCATCATCTTGGCTTTTCTTTCTTCTGTCATTTCGTACTCCATATAGTTATAAGATTTTTCTTTGTTACTGAACTAAGTTTACCATAAGTAAATAACTATTTACCACCTATTTATAATCTGGACTACCACTTTATCCCATCTGGTTCTATAGGAATATAGTTTCCTAAGAAGAAACTTTTGTTTCTTGAGAGTACCAATTCAACGAACGCCCTTGTACCTATAGCATTACCCCACTAAAAATAAAGTACCCTTAAATCAAGGCTAAGATAGGTTAAAATTAATCCAATTTATTTTAGATTTATTTATTAAATAAGTACACAACTTATCTATACCTATGGTATACTTTGTACTAGATACAAAGTAAGAAACCTTTTAACTACGGAGTAAGAAATGAAACAAATAAATAATATACCAACAAGCATAAAAGAACTAATGAAAAAACATCACATCAAAACTAATTATAAAGGTGGCATATTAAGTAAGCAAGAAAGAGATTATATAATATTTCAAATTATGAATTTAAAGGGGAAAAAATAATGAGTATAATTTTGGACACACCAGAACAGATACATGGTTACAGATTGCATGTCTTATTAATTGGTTTAGAAACTGAGATAAAATTTTCAGGGCATCAACTTACTAGAGGTAAAAGTTGTTACTCAAGAATTAAATCTGAATTTAATTTGAAAGGTAACAAGCAAAAAGTTTATGACCAATTCAAAAATCTAATGATAGAAATGGGAGTGCCATTCAAAAAATAATTTACCTTCCTACTTAATACCTGACTAATTTAGTCGGGTATTTTTTCGCTCTTAGCTTTTCACTCTGGCCGATGGCTCTTGTTCTTGATGTGCTTTTGATTTGCTCTTGCTCTATCATAGCCGAGCGATTAGCGAGTCATTCTCTTAGCCCCGCAGGGGAAAATTTTTTTTTAGAAATCGTAAAGGTTTCGCCTAAGTCGGCTCAGTTTTAGTAGAGCAAATCAAGAGCGTGAAGGTTTCAGCTAAGACGCTTCACTAAGAGCAAGAGCAAAAGAAATAAGGTAAGCCTGTCGGCTTAGTCTATGCTCTTAATGTTTCAAAGAACAGAAACAACCGAGCGAAAGCAAAAGCTAATCGACAATGAAAGAGCTAGTGCGAAAATCGATAGACAAAAAAAACCCCCCGTTAATAAATCAGTGGGGGGATAAAACGCGATGGTTTTATTACGGAGTTACTCGTTGAACAATTCAATAATGAAACCTTCTCCATTGTCTTGCCAATCTTTAATTTTTAAAACATTATATTCGTCTGCTAACTCGTCGATGTTTTGGTATTTTGTATACTCGCCATGCTGTGCAAAAAAATCTGTAAAACTTTCGTACTCTTTGTAATCTTCGCAAACTGACCAAGTTTCAAAATCAAAATCATCGCCTTGTTGCTCCTCTCTTAATTCTAAGTAGTCAAATAAAACCATTAGACCAAGACCGCTAAAATTATTTTCATATTGTGAGTCTTTGAACGCTCTTTCAAAATCATCTCTGCATACTCTTGTAATCATTTTTATTTCTCCGTTTGTGTTGGGGGCTTTCGCCCCCGTTAAAATTAATCGTAAGATTTGTTAGACTCAATAAAACCTAAACCCTGTAAAGAATTAATTACATAATGGACTTCTTGAAAATTTTTCATTTCAAAATCTATTACAATAAAATGTTCTTCTTCTTTTGTTGAGTCGTTGGCATTTGTTTCTGTAAAATTATTGATTTCAAAATATTTATTTTCTTTTAATAGAAACCAGATATTTGCTGATGTGTTACTAGGTGTTTTTCCGTGTGGTATTAATTGTATTTTTAGTTGTTGCATTTTGTTTCTCCGTAGTAAAAAAAAGTTTCTTCTTAGGAATTGCCGTCTTTCTTTGTAACTGGTTCTATTATATCAAATTCTCACAGGTGTAGAATGTTTCTATAGAACCACAGCCAACTATCTAGTAGTCCAGATTAAAATATAGTTAAACAATTGATTGACAGAAAACCACTTTATCAGCTACAATATACGCTTTGCAGATACAGACAAAACAACAAGCCATTTAATATATCTCTAATAAAGAAAATATATTCTAGTGCTTTGCTTCGTGGTAGATAATCTTTTTATAGAGGGCAAATATTTAGTACCCCTCATACATTTACTTACCGCTCAGAAATGGGCGATACTATGCTCCTCCGTCGCTAAGTATCGCAAGAGCATGAAGGATTCGCCTAAGAGTCGGCTCACTTCGGGCTAGCATAAGCCTAGAATAACATGAGTTAGCGTGGCACTCCAGTTATTGCCAGCCTTATCACCAGCCCTCAAACAGCAGAGCAAGTCAAGAGCATACGAGCCTTGGCTCAGCAAAGCTGAGTATTAAAGGGATAAGGTCAAGAGCTACAGGCTAGGGCTTAGCGAAGCTAAGTATTAAAATACAAGCAATGACCCCCAGAGGGGGGCCATGCTTGGCAAGGCTTTATATATATAATACCTCCAACGCACAAAAAACGAAATTTGAAACATAACTCCTAGCTGTGCTATAATACTCTCAAGATAACTCTATAACGAGCCTAATGGCAGAACCAAAGAAGAAACGAGGAAACCCTAACTTCCATAAGGGTATGAAACCTTTAAACCCCGCAGGAAGAACTAAGGGCTCTGTTAACAAGTATGCTGCTCTTTCAAGAGAATTAATGTCTACTAAGTCGCCAGAGATTGTGGCTAAAGTATTAGAGAAAGCATTAGAGGGCGATGTAAACTGTTTAAAAATGTGCCTCGATAGAATATTGCCTGTTCATAAAGCGGTTGACTCTTCAAGAACTAAAGCAGACGCACAGGTTATTATTAATGTAGCTTCGATAGAAAGCATTAAACAACAGATTGGCTCAACCCCAGAAGCAGAACTTATAGAACCAGAAGAGATGTCTGACGATGAGGTTATTGTTAATATAGATTCATCACCAATGAAAGACAAATTCGATGAGTGAACTTAACATTGATTTACACCCTGCTCAATTAGAGATATTTAAGTCTAATAAACGATTTAAGATTGTGGCTGCGGGTAGACGCTTTGGAAAGTCCTACCTTTCTGCTTGGTTATTATTAATTAACGCTATACAATCTGATTCTAAAGATGTATTTTATATAGCCCCTACATTCCAGCAAGCCAAAGATATTATGTGGGCGATGCTAAAAGAGTTAGGTAGAGATTTAATATTACAAGCCTACGAGAATACTGCGGTTCTTACGCTAATTAATGGTAGGAAGATTTACTTAAAAGGCTCAGATAGACCAGAAACTCTAAGAGGCGTGGGTCTAGCTTATGTTGTGCTTGATGAGTACGCTTCTATGAAGCCAGTTGTTTGGGAACAGATAATAAGGCCAACACTTGCCGATGTGGAAGGTAGGGCACTCTTTATAGGTACGCCCGCAGGGAAAAATCACTTCTTTGATTTGTACCAAGACGCACAGGAGGATGAAGATTGGGATACATTTCAGTTTACCTCTATTGATAACCCTTTCTTATCAGAAAAAGAAATTGCTGCTGCCAGTAAGTCAATGTCCTCAATGTCGTTTAGACAAGAGTTTGAAGCGTCATTTGAAACATTTAGTGGTGGTATCTTTAAAGAAGAATGGTTTAAAGTAGATGAAGAACCAACTGAAGGAAGCTATGTAATAGCGGTAGACCCAGCAGGTTACGAGGATAGTGAAAAAGAAAGAAACTTAAAGCGTTCTCGATTAGATGAAACCGCTATTGCGATTGTAAAGATAGATAGAGATAAGTGGTGGGTTAAAGACATACTACATGGTCGTTGGAACATTAAAGAAACAGCCAAAAAAATTCTTTCATCTGCGATGAAGGTAGAGTCTACTTCAGTAGGTATTGAAACTGGGGCATTGCGTAATGCTATATTACCTTACCTTGAAGATGAAATGAGGACAGAGAATCAGTTCATATCTATTATAGAGTGCCGACATGGTGGTAAAAAGAAATTAGATAGAATCACTTGGTCATTACAAGGTAGAATGGAACATGGTCAGATAACATTTAACCCAGATAAAGACTGGAAGTATTTTAAAAACCAGATGTTAGACTTTCCAAACAGATTAGCACATGACGATTTGCTCGACTCGTTAGCGTATATAGACCAAGTAAGTGTTGCCGACTTCGCACATACTATAGAGTTAGAAGATGACTGGAGTCCAATGGATGATGTGGCAGGATATTGAAGATTTAGAACAACAAGAATATGATGATGTCTGGGAGTTTGCTCAAGACACATCTAATATTAGATTAAGGTATGTAGCTGCTTTGTCAATTATTGCTAACCTAGCAAATGACTTAGACCCTAAGTTACTACCTAATGATGAAAATGTAGACTTATCTATATGTAAGATGATTATGGATGGGGCAATTGAAATAGAAAGTTTAAGCGATAGCATACATTAAAAGTGGTTTTTGTGTTATAATCGCCAACAATTTCTGAGGAAAATCTTATATGCACGATAAGAAAGAATTACAATACCAAGCACTAGCTAGTTGGCTTAACTATAGACTAGATGGTTGGAGAAATCACAGAGAACAAAACTACACTTCTAAATGGGATGAGTATTATCGTCTGTGGCGTGGCATTTGGGATGAATCTGATAGAACAAGAACAGCAGAACGCTCAAGAATTATAGCACCCGCCTTACAACAGGCAATAGAATCTTCCGTTGCGGAGCTCGAGGAAGCTACATTTGGCAGAGGCAAGTGGTTTGATTTACAAGACGACATGCTTGACCAAGACAATAGTGAAGCTGAGTACATCCGTAATTTATTGCAAGAAGATTTAGAAAAAACTGGCTGCAAAGATGCGATAGCAGAAGTTTTTCTCAATGGGGCTATTTACGGAACAGGTATTGCAAAGATAGTTGTTAACCAAACAGTTGAAAGAGCCCCTATTGAACAACCTATAGAAGGTTCAATGACTGGCATGAGAAGTATTACAGAGTATTCTTCTATAGATGTAAAGATTGAGCCTATCTCACCTAAAGAATTTCTTATTGACCCTGCTGCAAATAGCATTAATGAAGCATTGGGTGTCGCCCACGAAGTAATTAAACCTAGATATCATGTAGTAGAAGGTATTCGTTCTGGAATTTATAGAGATGTACCTCTTGATGGTGATTACGATACTGTAAAAATGGGCTTTGACTCGGAAAGTAGACAAGCAGATGAGTCTGACAATGTAAAAATTACAGAGTATTGGGGATTGATACCTAAAAGATTTATGAAAAAAGGTGTTGACAAAGATGATTTTGAGTATTCAAAGAAAGATGAGTTAATAGAAGCAGTAGTAACTATATGTAATGATGAATATATCTTGCGTGTAGAAGAAAATGCTTTTATGATGGAAGATAGACCTTTTGTTTCTTACCAACACGACATTGTACCAAACAAATTTTGGGGTAGGGGGGTTGCAGAAAAAGGATATAACCCACAAAAAGCGTTAGATGCAGAAATGAGAGCAAGGATAGACTCATTGGCTATGACTACTACGCCTATGATGGCTGCTGACGCTACAAGACTACCTCGTGGAACTAAATTTGAGATAAGAACAGGTAAAACTGTACTTACTAATGGTAATCCTAGAGATGCTATCATGCCTTTGGACATGGGGCAAACAGACCCTAGCACATTTAACCAAGTAGCTAGTCTACAGAACATGATACAAATGGGTACTGGTAGTTCTGACATGAATAATGGTGGTGATACTGCTAGTGGTATGTCAATGATGCAATCAGCGTCTATTAAAAGACAAAAACGCACTTTGATGAACTTTCAAAATACATTCCTTATACCAATGATTCACAAAGCTATGTATCGCAAGATACAATTTGATGTTGATAGATACCCTGTTACTGATTTTAAATTTGTGCCTTACTCTACTATGGGTATTATGGCTAAAGAGTTAGAAATGCAGCAAATGGTACAAATGTTACAAGCTATACCTAAAGATTCACCTGCATTTAATGTTATACTGTTGGCGATGATGCAAAATTCCAGCATACATAATAGAGATGCTATTGTATATGGTCTACAACAAGGACAACAAACTAATCCAGAAATGGATGATATGCAACAACAAGCTATTAATATACAAATGCAACAAGCACAAGCTAATGTAGCTAAAACACAAGCTGAAGCACAAGAAGAACAAGCAAAAGCACAGTTACATATGGCAAATGCTGCTTCATTACAGCCAACAGAGATAGATATGCAAGCAAAAGCCCTTAGATTAGAGTCTGATTCTGTTAACATGGAACAAACTAAAATAAATATGGCTAATAAAGTTTCCGAAACTGCAAGAAATATTCCAGAAGTAGAACATTTAAAATCTGAAACTATATTAAACTTAGCAAAAGCTAAACAAGCTGGAAGAACAACTAATATAAATACTAGAGTACAGTAACTATGCCAAAGACAGACGAGGCTTTCTTATCTGATAGAATACAGATGACAAGAAGCGAAGGATGGTTAGATTTAGTAGAAGAAATAGAGAATTTAGAGGGAAGTATTACTAATATAGATAATATAAACTCTGAGCAAGACCTTTGGGCAATCAAAGGTCAGTTGCGTATTATAAACTTTATATTAAGTTTAGATACATCAACAACCCTAGCGTTGGAAGAACTCCAAGACGGAAATCCAACATAATTAAACTTCACAACCCTACGAGGGCGGAGAAAAAATGAGTATAGTAGTAGAAGGCACACCAATGCCAGAACAACCCATAACAGAAACGCAGGTAGAAACACAAACAGTTACAGAACCAGAACAAGTTACAGAAGTTGATGGTAATGTAGCAGATATACCAGCTAAGTATGCGGGAAAGAGCATGGCAGAGGTAATTGAAATGCATCAGAACGCTGAATCAGCGTTTGGTAAACAAGGAACAGAAGTTGGAGAACAACGGAAGTTAATCCAAAGTTTACTTGAGGCACAAAACAAGGCTTCTACTGTTGTAGAACCACAAGAGGAAGCAGTTAGTTTTGAAGATGCTTTTTATACTGACCCTGCACAAGCAGTAAACTCAGCTATAGAAAATCATCCAGATGTACTAAAGGCAAGGCAACAAACAGCCCAACAAGAACAACAACAAAAGTTGAATGTACTTGAAAAGGCATATCCAGACTGGGAAAATCGTGTCGCTGACAAGACTTTTCAAGAATGGGTAGGTGCTAGTGAAATTAGAAAAGATATTTTCCGTAAAGCTGATACAGACTATAGACCAGACTACGCAATTGAGCTCTTTGACATGTATGATAAAGTCAATATGGTTGAAAAAACCAAAGAGGTTAAGAAAAGTGAGAAGGCTAAAGTAGATAAAGCATTACGACAAACTGTATCTGAAACTCGTTCCACACAATCTGTAGGTGGTAAGAAAATGTATAGGAGGTCTGATTTAATCAACCTTCAAATTACAGACCCAAACCGATATGCCTCGCTTGCTGATGAAATACAGGAAGCGTACGCAGAAGGAAGGGTTAAATAATCATTTAATAGGAGAAGCAAATGGCTTTAGGTTCTAATCAAGTAACAACAGCAGTTGCCAATAACTTCATCCCCGAGTTGTGGAGCGATGAAGTAATAGGTGCGTATAAATCAAATCTTGTAACAGCAAATTTAGTTACAAAATTATCACATAAAGGTAAAAAAGGCGATACTATATATATTCCAGTACCCGCTAGAGGTGCAGCAAGTGCAAAAGCAGCAAACACACAAGTAACATTGAGTGCTGCTACTAACACTGCTGTCACAGTAACAATCAATAAGCATTATGAATACTCTAAGCTAATTGAAGATATTGCAGAAGTACAATCACTAGCATCAATGAGAAAGTTCTATACTGATGATGCTGGCTTTGCTTTGGCAACGCAGGTGGACACTGACCTAGTTACACTATGGGAAGGTTTTCAAGGCGGAACAGTAGCAGGTGCAGATGCAGCAGCTTGGGAGAAAGCATACATCGGTTCAACTGGTGCAGCTTTCTATACTGGTAACTCTTCTAACGCAGCAGACATTACGGATGCAGGAATCAGAGCAATGATTCTTAAACTAGATAATGCGAATGTTCCTATGGACAATCGTTATATCGTAATGCCACCAATTGCAGCGAATGACTTGCTTGGAATCAACAGATTCACAGAGCAACAGTTCATTGGTAATGGTGAAGCAATTAAGACTGGCAAGATTGGTATGATTTATGGTGTTGATGTTTACATCTCATCTAATTGTCCTACTACTACTACTGCTGATACAGCAACTGATAGAGTTGGTTGCTTATTTCACAAAGACGCTTTAGTCCTTGCGGAACAAGTTGGCGTAAGAAGTCAAACACAATATAAGCAGGAGTATTTAGGTGATTTGTTCACTGCTGATACTCTTTATGGAGTTGCAGAACTTCGTAACGATGCTGGTGTTGCGTTTGTAGTTCCAGGTGCTTAATTAATTAAGCTGTAGCCCCTTCTAACGAGGGGGTTATTCTGAATTAATTGGAAAAAGTTATGCCTTATTACGATTACGAATGTAAAGATGGACATGTATTTGAAGAATTATGTTCATATAAAGAAAGAGAAATAAAGAAAAAATGTCCAGAGTGCGGTAGTAAGGGTGAGGTTATTATGACTATTAATACTGATATACGCCCATCGTTTGGATATGAATCAACACAATGGAATCAAAGAGAACGCAAACGCATTAGCGAAACTAAAAACGGCACATATAAGGATAAATTTAGTGGACATATTTAAAGACACATGCGACCATAACTCTACAGATAGCTTAGAGTTAGATAGAATAAAAGCAAAGGTACTTGAGGTATGGAGTCAACTCTTGTCTGCTACTTATGAAAAAGAGTATCACGACATGAATGAAGATAGTGATGACTTTGTAACTTTAGAACATTACCTAGACCACAATAAACTTATGTTTGAAGGTGATGAACAACCAGAAGATGAAGTAGATACTTTACTTACAATGTTTGAAGATATGTTAGACCCACAAGAAGAATTAGAATCTATTAGTGGTGATTCTAAAGCACCTACTTATAGTGGTACTAGCTTATCTGCTCATAAAGAATCTTCTAAAGCACCTAAAGGTACATATGATGCAACTCATGCTTCTACAAAAACACCAAGTGATTCAGAAATTAAAGCAAAATCATCGTCTTATATTGAGCCTACAGGGAAAACACTTACAACTAAAATACATGAACAATCTGCACCTATTAGTATTAAATCAATAGAAGATATATTAAAAGTTGAGCGTGAAAGATTATTAAGATTAGTTGCTAAACGAAATAAACAATTTGGGGTAAGAATCTAATGGCAAGAATGTATTGGAAACAACAAAAAGCACTAGCTACATTGCAGAATAGAAGGCAATGGATGCGAGATTTTGACCCTACAGAAACAACTGCAATAGAAATTTTACTAGAAAATGGTAACTATCTAGTAGATGAATCAAGGGTAGACCCAAATGCAAATGTACTAAACGAAACATCAACATTTATAATAGCGGAGTAAAAAATGGCACAAATTAAAGTATCAGCACTAACCGCATTAACCGCTACAGACGGTAATGAGGAATTATTAATTAATGATGGTGGTACTTCTAAGAAAGTAACCATCAACAATGTTTTACACGACAATTCTATACGAGCCGAACACTATGTAGACGGTTCAATTGCTACAGCACATATTGCAGACAACGCAATTACTTCAGCAAAACTAGGAGTCGATGTTATTGTTGCAGAAGATATAGCAAACAATGCTATTACTGTAGCTGAACTAGCTAACAACGCAGTAACAACAGCTAAGATTTTAGATTCAAATGTAACAAATGCTAAGATGGCAGATGATGCAATTGACTCAGCAGAGATTGCAGACGGAGCAGTAGACTTGGCTCACATGTCAGTTAACTCGGTAGACAGTCCTCAATATGTAGATGGTAGTATAGATTTAGTTCATATGAGTGTTAACTCTGTAGACTCTGACCAATATGTTGATGGCTCAATAGACAGAGTTCACTTAGCAGCAGATATTGTAGACGGAACAAAGATAGCAGATGATAGTATTAACTCAGAACACATAGCAGCAGACTCAATTGATGCAGAACATTATGCAGCAGGTTCAGTAGATGCTACTGCTTTAGGTGCAGATTGTGTAACCGCAGCTAAAATTGGAGATAATGTTTTAAACTCTGAACACTACGCAGCAGCTAGTATTGACAATGAACACTTAGCTGATAATGCAGTTGGTACAGCAGAGATTGCAGCCGATGCAGTAACAGGTGCTAAAATTGCAGATGATGCAATTGATTCAGAACACTATACAGATGGAAGTATAGATACTGCTCACATAGCAGATGCACAAGTTACTCTCGCTAAAACAACTGGTTTGGTTGGTAAAAATACTATATGGGTTCCTTCACAAGCAATGACTCCAACTACATCAAATGGTTGCTCTGCTTTAACAACAGTTGAAACAACTTCAGGTAGACCTGATATGAATGTTTTAGATTTTGATAAAGATAGTGATGAGTTTGCACAATTTTCTGTAGCCTTTCCTAAAATGTGGAACTTAGGAACAGTTACTTTTCAAGTATTTTGGTCGGGCATAGCTGCAACAACTGATTGTGATTGGTCAGTACAAGGTGTGGCAATGAATGACAATGAAACTATTGATGTTGCTTATGGAACAGCAGTAGTTGTTACAGATAACGCACAAGGAGCAGTTGAAGAATTATTAGTATCAGCAGAAAGCGGAGCAGTTACTATTGCAGGTACACCTGCTGATAATGATTTATGTTATTTTAGAATTGGAAGAGATGTATCTGGAGATGCTATGGCTGGAGATGCTAGGCTACATGGAATTAAAATATTCTATACGACAGATGCTTTAACAGATGCGTAAGGGGATTATATGAGTTTTGGATATACAGTATTAGGCTTTGGTTCTGCTAATCCTAGTGGGGGCACAGTATACACAGAAGCAACTGGTGGCACAACTGCTACTTATGGTGATTTTAAATCACATACATTTTCATCTTCTGGAGATTTTGAAATAACAACTCTTGGAGAAGATGCTATTGTTGATGTGATGCTTGTTGCTGGTGGTGGCTCTGGTGCTGCTTATGTATTAGCTGGTTATAAAGATGGAGTTGATGGAGCAAATACTACTGGATTTGGTTTAACTGCTATTGGTGGTGGTGGTGGAGGCCCATATCCCGGTTCTCCAGCAGGACACAATGGTGGTTCGGGTGGTGGTGCTGGTTCTCCATACGCTAATGGTGGTTCTGGTACAGCAGGACAAGGCAACGCTGGTGGTAATCAACACACTAGTACCAATGCTGCAGGCGGTGGTGGCGGTGGTGCAGGTGGTGCAGGTGGAAATGCTTCTGCATCAGCTAATGGTGCTGGTGGTGTTGGAATACAAAACGCTTATAAAACTGGCTCTAACATCTATTATGGTGGTGGTGGCGGTGGTGGTTCTAGTAATACTTCTGTTGCAGGTGGAGCTGGTGGAAACGGAGGAGGAGGAGCTGGAGGCTCACCTTCTAGTGCAGGTGTAGGTGACCCATTAAATGGTGTTGATGGTACAGATGGTTTAGGTGGCGGTGGTGGTGCTTCTGATTATGGCTACGGAGCTGGTCACGGTGGAGGCGGAGCTGGCGGTGTATTAGTTAATGCAAGTAAATCTGTTACAGCAACGACATACGCTATAGCAATAGGTGCTGGTGCTACACATCCAAATAGCGGTGATGCAGGTGGGCCGGGTGATGGTGGTAATGGTGTTGTTGTTATTCGATATAGGGTGAGTGGTTAATATGGCAAATTATGCAAAAGTAATTGATGGAATAGTAGACAAAGTAATTGTATCTGAACAAGACTTTATTGATAGACAAGAAGGAACTTGGATAGAATCTTCAACTGCAAGCATAGGTTTTTCTTATGATGCAGCGAGAGAGGCTTTTGTTCCACCTAAACCACATCCATCTTATATACTAGATGAAAATAAAAATGATTGGAACCCACCAGTAGCTCATCCAGCAGACGGAAAGTTTTATACTTGGGATGAATCAATAACAAATTGGGTAGAAACTACTTAAAGAATTTTTTAAGTTAGATATAAGTATCAATTATGAGTATACAGTTTACTAATGAATGGTGCATTTTTGATAAAGTTATAGATAAAAAAACTTGTAATAGAATAAAAAACCTCGGCAAAAGTAAATGGGTAGACTCTACCGTTGCTTCAACTAAAGAAAAAATCTATGCAGGTCAAAAGGATGATTACAAAAAAGATACTAAAGTTAGAATAAGTGATGTTTATTGGACTTCTGAACAATGGCTTTATGATTTAATTTGGCTATATATGTTAGAAGCTAATAAAAAATCTAGTTGGAATTTAGATATTAGCGCTGCTGAAGATATGCAGATAACTCGTTACAAAAAAGATGGCTTTTATGGATGGCACACCGATGGTATTTCAGATAGTTTATCGACTTATGACTTGCCACAAAATTCTTTTATGCACGGTAAGGTTAGAAAGATAAGTATGTCTTTAATATTAAATGATAACTTTGAAGGTGGTGGTTTTGAATTTTGTAGTTACCGTCAAGGAAAGTGTAAAAATATACCAGTTAATTTAAAAGCAGGAAGTATGGTATTTTTTACAACAGGTATGGAACATAGAGTTGCACCTGTAACAAAGGGTGTAAGATATTCATTAGTAAGTTGGTTTCTTGGTGCACCTATTAAATAAATATTAATTATGAGTATTATACAGTTTACTAATGAATGTTCTGGCAATCCTTCTTGGTCTTTTAAAAAAGGATTTGACTCTAAAATTTGTAAAACTATTCTTGATACTGCTGTTGATAATTTTATTGATGTTGGAATGAACCCAGTTACAGCTAGTCATTCTTCTGAAAATATAAGAACAGGAAATAATTTTTTTAATAACCAACAATTTATTTATGATTTAGTCTGGTCATTTATGACTAGGGCAAATCAAAATGCAAAATGGAATTTTGAAATATCTTCGGCAGAGTCTTACCAGATATCAAAATATGAAGTTGGTGATTTCCATAAACAACACATAGATAGTATGGGTACAGAAGGAGAAAAAATGATACTTCCAACAAAAAAAAATCTTCATAACAAGGTTCGTAAACTGTCTATGATTATGCCTTTAAATGATAATTTTGAGGGCGGTGATTTAATTTTATATAATTCTGGTCATATAGAACAAAAGAAAGGGTGGATAACTTTTTTTCCTAGCTACTTACTTCACGAAATAACACCAGTAACAAAGGGAACTAGATATTCTCTTAGTATGTGGTTTCTTGGAAAACCTTTTAAATAGTATACGATTGATGTCAAACAGACTGCGTAACAATTTAATAGCTGGGTTAATAGTATTAGTATTTTTAGTAGGTGTTGCTCATTCAGCAGACCCTATAGTTACTAACAGCACAGCTAACAGCACAGTAACAAGTAATTCAACTACTAGGTCTACAGTTAGAACTAATCCACCTAGTGCAATTAGTCCTAGCATAAATGCTAGTAATTCAGACTTATGTACAGTAGGTGTAGCAGGAGCAGTACAAACACAAATAATAGGTATAAGTACAGGTCAAGTCTACAATGATGAGAACTGTGTAAGATTAAAGAACGCTAAAGTATTATATGATATGGGTATGAAAGTAGCAGCAGTTGCTTTAATGTGCCAAAATAGAAATACATATGATGCGATGAAATTTGCAGGAACGCCTTGTCCGATTTTCTCATCTACTACAGGTGAAGGATTGATTGGACAAGAAGCTACAGCAGAATGGAGATTGAATCCTAAGAAGATTCCAAAGAAAGAACAAACAGCAAATATGGATAGAGGAGTATTTCTTGAGAAATTGGTTAGCGGCATTATTAGCGTTATCTTGTTCGCTATCCTCTTGGTCTGATCCAGAGATAATTGAGCATCAGATAGCGGATGATAGTTGGGTTGAAGTACCTCTTGACTTTACTTTTCCTTTTTATGGAAATAGTTATGTTACTAGCTTTA
>Ga0308011_10000358_pt1 | contig 24825 bp, 21 predicted proteins | sample Neamet177_FD_203144 | JGI IMG/M metagenome (GOLD analysis project Ga0308011, IMG submission 203144) | Marine microbial communities from water near the shore, Antarctic Ocean - #177 | ecosystem: Environmental > Aquatic > Marine > Unclassified | place: Southern Ocean | collected 2014-07-25 | reverse complement strand
TTTAAAGTTTGGATTGAAGTTGTGCAATTTTTAGTTTTAAAGTGCTGTAATCAAGTATAAGAGTCCGATATCTCATTCTACAACTCAATGGTCAGAATCAAGGAAAGTTGTACTATTGTTGTACTATAATTGATTAGAAAAGAAAAAAGAGAACTATTAAGTTCTCTTTTTATCTAGTAGCGGGGACAGGACTCGAACCTGCGACCTTTGGGTTATGAGCCCAACGAGCTACCAACTGCTCCACCCCGCGATTTAGTTTGCAAATATACACTCATAAACTAATTTAGCAATCATTATTGTAAAATTATTTTTAGCAACTAAAAAGAGTACTTTTGCCGCCATGGTATCAGTAAATAATTTATCCCTATATTTCGGGGGTCAGGACATCTTTAAGGACATCTCTTTTATGGTAAATAAAGGAGATAAAATTGGACTAACAGGTAAGAATGGGGCAGGGAAATCAACTTTGTTAAAAGTTTTAGCAAAGGATTTAACGCCTAATAACGGTAATGTTTCTGTGCCAAATGGCATAGTCGTTGGGTTCTTAAGGCAAGATTTGGAGTTTGAAGATGGAAGAACTGTATTGGAAGAAGCGCAAACAGCATTTGAATTTTTGAATGATGTAGAGATTAGAATGAATGAAGCAAATAAGCAATTGACAGAGCGTACCGATTATGAAAGTGATGCTTATTTGGATATTATTACAGAATTTAATGACTTGGAAGAGCGTTTCAGAATGGCAGGTGGGCACGATACTGCAGCTGAAATTAATCAAGTTTTATCAGGGTTAGGATTTTCGCAATATGATTTTGAGCGTCAAACAACAGAGTTTAGTGGTGGGTGGAGAATGCGTATTGAATTGGCTAAAATTCTATTACTGAAACCTGAATTATTATTGTTGGATGAGCCAACCAATCACTTGGATATTGAATCCATTATGTGGTTGGAAAGATGGTTGAAGAATTATACTGGGGCAGTAGTGTTGGTTTCTCATGATAGGCTGTTTTTAGATGCCTCAACAAACAGGACTATTGAGGTGGCTTTCTCTAGTATTAATGATTATAAAGCATCCTATACTAAATATTTGTCTTTGCGTAAGGATAGGGTTGAAAAGCAAATTCAGGCCAAGAAAAATCAGGATAAATACATTGAAGAAACAAAAATCCTGATTAATAAATTTAGAGCAAAAAAGAACAAGGCTTCTTTTGCTCAGTCTTTAATTAAAAAATTGGATAAGCTAGAAATTATTCAAGTAGAACAGGAAGATGTTGCGCGTATGCAATTTCGTTTTCCGCCAGCACCACACTCTGGAAAAATGAGTTTGACTATTGAAGATGCATCCAAAAGTTATGGTGATTTGAATGTGCTAGACAAAATAAATCTTGAAATTGTAAGAGGAGATAAAATTGCATTTGTTGGGAAGAATGGTGAAGGAAAATCTACTCTAGCAAAAATGATTGTTAAGGACTTAAGTTATGATGGTAAAATCGAGTTAGGTCATCAAGTAAAAATGGGGTATTATGCTCAAAATCAAGCTGAATTTTTGGATGAGAACTTAACCGTTTTGCAAACTATTGAACAAGCTGCTACTGAAGATACAGCAGGTAGAGTGCGTTCTATTTTAGGTTCTTTCTTATTTAGTAATGATGAAGTAAAAAAGAAAGTAAAAGTTCTTTCAGGAGGGGAGCGTGCTAGGGTTGCTCTTTGTAAATTATTATTGGATCCGTACAATTTATTAATAATGGATGAGCCAACCAATCACTTGGATATTACCTCAAAGGAACTGCTGAAAAAAGCATTAAATAACTATGATGGTAGTTTAATTGTTGTTTCGCATGATAGAGAGTTTTTGCAAGGGCTTACTGATAAAGTATACGAGTTTAAAAATCAAAATATAAAGGAATATATTGGTGATATTGACACTTTCTTAGAAGAAAAAGATTTAGAAAATTTCAAAGAATTAGAAAGCTCACAAAAGGAACAAAAAAACACTAAACAGGATAAATCAGACGATCAAATTTCCTATGCTGAGCAGAAAAATCAGCAGAAAAAGTTAAAGAAATTGCAAAATAGGGTTAGCAAGTTGGAAAAGCAGATTGAAACGCTAGATAAATCACAAAAGCATATTGATGCTGAGTTGGCTATTCCTGAAAAATTCACTGAATTATCACAAAAAGAAGGTTTTTTTGCAGAATACGAGAAAAATCAGAAAAAACTACAAGAATTGGAAATTGAGTGGGAACAAGCTGCTGAACAATTAGAGACTATTAAATAGCATTCTGTATCTAGTGAAACCCAAAGTACTATGCTTAGCATAGTATTTAAATTTTCATACTTTAATTTTGTCCTAGAATTAATTAAAAAATTATTTATTATGAAAAAAATTATGGTTTCAATGGTGTTAGGGTTAGGATTACTGACAGCTAGTGCGCAAATTCAAAAATTAGAAGGACCAAGAATAGGGATGACCCTTATTACACAAGGTTCAGTAGCAGATTTCCTTCATGAAGGATATGACTTTATAGATGACAATTCTAATAAACTTGGTGAGACAGGAACTGCATTTACTACTCAATATGGTTGGCAATGGGAAAGTCGTTTTGCTGATGGCGGTGGAGATGTGGTAGGTATTGTGGAATGGATAGCTTTGGTTGGTGGTATGGAGCAAGGTAAATTTCTACCTTCTATATCTTCTGTTATTGGGGCAAGAACAGCTAGTGGTTTGGAATTTGGTGTAGGTCCGAATCTTTCACTGTCGGGTGTAGGTATGTTATTTGCTGTCGGACATAATTTTAAATCAGGAAGTTTAAATATTCCTGTAAATTTGGTGTTTATGCCAGGTAAGGATATTAAGGGGAAGCTGTATGATCAGGCTACTAATGACTATAATGATTACACCTACAATACAGGTGCAAGAATCTCTGTTATGGTTGGTTTTAATTTGAGTAAATAAACTACATTTGTGAAATGAAAAAGATAGGATTACTTAGTGTTTTGACTTTTATAGGAGTAGTTACTTTTGCAGCTTTTCCTGTTGAAGCACAAACTCTGTTGAGTGTAACAGATCCTGAAAAATTTAAATTAGATACTTTAGGCTTTGTATTGGGATTGCTTACAATTTGGTTAATGCCTTATTCCTTAGTCTTACTATTGATTCGGAAAAAGAATTTTAGAGGGTCATTGGCTTGGGGATGGTTGGCAGGCTTAGTAATAATCGCTTTATTTGCTTTGTTATTCATATATTTGCTTTCTGGAGGAAATGCAATTTTCTTCTTATATTAATTATTAAAAAAAACAAAAACAAAAATGAAAAAATCAATTTTAACTTTAATTATAGCATTCGCAATGTTTTCGGCAGATGCTCAAATTGAAAAATTAGCAGGACCAAGAATAGGGGTTACTATGATTACTCCAGGTTCATTGGCGAGTATTGTTCGGGGAGATGTATCTTTGTTTTCTGGTGAAATTAGGGAAGAATGGACTGGTTCAACTGGGGAATATGGTGCTGCAATTTCGCAATACGGTTGGCAATGGGAAAGTAGGTTTGCTGATGGTGGCGATATTACGGGTATTGTAGAATGGATTGCTTTAGTTGGTGGTATGGAAAAAGGAATGTTTTTACCTTCAATTTCGTCAATGGTTGGCTTGCGTACTGTAAAAGGAGTTGAGTTTGCAGTAGGACCCAATTTATCTTTAGGAGGAATTGCTATGGTATTTGGTGCAGGGTATAATTTCAAATTTGGAAAATTGAATGTGCCAGTAAATATTGCTTATGTGCCAAGTATGAATAAAAACTATCACCATGATAAAGAAAGTTACTATGATGATCGTGCAGGGTATTATGATGAAAATGAGGTTTGGATAGAAGATTTTCATACAGAAGAAATTATAGTTTCTCCTGAATACACAGTAACCCATCCAACTGGAGCTAGAATTTCAGTAATGGTAGGCTTCAATTTAGGAAAATAAAACACTAAAATTATAATGAAGGGCTAGCCAATTGGTTAGCCCTTTTTTCGTTTCTTTGCAAAATGGAACACAAAGCAGGATATGTAAATATTATAGGGAACCCTAATGTAGGGAAGTCTACCTTAATGAACGCTTTAATAGGGCAAAAACTCTCTATTATTACGCCTAAAGCACAGACAACTCGCCACAGGATTTTAGGAATTTTAAACGAAAAAGACTATCAAATTGTTTTTTCGGATACTCCAGGAGTGATAAAACCAGCCTATAAGTTACAAGAAAATATGATGAATTTTGTATTTTCTGCATTTCAGGATGCTGATGTACTTATCTATATGATTGAAGTTGGGGAGAGGGGGTTGAAGGATGAGAAACTGTTTGAGCGTTTGAAAAAAACATCCGTTCCTGTTTTGATGCTAATGAACAAAATTGATTTGGCAGATCAGGATCTTGTAGAGCGAGAATTGGAAAGATGGAGCGGAGAATTGCCAAACGCACAATTGTTGCCAATTTCAGCACTTAACAATTTCAATATTGATAAGATAAAAGAAAAGTTGGTGGAAATGTTACCTATTTCTCCTCCTTATTATGATAAGGATGCTATTACGGATAAGTCCGAACGCTTTTTTATTGAAGAGATTATCCGTGAGAAAATCTTAAAACATTATAAAAAGGAAATTCCTTATTCGGTACAAATTGAAGTTGAAGAGTTTTTTGAAGAGGAAGATATAATCAGAATCAGAGCAATAATTTATGTAATGCGTGAGAGCCAAAAGGGAATTATTATTGGTCATAAAGGTTTAGGATTAAAGCGTATTGGTACAGAAGCAAGAAGGGATATTGAAAGAATGCTAGATAAGAAAGTGTATTTAGCGACTCCAGTAAAAGTGAAAAAGAACTGGAGGAATGATAATCAGCAGTTAAAAAAATTCGGATACGAATAATGAGTAATATTGTAGCTATTGTAGGAAGGCCAAATGTTGGGAAATCCACCATTTTTAATCGTTTTACTGAAAGTAGACAGGCCATTACGGATGAGATAAGTGGAGTAACTCGTGATAGACATTACGGGAAAGCTGAATGGAATGGGCGTGAGTTTTCAGTAATTGATACTGGAGGTTATGTGCAGGGAAGTGATGATATCTTTGAATCTGAAATAAGAAAACAAGTAGAATTAGCAATTGATGAGGCCAATGTAATTTTGTTTTTGGTGGATGCCAAAGCTGGAATTACTGATTTGGATCAGGCAGTGGTTAAATTGCTTAGGAAATCAAACAAGAAAGTTGTACTTGGTGTAAATAAAGTAGACAATAAGCGTTTGTTGGAGGATGCAGTGGAATTCTTTAATTTAGGATTGGGAGAATATGTTCCTTTTTCTTCAATTAGTGGAAGTGGTACTGGTGAGTTGTTGGATGAGATGCTAAAGCATTTTGATGATGATGTTGAACCTGATGATAGTGAAACTCCTAAATTTGCAGTTATCGGTAGGCCAAATGTTGGGAAATCATCTTTTATTAATGCACTTATTGGTAAGGAACAAAATATTGTAACTGATATTGCTGGGACTACTCGTGATTCTTTGAATACACAATTCAATAAGTTTGGTTTCGATTTTACTTTGGTAGATACTGCCGGATTAAGAAAGAAGAAAAAAGTACATGAGGATTTAGAATTTTACTCTGTAATGCGTTCTGTTCGTGCTATTGAGCATTGTGATGTTTGTATTCATGTGATTGATGCTACTAGAGGATTTGAAGCGCAAGACCAAAGAATTTTTCATATTGCGGATAGAAACAAAAAAGGAATTGTTATTTTAGTAAATAAGTGGGATTTGCAAGATAAATCAACTGAAACTGCTAAAAAAGCGGAAGAGCAAATCAGAGAAAAAATCTCTCCTTTTACGGATGTTCCAGTTGTGTTTGTTTCTGCTTTGCAAAAACAAAGATTACTTAAAGGTTTGGAAGCGGCTATTCAAGTACATAAAAATCGATCGCAAAAAATTGCTACTTCAGTGTTGAATGAAGTGATGTTGCCCGTAATTGAGCGTCATCCCCCTCCTGCAACTAAAGGGAAATACATCAGAATTAAGTATTGTATGCAATTACCAACAGCAACACCTACTTTTGTGTTCTTTGCCAACTTACCGCAATATATTAAGGATCCGTATAAGCGTTATATTGAAAATCAATTGCGTGAGCATTTTGATTTTACAGGAGTTCCTATTCAAATTTATTTCAGACAGAAATAATCATTTTTCACTAGTGATTTAAAAGTATTATGCTAAGCATAATACTTTTTTTTTGATGTTTAAGTTTTGTCATATATAATGAAAAGATTGAAGTAATTTTTTTTATTATCTTTAACAAAAAATAAAACTATGAAGAAGATTACAACAACACTACTTTTTGCTTTTGCGGGCTTAATTGCTTTTTCGCAAACAAATGCTGATGTAGTAGGGGAATGGTACAATGCCGAAAAGGATGCAGTGATTACCCTTTTTGAAGATGGGGAGACAGTTTCAGGGAAAATTACTTGGATGCTGGAGCCATTGGATGAGAATGGAAACCCGAAAGCTGACCCTCATAACCCTGATGAAAAATTACAATCCCGTGCAAGAATGGGGATGGTAATGATGACTGGTTTTGCTTATGATGAAGACAATGTTTGGGATGATGGAGAATTATACGATCCTAAAAAAGGAAAAACATATACAGGGATGATGACATTAAAAGATGCAAATACACTTGATTTAAGAGGGTATATTGGTTTTTCTTTTATTGGTAGATCATCCACTTGGACTAGGAAATTAGATTAACAAAAAATAGAAACATATGAAATTAGATAAATTTTGCCAAAGCTGTCATATGCCTAAAAAGAGCGATATGTTTACCGCAAGCACTGAAAAGGATGGTTCTGTGAATAGTGATTATTGTAGTTACTGTTATAATGCTGGGGAATTTGCTATGTCCGACACTATTAAAACAGCAAGTGATATGCAGGAAATGGTAAGGAAGCAACTTAAGAAACAAGGAATTGGTAAAGTAAAAAGATGGTTCTACACCATTGGAATCCCTAGGTTGGGAAGATGGAAAAAACGATAAATAAAAAAGCCGAGCAATTGCTCGGCTTTTCTTTTATATATGAGAAAGGGATTAGTTAATTCCTATTAATTCTACTTCAAATACTAAAGTTGCGTTTGGTCCAATTAAACCTCCTGCTCCTCTGTCTCCATATGCTAATGCTGAAGGGATAGTAAGCTTCCATTTGTCACCAACACTCATTAATTGTAAAGCTTCAACCCATCCTGGAATAACTTGTGTTACACCAAATTGTGCAGGTTCTCCTCTGTCTACTGAGCTATCAAATACAGTTCCATCAGTAAGCATACCATGGTAGTGTACAGTTACTTGGTCGTTAGCAGTTGGTTTTGCGCCACTTCCTGCAGTCATTACTTCATATTGTAATCCGCTTTCAGTTGTGATTACTCCTTCTTTTTCAGCATTTTCTGCAAGGAAAGCTGTTCCTTCTGCTCCTGATTTAGCTTGTTTTTCAGCTTGTATTTTTCCGAAATAATCTTGCAATATTTGCATGCTTTCTTCTTCTGAAATATCTAACTCATTTCCTTCAAATACATCAGTAATTGCCTTTGAAATTGCATTAATGTCTAATGATTCAAGTCCTTGTGCCTTTACTCCTGTGGCCACATTTACTCCTAAACTGTAACTTACTTTTTCCATTTCTGTTTCTGGTGTTTTGTTAGTTGCATCATTAGAGCATGAGCTCAAAACAATTGCAAAACCAACGATTAATAATTGTACTGTTTTATTCATAATATTTATTTTTAAATGATTCGTAAAAATTTGTTGGCAAAACTACAAATATTGTTCGCTTTTCCTTGAAAATAAGTAGTTCATTTTTCTATATTTGGCTTTTGGAAAACTAAAAAGTGAGAAATGGAAATAATTAAAACCCCAATAGAAGGTTTACTAGTGATAAAACCTACAATTTTTGGTGACGATAGAGGGTATTTTTTTGAGAGTTGGAGTAAAGAATCATTCGCTAAAAATGGTTTGGATTTGGATTTTGTTCAGGATAATCAATCGCTCTCAAGTAAAGGAGTGTTAAGAGGTTTACATTTTCAGAATCCGCCTTTTGCACAAGGTAAATTGGTAAGGGTTATAAAAGGATCTGTCTTGGATATTGCGGTGGATATTAGAAAAAATTCTCCAACCTATGGTCAGTATTTTTCAATTGAACTTACGGAAGAAAATAAAACAATTTTTTGGATACCTCCAGGTTTTGCACATGGTTTTATAACGCTTGAAGATGATACAATTTTCACTTATAAATGTACTGGAGTTTACAATGCTGTATCAGAAGGTTCATTGCTTTGGTCGGATACCGATTTAAATATCGATTGGGGTGTGGAGAATCCCTCAATTTCGGATAAGGACTTGGTAGCTGGAAGTTTTAAGAATTTTGAAAGTCAATTTTAACATGCAGAAAAAACATTTTTATTTTTTAGGGTCAACAGTATTGCTCTTTGTGTTGGCTCAGCTTTTTATTTATTCAACTGAGTTAAGGTCTGATGATGAATTGCACCAACAACATTTCAATATGAAATATGGGATTTTTGCTGTAGTTCAGCCTGAAGGGTTGAGTTTTGCAGGAGAAGAAATTCCAACTCATTCCCCAGAAATTTGGGAGAGAGTTGATAAGGAATTATTGAAAAACACCTATTGGCAGTCGAATACCATGTTGTTTTTCAAAAAAGCAAATAAGTATTTTCCTATTATAGAACCTATCCTTAAAAAGCACAATATCCCTGATGATTTTAAATATTTAGCATTGATAGAAAGCGGATTGGATAATGTGGTTTCTCCTGCAGGAGCAGCTGGTTTTTGGCAAATTCTAAAAGGTACTGCTCGTGAGCATGGGTTAGAAGTTAATTCTGCTATTGATGAGCGATATAATTTGGAGAAATCCACTGAGGTAGCGTGTGATTATTTGAATGATGCTTATGCGAGATTTGGAAATTGGACAATGGCTGCTGCATCCTATAATATGGGTAAAAATGGTGCGCGTAGACGAATAGCCGAACAAGGAACAAATAATTATTATAACCTGCATCTAAATTCAGAAACAGGTAGGTATGTATTTCGGATTATTGCGGTAAAAGAGATTATGAAAAACCCGAAAAGATATGGGTTTATGTTCCGTGAAAAGGATTTGTATACTATGTCAGCTTATAAAACGATAGAGGTAAATTCTACCATTGAAAATTTGAGTGATTTTGCGCAATCACATGGGATAAACTACAAATTGTTAAAACAGTTTAATCCTTGGTTACGAACTTCATCCTTACCCGATAAATCAAGAAGAAAGTATATTTTGAAAATCCCAACTAATACCGATTTATTGGTTTTTGAGGATTTGGAAACTAAATCTGAATAAGGATAATAAGATGGAGAATCAAAAAGATTTTATTTCTATTTATGGTGCTCGGGTGCATAACCTGAAGAATGTAAATTTGAAAATTCCTAGAAACAAATTAGTTGTTTTTACGGGTAAAAGTGGTAGTGGTAAATCATCATTAGCTTTTGATACCATACATGCGGAAGGGCAAAGGCGATATCTGGAAACGTTTAATGCTTATGCTCGTCAGTTTTTAGGAAATATGGAACGCCCAGAGGTCGATAAGATTACTGGTCTAAGTCCTGTGGTGGCTATCGAACAAAAAACAACTTCCAAAAACCCGAGATCAACAGTAGGTACTATTACTGAAATTTACGATTATTTGCGTTTATTGTATGCAAGGGTAGGTTCGGCCTATTCCCATAAATCAGGTAAAAAAATGGTGCGTTTTACGGATGATAAAATTCTAGATTTAATAAAAATAGATTTTGCAGGTAAGCCCATTAATATTTTGTCGCCAATTGTGCGTTCACGAAAAGGACATTATGCTGAGCTTTTTCATCAGTTGGCTAAAAAAGGATATTTAAAGGTTAGGGTAGATGGTGAGATTATTGAGATTACACCATCCTTAAAGTTGGATAGGTACAAAACCCATGATATTGAGGTGGTAATTGACCGCTTAAAAGTAACTGACGCAAACAATAAGCGCTTGGTTTCTTCTTTGAAATTAGCAATGGAGGATGGTGATGGAGTGATGATGGTAATTGAAAAGTCGGCTAAAACACCAAGGTATTTTTCAAGGGCTTTAATGTGTCCTGAGACTGGGATTGCTTATAAAAATCCTGAGCCAAATTCATTTTCATTCAATTCACCAAAAGGGGCGTGTAAAGCCTGTAATGGTTTAGGAAAGTATAAAATAGTTGATGTTGAGAAAATATTACCGAATAAGGATTTGAGCATAAGTATGGGAGGAATAGCTCCTATTGCCAATCGTAAATCGGATTGGATATTAGGACAAATAGAATTGATAGGAAAGAAGTATGATTTCAACTTAAATACGCCAATTGCTAAAATCCCAGAGGAAGGAATTGATGCAATTCTGTACGGAATTACCGAAAACCTTAAAGTAAAATTAAAGTCAGCAGGAATCTCTAAAACCTATAAATTGCATTTTGATGGAATTGTTACTTTTATTGAAGAACAATCCAAATTGGCTTATGTGAAATCCATTGAGAAATGGGCCAGAAAATATATGTCGGAACACGACTGCAAAAGCTGTAATGGAAGTAGGTTAAATATAGAATCTTCTCATTTTAAGGTAGCAAGTAAAAGCATAAATGAAGTATCAAATTTGGATATTTCCTCTTTTGCTGAATGGGTGCTTACTATTGAAAAATCATTAAACAAGAACGAATTAAAAATTGCAAGTCAAATTGTAAAGGAATTGTCAAAACGTTTGCAATTTATTGTTGATGTTGGTTTGTCTTACCTATCCTTAAACAGAAGCTCAAAAACCTTAAGTGGTGGTGAGGCACAAAGGATTCGTTTGGCCACTCAAATTGGCACACAGTTAACCAATGTACTTTATATTTTGGATGAGCCAAGTATTGGTTTGCATCAAAGGGATAATCTGAAACTGATAGAATCCTTAAAAAAATTGCGTGATATTGGAAACTCAGTTATTGTGGTGGAACATGATAAAGACATGATTGAATCAGCTGATTTTATTGTGGATTTAGGTCCTGGTGCTGGGGTGCATGGTGGAGAGGTGGTTTCCAAGGGCGATTATCAAACCATCCTAAATGACAACCATACTACAGCTGATTATTTGAATGGTACTCAAAAAATTGAAGTACCCAAAAAGAGGAGGAAAGGAAATGGGAAAACCTTAACTATAAAAGGGGCGAGAGGAAATAACCTGAAAAATATTGATGTTGAAATTCCTTTAGGCTTGTTGTGTTGTGTAACGGGTGTTTCTGGGAGTGGGAAGTCAACTTTGATAAATGAAACTTTGTATCCTATCTTAAATAAACATTTTTATAGAGGCGAAAAAGAACCTTTGCCGTACAAGAGTATTAGTGGTTTAGAGCATTTGGATAAAGTAATTGAAGTGGATCAGTCGCCAATTGGGCGTACGCCAAGGTCCAATCCTGCAACTTATACGGGTGTTTTTTCTGATATCAGAAGTTTATACGCTAATCTTCCAGAAGCAAAAATTAGAGGCTATAAAGTAGGGCGATTTTCGTTTAATGTGGTTGGAGGTAGGTGTGAGGGTTGCAAAGGTGGAGGTATGAAAACCATAGAAATGAACTTTTTGCCTGATGTTGAGGTGCATTGTGAGGATTGTAACGGAAAAAGATACAATAGAGAAACTTTAGAAGTTCGTTTTAAGGGGAAATCAATTTCTGATGTGTTGGATTTAACCATTAATCAAGCAACCCAATTCTTTGAGGCAATTCCTTCTATCTATCGTAAAATAAAAACCTTGCAAGATGTTGGTTTGGGCTATATTACTTTGGGGCAATCGGCTACTACATTAAGTGGAGGGGAAGCGCAAAGGATTAAATTGGCTTCAGAACTTTCTAAAAGGAGTACGGGAAATACTTTTTATATTTTGGATGAACCAACTACAGGTTTGCATTTTGAGGATGTAAAAGTATTTTTAAAAGTTATTGATACCATTATTGATAAAGGAAATTCAGTAGTTATTATTGAACATAACTTGGACGTAATCAAAATGGCGGACTATATTATTGATATTGGTAAAGAAGGTGGTCAAAAAGGAGGACAGCTTATTTGTAACGGAACTCCCAAAAAAATCGTAAAATGCAAGGATAGTTATACCGCTAAATATCTGAAAAGCGAATTAAAATAGATTTGCTATATTGCTGGCTGAAATTAAAATAGATTGAGTATGAATGCAGATGAGAAAAAAATTAGAAGAGCTTTTAAAGAAAAAAATTGGAATGCCATAAAAACCTCCGATTCTTGGCAAATTTTTAAAATAATGGCCGAGTTTGTTCAAGGTTTTGAAACTATGTCGAAAATAGGACCTTGTGTTTCGGTATTTGGTTCGGCTCGTACAAAACCAGATAATAAATATTACAAACAAGCAGAAGAAATTGGTTACCTACTTACTCAAAGTGGTTATGGGGTTATTTCTGGTGGTGGCCCCGGAATTATGGAGGCTGCCAATAAAGGAGCATCAAGAGGTGAAGGGAAGTCGGTAGGTTTAAATATTGAATTGCCTTTCGAGCAGTCTTCCAATCCTTATATTGACAATGATAAGTTGATTAATTTTGATTATTTCTTTGTTAGAAAAGTGATGTTTGTAAAGTATGCGCAAGGTTTTATTGTACTTCCTGGTGGGGTAGGTACTCTTGACGAACTGTTTGAAGCTATTACCTTAATCCAAACTCAGAAGATTGGAAAGTTTCCAATTGTACTAGTTGGAAAGACTTATTGGGAAGGTTTGTTGGATTGGATAAAGGAGGTTATGCTAGAGAGAGAAGAAAATATTAGTATAAAGGATTTAGACCTAATTAATGTGGTAGATACACCAGTAGAGGCAGTAGCTATTATTAATGATTTCTATAAGAAATACACCTTAAAACCTAATTTCTAGGATATAGGATTTCTTTCTGATTTTTTTCTTATTTTTACAAAAAAATAAATTGAACATCATGATGAAATTATTACCTATATTAAGTCTATTATTTTCTTTATCATCCTTTGCTCAAAAGGGGTATTATGAAATAGAACCAACTATGCCGTTTCAGCCAATGTTCTCATTTGGTACAGCTTATCATAGTTTTCAGGGAGATATTATGGGTCCTGAAACTAACTCATTGCTAGGAAATATGGGGTATAGAGCAGGGATGCGTTTAAATATATCAGATAATATAGATGCTTCATTGTTATTTTCAAATACTAGCTTTTTTGAGAAAAATGTGGATGCAAATTTCAAATCGGAAGTAGATGCAATTGGTTTGCATTTTGGATATACTTTAAATAGTGTGTTTAAACAGTCTCGTGTTAGTCCTTACCTTACGGCTGGGCTACAGAGTTTAAGTTTCAAAACATTAAATACAGCTAATCAACCCGATTGGACCGATAGAGAATCAACAATTGCAATTCCGTTAGGCTTAGGTTTGCGTTTAAATGTTTCAGAACGTATTGATTTAGACGCGACTATTAATTATACGATTGCAATGGGTGATATTGATAAATCAGTAGATGATAATTCTGATAAGTTTATGATGGCTAGTTTCACTATTCATTATGATTTATTTACGAAAAAACCAAAAAAGAACACTTATTTTGATGATAGTTATTATGCTGATGTTAATTTTAAAGCATTAGATGTAGAGGATGAAGATGGTGATTTAGTAGCAGATGTTGATGATTATTGTCCTAAGACTCCAATAGGTGTAACAGTAGATGACAATGGTTGTCCGTTAGATAGTGACAATGATGGGATACCTGACTATATTGATGAAGAAAAAAATACAAGAAAAGGAGCTGTTGTTGATGAAAAAGGAGTGCAGTTAACTGATGCTAAATACCACAGTATGTATTCTGATTATGAGGTAGCTTCAAGAGAGTATGCTAACTTTTATAATGAAAATGAAATTAAGCGTGAGAATTATAAGACAGTTGATGAGTACTTAATTGCGAAAGCAAATGCTTTTAATAAAGCTTATAATGCAGGTAAGGATTTTGATAACACAGTGGTTGGGTTAAAATATAAGGTTAAAATTGGTGGTTTTAGTAATGGTGTTCCAGCTAATGTGATTAATAAATATTTAAGTTTAGATGATTTAGAAAGTATTCCTCAAGATGACGGAATGGTAATTTATGCAGTTGGAACTTACAGTACTTTGGATGAAGCATTAGGCAGAGAATATGAGCTAGAAGCAAAAGGATTTGATGATACTTATATTTTAGTGGACAATAATGGAAGTGTTTCAAATTACGTGATTCCTGTCCCTGATCCAGAAATTGATGAAGAAGAAAAGGTTGTTCTTCCTATTTTTGAGAAAGTTGAAATTGAAAAAATAAAGAAGGAAAAAACTGTTGTTTCATCTAATGAAACTACATATAGAATTCAGATTGGAGCTTTTGATAAGGAATTGTCTGATAAGGTGTTTGAAGGAGTTAACAATGTAGTTTCTTTTACAGGGAAAGATGGTTTGGTTAGGTATATGGCAGGTTCATTTACTGAATACAAAAACGCAATTAGCTATCAAGCACAAATGAAAGCAAGAGGGTTTAATGATGCATTTATTGTTACTTATAAAAATGGCGAGCGTATTAATTTGAATGTTGCAATTAAAACAGAAAGAACAGCTCTAAAAACTGAACTTATTATAGAAGATGAAATAGTAGAACTTGAGTTTATAGTTCAAATTCTTGTAGGAAAAGAATCCTTATCGGCTGAGGATTTATCAAAAATGAGTAAGCTTGGTGATATCGATAAGAAGGCGAATGGAGAAAAAATGTATCGTTATTTTGCAGGTACTTATTCTACATTGGAAGATGCAAATATTCGTTTAGCTGAAGTAAAACTAGCTGGATATACAGATGCTTTTGTATTTGCAGAATTAGAAGGTGAAAGAGTTACACTTGAGCAAGCAAAAGAATTATTGAAGTAATATAAGCAACAATATAAAAAGAAAGCCCGCAATTGCGGGCTTTTTTGTTTTTGGTAGTTTCGTTAAAACTTAATCTTGTATTTGCTTTTTAGTTTTCTTACTTCCTTCATATACTTCAAACTTACGGAAGCTACAATCTAGTTTTCCGTTCATTACTTTAATTTTTCGTGAAGGGCGTAGGCCAATAAACTTCATGTTTTCAATATCTGAAGATATAATCCAAATTCCACATCCTTCATATTTGTGCTTTAAAGTAGTTCCTACTTTTTCATAAAAATCATTTACGCCTAAATCTATTCGTTCTCCATAAGGAGGATTGAACATTACAAAAGTTCCGGGTTCTACTTCCGTTTCAAAAAAGTCAGCTTTTGTAACCTTAATATTATCATACAGTAAAGCATTATCAATATTCTCTCGGCTAATGCGTACTGCTTTCTGGAAATTATCACTTCCTGTAATTTTCCCATAATAATGGGCTTCTTTCTCCAATGAAACCTCTTTTATCCTTTCCCAAAGTTCTTCATCAAAATCTTTCCATCCTTCAAATCCGAATTTATCTCTGAAAATATTAGCAGGTATATTGTGTGCAATAAGGGCAGCCTCAATAAGTAGCGTTCCACTTCCACACATAGGGTCATGAAAATTAGCAATTCTATTCCAATCACTTAATAGGATTAGTCCTGCCGCTAGCACCTCATTCATTGGTGCCATCACAGCATCCGATTTGTACCCTCTTTTGTGCAATGATTCTCCCGAGCTATCTAGTGAAACAGTACAAGTATGCTTTGCAATATGTAAGTTAATACTCACATCTGGCATTTCAGGGTCAACATCTGGGCGTTTGTCAAATTTCTTTCTAAAGGTATCCGCAATCGCATCTTTCATTACTAATGATGCATATTTACTATGGGTAAAAACCTCAGAATGTGTAGTGGCATGAGTAGCAAAAGTAGCCTCTAAATCAAATATTTCAGTCCAATCAATTTTACATAATTCTTTGTACAATTCCTTTTCGTCATGTGCCTGAAAGTGTGCAATAGGTTTTAGTACTCTTAAAGCAGTTCTTAAGTTCAGGTTTGCTTTGTACATAAAACCTTTGTCTCCTTTAAAACTTACGGCTCTATTCATAGGCTTCACATTCTGTGCACCTAGTTTTCTAAGCTCTTCAGCTAGTATTTCTTCTAAGCCAAACATAGTTTTGGCTAGCATATAAAAATTATCATCTTTCATTCGGCAAATGTAATGCATATTACCTAAAAGATTTCCTTAGATTTGTTCAAATTATTTTCGCTTATGTATATCGCAAATCTCGACTGGATTATCATCATTTCTTTTTTACTTTTAACCTTACTGATTGGCTTTATTGTCTCCAAAAAATCAGGAGAGAATTCTTCTGAATTTTTCCTTTCTGGACGAAATATGCCTTGGTGGTTATTAGGACTTTCCATGGTCGCAACTACTTTTTCTACCGATACACCTAACCTGGTAACTGATATTGTACGGAATAATGGAGTGGCAGGAAATTGGGTCTGGTGGGTATTTCTACTTACAGGATTATTAACCGTTTTTGTTTATGCTAAACTCTGGCGAAAATCCAATGTAAATACCGATATAGAATTTTATGAACTTAGGTATTCCGGTAAACCTGCAAAATTCCTAAGAGGATTCAGAGCACTTTATTTAGGTGTGATTTTTAATGTCTTGGCTATGGGAGGTATCTCCTTGGCCGCCATCAAAATAGGGCAAGTAATGTTGGGACTTACTGCTTTTGAAACAATTGCAATGGCAGGAACAATTACCGTTATATTCAGTACAATGGGAGGTTTTAAAGGAGTAGTATATACTGACTTTCTTCTCTTTTTTGTAGCCATGGCTGGCTCAATAGGTGCTGCTTATTATTTGGTGAATATGCCTGAAATAGGAGGGATTCAAGCCTTAATTACCCATCCTAATGTAGCTGATAAAATTTCCATGTTGCCTGACTTTAGCAATACTGAGCAACTCATTATGCTCTTGATTATTCCTCTTGCTGTACAGTGGTGGTCTGCTTGGTATCCTGGGGCTGAACCAGGTGGTGGTGGTTATATTGCCCAAAGAATGTTAGCAGCAAAAGATGAAAACCATGCAATTAAGGCAACATTATTTTTTAATATCATGCATTATGCTTTACGTCCTTGGCCTTGGATTTTGGTGGCTTTGGCATCATTGGTTGTTTTTCCTGATATTGCAAGTATTCAAGTGGCCTTTCCTGCAGTAAGTGAGGATAAGTTAGGACATGATTTAGCCTATTCGGCTATGCTTACCAAATTACCAACTGGATTATTGGGCTTGGTTTTGGCTTCTTTAATTGCGGCTTATATGTCAACTATTTCTACACATCTTAACTGGGGAGCTTCTTATATTGTAAATGATTTTTACACACAACAAATTAATCCTACTGCTACTGAAAAACAGAAGGTAAATGTAGGGCGTTTGTCTACTGTTGTTTTGTTTTTAGCCTCTGCTGCTTTGGCTTTGCTATTGACTAATGCTTTGCAATTATTCGATTTTATTCTGATGTTTGGTGCAGGAACAGGACTCATTTTTATTCTCAGATGGTTTTGGTGGAGAATAAACGCTTGGAGTGAAATCTCAGCCATTTTTGTATCAGGAATTGTTTCAGTTCTATTCAATATGGAAGTAGTAGCATCTGTGCTATTTGGCGAAACTGCCTTAATGCCAGAGTATATGAAATTCCCAATGGTGGTGCTGATTACTACTGTTGTTTGGCTTTTGGTAACTTTTGCTACTCCTGCTGAGGACAAAGAAGTATTGCTTAGTTTCTATAAAAAAACGGTTCCTGGTGGGCCAGGTTGGAAAGCCATAGTGGGTGATGAACAAATTGAATGTGAAGGTTGGTCAGTCCCTTCAGGGATTTTGGCTATGCTTTTGGCTTTGGCTATGATTTATTCTATGCTTTTTGCGACAGGATATCTCATTTATGGTAACTTACAATTGGGAGGAATACTCATGCTAATTGCTTTAATCTCTGCTTATTTATTGTCTAAAGTATGGAATAGAATTAAAGTTGATGTATTGTAGGAATCACAAATTCTATATCCCTACTTTTGCCGAATGGAAAATTTTAAAGCATTAGGCATAAAACCTTCATTTATTAAAGGGTTAAACGATTTAGGAATCATCAATCCTACGGATATACAAACACAAGTTATTCCTTTGTTATTAGCAGGAAATACTGATTTAGTTGGGCAGGCCCAAACAGGAACAGGAAAAACGGCTGCTTTTGGTCTGCCACTTTTACATAAAATTGATCCTAAAAAAGACTATGTACAAGGTTTAATCTTATGTCCTACGCGTGAATTGGGACAGCAAGTAGCAAAGCAATTGTTTCGTTATACTAAATATTCTGATAAAATTTTTACAGAGTCAGTGTATGGTGGTGAAAAAATTGACAAACAAATAGCAAACTTAAAAAGAACTACACATATAGTAGTAGCAACTCCTGGACGCCTTATTGATTTGGTGAATAGGAAGGCAGTAGACATAAGTAAAGTTAAAACAGTTATTTTGGATGAAGCAGATGAAATGCTAAGTATGGGATTCAAAAAAGAACTAGATGAGATACTTGGTTTTCTTCCGGAAGCACAAAGTAAATGGCTATTTTCAGCAACTATGCCTCAAGGAATTAAGCAAATTGTGAATGAACACATGAGTGCTACTGCACACAGAATTACCGTGAGCGGAAGTAATGTAGTAAATAAGAAAATTGAACATAAATTTGTGCATTGTGAAGATACTGAGAAGTTTCATGTTCTCTTACAATTCTTAAACTCTGTAAAAGGACAAAGAGGAATTGTTTTTTGTAGAACTAGAAATACTGCTAAAAAAGTATCATCTCAGCTTATAGCTAAAAATGTTGCTGCTGATGCTATTCATGGTGATTTGTTGCAAAAAGAAAGAGATAAAGTAATGCGTGCTTTTAAGAATGAAAACTTAAGTATTATTGTAGCTACTGATATTGCTGCAAGAGGAATTGATGTTGCTGATTTAACTTTTGTAGTCCATTTCCAACTCCCTGACCAAGATGAATACTATACACATAGAAGTGGTAGAACTGCTCGTGCTGGAAAAGAGGGAGTCTCTTTAGTTTTAGCAAATGGTTATGATGTTAGGACGATTAGAGAATATGAGAAAAACTTAAAGATTTCTTTCTCTCAAATTAAATCTGTTAAGTAGTTAGACTTGCTATAATTTCTTTTACAGGAAGTATTTTTTTAGTGTATTCAATGGAAGGCCCTGCGCACCAAACCGTTTTATAAGTACTACTGAATGCTGCTTTTTCTACTGATTTCATACCTTTAAAGTAGGTAATCATCTTTACCCATTTTTTTATTTTTTTATTCTTACTCATCAGTTTTTCTAGCCAATTTTGTGTCGTTCCTGATTTCTGAACATAAGGAGTATTAATTACCGTACAAGGCGTTCCTGAGATTTTAGTAGTGAAAACAATATCTTCTTTCCCATAATCTACACACGCTTGTTTATATTCCTCCGAAATATGTGCTTCTTCACAAGCGATAAAGGGTGAGCCAATGGAGAGTCCTGCTGCTCCTAAATTCATGATTGTGTCAATCCCTTGTTTTGTGCCAATTCCTCCTGCCGATATTACAGGAATACTACAATGCTCATTCAATAGTGGAATAATTTCTTCTGGCGTTAATTTCCCGGCATGCCCTCCTGCATTGCAGTTGACAGCAATTACAGCATCAGCCCCTAATTCCTCTACTTTTTTGGCGTATTTTTCTTCTACTACATCACAAAAAACTTTAATTCCTTTGGGTTTGCATTGTTCAATTACTTCCTTTGGGCTACCCAATGAAGTGATGATGAAATCTACTCCTAACTCTACACAAGTCTTTAGTTGTTGCTGTACTTTTATGTTGGATTTATTGACAATCAAGTTGATACCTAATCCTTTACTTGTTGTGTTGGCTCTTATTTCCTGTATTGCTTCTCTAAACTGTTCATCAGTTCGGTAATTTAAAGCAGGAATACAAGCAGCAATTCCTGAATTTATGGCTTCAATCATCATTTTGGTATTGGTAACCAAAAACATTGGCGCCATTATTATTGGGTATTTTACTCCAAGTAATTCGTTAAGAGGTGTTTTTTTCATTGTAATTTATTATGCGCGCATAAAATTAAAATTTATAACGTAACTGAAGTTTTATTTCGGTCATTTTATTCCCAATAATTTCATCCCAGCCACTTTTTAACACTTCCCTGTCAGAATAAGTCGTGTGTGCAATCCTTAACCAAAAATCTAAATTCCGAATAATATTACACTTGGCTACTAGGTATACTTTACTTCCTTTTCCGTAATAAGGAGGAATAGAATAGCCATACAAGACATCATTTTCATAGGCATAAATCCGGCTATCATAAGTTGGGGTATTGAACAAAACATAGCGGCTTGTAAAGGTAAATTTACCAAACAATGGTTTGTATTTTACATCTTGATACAACATATATCCGTTTTCTTTTTCATTATTAAAAGTGATTGCTGTTGTTTCAAATCTGTTGGCAAAAGCCCAATTATCTCCTTCTTTATAGTTAATGTGAAAACGAAAATTCTCTTTTCTTTTTCCAGAAATTAATGAGGATTCAGTTATTTGCTCTTCTTTAGTTTCTGATTTATAACGAACATATATTTTTGTGGCTCTATTAATTTTGTAATCTGCTTGCAGAAGGTAATCATTTCCTTTTGTTGGCGCATCTACCCCAAATCGTAACCAAGGAAACTGATAACTATCAGCATATCCTTTTATTTTTAATTTATGATTGGGAGTAAATTCCAAGCCAAAATAGAGTCCTTTTTCATTTTGTGAACTTCTTTCAGCAAAGGAATTGGCGTATTCACTTTGATAATCTTTTGCATAATCTCTATATAATAAGGAAGCGGATAAAGTTTTGTCAAGCCCCAACATTACACCATTTATGTGGGCAATGCCTCCATTTTCACTTCTAGCAACCTCTCCAAAAAAGTTCATATTTTTATGCAGATACTGATAATCAATGCCAAAATTCTGATTAGTATTTCCATTGAAATCAAATTGATTGTAAGGGTAAATGGACTTTTTGTATTCTCCTTCAATTTTGGTAAAATAATAGGAACCTCCAATATTGAGGTTGTTTAAATTATAGTTAATATGCGTCCCATAATGATTTTGTAAAATCACATTTTTATCCAAAAGTTCACTTTCCATTCTGTGCATTCCACTCCCTTGTATAGAAGAAAAAGCAAGTTCATTATTATCTAGTGTGTCAACTATATTTGCGTCTACTTTATGGGAAGAGAAAAATGCAATTAATTCCAAGTTCTTCAGGACTTCAATTTGCATTACAGATCCTCTAAAAAATAGATTCTCGGCAGCAGCTGTATGGGCTTTTATCATATTTCCGCTTTTCTGAATATTAATAACCTCTGATGATTTCCCAAAACTCATGCCGCTTTGCATAACTAAACCCTGTCCAAAATTCATTTGATAGTCCCCAATAATTATATTTTTGATTTTACCAATATTTTTACCTTGTAAATGAAAAGAGTAAAAGTCAAATCCATAAGGTTGATTGGGCCCTGAAAAATTCTCTCCAGCATCCTTTTCAGCCGTTATCCCTGATTGTAAATAATTGTTCTTTAGTCGGTATTTAAAGTAAGTTCTGTGCGGATTTCCAAGGTAGTGTTTTTCATTATTCTCATCCGATAAGTATCCCTTTTGTTTTTGTAAATAAAATTGATCCCTAACAATTACATATTGCTTAATATTGGATAAAAGTTGTGTGCTGCTTACTCTTGGGTTAATTCTGATAAATGGAAGCAAACTTTCAATGGTTTGCACATCAAAACCTGCAATAGTTTGCAGTTCCAAATAGGAGAGTAGTTTTCCATGCTTGTTAATATGTGCTAGTAGTTTATCAATTTGGTAAGCATTCAAAAAATACAATTCCCTTAATTCTTCTTTTGTTGTTTTATTCAGGTTTATTGGGTTTTCTGCAAAATTATAGAGTGCTTCATACAGTTCAGAATAATCTAATTCATCTTCATTGTTTTCTGCAATTTGCTCAATTATTTCTTCTAATAGCAGGTTGTTTTCTTGCGAAAATCCAGTTTGGAATATCATTAACAAACCAAAGGTGATAATGAATTTTCTCATTTTTAGAATGTACTACTTACCAAAAGTTGAGGAGAATACCCTAAAACCTGATGCTTGTTTACCGCTACATCAATTTGTATTTTACTTAATGTGTAACCAATGCCAAAGGAATTTTTAGCAGGATTGGTACTGAAACCAGTCCTTAGGGATAATTCATTTATGATTTTATATTCAATACCAATATGTAAATTCCCGTTTTGTTCGCTTTCCAATCTTCCTTCTGTAAAGATACTTACTTTTTGGTTGGCATCATAGCGCAATCCTACTCTGAAAACGGAAGGAATATTTTCATTTAGTTTTACTGTTGTCGGGTTAAAGATATGAGCACCTAAGGTTAATTCCTTGTTAAGTTGTTTTTGCACTCCAACTTCAAAAGTAAAATTATGAATGGAGTTAGTGCCATCCTGTATATATGTTCCTAAATAATCTAGTTGCAGGCCAATATTAAAACTCTGGCTTAACTTTTTACCAAAAGCCAATCCAATTTTAGTTTCATTGTATAGCTCAAATCCAAAATAATTTAGGTTTAACCCAATAACACCACCATTTACTGGTATCGCGCAAACAACAATATGTCTATTTAGTTCACTTAAAAGAAACTGATTTTCTGAGCCCAACCCAAAAGTAAATTCACTAATGTTTGCTAGCCCTGCTTGATTGGAAAAGTTACTCCAAACAGTAGTTTGTGTTAGTCCACAACCTCCCAATGCATTGGTTCGAACATCATTATTTTGGCTAAAACTAACTAGCGTGTAAAGCGTAAATAATATGGAAAATAAAAAGGACCTCATTTGAGGCCCTAAAGTACTAAATTTATTGAACCCTGAAAGGGTATTTATGACTTGCCAAATCTTTATTGGCTTTTACAATTTTCAGTTTTAAGTTTTCTTTATATTCATTTACTTTTGTGTGAATTTCTTCATTCCCAGTTGCTAATATTTGTGCCGCTAATATTCCTGCATTTAAAGCACCATCTAATCCAACAGTTGCTACTGGTATTCCAGGAGGCATTTGTAAAATTGATAGGATAGAATCCCATCCATCAATTGATATAGAAGAACGACAAGGAACACCAATTACCGGTAAAGTTGTAAATGCTGCAACAACTCCTGGTAAATGTGCTGCACCTCCTGCGCCAGCAATAATTACTTTAATTCCATTTCCCCTAGCGTTTGTAGCAAATTTAGCTACTAATTGAGGTACTCTGTGTGCCGATAATGCATTTATCTCAAATAGAATTCCCATGTCATTTAAAAAATCTGCTGCCTTTTTCATTACTGGCATGTCGGATGTGCTACCCATTATTATACTTACTATTGCTTTCATTTTTTTAATTTTTATTTTAATGCTGCAAATATATTGTTTATTATTTTCTGCTGCTAAGTCTAAGCTTGTTCATTTTACTCTTTTTGATGACACATTATATATATAGGAGTTTCTTGCCTTTTAATCTTTGTTTCTTTTGGTGTTTGATACTTTAAGTTTAACACATTATATATATAGGCGTTTTATCCTTTTGTTTTAGGTGTCTGATCCTTTCAGTTTAACTCATTATGCAGCTGCCTGTGTTATCCTGCTATTTTGAAGTTGTTTTGTTAGCTTATTGTTCTTTACACATTAATGTATAAGTGGAGGTTATCTGATTTTCTGTTTTGTTTTTTTTTATGTTTTAAGTCAGGTGACACATTAAAAAATTCATTAAACATGTTTTTGGTAGGGAAGGTCTGTTTTTACCTATGATCATATGGGGGTGTTTACTGTAAAATCACAATAATTCAATGGTTTATTGAGTGTATTTCTTTATTCAAAGTATGGTATTCAGCCATATTAAGGCAATACAACTTATTTTTGATACTATTTTTTCATTTTGGCAGTGCAAAATGAATCGAAAAGAGCATTATTAAACTACATATAACTTCTTTCCCCTTTATCTTTCAAGATATTTAGATGTTTTAATGCTATTTAGGATGTTGTTATCGGTCTAAAAAACACATTTATCATTTATAAATCGACTATTTACAGGGAGTATTCATCCCCTTGTTAGGGTTGTTAATAGTTAAATCTACATAAAATCTGAATAGACCTGATAGCTAACTAACACAAAATCAATATGAAATATGCTTTTTTCTGGGGGTTGTTAATTTTATTTAAATTTTCTTAGATTATTTTGTGTAGGAATAAAATCAGTGTATGTTTGCAACCGCTTTTTGAGAGAAAAACAGTTCTTTAAAGTATTTAAGTTTAAAATCTTTTTTAATTAAAAGTTGCAGGGGTTAGAAGTTTTACTATTTTTGCAGCCGCTTTTTGAAGGAATTAAAACTTACTTATTTTTTAAGTTTAAAATAAGTTTAAAATCTTTTTTAAAATAAGTTGTGAGAGTAGAAAGTTTTACTATTTTTGCAGCCGCTTTTTGAAGGAATTAAAACTTACTTTTAAGTAAGAACAAAAAAAGTTTCAAAATAACTTGCTAGCTAATATTTATATTATGCTGCGGATAGTTTTGAAAACAGTTCATTGAATTATTGAAGATAGAATTAAATTACATCCAATTATAGTCAATTACAAATTTTTTTACA
>Ga0308011_10000357_pt1 | contig 24862 bp, 20 predicted proteins | sample Neamet177_FD_203144 | JGI IMG/M metagenome (GOLD analysis project Ga0308011, IMG submission 203144) | Marine microbial communities from water near the shore, Antarctic Ocean - #177 | ecosystem: Environmental > Aquatic > Marine > Unclassified | place: Southern Ocean | collected 2014-07-25 | reverse complement strand
TCTTTTGGTCACCATTTTGATTTCTGCAGCATCTGTGTTCGGGGCTGCTTCACTCGAAACAGATTTCGATCTCGGCGATTTCGTCGATCCCCAAATGGAAATCATGGATGTCCGGGATGACTTGGATAAGAATTACGACAGTGCAGGCTGGAAGTTATTGTACATCCTCTTTGAACCAATTGAAGGGGAATCAAACATACCAGGTGATTCCATTCTTCTCGAACAAATACAAGGGCTTCACGCCGATCTCACTTCCAACCACGATGTCGTAGGTACCGACGAACGAATTCCCTCGCCTGCTTACGAAGGTCCCTATGTTGTCTTGCGAGATGCGATTTTGAGAAACACGAGCTTTGGGGAACTTCACAACTTAGAGGTGTTCGACGGTGATGTCTACATCCAAAACAGCAGTTTAGATATCAACCTCGCAGCGGTGTTCCACGACCTTGCGGCTAACGATTCAGTGGCAGATGCCATCAGTGGTGAGACCTGGTCAGAACGGGTTTCGCAAGCCGTCGCTTTGGATGAAAATGGCATTACCTTCCTAAGAAATGAGGTTCGTGTCGAGGCGTCAACTTCGACTCAAGCCGAACGCGTGATCAAGCAAGTGGAACAAGAACTCGGTTCGGCCTCAGAACGAGGCACACTACGAGAGAACATGGTTGATCATGCTGAACTCCACGTGACAGGGGACCTCGTTGTTCTGCAAACTGTTCTTGATGGATTGAGTGTTTCACAAGTCAAGTCCACATTGATTTCCCTCGTGGTTTCGAGCGTGGTTTTGTTGTTGCTTACACGGCGCATCCTCCCTGCAGTTGTCGTTCTGTTCCCAGTTGGACTCGCCTCCCTTTGGGTTGCCGGTTCGATGGTCGCCCTCGGGCTAAAGTGGAACGTTCTGACGGTCATGGTGACCGCACTCACGTTGGGGATTGGTATCGACTACTCGATTCACATGTGGCGTCGCTTTGAAGTTGAATTGGCTCGAAGAGACACCCATTGGGAAGCCTTGAGAGCGGCGCTGTCGACCACTGGAGTGGCTTTGATCATGAGTGCTTTGACCACTGGTTTCGGCTTCATGGTGTTGTTGTTTTCACCAATGCCGGTGATTCAGGACTTTGGATTGATTACAGCAGTCACCGTTTTCTTTTCCTTGCTTCTCTCTCTGATTTTGTTGCCGGTCTTGGTCGAACTGTCCGCCCGTAACAAAGAGCAAGTTGTTGAAGTCGGTGATGGAACCATCATCGAAGGCTGATCAGTACACAGAAAGAGCAGCGGTGATGTCGTCCATCACCAAACCCTGTTCTCTTGCAACGAGAGCAAGGCATGCCCAATGGCTGGCATAGGTGAGCGCCTTTGCCTTCCTTTGCGCCCTTCGCTCAACTTCCTCGATTGGCAGTTGTGATTGCCGAGCAATGAATTTGGTGAGCCGAGGTGTGAGCCGAGCCCGTGGGTCATTCGAATCCGCTTGGGTTGGTCGTGCTGGTTTTTGTGCCTGTGGTCGGGCTGATGTCTCGGGGAGTGGGGTTGACCTGGCTTCTGTGTCAGGTGTAATGTTGAGCGATTCTTGCCTCTTTTCGGGTTTGCACGGTTTGACCAATCTGGACGGTCGAGGGAACCATCCCAACGGCGAGGTGACGCCTTCGAGGGGAACAGTCGGTGACAATTCATCCTCCTGCCCTGTCAGCCAACCTGCAGCGATCAGGGCTTGGACACTCTGCTCTGCCTCTTCTGGCGATAGCCAATCCATGTCAAACGACATGATGCGTTCCAGATCAAGAGCATCAAGGGTCGAACCTTCCCTATAGCAAATGGCGAGCACCCTCAAGACATCTTCAACGTCTTCATGGGCCATGGTTGTCGACAAGTGCTCACCGTTGAAGAAGGTAAGCCAATGGCTTCATCACTGAATTTTGGTGAACGATTTGTCTTCATTCATGCGCCATGTGCCACATTCCTCGCCGATGTACAGCGTTTCGTCGAGGCCGTAGTCGTATGCGCCACCCGGTGGGAGTTGAGACCACTCGTCTACGGTTGGGCCAACGGTTGAATCGGTTTCCTGATCGACAGGTTCGGGAACGAGAGCATCGAGTGCTGCCGCTCCATCGATCATGGGTGTTGTGTCATCGGAAACAGAGGGCGTTCGTCCAGGCGGTCCTTTCAAGCCAGCAGGTTTTGGTTTTGGTTCAGTGCTACGGTTTGGTGGTCCTTTGAGGGGCTTGGTCGATGTCGCTGTAGCGGTTGGACTTGGTTGGCTCAAATCAGATTCCAAATCAGAAGGATTCTTGCGTTTGAAAAGCAGGATTGCACCTGCCAGAAAGACCACGCCAATGCCGCTTCCAACAAGAGCCAAGCCCGAGCCAAATCCATCGCTTGTAGGGCTAAATGTTCGATTCCAGGCGTTGTTGTTTTCATTGACTTCCCAGATGGATTTCTCGGCATCAGCTTCGACATGGAGCGTCCATGTGCCGCTTGGAACATCGATGGTGCTGCGGAAGGTTATGGCGGTGTTCATGCCGATTTCCGGAACAACTTCGCGCCCAATAAGGGACCGCTCGCCGTTGCTCTCAGCATAGATCGAGATGTTGAATGGTTCATCGATTGCTTCTCCTGCGCTGACCAATTTGATTGCAATTCGCATGGTGCCACCAGCTTCCTTGCTGCCTGTCACCTCGACTCCGTCGATCACAACATCAGGTCCAACATTGCTCAGTGGCAGCACCAACCAAGGATCCAATTCCGAATTTCCAGTTGTGGCAACAAGTTCCCATCCCGCATCATCGCTCCCTTCAGCCCAACAAGCAATGTTGGCTTGAGTCGAGAGTAAGGACGGATCGCCAAGAGCACTGAAATCGAACAGGAAGGCAAACATTGTCTTTCCATCGAAGACGGTCGATGATTCTCTGCTGAGCGTCAGCAGGGGCCAAGATTCGTCCAAGGATCGCACCTGGCAGGTCAGGGAGAGGTTCGAAGACCAAAGGTTAGCTTCTTCGATGTTGACTCCAATTTCTACGCTGCTAAGATGGAAGCGTGAAAAGCCAGTGCTCAATGTCGAATCCAACAGACGTGGTGCTTCACCATCGATTCGAAGGGTTGGAAGTTCAATGGTGAGCAACTCCTTGATTGCGTATGGATCCCAAACACTGAGGGTCGTTTCAAACAAAAGGCCAGCACCGAGAGGGGCCTGGAATTCGATGGATAAGGCCCCGTCGTTTGCTTCACCTGATGTGCCGCCCGACCAAGTGTCACTTTGCAATTTACCGTTCCAATATATGGACACTGGTCCAGTGTAACTGGTGTTGCTCAACGCATGATACATCGAGGCATTGAGTTGAATTGTTTCACCAGATACGATGCTCCAACCTTCGGTGATGTCGCCTTGTGCCGCACCTTCGATGTCCATCAATGATTCAAGAACCACATTCATCTCTCGTTCCAATGTCCATTGCTGCTCATACAGAACTGAGTTCATGCCATCGTAATCTTCAACGATAATTTCGACCCTTCCATCATGCGTGCCTGGGGTGGCGAACGTCCAGTCGATGGAGGCATGGAAGTCGATGACAATGGTGTCACCAACGCTTGCTGTGCATGTTGGAGCAGCTTGAATTCGTGCATCGAGGGCTTCGCAGGTGTCAAGATTGGCGTTGTACCTTAGGCCAAGGGTTGCATCGTTCCCGAAAAGCATGGTCACTCTGGTGATGTCGCTCAGCTTGTTGGTATCGGTCACCTCTACTCGCCATCCAAAGGCCTTGGTTGGCTCCAACCGTGCCGTGTCTGGGTTCTGCCCTTCACCGATGGCTACGTAGTTCAGAACCTGCGCCTTTGATGGCGTTCGGCTTTCCCATCCAAGTGTTCCATTGGCAGCAGATGATTCTCCGATGCTGTAACCGGCAAGATCTGTTCCTTTCAACCAAATACGGACCTTTTGATGGTCGTCATTGACTGAATCATTGACAACAAACGTGACCGTCCACTCATTATCGAGGTTGGTCAGTGCAAAAGGATGGGTTTGGTATTCAGTCTGTTCTGCTGCACCGTTGCTCGAGGTATCATGGATGCCTTCAATCCAAAGGAATCCCTGGAGGGTCTGGTTTGAAAACCCTCCTACATCATTGTAGGTGAGGGAGACAGAGCGTTGGTTTTGCTGATTTGAATAAGCCCCCATGTTTGGAGTGGTGCTGGTCAGCACGGGCGCTTCAATGTTGATTTGGACACTCTGATTGTAAGCAAGAACCACGAGTTCTAAATCATCTGAAGTACGTGCTTCGAGCCAAATTCTTGCATCACCTGAAGTACCGTTTGGAATCAAGGCATTGATCGCTGTCGTTTCCCCAGTGGTCAGTGTTGTCCAAGCGCCGAGGTTGGTGTATGATGCACCTCCAAGTGCTTGGGTCGCCACAACATCGACGTTGATCCTCGCCTCGATGAGGCCATTGAGTAACCTGGCCGCTGAATTTGCAAATGAATGATCGACCATCGCAGTCATCGGTGCATCTCCGGGATAGGTCTCACCATCTTCGACCGAAGCACCCCCTTCGCTGCTAAAACTGGATGTGAGGCTGATGATTTCGACTTTCAATTGTTTGTCAATGGTGGTGCTTGTTGATGCGATGTGGGTTGTGTTCTGCATCCCTGCTGTACCAACACCCATGCGAAGGTGTGGTGTCATGACACCATCATTCACGGCGAACGACCAAGCCACAGTGTCGCCTTGAGGTCCGTTTGTGTGGGAGGCGAACAGGTCGCCTGTCCGAATCATTCCATCTGGATCCTCGATGAGAAGGGACGATGTGGCCGGGTCGTAGGAAAGGACCGCAGTGTCCAGACCAACAATGCTGTAGCCGTCTTCATTGGTTGGTTGAATGGTTAATGTGTAGGTCGAAGAGGTTGCATAGGATGAATGGAAGGTTTCCACGACGGTGACTGCTGCATTCGGGTTCAATATGCTTGGTGGTGATGTGAGGAACCCTGCTTCCTCTGAACCAACGCTGATGTGATCCAATGTGGGTGTGGTCCAAGCTTTCAATTCGCTTGTCCCAAATGTGATTTGGTATTGGATCAATGAATCTCCAAGATTGGCATCGGTGATGGTATGGTTTCCAATCTCAAGGAATTCTGAACTTTGATTTGGCCCGAGCGGGCGCCAAAGTCCGTTGCTCATATCCGCAATGCTTGCTCCAGTTTTGTACTGCATTTTCAGGGAAGTGTTCTGAGGTGTGATGCCCGCAAAATCAATCCAAAGCGGTGTTGCACTGCCTTCACTCCCTGTGCGAAGGTCAAACATGTCTGAGAGGAGCGAACCAGATTGGCTGCTGGGGTTTTCATGAACTGCAGAGGTATCTGAATACGAGGTGCTCCATGAACTAAAGCGCCAGGTTGATTCATCACCACCTGCGTACAGTAACGAGCCATTTACATTGATTAAATCAAAATCATACATGGAGGTGTGGAGGGCGCCATGGGCGTGGAGTGTTCCAGTGAATGGATTGTAACCTCGAACTTGGTCATATTGACCTGAACTTGAAACACCACCGGCGATTATGATTTCGTCATTGTGGACCACAGCCGCATGTGCGGCTATTTTGAACGGTAAATCAGACCCGTTGCTCCACATGTTGGTCACTGGATCATAAATCTCAGTGTGATTGGCAGGGGCTGTTGTGGTTTGATTCAATGCAGCGTCAAACAGACGAACAAAACCCCCAAGCGCATACAATTTACCGTGGTATGTTACCAGTTCGAATGAATGACGAGGGGCACTCATGTTGGCCATGGAGTCCCAAACATCGGTGGCAGGATTGTACCGCATTGTCCGGTTTGATAGATCCGAACGATCTTGTCGACTGACTCCGCCCGCTACGTAAATGAAACCATTCAGTGTGTCCATGCCTGCGAGACCAACTCCAGTTGTGGCTGGCATTGAAGTTCCATCGGTCCAATTGCCGGTGTCTGGGTCGTAGATGTGGACGATGCCTTCGCTTCGAACTTCAGGGGTGACAAAGGGATGATAATCACCAATCGAGTAAATTTTCCCCTCAACCGTGACGCATTCATGATATGCCTGGGCTTGGGGGAGTGTGTCAGTGTTTGGGCTCCAAGTTTGGTTGCCCATTTGGAACTCCTCAATGAAATTTGTCGATTCCTCATCACCTGATGCACTTGGATTTGGGTCATAGCGTCCACCAATGAGCCAAGAATCACCGGTCCCCTCGTTTAGGGCTAAACAACCAGCAGTTCGCCGGAACATCATGGCAGGCGATGGTACTGTTTGGAAATTGATGATTGGGCGGTTGAGGGCAGGCTCACCATCGTGGCTGTTCACGGTGATGTTGGAAGGCGTGAAACCATCACTGGCATTGAATCCAGATGAAATGGCGGTCACTTCCATCGGCTCATCGATTGAATTCAACGCTTCGATCGTCGAAGGTTGAACTGTACCGGTGTATGGCATCAGCAACATGGCTAAAACCGCCCAAAAAACGAAGGCGATTTGCTTTGCCAAGGGTGTGGCCATGGACGAGGACTCCGTAGGCGCTTCAAGAGACTTGCGTGCCTTTGACACGCTGGCACGATTGACATTCTTCAAAGACCCTCGAGCGTGAAAATGAATGCGTCGTCCATAGGTTCATCCCTTACGACCTGTTGCGCCGCGTTGGAGGACTTGGATTGACACGTGAGTACATTGCCCGTGACCCTCGAACCGGTCTTCCGTTGAACGTTGCTACAACAAAGCACGTCGACAAAAAGATTGTCAGTCAAACAGGCCCTTGGGTCAGCATTCCCGATGGACAAATTCTCCCATTGGCCAGAGGCGAAATCGATCAGGTTGAATCCCGCTACTTAGACAAAAACCATACCCACGGTCGTGCGGCTGGCGTCCGGGCCTTGGGACGGTTGAAAGGTCGTTCGATACATGATGCTCACAGCGCGCTTATGTTGGCGTTTGAAAGCGACGAGGTGGATGTACGGGTCGCAGCGCTCGAGGTGCTTCCCGAAATAGCAGTTCGTAAATCTGACGAACTCTTTGACTGGCTCTCCGTTCTGCTCGATGATACTGACGCCGAAGTTCGCACTGCAGCAAGTCGATGCTTGACACTCACAGCCCCTGTTTTCCCTTCAGCAGTCGAAACAATCCTTGGGAATGAACTTCGCTCATCGCAACGGGAGCGCTTTGATGCTGCTTGGGCAGGTTTGCATGCCTTGGGTGAAACTTGGCCCGAAGTCGTCGTCAGCCATGTGGACACCTTATTGCTCGAAGAAGATCCAAAGTTGCGTCGTAAGGCTGCAGGTTTGCTTAGGCGCGTCGTTTCACGTGGTGGGTCACCTGTGTGGGACTTGATCTCCTGGTCACTCAACGACATTGACGTCGAAGTTCGAAGGATTGCAGCTCGGACGCTTCCGAGCCTTGCGAAGCGTGAATCACGAATCGCAACAGTGTTTGCCGAACGGGCGATGGTTGATGTCGATGCTAAGGTGCGCTTGAGTGGAATCAAGGCTCTTCAATCGGTCGACACCGACCATGGTCGAGCCAGGGAATTGGTTGTCAAAGGCTCCACCTCGAAAGATCTTCAAGTTCGCAAAGCCTGTGTGGATTTATTGCCACGGCTGTTCGGCGAAGATGTGCTTCGAACAATGGCCATCGACCTGCTCAAAACCGAGACCGAAGGAAGCATCATTGCCTCGCTTAAGGAAATGGTCTTTGACGCTTCAATCGAGGGGACAGAGGCGCAGAAAAATGCCCAGTTGGCACCAGCCGCTGCCGTCCCTGCCATCGATCGAGAAATTGCGGAAGCTCATGGCGTTCAAATCGGTCTCGACCCAATCCGACCTGACACCGCTGAGGCCAAAGAAAAGGCGGCGAAAGAAAAGGCCGCTGCAGAGGCTACGGCGGCCCAACAAGCACCAGGCGCTTACCGTGCGGTTTCTCAAGACGAAATGATGGGATACGACGATGAATTCGTCGATGAAGAGCCTGAAACAGATGATGAATACTTCTGATTCCTGGCAATCGTTGCCGCATCGTTCACTCTTTTTATGTCGGCATGGTTAAGAAGGGAGTATCAGTGGGCGGCTTGCTTAGAGGTACTTACGATGAGTTCAGGTGCATTCAACGACAAAGAAGAACAGTTTGACCGCTTGTGGGATGGAATCACTCCTAAGGGGATCAACCGCAACAAATCACTCAAGTTCCGACAATACATTCTCGAACATGTTCGCCAAACAAAGCGTCCAATGAACCGTGAAAATGCACGTAAGTATTGGATGGGCATTCTTCAACAAGAAATCAAAGAACGCGACAACTACTGATTCCACTCGATTGGGTTACCACCGTCTCGGCGACCCACTCTAACCACCGAGACGGAGATGATACCATGTTCACCAAAACCCGCTTCGATTCTTGGGACCTACCAGCATCTTTGTTGAAAGGCCTCGCCGATCTTGAATGGACCCACGCTACGCAAGTCCAGAAAGACACCATTCCATTGGCCCGTCGCGGCCTCGACGTCATCGGACAAGCCCGAACTGGATCGGGTAAAACCGCAGCTTTCGGTCTCCCTATCCTCGAGCGTTGCCAACCAACTGGTACCCTTCAAGCACTTATTTTGACCCCAACACGTGAACTTGCAAACCAAGTCGCTCAGGAACTGGTCGCTCTGCAAGGTACCACTGGCCTTTCGATTCAAACTGTCTATGGCGGTACTGACCTCGAAAAGCAAGCACGTTCCCTCGGTGAGGGAGTCGACATCATCGTCGGCACACCAGGCCGTGTGATGGACATGAGCGAACGTGGCCACATTGATTTGGCAGCCGCTCCCTTGTTTTGCCTCGATGAAGCAGACCGAATGCTGGACATGGGTTTCTTCCCTGACATCATGTGGGTCATGGAGCGTATGACCAGTCGAACACAGACACTCCTCTTCTCCGCCACCTTCCCTCAGGAAATCATCGATACTGCCAATGAATTCATGAACGATCCTGAGTTTGTCCTCACCAACACCGAGGAACTCGATATTCCCCCGATTGACATGTACAGTGTTCGAATTGGCCGAGGCAACAAACTTTGGGTCCTCGGGCGTTTGCTCGCACGCATGACTGGTGAAGACCAAACCATCATCTTCTGCAACACCAAGCGCATGGTCGACTTGGCAGTTCAACGCTTGAACAAGCATGGTTTTTCTGTTGAAGGCCTCCACGGAGATTTGAATCAGAACCAACGTGAGAAAATCCTCACTCGCTACAAGGCTGGCGAATTCAAAACCATCGTGGCTACCGACGTAGCGGCTCGTGGTCTTGACGTCGATGGCATCACCCTCGTTGTCAACTACGATCTTCCCGTCGACCTTGATTCATTCATTCACCGGGTTGGCCGCACAGGACGAATTGGCCGCACAGGCGAAGCATGGAGCCTTGTTTCACGCGATGACGCCCCCCAACTCTCCAAAATTATGGTGACCTATGGGTTGGACATCATCGAAAGCGAAACTCCTGAACTTCCAGAAGGCATGACCAGCGATATCGTCAAGCGACAGGATGACTTTGGCGAAACTGCAGACGTCTTCGGATTCGTGACCCTCGAATTAACCATCGAACCTTCTCAAGCCGGCTCATCTCGAGCTGTCTCTCAATGGTTTACCGATGCTCTTCGTTGCGATGCCATGGCGATTGGAGACGTTCATTTCGAAGGTTCCTCAACCTTCATCAGCATTCATACAAGCAAGGTTGGACTTGCGATGAAGGCGCTTGAAAAGCGAGAAATGTCTGGACAGCGTGTCGCTGCCACCATTGTCGAGTGATTCACTCTTCTTCACTTCGGCTTTTCCAAGACCCTTTCTTAGCGGAATTGTGACGTGACTTTGGCGATGTTGTTACCGTCTCTTGATCTTGTACTGGAGCCTGCTTGGTTGGCCATTTTCCTTCTTCGTCTGGACGCTGCACTTCGATGCCCCCAATGACTCCTGCAAGCAAACCGAGTGCCGATAGAGACCAGGCATAACCGATGGCATCGTCCCATCGGTTCTGAGCTTGCCCACACTCTGATGTGACCAAATCAAGGATGTTACAGGTGTCGAGGGTTGACCTCGCTTCCATCGCCTCGACATTGCTGGTGACATTGTAGGCCCCTGCCGCAATCAAAACACCGGCCAAGATTACCAAAGCGAGTTGTTGCTTGGCCCAAATCTTACGGAACACAAGCCGCCATTCACCTCGAGCGCCTGAGGTTGCATCAAGTGTGCGGGCAGGTCCGCCAACTCGCCAGAACCAAACCAACCACATGCCGACCAACACAACGAGGAAACCCCATTTATACACGGCAGTATGCCAATTCCACATGCCAGTGAGGCAAGCAGCATCGTTGGGCAAGGCCACACAATCTTGCATGGCGATTGGATAGAACATGACCAAACGAAGTAAGTTCAACACGTAGATGATTGAACACATGACAAGGATCGATCGAATCTTGATCTTCTGTGGTACCCCTTCTGTCATCGCTACAAGGGTGGAAAGGAAAATCATTTCATGCACGCCTGCACATTCATCGGAAACATACAGAGCAATGTGATTGAAACTTCCGGGGAAATCGACATGGTTCAATTCAATGCGTGTCATCCATCCATTATGCATCCCGAGGGTCGCTGCTCCCTCGCCGTAAAGCAGGTTGGTAAGTCCATGCCAAAGCCATGCCTCCGAAACTTGAATCGGTACCAAGGTGTCCGATGGCATGGTCAAAAACCAGTAAAAAGCCTCGACACACAGCAACGCCAGTGGAATCCGTGCGTAACGCAAGCCAAGTTGGGCCACTTCTGACCAGTCCAAATCGTCTGGCTTTTGTGACGAAGTGGCGGTGGACACCATGATGCAACGTGGGTGTTCCTCCTCATCAACTTGCGGTAGGAAGCACATGTTGACAGCCCCAACTTGAACGGTCAAGGAGTTGCTCGCATGGTGCAATTCATACCAATGAACGGACAGGCACAACCGTGGTCGAAGTGATGCAGTTGGGCGCCGCTGAATCCATTCAGCCAACCCATCGATTGAATGTCGTTGGTTTCTTTTGCCCTGTCCCTGTGGCAGAAGCAAAAAAAGCTCTCTCGACGATGGACAAGGGCCAGGTGCTCGAGGTGTGGGCAGACGATCCTGAAACACTCCATGATCTGCCAATGATCATCGAACGTTCTGGTCACACATTAGTTTCTATAGAAAGCGACGCAGGAGAGTATCGTTTCCTCGTTGAGGTGGCTGCATGACCCCTCCAATCGTGGATCGTGATGACGTTCCAAGCGAAGCGAAACTGCCGACAGTGTATGGCGATTTCAACATACGAGTCTTCCATGAAGCCTCAACTGGCTTGGACCATGTGGCGCTTACCATCGGCGATATGAGCGGGCCAGACCCCGTTCTCGTCCGCCTGCACTCTGAATGCCTGACGGGCGATGCCTTCGGCAGCACACGTTGCGATTGTGGTCCGCAACTTGAGGGGTCGATGAAATCCATCGTGGAGCGTGGCTATGGCTGTGTTCTGTATTTGCGGCAGGAAGGCCGAGGGATTGGCTTGCATGCCAAAATTCAGGCTTACCATCTTCAAGATCAAGGCGTTGACACACTCGATGCCAACCTCATGCTCGGCCTGCCTGGTGACGGAAGAGATTACAAAATGGCAGCATCAATGCTTGAAGCGCTCGGTATTCCCCGCATTGAATTGCTCTCCAACAACCCCGATAAAGCAGAGCAATTGATTTCCTACGGCATCGATGTTGTCTCACGAACACCACTGGTGGTTGGCATCGGAGAACAGAACAGGTTCTACCTTGAAACAAAGGTCGAGCGAATGGGCCATACAATCGATGAAAACGATTTGAATGGACGCAGGCTTGACCCTGAAGAGTAAAGAGGGCCGTGACCGAGAATCGAACTCGGGCTGGCAGAACCACAATCTGCCGTGCTAACCCCTACACCATCACAGCCATGAGAGGTACTTCGCCGTCAAGCGCGTGGTATTTCAACAATCCGTAGGCGTTCACTGATGAGCGACAGCGAAGATTGGCAACCGTGGAACCCTTGCATTCAAGTGCATTCGACCTTATCGGACAACCATGCGACCTTCTTTCGGTACCAGGCTTGTCCCCTACGCGCTCTTGGCGTTGCTGATTTTAGCACCGCTGACCGGCGTTTCAGGACGTTCCGTCCACGAAACTAATTCGGTCGATCTTCTTCCGCAAGGTGAATTCACACAAGCCTCTGAGTGGTCGCTTGATGCCTACACTTCTTTTTCCCAGGAACCCGCAGTTCACACCGAGTCAATGGTCGCTGACGCTCGGTTAACGCTCGTTCATGACCGCCCTCTGAACCTCGACAAGGTGGTGTTCTGGGCTCAAACGACGCCAACCGATTCCAACAATTCTCTCTATGCACCTGATGGATCCTATTCTTGGTCGTCGGGCCCAGAAATGGAATTAACCAATTTCAATGCTGCAGGTTCGACCCAGTACGAAATTGCTGATGTGAGCCTGGTGTTCGTCTTTGCAATACCCAGCGCGCTCTCACAAGATTCAATCCGCTTTTCATTGGAATACAACGGTAACTTCACTTCTCTTTCCACGATTTCACACACCCAAGGGGCCATGGATTACATGTCTGGATCCTATTGGCGAGAAAACATCAGCGATCTTGATGTTTGGACGTGGTCTTCGTTGCAGAACCTCATTGTCACCGCCAATTATGAGTCCGTGGGCTCCAACGATGACTCCCAGCTGAACTTGGATGCGGTTGGCGTCGAAGTGACCATGCAAACACCGTGGTACGGCGGGGAAGTCGCTGAAGCCTCAACGGTCTATGATGCTCACGAAACCCCTGTTCTTGTTCTTGATTTGACCAGTGGGGATTCTGCCAACATGGGGTATGCCTCTTGTGGCCTTCAAACCAGCACCGAAGGCGCCACGGGTCAATGGACAAGTTCCATCATCGAAACACCGCCCAATCAACGGATTGGCCGTGTTCACTACACGCTAGAAAACGAGTCTCTGGATGATGTGGTTTTAGAATACGCCTCATCAAGCGATGGAACATCATTTTCAGCCTTTGAGTCAATGGATGAACATATGCTTCTTCCAGACCATGCGTTCACCAAGGTGAGGGTTTCGACCATCGATGCCTGCATCAGCGAACTAACCGTGGATGTCAACGACCCTACGCTCACACTCAACGGGCGGATCTTTGGTGACCTTGACGGTCTTGACCCAACGTACTCACGTTGGTTGTTATTTGTCAACGATGAACTTGTGACCAACCAACCGATCGAACTTTCGACCAGTTTGTCTCTTTCCTTCCCAATTGGAGCCCATTTGCACGACCCTGCTGCCCCACTTGAAATTCAACTGAAGGCATGGTTTACTTGGGATTCTCAAGGAACTGCCAGCACAACTGCCTTTGAGGTGTCCTCGATTGCAATCACTGGTGGCTACAGCGTCGCTTGGGATGAAGATCCAACATGTATGGAAGTCGGAGATCAAAGCCTCATTGAAGATGGAGGTGGCCGCATCCTCCCATTCCTTCACCGGTGCACAGATGACCGAACCCTCAATGAAAACCTCGTCGTTTCCTTCACCAACACCAACACCGCTCTCGTTGAGATTGATTTGACAGAGGGCGATGTGCGTGTCCGTTTGATGCCTGATGTTTCCGGGTTTGCTACAATCACCACCACCGTTTTGGATGAAGCAGGCAACAGTTGGGGCGAGGTGTTCATGGTTTCAGTGTCAGCCGTCGATGATGCACCATCATTGACTGAATTCCAATCGATCATTCCTGTCCAACTCTCCGTGCCAACCTCGCTTGACTTCACCTACACGGACATTGATTCCAACGACCTCACAGCAAGCACCAACCGCAGTTGGGCCACCATTGACATGGAGGCCCGTACCATTACAGTGAATGCACCTGCTCCAGGTTTCCATTCGATTTTGGTTTCGATTTGTGATCAAAGTTCGTGCACAGAGCGAACCATGGATTTGGAAGTCATGGCCCTTCCAGACCTTGTTGTCGAAAGCATTGACGTTGGTGATGGTACGGCTGAAGCTGGTGATGTTGCTGCAATCCGCGTGTTTGTTCGCAACAACGGACAAGCCGATGCTTCCCTCATTTCTGTTCGATGTGAGGTGAACACTGAACTCATGGCCATCGGCACTCTGCCGATTTTGAAACCTGGTGAATTGGGTGTGGTCACGTGCGACTGGTCGGTTCCTGAAGAAACAGGTCTAGTCCAGATCAGGGCTGTCGTCGATCGAGGACTCGAAATCGATGAAGGCGATGAAACGAACAACGAAGCCACCGTGGTTGTGGAAATTCAACCTTCTTCCTCAACAACCGATAAGGCATCCAGTGCCATGGAAGTGAGCGATGGTCTGTTCTATGGATTATCGGTTGTCGGATTGATTGCAATCATTGGACTCTTTGGCTACCTCGCCCCTGCTAAAATTAAGAAATTGGAATGAAGTTCGAGCCAATTTGGTTTGTGTTGACGGTCTGATTGTCACCCCGCCATTTCTGGCCCCGTTCACATCCCTCATGTCGGATAACGCGAAAGTCGCCCTCAAACTTGATAATGGGACCGTCTCAGAAAAACTTGCTTTGAGGTCGTGGGGACCGTTCAACTTCGGTTGACAAGGTGGAGTGGGAATCATGTCTGTATTGAAAATAAGAATCGAAACTGAAGAATATATTTACGAAGAATACATCGAAGCGTGAAGTTGATCACGCCGACGTTGTTGTTCACTCAGGTGACTTCCAACGTCGAGGGTAGACATCGCCATCCAACAGCACCATGCTGGGACGGGCGATTTCCCCTTCGCTCATTGCAGCGACGTCGTCGGAATCAGTCGTCATGCAGACGACGCCAACAGCTTCACCTTTGAGGGTTTGAATGTAAATTTCCTTGCCGGACTTCACACCTGCTGCGATGTCGACCAAACCAGGTCGAAGCAACGGCGCTCCATGGGCCAATGCAGCAGCTGCACTGTCCTTTACTGTGGCAGCAGGGAGATCGAGCATGAGTTTTTCCAGTGGGTGAATGATGCGGAGGAGTGCCTCAGGCTTGTCGCATTCCTTCCACAGCCAAATAGCGTCTGCCAGTTCAGGCAATGTGACGCAGTCATCAAGGGTGAACACTCCAGAGGAGTCCCGACGAAGTTCCTTGAGTGTGACTTTCATGTTAAGGAGCAAACCTAGATCTCTGGCCATGGTACGGATGTAGGTACCTGCTTCACAATGGACTCGAGCGATCATATCGTTTCCTGAGCGCTCCATTTGGTCGAAGGCGAAAATCTTGCGAGTGCGGACTTGCACCTTGACTGCAGAAACTTCTGGAGGTACGTTGTAGACGCGTCCGGTCAATTGCTTCATGACCTTGCTGAGTGTTGCATCGTCCACTTCTTGAGCGAAACGGAACACACAGATGTAGGATTTCTTATGGTTCAAAATCTTCTTTGTGAGTTTCATAGCCTTTCCAGCCATCAACGGTAGCACGCCTGTTGCAAACGGATCGAGTGTTCCTCCGTGCCCCATTCGTTCAAGACCAAACAGGTCTCGAATCCATGCTGCGATTTGGTGAGAAGTAGGTCCAGCGCCTTTGTCCAGGAGAATGAAACCTCCTTCGAGGCGTTCCTCAACCGTACGGCTATCGGGCATTTTACCAACGTCTTCGTTGGTCATTGCGGATGTGTCAAGGGTGTGTTGTGTCATGGGGTAGCCTCCAAAATTTTGATCGTCGCAGCGAGGACTTCCTCTCTGCTGAGATTTGTTGCATCAAGTACTATGGTATAGGGTTCGCGCTGCTCCGGCAAGAGGCCATACAACTCCATGAAGCGTTCAGCGTCAACCGCAGTTCGCTTTGTGTTGGCTGCCAGCGCTTCCTCGGCAGTGCATTGGTCCCGGCCAACAACACGACGAGCACGTTCCTCATCATTGACATCAATCCACAATCGAACGCAATCCAATTCCAGTTTGTAGGCCCACCATCCGGAAAGCCGTGATTCGATAATGTCCTCTGCTCCTTCGCTCGTCATCCGATCTTGCAGATGGGCATCGAGTTGACGGTCGACTTCTAAATCCGTCTTGCACAGTTCCCCAAACTCAGCAAGCGTGAGTTCTCGGCGACGTGCTTCTCCTCTGAACACTTCGCCACCATTGAGCGAGGTCCAATTGAAGTGCGCCATCAAACCGCTTACGAGGGTGCTTGTGCCGCTGCCAGGGTGGCCTGAGACCGTGATTCGGACCATGCTCACACCCATTCGTGGCGGCACACATCGCAACGCTTTGTGCGTGGGCCAAGCGTGGAGATCATGTCCATGCCACATTCAGGGCATTCCTTAGCGACTTCGAGTGAAGCAGAAGATTCCTCTTTGGGAGCCTCCTCAGTGCTGTTCTTGGCACGGCTCGCCTTTCGGTTGGATGAGTGGCGTTGACTTCGCTGTTGACGGCGTTGTGCTTCTGCGTTCTTTGGTTTGTTTTGGCTGGCCACAAGGTGAAGCAGTGGTTCCTTGATCGATTCACCAGAACTCACCATTGGGTGGGAACGGTACCTGAACAATTTGATGTGACGGTCGACAATCCGGCCAAGAGGAGCGCTCATGCAAATGTAAGTGCAAATCCAAGCGGGGAAAAATAAGAATTTATCGCCAAGGAGGTTCCATTCATTATGCCAAGGTAGAGAAACATAATCCACTCGGAAGTTTTCAACAGCGGTGGTTAACCATGCGAAGATACCAATGATGAACACCATTGTGAACATCATCGGTTTCATAGCACCCATCTGAACCTTCAATTGTTCAGGCATCATTTGCTGTTGAAGGGTGGTTGCTTTTTCTTGAAGAATAGGATCCCTGCTGACACGAGCATCGTTCATCATCATGCGAACTTGGCGTTGACGGTGGCCGATGTGGGCCTGTGCCATTGGATCTGTGAAGACGTTCCGGAGCACGGTGTTCATGGTCATCGAAAATGTCCCAAGGATGAGTACAGTGAACACGAAAAAGGATTCCTCTGGGAGGATTGGTGACAGGATTGGGTCGGCAACTTTGCCAAGATAAATCCGGACATCACCGTTGAGAATCAACAGGGTCATCATGACCATGACACCCAACATCACCATCATGGAGCCGCCCGGTGGTTGCGGTGGTGGCGGAGCATTGCCATTGGCCATGGTTCTAGGGCAGCACATGGGGGGCATGAAGGTTGGGTTTGTTTATGCCTCGATATTGGTATCTTTTAGAACGGTATGAGCGAGGTTTCAAACATGAAAGGCTGTCTCAGTGAAACATGCGTCGCCGGGAACCACTGGACATTGACCCGACTTGGCAACACTCCGTCCCTATGCCAATGCCCAACCGCCCAGTGTGCGTGACTGAACAGGAAGCATTGGATCAACTCGCTAGCCTTCCTCGCCCTCCTCGAATGTTTCTCTGGACCGATGCCGAGCGTCGTTGCCCCCCTGGTTGGGGCTTCATTGCAAGCGTTCGCCAAGGAATCCCTCCCGAAGGAATTGAAGCAGAATTGGATGCTTGGAAGGGGCAATACCCTGGCGCATGGCTCGCTGTGGACATGCGAGACGGCGTGATTCCTCCATCGACCGCCCAGCCCCTCAACGACGTTCTGAGTGGGGTTGGCCGACCAGTGCTCATCCTTGTTAGCAGTTCATCTGACCATGAAGCATGGCCGCAATGGGTTCTTCCCCGTTAAGGCCAAACGCAATCAAGTCCAATCAAGGACCACAATTGGTTCTTGTGATTCTCAAGCGAAGGCGAATTTACATGCGCTGCATTCTGTAGCGTCATGTGCATTCATTGACATGCAAATTGAGCACATCTTATCATCAGTGGATTCTTCTTCAGCAGGCGCTTCTTCTTCGGCAGGTGCTTCTTCAGCAGGCGCTTCTTCTTCAGCAGGCGCTTCTTCTTCAGCAGGTGCTTCGTGTTCAGAGGCATCGCCTGATTCATCGGTCCATGCTTTTGCTGCTGCTTCAAGTTCAGCCTTCTTCAGGTAGCCGTTGTCATCGAGATCGAAATTGGCTGCGTGTTCGACAAATGCGTCGCGGTGGTCAATGCTGATGTCTGCTGCTTCCATGACTCGGAGCAAAACATCTTCTCGCCAAGAGACCTTGGGACCCTCTTCTTCGGAAGATGCTTCATCATCTGATGCTTCTTCAACGGATTCTTCGGAGGATTCCTCTTCGGCAGGTGCTTCAACAGTCTCTTCTTCTGATTCAGCTTCTTCTTCTTCTTTTGGTGCCGGTGGTAGTTCATCGGATTCAACTTCGTCTCCGAAGTGGACCCCGTGGAAACGGTTCAATGCTTCAGCGTCAATTTGACCCGAGCCTTTGATTTCCATGAAGACATCAAGTCGTTCACCTTTGCCAACAAGAGGGACCATCCAGCTGATGTGTGTGCCACCTTCGCCGTCTTCGGTGGTCATCTTACAGTCAGTGCGCTTATCGCCACCGGCGCCACGAATGTGCCAGTCTGTGATCTCGAAGTTAGCCGGCATGACATCGTTGATGAACACGTCTTGGAGTGCGGTGTCGCCGTTGTTCTCAAACAGAATCAAAACTTCATAGCGACCTTTACCGCCAACTGGAAGTGTTTGCTTTCCTGCTGAGAAGTCACGACGGTTGTGAACGACGCTCAAGAGAGGTGCGTCTTCAGCATCTCGGCCGCACCGTGGTCCGGCCTTTTCTGCACTGAATTCGGTGTGTGCGGGAGCGCTCACTGCGGTGTTGTTTGGGGTTGGGTCAGGTGCCGATAGATCATATTCAATGGTCAATGACTTTCCTGGCTTGAGGCCAATTGGGGCAACAATACCAACCATGGTTGTGATTGTGTAACCTTGGCCATCAGGGGATCGGTTGACCTTTTCCAATGTGATTCCTTCTGTGATTTCAGCCTTGAATTGGTTTTCAACAACTTCCTTTCCATCGACCTTGACGGTGAAGGTTGACAAATCTGGGGCTTGGAACAATCCAGGTACGTCATCAGTGAATCGAGCGACGTTGATGTTCGAAGAACCATTGTTGGTAAAGGTCAGTCGAGCAGAGACCTTCTGTGGTCGGTAGGAGCGCAGGCTCGCTGTGGAGTACGTCTTCTTCAATGAAGCCTCAACGACTTCAAACGTGCTTGATTCGAGGGTGAGTTCTCCTTCTGTGCTGCGGGTTGCCCGTGGCAAGATGGTGTAGGCGAGATCGGTTGCAAAGTCAGGTTTCGATTGAGCCATAACGGTTCGCTCTTCCGATTCCCACTTTCCATGAGGAGGGACATCTTCCTTGACGTCCTTGATGTCAAAGAGCAAATCATCGCTGCCCTTCATACGAACTTGGAGTTTGACCAAATCAACGGCAAAGGAAGATCGGTTCTCGAAGGTGGTCTTGCACAACCAGTTGTCTGGTCGCTCGTCTTCTCGAACACGCATGTAGGAGAATCCTCGGCAGAATGCATCCAACTCTCGGAAGTTGAGGTTGGACAGGGTTGAATCTGCAGTGTACGTAGCAGTTGCGGCACCAGCATCAATTTTTTCGGTACCGGTGACGGTGATTGTTCCTTCGATGGAGAGGGTTTGCTTTTCTCCAGCAGCCAAACTACCGACGTTCCAGGTGAGGGTGCTGTTTTCTATTTCAGCACCAACTGCATGGGTGAAGGCCATCTCGTCAGGCAGTGGTCGGGATACGACCACATTGTTGATACCAACCGATGCAACGTTCTCGACTTCAAGTTCCAAGGACAGTGGACCGCCTTCGTCGCTGGATGCGACTGAAAGAGATCGAGCACTGGTTCGTGCAGGATTTGTGTCCAAGCGTTCGCGGAGGATCAGCATGCGCTTTCCATCAACTTTGTACTTCATGCTGTAACTCTTACCAGCTTCAAGTTCATCGACGGAAACATGGTCGCCGCCGATGTCGGTAGCGTCAGCATAATCGAGCATGACGTCAATGTCATAGATTCGGTCTTCTGCTGAAGGATTGTTAACGCTAAGGGTTCCCTTGACTGCTTGCTTGACGATTTCTCCGTCTGCGGTCAGGGTCGACTTTTCGACTTCGTGGAGTGTTCCTTCGAGTTTATCGCCATCGATTTCATCGACTTCTGCTCTGCTTCGAATGGTTGCGCCGGCTTGTTCACCGGTCAAATCCATGGCTGGTCCGAGCACATCATCCATTGCTGGCATAGGTGGTGCCATCAGAGGATCAGCAGGGGCATCCATTGGTGGTGCGGGTGGTGCTTCCATTTCTGGCATGGGCGGCATTGGAGCCATGAGTGGATCCATCAGAGGGTCTGCAGGTGCGTCCATTGGAGGAGCGGGTGGTGCTTCCATTGGTGGCATAGGTGGCATTGGAGCCATGAGTGGGTCCATCAGAGGGTCCGCAGGTGCGTCCATTGGTGGAGCGGGTGGCGCTTCCATTGGTGGCATAGGTGGCATTGGAGCCATGAGTGGATCCATCAAAGGGTCAGCAGGTGCTTCCATTGGTGGCATAGGTGGCATGGCTGGCATACCGGGTGGAGCCGGTGGTGCTTCCATCTCGGGCATAGGTGGCATAGGAGCCATGAGTGGGTCCATCAGAGGGTCTGCAGGTGCGTCCATTGGAGGTGCCGGTGGCGCTTCCATTGGTGGCATAGGAGGCATGAGTGGATCCATCAAAGGGTCAGCAGGGGCGCCCATTGGCGGCATAGGTGGCATGGCTGGCATACCTGGAGGTGCGGATGGTGCTTCCATTGGTGGCATAGGTGGCATGGCTGGCATACCTGGAGGTGCGGGTGGTGCTTCCATCGATGGCATAGGTGGCATGGCTGGCATACCGGGCGGAGCCGGTGGTGCTTCCATTGGTGGCATAGGTGGCATGGCAGGCATACCGGGTGGAGCAGGTGGTGCTTCCATTGGTGGCATAGGTGGCATAGCGGGCATACCGGGTGGAGCAGGAGGTGCTTCCATTGGTGGCATAGGAGGCATGGCAGGCATACCGGGTGGAGCCGGAGGTGCGTTCATTTCAGGCATAGGTGGCATTGGAGGCATACCGGGGAGGCCGCCATCAGCGGGAGGTGCTGGTGGAGCAGGAGGCATTGGTGGCATAGGGGGTATTCCGGGTGGCATAGGTGGTTTTTCATCGCTCATTTACAATTCCTCCGTGGCGTCCGCACAAGGCGGTAACAGTTCCATACCCAATGAGCACATAACCGTTCTCCCCTTCAGTTTTCATCATTCAATCGGATTCTGATGTTCTTGCACCTGTCGGTTGCGAGCACTTGATGTAGGGTGGGCGAGAGGCCGAAGCATGGTTGGCATGGACAGCGGCACCCCACCGGTGCTATTTGTGGTAGGAACAGCAGGCGCCGGAAAATCTTCACTCGTAACAGCATTTCAACGCTGGTCTCGTTTCCTTGAAACAGATGCCATCGCCGTGAACCTCGACCCGGGGGCTGAACGGGTGCATTATGATGCAGAATTTGACGTCCGTGATTTGATCTCGTTGACAGAAGTCATGGGTGAATATGACTTGGGTCCAAACGGAGCACAAATCCTCGCAGCTGACTTGCTCGCCGCACAAGCAGGCGACGTAGCCCAACAACTTCACGCTCTTTCTGGTGAAGTGATGATCGTTGATACACCTGGCCAAGTGGAACTGTTCGCATTCCGTGAAGCAAGCAACCACCTCATCGAAGTGATTGGTCGAGAACAATCTGCAATCATCTACCTGTTTGACCCAATGCTCTCGCGTTCACCTTCAGGCTTCGTATCCCAAATGTTGTTGTCTGCAATTGTCGAATTCCGCCTCGGTTTGCCGACCAAGAATTTCTTGTCGAAATCTGATCTACTCGACCCTGATGAACTCGCTAAGATCCTCGAATGGTCAGAACGCCTTGAGATTTTAGAAATGGCTCTTTACGACGAAGCAGGTGGCCAGCGAACTGAGTTTGCGATCAACCAACTCAGAATGATGCAGGATTTTGCACAAGCACCTGGTTTGACCCCGCTCTCTTCTGAATTAGAAGAAGGTCTTGCAGATATCCTCACCTTCGCCCAAGCCTTGTTCGGCGGTATGAGTGACGCCCGAGACGGGTTCGCTTCTGACAACGACGACGAGAAGAATTGAGGCTCCTAGCGCACTCATAACAGTTAGAAGCCGGCCATTCATGGACTGGGTATGCCCCAGCACCTGTTGGCGATTGACGACGTTGAAGAAGACTTTGAAAAAATCCTCCGCTGGGCCATTGAGTTCAAGCGCTTGTGGAAGCAAAGCGATGAAGTCGCAATGAACTTCATGCCCCTTGATACATTGGCCATCGGCTCAATCTATGAGAAGCCATCAACTCGTACCCGAGTTTCTTTTGAAGTTGGCATTAACCGATTGGGTGGCTATCCACTGACCTTATTGAAAAACGACATCCAGCTTGGAAAATCTGAAACAGTTGGCGACACTTCTCAAGTCCTGTCTCGCTTTTTGGGTGGAATGACCTACCGTTGCTTCTCCCATGACGACGTCACAGAATTGGCAGCGAACGCCGATGTACCAGTGATCAACGCTCTGTCTGACAAACACCACCCGTGCCAAGCAGCAGCAGATTTGATGACGGTCTTGGAGCACTTCGACGAACCATCAGAAATCACCGTTGCTTGGGTAGGTGACGGAAACAATGTTCTCCACGATCTCATGCTCGCATGTGCAATGCTTGGCATCGACATCAACTATGCCGTACCAAAAGGCTACGAACCAGACGAGGAGATTGTTGAACGAACCATGGCTCTTGCAGAGAAGAACGGTTGCAAGGTCACGATGATGCACGACCCGATCGAAGCGGTCAGCGATGCTCACGTGGTTTACACTGATGTGTTCATCTCCATGGGTGAAGAACACATGAACGATAAGGTCGAGGCCTTTGATGGATTTCAAGTCAATGAAGAAATGGTTTCTAACATGGATGAAACTTGGAAGTTCATGCATTGCTTGCCAGCACATCGCGGAGATGAAGTCACCAATTGGGTGATGGATCACAAAAATTCAATTGTCTTCGATCAAGCAGAAAACCGCATGTGGGCTCAAATGTCACTTCTTGCTTACTTTATCAATAAAGGTGCTTGGGATGCCATGGGCGAGTTCATGGGACTCGATTGATCACAGCATTAATGTGAGAATGAAACCAAGCAATCCGAGCAGCATTGCTCCTCGAATTCGAGTGCCCACAACAGCATCTTCACCTTTGAACATCGGTCCGTTAAGGGTGATAAGAACGAGAATCGCCGGTGTTTGATACACCAATTGGTTGAGTGTGAACGGGCCCTGCCAGTACGGGATGTAAAGGCAGACCAAACCTGCCATGACCATGACATAAGCACTCATGCGGGCTTTCTCAAGACCGACCTTCATTGGGAATGTTTCTCGCTCGCCTTCATCGGCCAGCATGTCTTGGCAATCCTTGATCAGTTCGCGAGCAAGGTTGGTGAAGAACACAACCAATGCAACCCATCCAACAAGGGCGCTTACACAACCAACCGTCGAGGCACCATAGCCAATCACAGCTGCGACCATCAACGAAATCGCAACATTTCCGACCAGTCCTTTCGCCTTGGTTTCAGGTCCCAAATCGTAGGTTAGCATCAAAGCCACCGCGACGAGGTAGATGGCAATAAGTGGCCACCACGCAAGGTTGCCTTGGTAAAGCCACCAAGCACCGAACGCCATCGAAAGGAAACTGATGATCCACAGCAGAACAACAAATCGTTTCGCTTCTAAGACAGTTACACGACCGGAAGGCAAGGGCCTTGAGGGATGAGCAACGGCATCAATGGTTGCATCTTTTATGTCGTTCATCGCGTTGCCAGCGCCCATGAACGTCATCACCGTCAGGATTTGAACACCGACAGCAAAGGCATGACTGGACGACCATTCACCTATGATTCCAAAATGTGCGCCGAGGGGCACAGTGATTGCTGCGAGAACCAAGTTCTTCGGTCGCATTAATTCAACCAAAGCAGACCATTTACCCGCCATCAATCGGATGGTGATTGACAATGGTTTTGATTCCTTTGCTTTCAAGCAGCGGCGATGGACCAAACGCAGACTCGCATACGGAAACCACCGATGTCAGTTCCTTCATCAAATCCGACCTTGACAAATCGACGATCTCGCGCCAGAACATTGCCAAGTTGGTTCATTGTTGCACCCCAACGGAAACGTTGGTTGACATGATCAAGGATATCGGTTGTGTTCGCTTCACCAACGCTCGAGAGGTAGGTTGCGATCTCAGTTCGCAATCTCAATGTTCGGCTCATCAAGCCTCACCTCGTACAATACGGGAGGCTCTTCGGGCCAGGCCTTGGACCGTGCGGGAAACCAAATTTGTAACGTTTCGTTGCCCTGGGAGGTGCAAGGGTTGCCATCCCACAGTGGCGAACCGGGATGGGAGTTCACCACTGGGGTGGGCGTAAAGGGTGGTTGAAGCTTCGCTCCACTTCGGTTGTGGTGCTTCGTCAGAAGAACATATCAGATCTCCAAAGGCAAAATCATTCAAGGTGTGGTTTGGGTTGTCCATGATGCAAACTCATTGGCATCCGTATATCAAGCGATGAACGACCCCTAAAAAAAAACTGAAACATCATTCCCACCGCAGTCCACGACTTTTCACTTTCACATAAGAGGAAAAGTGAACACATAGTGTGGTCGATTGGAACCATGCCACACAACCATGGTTTCGTGTACGAGACGGCTAAATACGAAAGGGCGGTCGCAGGAGCATCCACGCTCGTATAGTGTAGTGGCCCATCATGAAGGACTCTCATTCCTTCGACCCGGGTTCAAATCCCGGTACGAGCACTCTTGATTTATGCTTCTATA
>Ga0308011_10000356_pt1 | contig 24993 bp, 21 predicted proteins | sample Neamet177_FD_203144 | JGI IMG/M metagenome (GOLD analysis project Ga0308011, IMG submission 203144) | Marine microbial communities from water near the shore, Antarctic Ocean - #177 | ecosystem: Environmental > Aquatic > Marine > Unclassified | place: Southern Ocean | collected 2014-07-25 | reverse complement strand
CATTGTTTTAAAAAATTAGATGCTCCTGTTTATGTTATGGGTTCTGAAAATTTACCAGCCATTCCTTTAAACTCAACTTTGGAAGCAAGAATGTTGCCTAATGCCGAAAAAGTAAGTGACAAGATTGGAGAAATCCTTGCCTATTAAACAAAAATTACACCCATAAAAAAAGCCAAGCAAATGCTCGGCTTTTCTTTTATATATTAAAAAATAATTAAGCTCTTACACCCATTAGTTCAGCCATCATTTTTCCTATTTCAGCAGGAGATTCAGCAACAGTAATACCACACTCACGCATAATAGCCATTTTTGCTTCAGCAGTATCTTCCGCACCACCAACAATTGCACCAGCATGTCCCATTGTTCTACCTGCAGGAGCAGTTTGCCCAGCAATAAAACCAACTACTGGTTTAGTACCATTTGCTTTAATCCATTTTGCAGCATCTGCTTCTAATTGTCCACCAATTTCACCAATCATAATGATACCATCAGTTTCAGGGTCATTCATGAAAAGTTCAACAGCTTCCTTAGTAGTTGTTCCAATAATCGGATCACCACCAATACCAATAGCAGTTGAGATTCCCATTCCTGCTTTTACCACTTGGTCAGCAGCTTCATAAGTTAAAGTACCTGATTTTGAAACCACACCAATTCTACCTTTTTTGAAAACGAAACCTGGCATAATACCACATTTTGCTTCTTCAGGAGTAATAACCCCAGGACAGTTAGGCCCTACTAATGTACAATCCTTATCTGAAATGTATTCTTTAACCATAATCATATCTCTAGTAGGAATACCTTCAGTAATACAAATGATTACTTTAATTCCAGCTTCAGCAGCCTCCATAATTGCATCAGCAGCAAATGCTGGCGGCACAAATATCATTGAAGTATTAGCACCTGCTTTTTCAACAGCTTCACTAACTGTATTAAATACAGGTCTGTCCAAATGAGTTTGCCCTCCTTTTCCTGGGGTAACACCTCCTACTACATTTGTTCCATACTCAATCATTTGTCCTGCATGAAAAGTACCTTCAGTACCCGTAAAACCTTGTACAATTACTTTTGAATCCTTATTAACTAATACGCTCATTGATTTGTTTTTTAATTTGGGTTGCAAAATTAGAACATTATGGCTATTAACAAAGGATTTTGAATACTTTTGCAGTATGAATAATTTATTGCAAGAAGATACTATTTGTGCCCTAGCAACAGGAGGAGGTTTGAGTGCTATTGCCGTAATCCGTTTGTCAGGAAAAGAGGCGATAAAAATTACGAATGCTGTTTTTAGCAAAGATATTTCTGCTTCAAAATCGCATACCATTCATTTTGGAACTATATCCGATAATACTAAAATTATTGATGAAGTACTCGTAAGTATTTTTAAAGATGGTAAGTCTTATACTGGTGAAGAAACAGTGGAAATCTCTTGCCATGGATCAACTTTTATTCAGAATAAATTATTACAATTATTCATTACTGAAGGATGTAGAATGGCAACTGCTGGTGAGTTTACCATGCGTGCTTTTAGGAATGGAAAATTAGATTTATCACAAGCAGAATCAGTAGCTGATTTAATAGCTTCAGAAAGTGAAGCGGCACACCAAACAGCACTAAAGCAGTTAAGAGGTGGGTTTTCCAATAAACTACAAGAGCTTAGAACAAAATTGATTGACTTTGCATCCTTAATTGAACTAGAATTGGATTTTTCGGAAGAAGATGTAGAGTTTGCTGATAGAAAACAATTTGAAACTTTATTAGCAGCCATAAAAGTGGAATTGGAAAAATTAGTTCAATCTTTTAAACTAGGAAATGTAATTAAAAATGGAATTCCAGTTGCAATTTTAGGAGCTCCAAATGTAGGGAAATCAACCCTACTGAATACGCTACTGAATGAAGAAAAAGCAATTGTATCGCCCATTGCAGGTACAACCCGTGATGCTATTGAAGATGAACTGAATATTGAAGGCTTTATATTCCGATTTATTGACACAGCAGGAATTAGAGAAACAAGCGATATTATTGAGAATTTAGGAATTAAAAAATCCTTAGAAAAAGCTGAATTGGCCAATATCGTTTTATTTTTAATTGATGCTGATGCGAACATTCCAAACCAGTTATTAGAACTAGAGAAAATAAAAGATACCGCTAAAGGCAAACTATTAATTGTCATTAATAAAATTGATTTAAACTCTGAAATTAAGTATGATTTTAAAGATGCACTTTTCATTTCAGCAAAAAAGGATGAGGGAATTGAAACGCTAAAAGAAAGGTTATTAACTTTTGTAAATACGGCACAATTGTCCAATAATGAAACGATAGTTACCAACCTTAGGCATTATGATGAATTACAACTTACGCTTCACGAAATAAATACCATTATTGAAGGACTAAACTCTGGATTAACAGGCGACTTTTTAGCTATTAATATTCGCCAATCCCTTTTCCATTTAGGAAGCATAACAGGTGAAGTTACTACCGATACATTACTCGGTAATATTTTCGGAAAGTTCTGTATCGGGAAATAACTAAAGCTCCATATATTCCTTAAAGGCAGCTTGAAAATACAATTCCGTTTCCTTTTTAATTTTTGCTTTTTGAATACTATCGGCCACTTGGCTTTCAAACACTTTATTGTAACTTTCTGAAAAAGCATAGTTTGCTTCAGGAGTAATTAAACCATAGCCCTTATGGAAAGCATAAGGAACTACACTTTTAGCAGCAGGATTAAACAAGTCATTTCCGAAATTATAAGCCTTATTATTTATATTTAATTGACCTAAAACACTAGGATTAATGTCAATATGCGAACCCATTTTATTGTGTTGCTTTCCTTTGTACTGTTCACTCAACACCTCACCTATCCAAAGCATAGGGATTTTATAGCGTTCCTTTTGTGCAACACGCCTTTTTATAGGAGAACTATGGCTATGGTCGGCCACAATAACAAAAAGCGTATTTGCATACCAATCTTCCTGTTTTACGCTTTCCATAAACTTACCTAAACAGTCGTCCGTATACGCCACAGAATTTACATATTTATCATCTTTATTATTAAAACTAAGTTTATGTTCTGCCGGAAAATCGAAAGGAGAATGAGAACTAATCGTAAAAAGAGTACTCATAAATGGTTCTGGCAATTGCTTTAATTCATCCTTAAACTGAGAAAACATAAACTCATCATGCACCCCCAATGCTCCATAGGGTAAATCCTGATAGTCATTTTCATCTTTTACTACATCAAAACCTTGTGAAAGTAAGTAGCCTTTTATGTTCCCATAAGTAAGTTGCCCTCCAAAAAAGAAAGAAGAATGATAGCCCTTTTCATCTAAGGATTTATTTAAACAGGGTAGTTTCCTGGACTTATCCGCTTGATTGATAACCGCTACATAAGGAAAAACAGGAAAAGAAGAAAAAATAGAACTTATCCCCTGGTCGGAAGTCCATCCATTGGAGTAAAAATCAGTAAAAAGTAAACCCTCTTTTTCCAAAGCTTTAAAATTAGGCGTTATTCCATCCAAACCTCCTAGGCTTTTCACATTGTCGGCCGACCAACTTTCCAAAAGGATAAATACAATATTAGGCTGTTTTTTATTTAATATATGAGTAACAGAATCTGTCTCTGGTTTTAGCGTCCTCATAAAATCAGCAGCTTCTTTATTTGAATATTTCTGGTAAGGATTTCCTTCAAAACTACTTTCACTCTTTAAAATACTTTGTAAAATATTCCAATTAGGATTTACAGCAATATCATTCAATATTATTTTATTGGAAAAATAAGCATCACTCAAATTTACTGGGATTGGCTGAAAACCACCTCTAATTCCTAACAATAAAACTCCTAATGCTAAAGGTAAAATAAGTATTCTTTTAAACATCCATACTGAAGATTGAATAGGTAAAAACTTGTGGATTTTATTTTTATAAATTCGGATAAAAACTATTGAAATAAATACAAAAAGGAAAGTAGTAAATATATGCATATTACTAGCGGTAGAAAACACTTCAGAAGGGTTTGTAAAATGAGATAGAGCCGTAAAGTTTAGTTTCGTTTGCCACTCAGAATAGATAGATACTTCTCCCCCATTTATTAGCCCAGATACAAGCAAGAAAAAAGAAACAAATAAATAAATTGTTTTAAAAATAAATTGTTTGTTTTTCAGAAAGGAATTAACCCAAACTAAGATTACAATTGGCACCAAAAGGTAACTAATAAACGAAATATCCAAAGGGATACTTTTAGGAATAATAGAGAAGAGTTCAGTAAATGAAGCAGCCCTAATTTCATCCATAAAAAATAAAGCAAAAACAATACGATTCACTAAAAAGAAAAACAGCCAAAAAATAACAAACCACAAAATATAATTAAAGTATTTCATCTATTTAATTTTGTAGTAATTCATTAATATTTCCAAAAGAATTTTCTAACTTTTCGGCAATATCTTGTTTGTTTACCCAAACAACTTCAGTTATTCCCTCTTCAGTTTGAGGTTTCAAAATCCCTTTAAAATCTGTTTTCATTTCAAACCAATAGGTGCGTTTCAGTATTTTTTGTGCGTTTAGTTCGTAAACATGATAAGTATCTTGCAAAGGTTTGCTTATGCTTAATCCTGAAATCCCACACTCTTCCTCTACTTCACGAATTGCACACTCTTTTATATTTTCATCCAGTTCCAATTTCCCTTTTGGTAAGTCCCATTTTTCGCTCCTAAAAATCATAAGTAACTGATTATCTTTATTATAAACCAATCCTCCTGCGGCTTCAATCAGGGTATAATCAGCACAAAAACTTTCCCAATTATCTGTTATAATTTCTAGGCTATTATTAATGTAAACTTTATATTTTTGCGGCATGATATATGATATTGATATTGCTAAACAAGTTGCTAAATCTTTATTGCAAATAAACGCAATTATTTTACAACCCAACACTCCTTTTAAATGGGCTGCAGGCTGGAACTCTCCAATCTATTGCGATAACCGAAAAACACTTTCTTATCCTGAGATTAGAACCTTTATAAAACAAGGATTAGCAGCTATTATTAAAAACCGTTACAAAGGTGCCAATGTAATTGCTGGTGTTGCTACTGCAGGAATTCCTCATGGTGCATTAGTAGCTGAAGAACTAGGCCTTCCCTTTATCTATGTTAGAGCAAAAGCAAAAGAACACGGAAAACAAAATCAAATAGAAGGACATTTTGAAGAAGGGCAATCAGTAGTTTTGGTGGAGGACTTGATAAGTAGCGGGAAAAGTAGCTTAGATGCTGCTGCCGTTTTGAAAGAAGCAGGAATGCAAGTAAAAGGGATGGTTTCCATCTTTACGTATGGATTTGATGCAGCAGCTGAAAACTTTAAAAATGCCGATTGTGAGTATGTATCCTTATGCGACTACAATACTTTATTACCACAAGCAATCGAATCACAATATATTGAAAAAGCAGATTTAACTATCCTGAAACAGTGGAGAGAAAATCCTTCAATTTGGAAAAAATAAAACTATGGCAACATTCAAATCACCTGAAGTAATTGTAAATAAAAGTGCAGAAGATTTTTTTACTAAAATTGGAGACCTTAATAACTTAAAAGAAATAATGCCTTCATCCATTAAGGATTTTGAAAGTACAGCAACAACTTGTTCTTTTAAAATGAAAGGTATGCCTGCATTAAACCTAGAATTAGGAGAACAAACTCCTTTTTCAAAAATTTCATTAACGGCTAAAGGAAGTCAAGTTCCTTTTTCTTTGGATTGTTTTATAACCGAAAAAGGAGATCAATGTCAAGCACGATTGGAAATTAATGCCGAGCTAAATATGATGATGAAAATGATGGTTGAAAAACCATTGACCCAATTTCTAGATGTATTGGCTTCTAAAATGGAAAAATTCTAAAATAGGAATTTCACTTCTTGATTCTTAAATTCAGTAACACTATCATCTTCAAGTTGGATAAGTAGTTTTCCACTTTGGCTCACTCCTTTTATAATTCCCATAAACTGTATTCCTTTACTTTCAAAGGCAGCTACTTTATCTTTTAAAAACAAGTAAGAAAGGTATTCTTGTTCTTGAGAGTACCCACTACTCAATTGTTTAATTCTATCAGATAGAAACTGTAATAATTGCGTTTTAACTTCATTAATATTAAGTTCCTTATTTAAGCCTAACCGCAAAGAAGTTGCAATGGGTAAGTACTCCTTAAAACTCACTTGATTAATATTTAACCCGATACCAATTACGGAATGGGTTATTTTAGTTCCCTTTAGTTGATTCTGAATCAATATCCCTGCTACTTTTTGCTTAGCAACCAAAATATCATTTGGCCATTTTATTTTAGGGCTTAACCCTAAATCAGTTAACAAATCACAAATAGATAAAGCAACTAACATACTAATTTCGGATTGCCTATTTATGTGTATATTAGGCTGAATAACTACTGAAAGCAATAGATTTTCATTTGCATTACTTTCCCAAGATTTCCCTCTTTGCCCATTTCCACCATTTTGGTAGTTTGCAGTTATCACTAGTCCCTGCTTGAAAATAGGCAATTCTTTCAAACTTAAGGTATATTCGTTTGTAGAATTTATGGTGTCTAATTTAATATGATTATCGGTAAACAAAGCAGCTTATCTATTTAAGAAATTATTGGTTTAAAAAATGTATTTTCGCAAACGCAAATTTAAAAATAAAAATGGCTAAAAAAATTGATGCAACAAATATTCTATTAGAAAATATAATAGATGCAATACAAGATGTAAAAGGACAGGATATAATCTCCTTAGATTTAAGAAAACTTGATTCTGCAATTAGTAAATATTTCATTATTTGTACAGGAACTTCAAATACTCAAGTAAAAGCAATTGAAGGAAGTATTAAAAAATCAATTTCAAAAAACCTTGGAGAAAAGCCTTTACATATTGAAGGAACTAATATCGGAGAGTGGATTTTAATGGACTATTCGGATATTATGGTGCATATTTTCCAAGAGAAAACGCGTGGTTTCTACAATATTGAGGACTTTTGGGGTGATGGAGAATTCAAAAATTACAAAGAATAAAAGAATTTAGAAATGGATAATAAAAAGAAATCAAATTTACCAAATGGATTAAAAGGATTTAAATTCAAAATTTATTGGGTTTATGCTCTTATTTTTATCTTTTTTATTGGCTTACAATTAATAGGCACTGAAGTTACGCAACCTACCACTTTTACAGAGTTCAATCAGAAGATGTTGCAAAACGGTAAGGTTGAAAAAGTAGTAATCGTAAATAAGGAAAAAGCCTTTATTCATATTAAGAAAAAGTTTTTATCTGAAGAACAATTCAAAAAAGTAAGCAAAAAAGCATTTGGTGACACTCCTAATTTAGGACCACATTATTCTTTTGAAATTGGTTCAGTAGAAACTTTTAGCAACAATTTAAAAGAGGCACAGATTAATTTTGATAATGACGAAAAAATATTACCAACCTATGAAACTCAAAAGGATTTATTTGGCGATATTTTAGGTTGGATTTTACCTTTAGCCTTCTTTATTTTCATTTGGTTATTCATTATGAAAAGAATGGGTGGCGGAGCCGGTGGTGGAAATCAAATATTCAATATCGGAAAAACTCAAGGTAAACTTGTCGATAAAGCTGACATTAAAGTTACTTTTAAAGATGTTGCAGGACTGGAAGGAGCAAAAGAAGAAATTACTGAAATAGTTGACTTTTTAAAATCCCCAGAAAAATACACTAAATTAGGAGGTAAAATCCCTAGAGGTGCTATGCTTATTGGCCCTCCAGGAACTGGAAAAACATTATTAGCCAAAGCAGTTGCTGGTGAGGCACAAGTACCTTTCTTCTCCTTATCAGGTTCTGATTTTGTAGAAATGTTTGTTGGAGTTGGTGCAAGTAGAGTTCGTGATTTATTCAAGCAAGCAAAGGAAAAAGCTCCTGCTATTATTTTTATTGATGAAATTGATGCTATTGGTCGTGCAAGAGGGAAAAATGCAATGACAGGTAGTAATGATGAAAGAGAAAATACGCTAAATCAATTACTTACTGAAATGGATGGTTTCGGAACAAATTCAGGGGTAATTGTAATGGGTGCAACTAATAGGGCTGATGTTTTAGATAAAGCCTTAACCAGAGCAGGAAGATTTGACAGACAAATATTTGTTGATTTACCTGATTTGCTAGAAAGAAAAGAAATATTTAAAGTACACTTAAAGCCTATCAAATTAGCGGAGAGTATGGATATTAATTTCTTATCCAGACAAACACCAGGTTTTAGTGGTGCCGACATTGCAAATGTATGTAATGAGGCTGCCCTTATTGCTGCCAGAAAATCAAAAAACCAAGTTGGAAAACAAGATTTCCTAGATGCTGTAGATAGAATTATTGGAGGATTAGAAAAGAAATCAAAAATTATTTCTCCAGGAGAAAAGAAAACAATTGCCTTTCATGAAGCAGGGCATGCTACCGTTAGTTGGATGTTGGAATATGCCTCTCCCCTTGTTAAAGTTACTATCGTACCAAGAGGAAGATCATTAGGTGCAGCATGGTATTTACCAGAGGAAAGACAACTAACAACCACTGAGCAAATGTTAGACGAAATTTGTGCAGCTATGGGTGGTAGAGCAGCTGAGGAAGTATTCTTTGATAAAATTTCAACTGGTGCATTAAGCGATTTGGAAAAAGTAACCAAACAAGCTTATGCCATGGTTAGCATTTACGGATTGAGCAAAGAAGTTGGTAACATCTCTTATTACGATTCCTCAGGGCAACAATCAGGATTTACAAAACCTTATTCGGAAGAAAGAGCCCAATTGATTGACAAAGAAGTATCGAAAATACTTGAAGAACAATACACAAGAGCAAAACAAATATTGTTAGACCATAAGGATAAAGTAGAAAAATTAGGGTCAGAATTACTGGAGAAGGAAGTTATTTTCAAAGATGATTTAACCAAAATATTTGGAGAGAGACAATGGAAATCCTATGAAGAGGAACAGCTTATAAAACTGGATGAGGGAAAAGAAGCTGAAGATAAAAAGACAAAAGTAAAAGCAGAAAAGAAAGCTGAAAAAATTGTCAAGGAAGAAGCGATAACTAAAAAAGAGAGTGAAGAAAAATTGGATTAACATATTTAGTTCAGCTAACCCAATAGAGGTAGAGATTGTAAAACAAATGCTAGAGGAAAATAACATCAATGCTGTAGTTTTAAACAAGCAAGATTCCTCTTACAATATGTTTGGCACAATTGATTTGTTTGTAAACGAAACCGAACAAGAAACTGCACTACAACTGATAAACAAACAGAACAATGAACGAGACACTAACTAGAGCACTTTCAGGAGCAGTTTATGTAGCTGTAATGTGGTTTGGGACTTCTTATTCTGATTTATCAAGAACTATTCTCTTTTCGATTATCACTCTAATTTCTACTTATGAAATGTGGAAACTCAGAAAAGGAAAGAAAGTTACTTTTCATTATATTTATGTTTGGGGCTTAATGCTAGCATTGCTATTAAAAGCAGAAACGCTATTATTTATATTTATCCTTACTTGGACTTTCGACACTTTTGCCTACTTAGTGGGTGTAAAAATTGGCAAAACAAAAATAATGCCAAGTGTTTCTCCTAAAAAATCGTGGGAAGGCTTTGCAGGAGGTTTTGTATTTACAGTACTTGCCGCTTACCTTAGCTACCAATACTTTGGATTCAATTCCTTTAGTTACCCTTTAATCATTAGTATACTACTGCCCTTTACGGCAACATTGGGCGATTTTATCGAATCCTATTTTAAAAGAAAAGCTGGCGTAAAAGATTCAGGAAACTTTATACCTGGCCATGGAGGAATGCTCGACAGAATGGATGCTTTTATGATTAGCATACCTACAATTTACATTTTAACAAACTTACTATAAATGACACTACACAAAGAAGGAAAAGCAACCCTAATACTTGAAATTTTAGTTTTCAGTTTATTCAACTATTTAGCCTACACTTTTGCAAACGAATATGTTGCTTGTTTTACTACTGCAATTACAGGTTTCCTGTTCATTATGACTTTGAACTTTTTCCGTATCCCTAAACGAAACTTTGAAAGAAAAGAAGGAGTGGTTTACGCCCCTTGTGACGGAAAAGTAGTGGTGATTGAAGAAACGGAAGAAACTGAGTTCTACAAGGATAAAAGAATACAAGTGAGCATATTTATGTCACCACTTAATGTACACAACCAAGTATACCCTATTAGCGGTGATGTAAAGTACACAAAATACCATCCTGGCAAGTTTTTAGTAGCTTGGCATCCTAAAGCATCAACTGAAAATGAAAGAAGTACAATTGTGGTCGAAAACGATAAGATATCTATCCTGTTTAGGCAAATTGCTGGTGCAGTAGCGCGTAGGATTATGACTTATGCAACTGTTGGCGAAAAAGCTATAGTAGCTGATGAATTCGGATTTATTAAGTTTGGATCTAGAGTAGATTTATTTTTTCCTTTAGGAACAAAAATTAATGTACAACTAGAAAAAAAAGTTACTGGAGGACAAAGTGTTATTGCTACTTACTAACTAAAAACCGAGCAAATACTCGGCTTTTCTATTATTTTGTCATAGCGAACCTTTAGGTGCGGCTATCTTAAAAGAATAGATTGCTTCATTGTATTCGCAATGACATTTATACATCACCCCTCAGTCCTAAAGGACAGCTCCCCTGAAAGGTGAGCAATTATAAAGTATTTTTAAACAGCTTCTCCCCTGTTTTAGGATTTTCCTCCTTGGAGGAGTTAGAGGTGCGTTACATTGATATTGATAGAGGGATTAAAAAAACTAAAGTCAATTTAGGTTAAACTTTCTTTGGAGTTAATTTGAAAATCAGAATAATATGCAAAAAAACAAATAACTCCAAAAAGAAAATATAATAAGGCCAGTCTCCTATTAGCAAAGGGTTTTCAACCAATGGTTTGGCAGCCAAAAACATATAGTTTGTATCAATTATAAAGTTTAACGGAAAAATAATAACTGCCGCAACTTGCACCCTTAAAAAGGTTTTCCACCAAGAAGGAATCCTTAATTTCATTCCTGTAGCAATGGCTAAATAAAGCGGGACAACCATTAAAAAAATATGCACAAAATAATATTCAAATACATACCAATTACTCATCCCCATTGAAAGTTCAGGGGTAAGTATTGAATGAAACCCTGAGGGTAAAGCAACTAATAATACCCATTCAAACATCCATTGTTTTTTGCTAAACAAAACAAGTATACAAATGAAAAACGAGATTGTACAAAGGTGAAATGGTAAAAAATTCTGAACAGTCCAATCTCCTAAATTTATGGCTAGTACAATTGTAATTACATAAATAACAATTGCAGATATGCCTATAAATTTTTCAAATTTGTTTTGCAGATTTAATGCTCTATTTTTAAGTGCAAACGGAATAATAAAAACACTTAAAAATAAAGCTACAACACCATTCCACCAAAGGCTCGTTAAAGGTTCTATTATAGCGTGAACAGGCATAATTTGTAGTTTATAATTCAAATCCAAACATAGTAAATATTTATTTAACATTTCCTTAAATAATTAGTCTACTTCAGCACAATAAAATCAATTACTATCGTTTACTTTGCATAAATATTTTATATCAATGAAAAAACACATTTTTATTCTAGCATCACTCTTATTTTCAATGAGCAGTTTTGCGCAAAATAAATACACCATTAGCGGCTATATTCAGGACGCATCATCAGGCGAAAATTTAATTGGCGTTTCAGTATATGAAAAAGCAACTTTCAAAGGAACAACAACCAATACTTACGGGTTCTATTCTCTAACCCTTGCTGAAGGAAATTACACAATTATTTTCTCATTTATTGGACTAAAAGAACAAAGCCTACAAATTAAGCTAGACAAAAACATAAAAAATAACATTAAACTACTGAGTGAAAGTATTCTTACTAAAGAGGTTACGGTATCAGCTAATCGTAAAAAAAACATAGAAAGCACCAATGTTAGTCAGATTAGGCTTGATGTACAAAAGATAAAACAAATGCCTGCCCTTATGGGAGAAGTGGATATCCTGAAAACCATACAATTATTACCTGGAGTTCAATCAGGTGGTGAAGGTAGTTCAGGCTTTTATGTTAGAGGGGGTGGTCCTGATCAAAACCTTATTCTGCTTGATGGAGCAACCGTTTATAATGCCTCTCACCTATTTGGATTTTTCTCTGTTTTTAATGCAGATGCGATTAAAGACATCAACCTTATAAAAGGAGGAATGCCTGCACAGTTTGGGGGCAGATTAGCTTCTGTACTAGACATTACTATGAAGGAAGGAAATAATCAAAAATTTGGTGGTGAAGGTGGTATCGGTATCATCTCTTCTCGCCTTACTTTGGAAGGGCCAATTATTAAAAATAAATCTTCATTTATTATTTCGGCTAGGCGTACTTATGCTGATATATTATCTAAACCTTTTTTAAGTGAAAGTGCTCAGAATAATGGATATTATTTTTATGACCTTACGGCTAAGGCAAACTACACCCTATCGGATAAGGATCGCTTCTATTTAAGTGGTTATTTCGGAAATGATATTGTAAACTTCTCGGCTCCTTCAGGTAATTTTGGCATTGAAATCCCTTGGGGAAATACAACTGCAGCTGCAAGATGGAATCATTTATTTACGGACAAACTCTTTTTAAATACATCCGTAATTTTCAGTGATTATTCTTTTGAAATGGGTGCTACACAGCAATCTTTTGAATTTAAACTTTCTTCTAAAGTAGAGGATTGGAATACAAAGTTAGATTTCACTTATCTACCTAACCAGAGAAACAGTATTAAGTTTGGAGCACAATATATTTATCATAATTTTATGCCTGCCAGCATAAGTGGTTCATCAGGAGATGTTGATTTTTCTCCTGAAACAATATTTAAACAATATTCTAATGAGGCAGCTCTTTATTTTGCGGATGACTTTGAAGTAACTGATGCTTTAAAAATTAACTTTGGGGGGCGCTATACTGCATTTACTCATGCAGGAAATATTACCTTTAGACAAATGTTGGAAAATGAATTCATCCAGGATGAAGAAAATCAATACCGTAATTTTGAACCAAGAGTTTCTGCTCGTTATAAACTAAACCCAACCTCATCATTTAAAACTTCATTTAGTAAGAACTATCAGTACATCCATTTAGCCTCTATGGGAGGAATGTCAATGCCAACTGACTTGTGGCTTCCTTCATCAGAAAAATTAAAACCTACTGAAGGGAATCAATATACTTTAGGTTATTTCAAAAATTTAGGAAACAATATGTTTGAAACTTCAATTGAAACCTATTACAAGGATATGAAAAACTTAATTGAATACAAGGAAGGTTCAATTCCTGATGATAATGCAAATGGGCGGCAAGATGACGCCCTTACTTTAGGAAATGGAAATTCTTATGGAGTAGAGCTTTTCATTAAGAAAGCAACAGGCAAAACTACAGGTTGGATTGGGTATACCCATTCCTATACTAATCGTATTTTCCCTGAAATAAATAATGGCGAAATGTTTTCAGCTAAATACGATAGAAGACACGATTTATCAATAGTAGTTAATCACGAACTTTCCAAGCGCTGGACAGCCTCAGCAGTATTTGTTTATGCAACAGGTTCGGCACTTACTATCCCTACTGAACGCTTTATCATTAATGGAAATATTTTCACTCAATATTCAGGAAAGAATGAATTCAGAATGGAGCCTTATCACAGGGCTGACATTTCTTTCAACTACACCAAAAATCCAAACAAGAAATACCATTCTACATGGAACTTCTCAGTATACAATGTCTACAACCGTAAAAACCCTTACTTTATCTACTTAGATATTGAAGATACTTCAACTGACGGAAGTGGTAGTTTAGAATCTGGCGGATTGCAAGCCAAAGCTTACCAAACTTCTTTATTCCCAATTATTCCTTCTATTAGCTGGAACTTTAAATTTTAAATTATGAATATTAAATACTTTTTAACCCTTGTTTGTAGTTTATTTCTTTTGGCATGTGAAGAGGAAATAACACTTGAAATGCCTGACAATAAGGCAAAAGTTGTTGTTGAAGGTTATATTCAACCACACAAACCTATTATTGTTCAAATCACTTCTTCAAAAGGATATTTTGATGAAATTACTGAAAATGAATTGATAGATGTTTTTCTTTCGGATGTAACAAACATCAAGGTTATCCGAAATAGTGATAATGAAACTGTTGAATTAGGTTTTATTCCTTTAGATCCCTCAGGAGATATTGGATTTTATTCTGATGCCAATATTGAGGACTTAACTTACTTTAACTCTGAGTTTGCTCAGTTTGGAGAAAGCTATAGCCTAGAAATTATTTACAAAGGAGATACCATAACCGCCAATACTAATATTCCATTTATTGAATCAATAGATGAGCCAATAGTAGATAGTATCTGGTTTGTTGAAGATGAAATATTTCCTGGGTATGGGGATTTTTATATGTCATATAATGACAATGATACTATGGGAAATAATATCATGCTTGAATCTAAAAGAATTTTTCATCATAATATTGAAGATGAAAAAAATAATCCTGATTTTAAATTCGTAAAAGCACTTTGGGGTGCTGTCCGTAATGACTTTGAAGGTTTTAATGGTGTAAAACATTTTGAAACCTATTTTGAAAGAGGTGAAGATGCCTTTTACGGAGAGTATAGAGGAAGAAAAAAAGAGGATGAATTTGGAAACTTTACTGCTGAACACCTAGACTCTCTAGGTAAAGTAGTTCCTGCTGATACGGTACTTATCAGGCTAAGCCAAATAGATGCAGCTTCTTTTAATTTTTGGAGATTTACAGAATATCAAGAACAAATGAATGGAAATCCTTTTGCCGAACCTATGAACTTACAATCTAATATTACTAACGGATTAGGTATTTGGGAAGGTAAAGGATCTCTTTATTTTAAAGTAATTGCACAAGGTGACACTGCTTTTATTGAAAGATACAATCCAGATATTTTTGAAGCATTATTTTAAAATAATTAGCTTTAAAACATATATTTGCTGACTTTTAAAAACAGAATAAAATGACAGAAGAAATGGAAAAAGTAGAGGTTTTAATTATTGGTTCAGGTCCTGCAGGATATACAGCAGCAATTTATGCAGCTCGTGCTGATATGAAACCTGTTGTTATTCAAGGGTTACAGCCAGGAGGACAATTAACAACTACTACTGAGGTAGACAATTATCCAGGATATAAAGATGGAATTACAGGACCTGAAATGATGGAGGACTTTAAGGCTCAAGCTGAGCGTTTTGGTACCGACACAAGATGGGGAATGGTAACTAAAGTTGATTTTTCTGAACGTCCGTTTAAAGTTGAAGTAGATGAAAAAGATACTATCCTTGCTAAAACAGTAATTATTGCAACAGGTGCGTCAGCAAAGTGGTTAGGAATGGATGATGAAAAAAGATTGAACGGTTATGGCGTTTCGGCCTGTGCTACTTGTGACGGTTTTTTCTACAAAGGAAAAGAAGTTGTTGTTGTAGGTGCTGGTGACACTGCAGCTGAAGAAGCTACTTACCTAGCTAAAATGTGTACGAAAGTAACCATGATTGTCCGTAGGGATGAAATGCGTGCTTCAAAAGCTATGCAACATAGAGTGTTCAATACACCAAACCTTGAAGTACTTTTCAATCATAATACAAAAAGCATTAATGGTGAGCCAGGTGTTGTTGGTGTTGAAAGCGTAACTGCTATCAATAATCAAACAAATAAGGAAACAGTTATTCCTGCTTCAGGATTTTTTGTTGCTATTGGGCACAAACCAAATTCTGATTTATTCAAAGGACAATTAGAAATGGATGATGCAGGTTATTTAATTATTGAACCTGGAACATCAAAAACTAAAATTGCTGGAGTATTTGCTGCAGGTGATATTGCCGACCATGTTTACCGCCAAGCAGTTACTTCAGCAGGCACAGGTTGTATGGCTGCCTTGGATGCTGAGCGTTTTATAGCTGACCAACAATAAACAAATACTGTTTCAAAATAAAAAGGCCTCTACTCTGTAGGGGCTTTTTTTATTTTATATTTTGTACTTTTGGTTTCAATGGAGGCAATAGATGTATTAATAAAATATTGGGGACACACTCAGTTTCGCTTAAAGCAAGAAGATATTATTAAGCAAGTTATTAATAAAAAAGATACACTTGCACTGTTGCCTACTGGTGGTGGTAAATCAATTTGCTACCAAGTGCCGGCACTAATGCAAGAAGGAATTTGCTTAGTAATCTCCCCGCTTATCGCACTGATGGACGACCAAGTTCGTTTCTTAAAATCCAAAGGCATAAAATCAATTGCAATAACCTCAGGAATGCATTACAATGAAATTGATACTGCATTGACAAATTGTATTTACGGAGGAGTAAAATTTCTGTATTTATCTCCTGAAAGATTACAAAACGAATTGGTTCAAACTAGGATTAAGGAAATGAATATTAACCTTATCACTGTGGATGAGGCACATTGTATTTCGGAATGGGGACATAATTTCCGTCCAGCATACAGGCATATTTCTGAGATAAGAGAAATCATTCCTAACACACCAGTTTTAGCCCTTACAGCCACTGCTACAGCTAATGTTATTGACGACATTCAGGACAATCTTGACTTCAAAGAACATAACCTTATTCAGTCCTCATTTGTAAGAGAAAACCTTTCCTATGTAGTTGACAATGTAGAGGACAAAAAACTAAGGCTGTTAAAGTTAGTCGAAAAAATAAAAAGCTCTGTAATCATATATGTTGGTAGCAGAAAAAGGGCAAAAGAAATTACTGAATTTTTACTAAGCAATAATTATTCTGCAAACTATTATCATGGAGGATTAACAACAAAAATTCGAACAGAAAGACAAGAAAGCTGGACAAAAAACCAAACCAGAATAATGGTCGCAACCAATGCTTTTGGAATGGGAATTGACAAAGCAGATGTGAAATTAGTTGTGCATATGGAATTACCCTCAACCATTGAAGCTTATTTTCAAGAAGCAGGAAGAGCAGGAAGAAATGGAGAGCAAGCTTATGCTTTTCTGCTTGCTAATAAAAGTGATGTAAAAAAACAACAAGATTTGTTAAAGCTAAGGTACCCTTCAATTGATGATATAAAATATACTTATCAAAAACTAGCTGATTATTTACAAATTGCTGAAAATGTACTGCCAATTGAACCACTTTCCTTTGACATTTTAAACTTTGGTGAACGCTACAAAACCAGCAACCTAAAGGTGTACAATATTCTTAAATACCTAGAGAAAGAGGAACAACTAAAATTATCGGATGCAGTGCATAATCCTTCAAAAGTAATGTTTATTATTAGCAATGCTAATTTGTATAAATTCCAAATTGCTAACCAATATTATGATAATTTTATAAAGTTGCTTTTGCGTTCATACGGAAATTTATTTAACAATTATGTAGTGATTAATGAGGAGGAAATTGCTAATCGTTTTAATGTTGATACTGAAGAAGTAAAACGACTTTTAGGAAAATTAGTACAACTAGAAATAGTAAAATATTTGCCTAAAAACAACAATGGAGAAATCACTTATTTGAAAGCAAGAAAGGATATTAATTTCCTGTATTTGGATGAACAGAAATGGGAAAACAGAAAACAACATGAACAAAAAAAACTATTAAAAATAGCGAACTATATAACTGAAAAAAAAGAATGTAGGAGTAAGTTATTATTGCATTATTTTGGAGAAAAAGAAAGTGATAAATGTGGGAAATGCGATTACTGTGTTTATGAAAAAAGAAAGACAATAAAAGAAGCTGAATATCAAAAAATCACTAATCAGTTAGCAGAAGTTTTGAAAAATGAAGAGCTTACTATTGAAGAAATTTGTGCTTCCATCCCATCAATAAATGAGCAACAACTCATTAATATTATTCAGTTTTTATTCGACAATGATAAAGTTGGAAAGTTTGGAAACAAATACCAATGGAAAGGAATTTAGTTGCTGCTAATTGGTAGTTTTGTAAACATTTAAAAAATTAAAGATGAAAATTGTATTTTTCGGAACACCTTCCTTTGCTGCAACAAACCTGAATACACTTATTAATGCAGGGCATAATATTGTTGCAATAGTGTGTCCTCCTGACAGCAAAAAAGGAAGAGGAAAACAATTAAAACCTTGTGCAGTAAAAGAAGTTGGAATAGAAAATAATATTCCTGTACTGCAACCCTTAAAACTTAAAAGTGAAGATTTCCTTAACGAATTAAAGTCTTTCAATGCCGATTTATATGTTGTAGTTGCTTTTAGAATGTTACCCGAATCCGTTTGGAGTTTACCGCAAAAAGGAACGATAAATCTACATACCTCTCTCCTGCCAAATTACAGAGGAGCAGCACCAATTAACAGAGTGTTAATAAATGGAGAAAAGGAAACCGGAATCACAACTTTCTTTATTGATCAGCAGATAGATTCAGGAGCAATTATTCAGCAAGAAAAGATAGCATTAACTGATAAAACTACAGCTGCTGAACTGCACAATACTTTAATGAATAAAGGGAGTGATTTACTAATTAATACCCTAGAATCAATTAAAAATAATGCTGTAAGTCAAATTCCTCAGCAACATAACTCTGCAATGCAGGAGGCTCCAAAATTAACAAAAGAATTATTGAAAATTGATTGGTCAAAATCTGCTATTGAGATACACAATTTAGTAAGGGGACTTTCTCCTTTTTTGGATAATAATACAAAATTGAAAGATGTTGCTATTTGCCCTTCTGCATGGTTAATTCTGCAAGATGACAAAGGAGTTCAGAAAAGAATTAAAGTTCATTTATCTGAAGTAGAAAATAATAATTCGGACAAACTACTGAACATAAAAACAGATAACAAAACCTACTTGCATATTATTACAAAAGAGAATGCAATTTCTATTCTTAATCTGCAAGCTGAAGGAAAAAACCCTATGACAATACAGCAGTTTTTACAAGGAAATAAAATCAATGGAAACTACAGTATCTCATGAGTAAAATAAGGCATGAATTAGTCCAACATTTAAAAGAGTTTGTAGTGAAAGAAAGGTGTGAACTTTTTGAAGAAAAAATTGAGCAAAGAACAAAACACATAACGGTTGTGCTCGAAAATATATTCCAAGGAAGAAATATCTCAGCTTCTATCCGGTCAGCTGATTGTTTTGGAATACAAGATGTGCATATTATTGAAAATGATAATATTTTTAATGATGATTCGGAAGTGTCAATGGGAGCTGAAAAATGGGTTACTATAAAAAGACACAATAAGCAAGAACACAATTCAATTGAAGCGATAAAAAAGCTGAAAGCTGAAGGCTATCAAATTATTGCTACTACACCACATAATACAGATTGCGATTTATTCGATTTAGATATTAGCAAAGGGAAAGTAGCGCTAATTTTCGGAGCTGAAGTAAGAGGTTGTAGTGAAGAAACTTTGGCTTTAGCAGACAAAAAGATGAAAATACCTATGTATGGTTTCACTGAAAGCTTCAATATTTCAGTATCTGTTTCTCTATGTTTACAGCATTTAATTTACAAATTAAGAAAGGCTAATTCTGATTGGAAAATGACTGAAAATGAGAAAGATAAAGCAATGTTGCAATGGCTCAGGAATAGCATTAAATCATCTGCTCAAATTGAAGAAAAGTTCCTTAGTGAGCTTAATAAGAAATAATTTATATATTTACAAAAAAATAAATATACTATGGGAAGAGGTGATAGAAAATCAAGAAAAGGAAAAATCTTTAGAGGAAGTTATGGAGTTGTAAGACCAAAAAAATCGGCAGTAGAAGCTATTATACCTAAAAAGAAAAAGGTAGTTGCTGAAAAAGTAGTGGAGGAAAAAACTCCAGTTGCTAAGAAAAAGGTTGCAACAAAGAAAAAGGCTCCTGCTAAAAAGAAGTAATTTTCATTTTCAGAAAATAATTGGTTAGTACCTTAGGGTGCTAACCTTTTTTTTATTCCAAATTTTGAATGATTAGTTTTTTATTATATGATTTTTCATCTGTTTTTAACCAAAGATGATATATCCCATTTGATAATTCACTTAAGTTAAGTTGTGCTTTATTATTTTCAGAATATATCATTTTTTCAAATACAAGTTGCCCTAATGAATTTAAGACATTTACAGTAACTTCCTTATCAATATTATATATCTCAATATTTCCTGCAGTAGGATTAGGATAAATTAATATATATGACAAACTATAGTCTGTCATATTTGATTGTAGCGGTTTTATAAATACTGAATCAGAAAAACAATAATTAGCGTCATACACAACACATGAATACGGCCCTAAATTATTTATTGTTATTTGAGAAGTATTACCAAGATAACCTAAAGAATCATTCCAAGTATAAAAATAGGGTGTAGTCCCTCCTGTAACATTAGCCTCTGAAATATTTCCTTGAACATTCACTGTTAAAACTAGCATGTCAGGTTCATTAATAATAAATGTATCAGTAAGCTGACAAGACAAATTATCTGTAATTGTGTAATAATATTCGCCTTCACATAATGAGTCTGTTATAATAATATCTCCAAATACATCCTTAATTACTGAAATATAAGGAGGTATTCCACCACTAATAAGCATACTTATTTCTCCATCACACCTTCCAAAACAACTAATATTATCAATTGATTCTATTACAGAAATATCACTTAATGAATAAATAAATACTTGATTATTATCAATACAAGCGTTACTATCAGTTACTAAATATTGATGATTTCCTGTAGAAAGCATTTGAGGATCTTGACCTAACCAATTAACTATATAAGGAGTTATTCCACCATTTATATTTAAAATAACAGAGCCATTGTTTGAATCAAAGCATGTAGCAGGACTAACTAAATTTGAAACAATTATTTCAGATGGTTCTTGAATAGTTACCACATTACTTATTATACACAAATTTGAATCTGTAATATTATATATATAATTCCCTGCTAGTAAATTATTGTTATCTGCTCCAAACCAATTAACTAAATAAGGTGAAACACCTCCTATCAACCCTAAAACAACACTACCTGAAGGCTCATTATAGCATTTTGCATCTATCACTATTTCATTTACAATTATCTGTTGAGGTTGATTTACAAAAACAGAATCTAAAACTAAACAATTATAAGTATCTAATATTTCAAATGAATGAAACCCATAATTTAAGCTTAAAGGATTATTACTCATCCAACTTATTTGATAAGGAAAACCTCCCCCATTTACAGACAAATAAGCTTCACCATCTCCTCCGTTATAACAGTTAACATCAATTATACTATCAGAAAAAGAAATTAAACTAGCAGGCTCTGTAATCAAAATGGAATCATTTAAAACACAAAGATTATTATCAGTAACTGTATAATAATATATTCCAGATAATAAATTTGTTATACTGGAGGAAGATGATCCATTCGACCATAAGAAAGAATAAAAAGGTGTTCCTCCTGTGGCTATAACACTTGAAGAACCATTATTCCCGCCTAAGCAACTAACATAATTTGTACTTTCGGTTACGGCTAAAACATTTGGCTGTGTTATATTAATTGATAATGTTATATTACAAGTATTATTTTCTAATATATTTAATGTGTAAAATCCAGAATTCAATCCTGATATGTCTTCAGTTACACTACCATCTGACCATAAAAATGAATAGGAAATTGAACTATTTATAGGTTGATAATTTACATCTATCGATCCATCTGAAAAAGAAAAACATGAAACTTCAGTATTAGAATAGGAAACTGAAGATGGATTTGGCTCAGTTATATTAGTATTAATTGTTGGCAAAGTACATCCGTTATCATCCGAAATATTAACACTATAATTATTTGCATTAATATTTATTAAATTTTGACTTAAGGCTCCATTATTCCAAACATAAAAATAAGGTGTGGTACCACCAGAAAGAGTTAGAAAAACTCCACCATCATATCCACCATTACAACTAGCATTTTGTGTAGAAACACTTGAACTTAGAGGTAATGGATTAATAATTGTTACTTGGTCAGAAGCTAAGCAATTATTAGCATCAGTAATGCTTAAACTATAAGACCCTTGTGCTAATGAAGTAATGTCTTGGCTAACTGCTGAAAAACCATTAGGTCCCGTCCAAAGGTATAAAAAAGGGAATGTTCCTCCTAGAACTAATAAATCAACATCTCCATCATTAAAATTATTACAACTAATATTATTCACCATACTACTTGCTTGCAATTGATCAGGTTCAATGATAGTAAAACTTTCAGAAACTTGTGGGCAAGTATTAGCATCTGTGACTACTACTGAATAAATATTAGCTGATAATTGTACGGGATTATAAATTCCATAATCTTCATTATATGGTGGAGTTCCTCCAGTTATATTTAGAGCTACAGAACCATCACTTAAACCATTGCAACTTACAGGGTTTGTAATCACACTAGTAATAATGATCGTATCAGGCATAACAATTGTTAAGTCAGATGTGTCTTTACATTGCAAGGCATCTTCAACTATAACTTGGTATATTCCAGGTACACCAATATTTGAGATATCCTCAGTAAATGCCGAAAAACCATTAGGTCCTGTCCAAGTAAATCCATAAGGGGAATTACCATTACTCACAGTTAAATCAATAGCGCCATCAGAATACCCATAACAACTAATATTACTTATACTTACTGAGATATCAGAACAATAAGTACAAGAACCATCATCAGTATTTGAAAGAGGATCATAATTAGTTGCCAAGACATCAATACATCCAAATATTTTAGGAATACAACTTCCATCATCTATAGTTGCATTTGGGTTATAATTAAAAGCTGTTTGATCTGTACACCCATAATAATCGCAAGTAGTTAAACAAGAAGCATTAGCAATACCAAGATCTAAAGCTTGAGATACAACTACATCATGAAAGTTAAGTGTTAACCCTCCACTTGTTGTATGACAATAGCTCATTATTGTGCCAAGAATAGGAGTTGGATTGTTAGGGCAAGTACCCTGTACATTTACACAATTGTCAATATTACCCCCAGCAAAAGGAATTAAAGGGTCTGAAACCCAACCACACCAATGTGTATGTTTAGATCCAAAATTATGTCCAAGCTCATGGCTACAAACTGTTAAATTCCAAGTATAAGAAGGGTTTGGAAAACTATAAGTAGTATCATTATTTAAAGATGCTGAAAAACCATATCCCCAATTATTATCACACAAAACATCTAGATATGCAATTCCTCCTGTCCCAGTATTCCCTCTTTTAGTCATTAAATGCACTAAATCTCTAGAGACTCCAGAATTATTAGTTTGCCAATAACTTTTTAATTCGGATAACATACTACTAGATTGAGCAATCCAAGCGCTATAAGGATCAGCTGTATTCCAGACATAAGTATAAGTAACCTGTATAGCTGAATTTGTTTGGTTTTCATAAATTAAACTTACCCCTGCCATAATAGCTAACGACCAATTAATTGCTTCTAAATCTGAACTAAAAGTCTGCCTAGTAAATTGATCAATTTCTACAGCTAATTCAACACAAACTGGTACCACAGAACTAGCACTTGGCAATTGCATTTGCTGAAAATTATTAGCATTACTTGTATGTTCAACTGCACAAGAAAAATTTGAAGTATTTATAGAATTAGAAGTTTCAAACAATAAGTATTTTCCTTTAAACTTAGTAATTTCATATTGTTTTCCTTCTAATTTAAAAGTACCTACAATAGTGTTATTAACAAAATTTAAAACCCCAATAAACTGCTCCTTATATTTTATTTTATATGAGAGTATAGTTGGATTCAAATCTAGTTCTACATCCCCAGTAATTGTCTTTGAAACAAATTTACTATTTGAATTAGAAATACTAAAGGCTATTAGTTGTATATCAATATCTCGATTGAAAAAAGGAAGCTGAATCTCAACTATAGATAATCGGTCAGATAGTATTCTTTCATAGACACTTTCATTTAGCTTAAAATTTAAAGTATTCTCAGGAAATTTTGTAGCAATTACCTTAGACTCTCTATCAATATCAAATATCCTATTTTGGCTAAATGATACAAAAGTTAAAAAAAATAAAAATGTTAAAATTAGTAATTTACGAATTGTCATATTATCTTATAAGTTTTAAAACACCTTCATATTCATATACCTCATTATATAGATTAAGAACTTTTATATAGTAAGTATATGTACCAATAGTAGCTTTCTCCTTATTAACCAAACCATTCCATCCATAATTAATGTTTTCTGAATAAAAGATTTCTTCACCCCACCTTGAATAAATTTTCATTGCAAATTCTTTCACCCCAATTCCTTGTGGCTTAAACACTGTATTTTCTACCTCATTACTATTAGGGCTAAAAGCATTAGGAATAAATAATGTATAATTGTCAACAAACACTTTTTTTGAAATAGTATCTATACAATTATACTCTGTTTCAATCATTAATAAAACAGTATACTCCCCTATCTCTTCAAAAGAATGGAATATAATTGAATCGTATAAAATTGTATAATCACTTAATTCCCAATTCCAATTAATTACTTTCTGAGAAAAAGTCTCTGAAATATCAATAAAAACAAAAGGATTGTTAAACTGGTCCTCAAATTTTTTATGAGAAGGATTCAAAGAAAAATTTGCAATAGGGCTAGGTAAATTTTCAATATCAAAAGGTCTTGAAATTTCACAATAGTTTTTATCAATCACCACTAGTTCATACCTTCCTTCTGAAAGCGTATCTACACTCTGTAAAATATCTCCTGAAGACCAATAATAGGCATAACCTTGAACACCACCACTTATTAAAGCTTCAGCCATTCCTTTGTTTAATTCGCAAGTATCTGGGCTCAAAACTAGTTCTAAACTTAAAGAGTCAGGCTGAGATAATGTAAAGGTATCGCTAGCAGTACAATTATTCTTATCTTTTACAATTAAATAATAATTCCCAGCTTTT
>Ga0308011_10000353_pt1 | contig 25147 bp, 18 predicted proteins | sample Neamet177_FD_203144 | JGI IMG/M metagenome (GOLD analysis project Ga0308011, IMG submission 203144) | Marine microbial communities from water near the shore, Antarctic Ocean - #177 | ecosystem: Environmental > Aquatic > Marine > Unclassified | place: Southern Ocean | collected 2014-07-25 | reverse complement strand
ACATGACTACTCATGAGGTTTCTTTTATAGCCTTAGCAGACTGTTCAGAGGAGTGGATCTCTGGTACTGGAGGAGGCATGAGCAACCTAGACAACGCATACAGCCCAACTTGGAACGCTTCGTGTGTCCTTGAAGGCTGCACATATGCTAACGCATGTAATTATAACCCTAATTCAGATCTTGACAACGGAAGTTGCGAGTGGCTCTCTTGTGTGGTTACGGGCTGTGTTTACGAAGAGGCTGAGAACTATCACCCGACAGCAACTCAGGATGATGGTGGCTGTATCTTCAGCTCATCGAATTGCCCTGCAGATCTGAACCAAGACGGCACCGTTGCAACAGCAGATTTGTTATTATTCCTGTCTGACTTTGGGTCGATCTGTCAGTAACAACTTATTGTGTCATTGGCTTAGTTAAACAAATAAATGCCGGGTATTAATATTCTGTGTTTTGAACTGTGAACAAACTAAAGAGACAGCCTTGCGGCTGTCTCTTTTTGTAAATACACTCCGGAACGACCTTCTCAATCACTCGGCTCGGCTCGATAAACCCTTTGAGGTGGGCTTAATATCGGCAACTTTTACATACACTCCTATACACTACCTATGAATTGCTAAGAGGATAGCTGAACACAATTTCTATCAGTAAGATTCTTTTCGAAACCCTTGTGCTAACAAAATAAAAGAACCTTGACAATGTGAAAGCCTTTAAAAAATTGAACTAAAAGACAAGGCAATAAAATTAGCTCTTTAAATAAACGACACTCTTGATATTCTAACCCTAATTTATAAGGTTCTACTTTCTTGTTTGGGTATTATAGTATATTTGTTTATACTAAAATCATGTTCTAAAAATTAGATTTTATCTTAATAAAGAATATATTAATTGTAGGAATATTTAATACTAAAGAAGAAAATTTTTATGAAGTATAAATTAGGAATGTATGGGTGGTCGCTTGAAGCAACCGGACACTCACTGTCTGACGCACAAGTAAAATCTATTCAAGATTTAATGAACAGCAATGATTATATTGAACTATGGGAAGTTCGTAATAACCTTGAAGAAGAAGGAATAATAGAGGACCTTTACATCCCTGACCTATTTCATGTGTCTGGTGGGTTAGATAATGGTGCTCTTTGGTTTGTGGTTAGTGATGAAAATAACCAAGAGGTTTTAAGATTTAACGCTGAAGACATGGGTGACTTCTATGAGACATTAGGTGATGCTGCTGATGATGTTCCATATGAAGGGTATTTGGCAATACCTGGTCATGGAGATAAGTCTGAAGTTGATAACATACTTGCAACGTTTGATGAAAGCAAAGGAGGGATTGCTGAGTTTGAACCATTTGAATCTGATACAGTGCCAAAACCCGCTGATTTCTGTTTCCAAAACGGTGATATAGGAACACCTGAAGGTGACTGGGATATCGTGTCTAAAGTATATTTTAAAGGTAAAGAGTTGGAGGTGTGCGAATATTTAGATAATAGGGGTAAAGCCTCAACTGTAAAGATTTACCGAAAAGATGGTTCAATAATTAGCTAAAAGGGAAATATTAAATACCTTAGAGATATATAGGAAATAGGATGAAAATATTGAAATAGAATAATATCTGATGTACTTGCCCTTTAAGAATCCAAAATGTTTAGCTCATAGAGAAAACCGACTTCCTAGCATTAAAGGTTTGAGGAAGCTAACTTTTAACATCTTTACATCTTTCAAATTTTGCGTACGGATCAAACATCAATCTGTATGTGTGAAGTGTCTGATATGGAGTGTCTGAAAGAAGATTAACGATGTGCATCATTTTTGGATTAAAGTCTCCAATCCATGTAATGATCATTTTTTTGTATTGAACAGTGTGGGTTTTTAGCGCCTTTTTGATCTCATAAAGCATCAAGCTTTCCAGTCCGTTTTTTTGGTGCTTTGGAACTACGCCGAAGACCACCCCAAATGCGTTTTGAGGCTTTCTAAATCGTTTATATAAAACGAACTTTAGCTTACCTAAGAGGTTTAAATTCCCATGTACATATTTAAAAATCTCATTTAATTCAGGTAATGCCACCATAAACGCGACGGGTTTTGAATTGTGATATACAAACCAAACTAACTTTTCATCTATGACCATCTTCATTTTCTCAAAAATACGCAACGATCTTTCTGAGCTAATCCCGGTAAAATTCGAGTGTGATTTCCAAGCAGTATTGTACACTTTTCTGAAATCTTCTGCGTATTCGTTCAGACTATTTAACTCAATATGACGAAAGCTATATCCTTCTCGGTCATTCATGTGGCTGATCTTTCGCACAAAAACATCAATCATCGGGTCTTGAATTTCCACTTCATACATGTGCTGTGTGAAATAAACTTTGAACCCATATTCTTCGAATAGCGCACGATAATAAGAAGGTTGATAGGCGTTGCCATAAATGGGCGGCTTGTCGAATCCCTCAATTAAAAGACCCCAGTATTTATTTCTCTCTCCAAAATTAACTGGTCCGTCCATGGCTTCCACACCCAAATTATCAAGCCAATGTTTCGCTGTATCAAACAAAGCGAACGCTGCTTCTTTATTGTTTGTGGATTCAAAAAACCCACAACCTCCTGTTGGCTGCTTCTCTTTTAATGACTGACTATAGTCAACAAAAGCCGCGACTCTTCCTATATCTTTCCCCACTTCATTCACCAAAATCCATCTTCTGGCTGTTCCATTTCTAAATAAATGATTTTTCTTCTCGTCAAACACATCTTCCACCTCTTGCATAATATGAGGAATCCAATTGTTGTCTTTTTTATAGATACTAAAAGGAACGTTGTGAAATCTTTTAATATCTCTTTTCGTTAAAACTGGGATCGTTTTCATAGTTTATCTCTACAGGTATAAGAAATAGAAAGATATTAAAAAAGATAAATGATATTCAATAAAAGACAACAACATTTTTGTAATATGCACGATTTATGTAATCTCTGATTGTCTATATGGAAAATAAAATTGTCGTAATAACTGGTGGGACTTCTGGAATTGGAAGAGCTTTGTGTGATCGCTATATAGCTGCCGGCTATCAGGTTATAATTGCATCTAGGTCTCAACAACTTCTTAAAAAAGTTCAAGATGATATCCAGTCACAAGGACATGATGTGTTTATCGTAAAAACAGATGTTAGGGTCGAAGAGGATTGTAAGAATCTAGTGGACACGGTGGTTGAGAAGTTTGGCGGGATTGACATTTTTATTAACAATGCAGGTATTACTTGGTATGAAAGTGATGAAGGTGGTATCAATATTAAAAAACACAAAGAGGTCATCGATACAAACCTATTTGGCACTGTTCAATGTACCAAATATGCCTTACCTCATTTGCTTAAGAGCAAAGGAAGTCTGGTAGGTGTGTGCTCTATTGCTGGTGAAGTTGGACTTCCAAATCGTTCAGCCTACTCTGCTTCTAAATTTGCAATGAATGGATTCCTCAGCTCGCTGAGGGTTCAATACATTAACAAAGGGCTGCACGTTCACATTACGTATGCGGGATACACTTCAACAAACATTAGAAAAACGGTCAAGAAAGACTATTACTCAAATGACTTTCCTCCTAGATATGGAGAATCTATCAACGAAAGAAGTATGATGTCCGCAGAAAAGACCGCCATGTATATTTTCAACGGAATAAAAAAGAGAAAAAGATCTGTTAGGCCTACTTCAATTGGAAAGTTGACCGTTTGGATCAATAAATTATTACCCAAACTAAACGACAAGCTCACGGCTAAATATTACAAATAAAAAAAACCTAGCTATCTCAATGATAAACAGGCTTTAAAATTGGGTTAGTAGATTATTCAGATGCAGGAACTATTGTAATACAGACTTTATAATTATCTAAAGTGCAATATACTAACATCAAATTTACTAGATATGTCTTAACACTATATAAGGTTAATTAAGCGTTAAAAACAAAAAAGAGAGACAATCTTTCGACGCTCTCTCGTTTTGTACCCGAAGTGGGAATCGAACCCACACTCCTTGCGGAACACGAGTTTGAGTCGTGCGCGTCTACCGGTTCCGCCATTCGGGCGAATGAGGGGAGCAAAAATACGTTAGTGAAGGCTTAGTTCTAGCAATCAGAGCAATCTTTCCACTCGGTAGTTTTTGGAGTGATTTGTAAGTCGGAATGAGCGAGCGTGTAAATTTCGTCGTCTCTTTCTTCTAGCCAAAGTTTTCTGGCAACGAGGTCCTGGGTGGAGGCTGAGCCAGGGACTAGTCTCATGCGTTGAGCTGTTAGCCAGCTTTTGTAGACTGATGTCTTGCCGTCTTTTGCGAGATGTCCTAGTCTGGCTGTTAGTTCGGCGTCGGCCGATACGCGAACGGGAAGGAATCCTCCAGCACGCTCCCATGCCTGACGAGTGTGCATGCTTTGACAGTGTCCGAAGTAGATGGATTTCATTTTTGTGAAATCTGGATTCCAACGCTCTAACGCTGGTCTGACTGTGCCTTGTCTGCCCTTAAGTATCGTCAACGAGTGTTCGAGCCACTCAGGGGTTGCGACATCATCTGGGTCGATGAAGGTCACGTGAGTCCAGTCAGGATCAGCTGCCATAAGGCCTGTATTTCTTGCAATGTAAGCCCCTGAATTTTCTGAGAGGGTTATGGCTTTTATGCGGGGGTCGCGATTAGCTTGTTCGCGCAATATGGAGAGGGATGAGGGGGCTGTTGAGCAGTCGTCAACGATGATGAGTTGCCAGGCTTGGTGGTTTTGGGCTAGAACACTATCAACACAACCCGGAAGCCAGTTAAGATGGTCGAAGTGTGCGCAAACTATTAAGACCTTAGCGTCCGATGGCGACGGTTTCAGGGTATAATTTTCGACAGAAAGACGCCTCATCTCAGACAGATGGAGTGCCGATTGAATCGCCGTGGTGAAGCCTCTTTTTCTCAGCCAAATAGCTAACGGAACCCGAATAGAATCGGGCATAATTTTTCTAAGAAGACTAACCTTCACTTGAGGTGATGTTATAGCCTAGCGCGTACGAGAAGTCTTTGATCTCAGCAGCTAGTCCGGTGTCTATTTTCTCTAAATCTTCCCATGTAAGCGGGTGTTTTCTATTATTATACTTGTACCTACGCCATTGTGTTATAGGTCCGACTTTAGGATTAAAGAGGGAGGTTGAGGCGCGGGCGGAACCAGTGTTAGCTCCGTGGCGGGCGCGAACATAGGCCTGTTTCCATTCCTCTTCGGAGACGTTCCAGCCGAGACGGTTTAGGATTTCTGGTTGAGCTTCGTCTAGGGTTTCGAGTTGCCAAGTAAAAGAGGACATTTCGGCGGCTCGGATATTCCAATCAAGCCAGTGCTTCATGGCCCTATGGGTGATGTTTCTCGGGAGAGGTTGTGAATTTTCTGAAATATACTTCCAGCTAGATCTGTTAAAGGTGGTGAGTGAGCCTATGGCCTTGAGGGGATTTCTAGTCTGATGTCCTACTACGTAGCTGGAGTCCAAAACAGCCCCGCCTGGGCCATATACGGCTTTGTCGACATCAGCTACTAAGCACCAAGAAGCGATACCGTCTGCTCCCATTTTTTCGTGCTGAACATCGCGGCCTAGTTCCGCTAAAACGGCCGCAAAGAAGTTCGTTCCGGAGCGTCCCGTGCCTAACACGGCGATTTTTTCTGACTTAGTCATGGTCGTCCTGCTGAGAGAATAATCCTAAACGTTGTTCCTACACCCGCCTCTGATCTCAATAGCGAAATTTTTCCGCCGTGATAATCCTCGATGATTCGTTTTGTCAGAGAAAGCCCTAGTCCCCACCCTCTTTTCTTCGTGGTGAAACCCGGTGAAAACACGTTTTTCATGTTCGCTCTTGAAATCCCCTTCCCTGAATCTTCTATATCGATCTGAATCTTTCCCAAACTTTTTGAAAGGGTGAGTATAATTTTACCCTTCCCCTCCATTGCATCTACAGAATTTCTAAGGAGGTTTTCTAATACCCAGCTGAAAAGAGAGGGGTTAAATCTGGCTAGAATCGGCTCGTTTCCATCAGCTCCCTCAAGCGACAGCACTACCTGCTTGCTAATTCTAGGGCGCATATAGCCTAGAGTGCTATGAAGGGCGTGGCTTATATCTTCTGTCTGTAGTTCTGGTTGGGATCCGATTTTGCTAAACCTGTCTGTGACGGTGTGTAGCCTCTTCACGTCCTTCTTCATCTCCACAAGCATAGATTTATCTACGTCCTGAGCATCTAAAAGTTCAACCCAAGCCATTAATGAACTTAATGGTGTGCCTAGTTGATGCGCTGTTTCTTTAGCCATTCCTACCCAAACCCTATTCTGTTCAGCCCTCCTAGAGCTACTGAAAACTAGATAAGCTGTTAGAAGGAAAACCGCTATTAAAACAAGCTGGATTAAAGGGTAGTACTGCATTTGGGCTAACACATAACTATCCTCAAAATAGATGTATCTCACACCCTCACCCGGAAGCTTAATTTCTATGGGCTCCGCCTCGGCAGCCATAGCTTCAAGTCGAGCCTTTAATTTAACCGGATCTGAAATTATCGCCTCGTCGATTCCGCGTGCCTCTAACGCTATAGAGCGCGACGAGTCGGTCATAATTACTGGAACAGAGGCGCTATTTAGCACTGTCTCCGAAACGAAGGAAGAAATAAGCTCTGACATGGCGTCCTTGAGGTCCCTAAGCCTCACGCTTTCGTCGTAATAAATCGTGTGGCCCACCTCGTCGAGTCTAATCGGCTCAAAACGCGCAGACATTTTGTCTCTGATTTTATCGTACTCCTCTGGCGTTAGGTCACGTCCGGCGTTGCGTTTTGATTCGAGATTGATGTCGAAAACCTTGCGGCCGGAGTCGTCGTAAATAAGCACAGGAACCGTCTTATTTGACCACAAAAACTCTGTTACGAAGGTCAAATCCATGCCTGCAGGCGGGGCGTTGATAATGCGGTAAGCGCTGGCTAGCCTGTCGGCTTTTTGTCTTTCGTCGGCTTCGAGTTGCCTGAAAAGTTTCTGGGTGTAGGCTACGAGTTGGGAGCGTTGTTCTATTGCTTCAGACCAAATCCTAACCTTCTCGTGCTCCTCATTTCTTACCCTTCTGGTTAGGTCACTCGCGAACCATAGAGTAACACCTACAATAACTACAGCCGCTGCTAATAGCAACCGCTTCCATCGTTGTTTATTGACCAGGCTTTGCAAAATTTATTTAATCGTAAGCTGAACAGTGTTGTCCACGAGTGCCTGCAACATTGCATGCGCTAAGAGCTATTGTAATCTCATGCGAGCTCATAGCTGTAGTTCTTATATCGGAGATTCCAAAATCATAAGAATAGCCTACTTTCAGGTAGTCCAGTAAAGAGATTTGAAATGATCCGACTATGGCGCTTTGGCTTCTAAAGCCAAGACCTATAGCTAGTAGATTGTCATACACAACGGCGCCGTTTATTTCAAATGATGGAGGCAGGCCTTTTGTGATTCTCATTTGGGTAGACGGGCGGAACAAAAACCTTCCGTCTAATTCTAATGCCGTTCCTGCCGTTACGACTACATGACGAGATGTCTTCGAGCCGAGGGTTATGGTGCTCAAGGTTGAAGCTGTAGCGTTTATTAACGATACACCCCCGAATGTCCTTTTATCTTGATACCATAGCCCAGCGTCAATGGTGGGGTATAAGAACTGTGTCGAACCTGTTACGGCAGGGTCTAATGCCGTTTCAAAGTCCGGAAAGTCTAGGTCTCCGATATTAAGTCTGTATTGAGATACACCGAGGGCAAATCCTGCGCTTAACCATGCGCCGTTATTCATCTTCAGCTTGTGAGAATATGCCAGACTAAGTGAGGTCGTTCCCCAAGGGCCTGCCTGATCAGTCTCTATCCTCCCCCCTATTCCCGAGATAGACCTAGGTCCCTCTGAAATTCTTCCCGTTAAGCTAGCATAAGAGTTCGTGGGAGCTCCCTCAAAGCCCACCCATTGGTTTCTAACTCCAAGCCTTAGGTCTAGACAGTCTACGTTTCCTGCGGCGGCAGGATGGTCCTGGAAAGTCGACATGAGATAATTCGACCTTAATGGAATTTGTTGCGCTAGCGTGCTTGAGCTACAAATGCCTACCAGAACTAGTATGGAAAATAAGTGTCTCATCTTATTACGGCCACGTTGCCAGTTATAGGTGCAAGATCTACACCGGGTTCATTCAGCTCTATCACATAATAATAGGTCCCCACGGGAACTTGGTTACCCTTAGACTCGCCGTTCCACGGAAGTGGATAGGCAATGCTTCTGTATACCTGTTGGCCCCAGCGGTCATAAATGGTCAGTTTAGAGCGCGAGTATGATGACAGGCCCGTGATTTTCCATAAATCATTTATCTCATCTCCATTAGGCGAGAATGCGTTAGGAACATCGATTTCTGTTCCTACAATGACTAGCACTTCGTCTGAATACTGACAGTTTTCTACAAACCCCGTCACTTGAAATATCGTTGTCGAGGGGGGGGTTACTGTTACCGACCACGAAGCAGGATTGTCTACAAGCTCCGAAGGAGACCATACATATCCTATTCCTCCATCTCCGCCCAAAACTTCTAAATCAGCTGACTCTAAAAACCCAATCTGTTGAGGACAACAAGCAACTATCGAAAGTGGTTCGCCGCTCACGGTTATCTCCAAGGAGCAATCAACTGCAACAATGCCTGTTTGGTAAGAAACTAGGACTAGATAGTCCGTGTTCACGTAAAGGTCGTCTGTTTCAAAAGTTGTATCGCCAGATATCGACTGGCAGCTAGACACAACTGAGTATAGAGAGGTGTTACAGTAATCAAGAGTGCTCGCTTGTACCACTATTGCTTTAACAGCACCTCCCGCGCAGTCTAGCCCGGAGATGGATACTGTAACTCCCGAAGTGGTGTTTATGTATGTCGTGTGAAAGCGGGCTACCGCGAGCATGTCATTACCTGTAAGACACGGGTCGATGCCGCTCAAATCCGTAAACGTAAATTCTGAAAGTGTTTCAGTGTCCCCTCCGCAGAGCGAGGCGGGGTTGTCGCAGGTTTGGGCTGTAAAAAAGAGCGAAAAGAAGAGAGCGCTCGATAAAAATATAGATCTTAAAAACATAGATTTTTCCGCGATTAGCATATTCGAAAGTTAAGGCCTTCTATTCGGCGAATTTCACCAACAACTCACCCTTTTCCACAGCCGAGCCGGCATTAGCTAGAACCTCCTCTACAACGGCCGAAACAGATGATTTTATTGCGTTCTCCATTTTCATCGCCTCGAGGATAAGTAACGAGTCCCCTACCTCCACCTTCTGACCTGGCTTAACTAGCACGCTTAAGACCTTGCCCGGCATAGGCGCACATAGCTCTAGGTCGGCCTTCGTGTCGCTTCCAGACATGCCCATTCTGTCAAGCAGCATGGATCTTTCGTCTAAAACTTGCAGCTTTCTCTCAACTCCATCCACCCTCACTACCATATTGCCAGAGGCGTCTGGACCTTCGATGGCGGTAACGGTGTGATTTTTTCCGCCCACAGAAACTCGGAATCTACCCGAAGAGAGCTTCGTCCAAACCCACTGTTGTGAGTCCGCAGCGCCTTTTCCGACGCCTACTTTTACAACCTTATCGTCCCAACGAATTTCTATTGCCATGACGCAAAGTTAAGCCCCTTTCCCCGACCTTGCGAAGATGTCGGGCATCTACCTTCACGTTCCGTTTTGTCGAACGGCTTGTCACTATTGTGACTTTCATTTCTCCACCTCCCTTCAGCGTATCGAAGATTACGTGGAGGCTGTTGTGAGTGAAATTGCGTTGCGCGCGAAGAGCAGGGAGTGGGCTGATGAGAAGTTCACCACGCTTTATTTAGGCGGTGGGACTCCTTCCGTCCTTTCTGTAGACCAAACCCACAAAATCCTTTCCGCCCTTCACCGTTCTTTCAGCTGCCCTAAGCCTTGGTCCGAATCTACCATAGAGGTAAACCCAGAGGACGTGACGGAAGAGGCGCTGAAAGGATGGCTAAGTCTAGGATTCGACCGCTTGAGTATAGGCGTTCAGTCCTTTCACAACTCACAGCTAGAGTGGATGAATAGAAAACACTCGGCAGAGCAAGCAAAAAAGGCGGTAGAGCTAGCGAGTCAAGTCGGCTTTACAAGAATATCTATTGACCTGATATACGGTTTGCCTCAGAGCAGTGCTGACGAGTGGGAACGAACTGTGGAAATCGCTCTGAGTCTTCCCATAGATCACATAAGCTGTTATTCTTTAACGGTAGAGCCGAGAACGGTTCTAGGAGCAAGGATAGCAAAGGGGCTAGAAAAGGAAGCCCCCGAAGAGCTCGTGGAGTCGAATTACAACCACATATGCAAGTCCGCTTCCGAGGCAGGGTTCGATCATTATGAGGTCTCTAATTGGTCCCGCAGCAAGAACTCTAGAGCTGTACACAACTCCGCATACTGGTCGGGCAGACCATACTTAGGCCTCGGAGCCGGCGCACATGGATTCAAAGACATGAGTAGGTATTCCGTGGTCTCTAACAACCCGTTGTACATCTCGACCGTGATGTCTGGCAGTCTCCCCGATAAAACAGAAAGCCTCACACCGAAGGACAGAAGCAATGAGATGTTAATGACGAGTCTGCGAACGGCTGAGGGCGTAGATTTTAACGCCTTAGATAAGGATCTGGGCTTCGATCACCTGTCAAGCAATCGAGATTCCTGGGGTAAGTGGCTAGCTGCAGGCGCGATAATAAAGGTGGGTGGGCAAACTGAGGCGCGATATAGAATCTCAGAAAAAGCATGGCTTATAGGCGATACCATTGCCTCCGATTTCTTCCTGATATAGCACGTAAAAACTCCCGAATCGATTACTGCACAAGCACTCTGATCGAGCCTGACCCCTCACCGGCTTCGCCAGTAAACCTCAGTGTATACAGCCCCTTTGCCTGATTAGAGAGGTCTATTGTGAATGACTTAGAATTGGCTGTTAGGTCTTGTAAAATCATCTTTCCGCGCACATCAATCAGACTCCAATAGCTAACTAAATAGTCAGCCTTTAGCGTCACTCGTCCGGTAGTCGGGTTAGGAAAAGCTGTGATGCTAGAGGCTTCTAGTTCCTCTACCCCTACCCAGTTAGAAACAATCTCAACTGAACTTTGGTCGCTACAGTTACCGTCTAGACTAAAGGCGGTTACTGTGATCGTAAACGTTCCCGACTCTGAGTAATAGTGCTCCGGAAGGTCGTCTGTATATGTCTCTCCATCTCCCATGTTCCACAGGTACGAGCTTGCTCCTGTGCTAAGATTGAATATCTCTACCCCGCCTGCTGACCCATCCCATGGTGATACCACGATAAAGTCAGCGTTTACAGCTGGCGAAAGGTCGAATTGGCCACGCGGTGTGATGGTATAGCTATCGACTAGGGGTGAGGAGTAATCTCGCTGGCCGCCTATGCCGCTAACTCCGAAGACTCCAACAGGCGCAGGCTCTCCGAATAAATCTGTATTCGCATCAACCCTCATCGTAACCTCCTGAGTGCCGAACGTAAGCCTCACATCAAAACCAGGGGTCATATTAGTCCACTCATCCGGATCTACAAGCTGAGTACACTTAAGGGTAATCATGCGCGACTCTGTCTCTTCGCTCATCTCAAAGACAAGCTGTGGAGTCTCTGCCTCGAATCCGCTGCCCTCAAACATTAGGGTGTCGATTCTGATCTGTGCGAGCCCTAGATACTGGTCTATTACACCGCGAACTCGGACGCTATCGCCTTCCTCCACTAAATATCCAAAGTCATTTACGGGGCTGAAAACATTAATTCCGTGTGTAGGGTCGATAAGCGTAAACTGAAGTCCTGTGGGGTAATCATTCCAGCCGTGAACTATTCCTCTAAGCTCGCACGCCGTGCCTATGCTGTCGAGAAGGCCTTGAGGGTTAATGCCTCTTACTTGGTTTATTTCATAGACTGGATAGTCCAAATCCGATGGCAAAATGTGAATCGTCAGGGTGTCTATGCCCAACTCCACCCCTCCCGAAACCACGCTCAGAGCTAATAAAACGTCCTCCTGGAGTTCCGGCTCTTCGTCGTCAATGGCTGTGAAAGTGACGGTTTGGGCGTTTAAAAGCCCCATATCAAAATTAAACTCAAGAGGGAAAACATCCGGATAATCGACGCCCACAACGGCATCACCGCCCGCGATACTTACTTTCAAAACCGCATCTTCAAGCGGGTACAGTGGAGACATACTCACGGTTATTCCACCGCCTTCACTAACATATAATTCCGGAGCATCGAAGCCCACCTGCATCGTTCCTAGCCCTCCGCATGTTGCGCTATGCTCGCCCAGAAAGTCAAACGTATCCTGCGGGTAGGTATCCCACTGGGTCATGCCCTCATTCCAGTCCGTGGTTCCGTGACCTACGTTGGGTTTTCTTACGAGGGTAAATTCTGCCAACGCGCCACCAGAGGTGACCGTCCAAGGGTCGCCTGTATCGACTCCTATTATGCCCATAATGTCTATCGCTTCACCGTCTTTCCTAAGCACTATGGCGTCATTACCGTTATACCATGTTACTTGACTAAAGACTGTGGCTAGGTTCTGCATGACCGGATCAGACTGGCTATTTCCTATCACGAAGACTCCTCCTGGCAGCAGCTGGCCTTCTAAATCAAGTGCCTGTGTGGGTTCTGTCGCGCCATTATTATACACCTCAACTGTGTATGCCGCGAGGTCGATTGTAAGAGGCGATGGGTTGTGAATCTCTATCGCCTTATTATGGTTATCACCTTCTACGTATTCTGAAATTATCAAATCGTCACATAAACCGGCATCACCGCACTGAAGAATGGTGACTTGAAGTGCCGAAGCTCCAACGCTATCGCACTCCATAGCAGTGGCACCGAAAACGGACACGCCAGGCTGTACCGTTGTCATGTCTAGCTCCCCTTGCGTGCTTATGCCCCAAACATGGTAAACCTCAGCGCCTAGGCTGGTGAAATCGTAAAACGGCTGAGTCGTAGTGGCAAGAATTAGGTCCTCTTCCGAACAAATCGCGAATAAAAAGTCATCCTCTACAGCCTCGCTGAAATATCCAAACGGGACGAAGGTTTCGTCTTCTGTTAAGCACACTAATACCTCATCAGAGCCGCTCGCATCGAGCATGGTCCCTCCGTCACAGGCCGGAGATTCGCAAGTTTCAGCAAAAATCTGGTACGGGAAATCACTTATCGAAAGGCAGCCTTCTCCTGTGATGCCGCTCCATAAAAGTCCGATATCAAGTGTTGCAGCATCGAGAGGTAGGTCGTAAGAGATGGCTAGAACATCAAATAGCCCGTCCCCGAGTCCCTGAAAATTTATTGCCGAACCCGTTGCGCTGGAAACGATGGCTCCGGTTTCTGGGTCCACTATTACAATCGTGAGCAGTGCGAAGGGGGCATCTGAAAAATGATTGAAGGTCGTTATTACGGGCCCTTGGTCTGTGCACAGGGTGTCGAATGCAAGGCTCGTCAACTCTAGAAAGCCGCCATCACAAGAAAGGATGTTAGATATCCCTTGAGTGGGTGCTTGTAGTACATATTCGCTTATATCGAAAGCCGATCCTCCGTCTGGAAAGCGAGAGAGGGAATGACCCTGGGGGTTGCCTTCGGCGCCCTCGTATATAAGGCCTGTTCCTACGGGCACAAGTGCCTGAAGGATGGTGGCTGCTTGCGGATTTCCAGGGGAGGTGTTTCCGTAAACGATCGCGTCCACAATGTCGTCTAGGGGTGGGGCTTGACCGGCTATAACTTCACTTGCCTCTGCTTCGTATAGAGCTACGCCAGCAATGGTGGTATTTAGGGCCGCTTCGATTGCTATAAAACCATTTTCATCCAGCTGTAACCCATCTAAGGAGATAGATTCGTAAACCTCCGCCTCATAAAGACCACCTCCTAAAAAACTTGCCTTAACTAACGCCAGTGTGTAGCCCTCAAGGTCCGAGTTCGGCAACCCAAAAAGCTCAATAAACTGAACGCCGTCGCCTTGAATAGCGTCCACTTCGTTAATAACTAGACCCTGCGAGTTAGCGGTGAATGAAAGCGAAAAAATGACGAAAATAAAGCTGAAAATTGCGGCGAAATATGTGCGCATAGTTGTCCTTGTTAGGTTGTTACTGTCGGAGGGACAAGATACATACCTTTAAGGGTCTGAAATGTCGCATAGTAAGCTCATAATAAAATTAGACGGATTCATCCGCAAATACTACCGAAACAGAGCGTTGAGGGGTATTATCATAACCGCTACAATCGTTGCTGTTGGGGCACTACTTGTGGCGTTCGCCGAGTATTTCGCTCGATTTGATGTTCTCGGAAGGACCGTTTTGTTCTATTCTTTCGCGATTATGGCTGTTTCGGTAATGGTGAAAATGGTCTTCATTCCGCTCTTTAAAATTTTCCGGCTTGGGCGTGTTATTTCTTATGAGGAGGCAAGCCAAATCGTAGGCGATTTCTTTCCTGAAATAAAAGACAAGCTCCTTAACACTCTTCAGCTTCAACACCAGATTCGTTCGGCAGGCACAGAAAATTCAGATCTGTTAATTGCTAGTGTGGATAAGCGCACCGAAGAACTAAGCCCCGTAACATTTACGAACGCCATCAATCTTAGGGCGAACCTGAAATACCTGAAATACGCTATGCTGCCGGCCGTTGTGATTTTATTTGTGCTGGTTTTTAAGCCTCAAATAATCTCTGAACCCACTGCTAGAATTATTCAGCATAGAACCACTTTTGTGGAGGAGGCTCCGTTCCGTTATGTTCTGGTATCCACCCCATTGTCTGCTCCTGTAGGTGCTAATTTTGTTTTTGCCGTACGTTTAGAGGGGGAAGTCGTTCCGTCAACGGTCTATGCCGATATGGGAGGTAATCGATATAGAATGGAGAGGCTTAGGGAGGACGTTTTTCAATTTACATTCTCATCTATAACTGCGGATGTCGATATTCAATGTACAGCAAATGGATGGTCCTCACCGCTATATACCATCCTCGCATTGCCTGTGCCGGGTGTAGTCTCGTTTACTGTAAGCGCCACTCCCCCCTCCTATACTGGGCAAGATGAGATTAGTCAAGAAAACCACGGTGATGTAATAGTGCCAGAGGGGTCGGTGATAAGCTGGGTGTGCCGGGTAGAAAATTCCGACTCGTTCCAGGTTCGAGTGGGTGACTCCGTACTAGTTTCTGAGAATGTGGTGAGCAATATCTTCAATGCTAATTGGGTCGCTAGATCTACACTGCCGTACTATTTTATTCCCTCCAATGAAGGTTTAGGGAAGGTTGATTCTTTGAGATACTCGCTTTCTGTGGTAACTGACAAGAGGCCCGTCATTCGGGTAGTAGAGGTCGAAGATGAAGAGTCGAGGATGATTCGTTATTTCAGCGGGTCGATAAGTGATGATTATGGTTTTACTAAACTTGCTTTTGCGTCAAGGGTGGTAGGCACGGGAGAGGTTGAGTATCTCGAGCTAGATCGCCCAACCGGTAAAACCGATGATTACTATTTCACGTGGAACCTAGAGCCGATAGGGCTGCAGGCCGGTGACGTAGTGGAGTATTGGGTGGAGGTTTGGGATAATGATGGAATACGTGGCGCAAAGTCTTCGAAAACCTCAAAGCGTGTCTTTCACGCCCCTACAGAAGATAACTTGCTCGAGGAAAGAGACGAGGCGAATGAAGAGGTGGAGGCGTCAATAAATGATGCTGTTGAAAAAGCGAATGAGCTAAGGCGAGAAATGGACGCGCTGAAAGAGAGGTTGCGTGAGGATAGGGATTTGGACTGGAAGGACGAAAGAGCGCTAGATGAGATTCTAAAAAAACAGGACGAGCTGAAGAAAACTATAGAGGAGTTGAAGAAGAATAATGAGGTGAAAAACGATCGGTTGAATGAGTTCAGCCCTCAGGAAGAGCGTATTATGGAGAAGCAGGATGAGCTTCAGAAGCTAATGGATGAGCTGATGTCTGATGAGCTTAAAGAGCTGTACGAAAAGATGAGAGAGCTTATGGATGAAATGAATCCCGATGAGATTCAGGAGCATTTAGACAAAATGGACGTCAGTCAAGAGGCTTTGGAAAAAGAGCTGGACAGAGCTCTGGAGCAGTTTAAACAGCTTGAGTGGGAGGTGAAGATGGAGGAGACCATCGACGCTCTAAATGACTTGGCAGAAAAGCAAGAAGAATTAGCTACAGAATCAGAAGAGCAATCAAAAACGGACGAAGAGCTTCTTAAAGAACAGGAGGATATTAACAGCGAGTTCGAGGAAATACAAGAGGATTTGAAGGAGCTAGAAAAGATGAATGAGGAGCTAGAAAATCCGAATAGCATGCTGGACTCGGAAACAGAGGAAAAAGCCATTGAAGAGGCGTTGAAAGAAAGCGCTGAGCAACTAGAAAAAGGGAAGGAGAAAAAAGCGTCCGAAAAACAAAAGAAGGCGTCGGAGGAGATGAAAGATTTAGCAAAGCAGATGGAGAGCATGCAAATGGAATCTGAGGCGGAAGATCTAGAAGAGGACATGGATGCTCTGAGGGCGCTGTTAGAGAACATTATAACGCTTTCTTTTGAAGAGGAGCAGTTGATGGCTGACATTAATACTACTGATAAGCTAGACCCGCGATATGTCCATCACGGACAAAGTCAACGCAGCCTTAAAGACGACGCTAAAATGGTTGAAGATTCGCTTTACGCATTGAGCCTGAGGGTGAGGCAGCTCGCCGGGGCTGTAAATAGAGAGGTGGGGCTTGTGAATCATCATATGGATAAAGCTTTGAGTGGGTTTGGTGATAGAAACACCTCCGATATCACCATGAATCAACAGTATGTGATGACGTCATTTAACAACCTCGCTCTATTGCTCGATGAAGCGCTTCAGCAGATGCAGAATAAGCAGGAGTGTAACAATCCAGGCACTGGTAATTGTAACAAGCCTGGCGGATCTGGTGAAAAACCCTGTTCTAAGCCTGGTGATATGAAAAAAATGCAAGAGGCGTTAGGCAAGAAGCTGGAGGAGTTGAAAAAACAAATGGGGGAAAACGCGAATAAAGGAGCGTGCAACAAAGAAAACGGAGGGTTAAGCAAGCAGCTAGCAGAGCTGGCGGCTCAGCAAGCCGCGCTTAGGGAGCTTGTTAAGCAGAAGGCACAGGAGCTTAATAAAGACGGCTCTGGCGATGGGGGAGAAATGCAAAAAATTGCAGAAGAGATGGAGGAGTTAGAAAGAGATCTCGCAAATAAGATTGTCGATGTCGCAACTCTAGAGAGACAGAAAAATATAATTACCCGCCTGCTTGAGGCAGAAGAGGCTGAGAGAATCAGAGGCGAAAAGGAGGAGAGAAAGTCGAAAAGCGGAAACCAAAACCTAAACCCAGACTCGCCACAAAACATTGATTACCTGAGAAATAGGACTAACGAAATAGATCTTCTTAAAACTATTCCGCCAGACTTAGCTCCTTATTATCGCGACAGAGTTAATGAGTATTTCAACTCTCCTACCCCACCCTCTCGATGATAACATTTAGCGGGATAGAAATGACTTGTAGAGTCAACAGAAAAAGGGCTGTCAAGCTTTGGCTTAAAAGCGAGGTGAATCTGCGCGGAAAAAACGTTGGGGATATCGGTGTGGCGCTATGCTCAGACGAGCATTTATTGGAGATAAATAATAAATATTTAGCACACGACTATTATACCGACATCATAACTTTTGACTATTCAAAAAGCGACCTTATTAGTGGCGACTTAATGATTTCTTATGATAGGGTATCCGAAAACGCAAAAACTCACGGAGTGTCTGTCCAGGACGAATTAAGACGCGTAATGGTTCACGGGGTATTGCATCTGATGGGCGCAAAAGACAATACAGATAAAGAGTCTAAGGAAATGAGAGTGTTAGAGGATGCGGCGTTGGGTCGGTTCCACGTGGAACATGAAAATAAATAACTGAAGCAATGGAATACGATGTTATAGTTGTGGGTGCGGGGCACGCCGGAAATGAAGCGGCGGCCGCGGCGGCAAACCTGGGTGCGAAAACCCTACTCATAACAATGAATATGGGGGTAATCGGGCAAATGTCTTGCAATCCAGCTATGGGAGGAGTTGCAAAGGGTCAGATAGTGAGGGAGGTTGATGCGTTGGGGGGATATAGTGGTATTGTAAGTGATTACAGCGCCATACAGTTTAGAATGCTGAATCTATCTAAGGGGCCCGCGATGTGGAGCCCACGTACTCAAAACGACAGAAATGAATTCGCGGCTAAGTGGAGAGAGATGCTTGAGCAGACTCCGGGTTTAGATATGAGGCAGGATAGTGTTGAGGGAATTATCGTTGAGGGTGGAAAGTGTGTGGGAGTAAAAACTATGATCGGCTCCGAAATCAGATCTAAAAAAGTTGTATTAACTAATGGCACTTTCCTGAACGGGCTACTACATATCGGGGAGAAGCAGTTTGGAGGAGGGCGCGCTGGTGAAAGAGCATCCACGGGAATTACTGAGCAGTTAGTAGACCTCGGTTTTGAGAGCGGAAGAATGAAAACCGGTACGCCACCGAGAGTTGATGGTAGAACCTTAGACTTCAGCAAGATGGAACTTCAGCCAGGAGACGTAAGCCCTAGTAAGTTTTCGTTTCTTGAAAGTAGTAAGGACTTAGTAGATCAGCTCCCGTGTCACATCGCCTACACGAACGAGAAGGTGCACGAGGCTTTGAAGACTGGGTTCGATAGGTCTCCAATGTTTAACGGACGAATAAGGGGTCTAGGCCCTAGGTACTGTCCCTCAATAGAAGATAAAATCGATAGGTTCGCCGATAAAAGCAGGCATCAACTATTTGTCGAACCCGAAGGGCGAAACACAGTTGAGATATATGTAAACGGCTTTTCTACCAGCCTACCCGAAGACGTCCAGCTAAAGGCTATGAGGTTAATACCTGGTTTCGAGGCGGCAAAAATGTTCAGGCCCGGCTATGCCGTGGAATACGACTTCTTCCCTCCTACCCAGTTAAAACACAGCCTTGAAACCACAATTGTGAGCGGTCTATACTTCGCTGGGCAGATAAATGGAACTACCGGTTATGAGGAGGCTGCGTGTCAGGGTTTAATGGCGGGTATTAATGCCGCACGTTCCACGTGGAACAAGGAGCCAGTAGTGCTAAGTAGGTCTGACGCATATATCGGTGTGTTAATTGACGACCTCGTAACAAAGGGAACTAACGAACCTTACAGGATGTTTACCTCACGTGCCGAATACAGAATCCTTCTGAGGCAGGATAACGCGGATGAGCGATTGACTCCGTTGGGGCATAAAATCGGCTTGGCATCAGAGGAAAGACTGAAAGCGCTTGAGGACAAGCAGGCGGCAGTGAAGGCGGTTAGAAAGGTGCTAGATAAAACATCTATCACTCCAGAGAGTGCCTCCCTCCTACTTAGTGAAGTTGATAGCGCGCCTTTGAAGCAAAAGTCTAAGGCGAGATTGATTCTAACAAGGCCTCATGTGGGATTGAAAAAAATGATTGAGTCTTTAGACTCGTTAGCAGCACTTAAAAATGAGTCCCGCGAGGTGCTCGAACAGGTCGAAATACAGATTAAGTACGAGGGCTACATCGAGAAGGAACAGGCAATGGCAGACAGAATGACTAAGCTTGAGGGCTTGAGGATTCCCGACGATCTAGACTTCACAAAGCTCGCGTCATTAAGTTCAGAGGCAAAGCAAAAGCTCGCTGAAAAAAAGCCAGCCACACTGGGTGAAGCGTCGAGCATTTCCGGCGTTAGCGCGTCAGACGTGAGCGTGCTACTGATTTATTTAGGTCGCTAGTTTTAATCTTCTCCACTATTTCATAAACTGCAGGGCACACCTCTATGTTTTTTTCAGTTAAGTGCAGTATTTGAATTTGCTTTGCTCTGTCCGTGTGAGGGAATTCGCGGCACGCCTTAGGCCTGACTTCATAAATGGAGCAGGCATTGTCTGTCATTAAGAATGGACACGGAAGCGTGTTCATTACGAAATCGCCTTCGTCGTCCCTCTTTAAATACTTCTCCTCAAAACTCGACGCTTTGATTCTTAAGTATTTCGATATTCTGTCGGTGTCTCTGTCAGTAACCCGTGGGGTTGTGGTTTTGCAACAGTTAGCACACTTAAGACAGTCTGTACAAGAAAAAACCTCGTCGTGAATATCGTGAATTATTCTGTCGAAATATTTTGCCTTAGATTTTCGAAGTGTCTTAAAAAGCTTTGCGTGCTCTTTCTTCTTTAATCGCACAAGCTCTTGATGTCTATTTATATCCACGGGAGTTCTGATTGTATCTTTGCGCTGCAATAAAAGCAAAAATCAATCTATTCTACATGGATATTCAAAATATTCTTGCCGACCTAGGCATCAAAGACAATAATTCTGGGGTTATGATCGGCGGTCGAGAGCTGGGTTCAGGACCCGTTCTTGAGTCGTTTTCTCCAACTGACGGGAAACTCATCGCCACTGTGACTACGGCCACAAGTGCTGATTACGAGGAGGTTATGGCTGCTTCTAGAGCCGCATTTATCGAGTGGGGTAAGTGGAGTGCTCCTGAAAGAGGTGAGGTGATTCGCCAGTTCGGCGACGCTTTGAGAGCGAAAAAAGAAAGTTTAGGCGCACTCGTTTCTTATGAGATGGGCAAAAGCTACCAGGAGGGTTTAGGTGAGGTGCAAGAGATGATAGATATCTGTGATTTCGCTTTAGGCCAAAGCCGAATGCTTTACGGTCTCACAATGCACTCTGAGAGACGCAACCACAGAATGTACGAGCAATACCACTCATTAGGGGCGGTAGGGATTATCTCTGCTTTTAACTTTCCTGTTGCTGTATGGTGCTGGAACACTGCCCTGGCATGGGTTTGTGGTGATGTTTGTGTGTGGAAGCCGTCTGAAAAGGCTCCGCTTTGTTCTATCGCATGCCAAAACATATGGGTAGAAGTAGCAAAAGCGAATGACGTGCCAGAGGGCTTGTCTTGTGTTGTTAATGGCGACTACAAGGTGGGGGAGATGTTGAGTAAGGATAAAAGAGTTCCTTTAATTAGCGCAACCGGTTCAACTAGAATGGGTAAAATCGTTGCTCAAGAAGTAGCGGCTAGATTAGGTCGTTCGTTATTAGAGTTGGGCGGGAACAACGCTCTCATTATTACGCCAGACGCAGATCTTAAAGTAGTGGTGCCGGCAGCGGTATTCGGTGCTGTGGGTACTTGTGGCCAAAGATGCACTAGCACTAGGCGCGTAATCGTTCACTCTAGTATTTATGAAAAGGTGAAAGATCAGCTAACGCAGGCATACACACAGGTGCGTATAGGCGACCCGTTAGACGAGAACAACCACGTAGGTCCACTCATCGACACCGGAGCGGTACAGCAGTACCTGGACGCCCTTGTGGCTGTGGAAGAGCAGGGTGGGACCTTGTTGGTTCCTGGAGGAGTGTTGGAAGGTGCTGGATATGAAGGTGGTTGTTATGTTAGGCCGGCTATCGCTGAGGTTACTAATGACATGGAGATCGTACAGCACGAAACTTTCGCTCCGATACTTTACATCATGAAGTACGACACTATAAATGAAGCTATAGCGCTCCAAAACGGTGTCGTACAAGGGTTATCGTCTGCAATAATGACGAATAACCTTAGAGAGGCTGAATTGTTTTTATCTGCAGCTGGTTCTGATTGCGGTATCGCTAACGTAAACATCGGAACTTCTGGTGCTGAAATCGGTGGTGCTTTCGGTGGTGAAAAAGAAACTGGTGGTGGAAGAGAGTCGGGATCCGACGCTTGGAAAGCCTATATGCGTCGCCAGACGAACACCATTAACTATGGCTTAGACCTTCCTCTTGCTCAAGGAATCAAATTTGATCTCTAGGGCTCTTTATTTTTTATCTGCCTTTGCTGTTTTAACAGCGTGCGGGCTAAGGGGTGGCGCTGAACGAAACGACCTTTATGTTATTGAGTTTGGGTTAGACGACTCTGCGGCCGTTAGCTTAATGGCTGATGTTAGCCCTACAGGCGTGGTAATTAACAACGGCGGAGAAAGTATAAATCTCACTCATTGTGGTGACGGGTGTTATGGAGTGCCTGTCTTTGGTGGTGCGATTCGAGGGTCATGGATAGAGGATGTTTTTTACGGTGTTTGGATCGACTCTCTGAGGCCGGGTAACTACTCCGTTCCTCTTAAAATTTCTCCTAGAAATACTTTTATTAATGTCACCGAGGTCAAAGACACGAGCATCTCATCGTGGGCCACCTCGCTGGGCAGGCTTAACCTTAAACAATTCGGTGACTCCGTGCTAGCCACGGTATTAACCCCGACTGGTGATTACCGATACCTTTCAGGAGTTATGCCTGGTGGTGAGTTGGATTTAGGAACATTTGACGGCGCTCATTTATTTCACTTTTCAGCAACGATAAAAGGCGACTCTATGGTTGATGGTGTTTTTAAAAGCGGCACCCACTACACTGGCGCTTGGAGCGGAGTTAGGGGCGGGGTTGAGGTTTCGTGGAGCGGATTGCAGAGTGCAAACGCTGGTGAAGAGGTGGTGTTCTCAGGTGTCAGGAGCGATGGCGGTACCGAGCGTTGGACAAGGGATAGGATACGCCGTGAGGGAAAAAAGATGTTAGTTGTAGACGTTATGGGGACGTGGTGTCCTAATTGTTTAGATGAAGCAAGGCTTCTATTAGAGCTGCGCGAGCTATACCCCGACGTACTGTTTCTCTCCGTGGCTTTCGAGCGGGGTGGGGAAGAGGTGGCTTTAAAAAGGCTCTCTGCGTTTAAAGATGAGTTGGGGATAGGTTGGGATATGTTGTACGGAGGCGGCGCGAGCAAGGTGGAGGCCGATTCTGTAATGAAGTTTATGGGGGGCGTGATGTCTTTCCCGACTACTGCATTTATTCCGCTAAGCGGCCCTGTGGTGGTACACACGGGATTTAGCGGCCCAGCCACAGGCAAGCACTATGAATCTGAAGTCGAATTTTTTAAGTCGGCTATAGAGGAAATGTTATCTAGGTAGAGTTACCTGTCCGCTGGAAAGTCGTTTTCTTTATCCACCACTATTCTCTCGTCTCTGTTAAGCAGCTCCCAAGCTGTGTGGAACACAAGCTGACCTATTTTAGCTGTTTTTCCGTATAATATCTTCTCAAAATCATCGCCAGGAGCATGATAGTCTTCGTGCACTCCGCTAAAGTAGAATATCACAGGGATGCCGTTTTTTGCAAAGTTATAGTGGTCTGATCTGTAGTAGAAGCGGTTAGGGTCGTCGGGTGCGTTGAATGTGTAGTCCAGCTCTAGATTTGTGTGTTCTTTGTTTGCCTTCTCTGAGATGTCATGAAGCTCGGTGCTGAGTTTGTCTGCGCCTATCAGGTAGATATAGTTTTCTGTTCCCTCGTGAGCTTCGTCAACCCTACCTATCATGTCTATATTCAGGTTAGCGATGGTCATCTCAAGTGGGTATACAGGATTGTCAGCATACCACTCGGAGCCTAACAATCCTTTTTCCTCACCCACCACGTTCATAAATAACACACTCCTTCTGGGTCCGTCGCCGTTTTTAAAAGCCTCCATAAATGATTCCGCTATTTCTAAAACCGTAACCGTTCCGGAGCCGTCGTCATCCGCGCCGTTATTAATTTCTCCATCTATTATTCCTATATGGTCGTAATGCGAGGTAATAATAAGCAGCTCGTTTTGGAGCTCTGGATCGCTTCCAGGTAGAAACGCTAAAACATTAGATGCATTATACTCTTCGTGGGTCTTGTCGATGTTGTGAGACCATTTAGTTTTAAGGTTTCCTGTAGGACAAACCACAAGTAGCCGGCACTTAGAAGGGGTTTTTAAACCTCGCGCTTTTGAGAGCCATTTATCCGCTTTTTTTTCGCTTAAAAAGAAGGTTGGTATTACTGTGCCTTCACCTGTTTTCTTATTGTTTATGTGTGTGGTCTTTCGTAAAAGGTAAAACTTCATTCGCCCCTTAAATGACTTATAGTTTTCTTTCTTCATTAAAACCACAAGGCCCACGGCGCCCATTTCGCTCGCTAGATCCCTTTTTAAATTAAGATTGTTATCCCACTCACCTCCGGCTAGTTTAGGTGGTGTTCCTCCTAACACCACCACAACCTTGCCTTCTACATTAATGTTCTCGTAATTGTTGTAGGTTCCTTGTGATATCCCATAGCCAGCAAAAACCATAGGTATATCCAGCAGTTCGTGAGTTTGAATGCCTGGGAATAAAACGAAGTCATCAATAAGTTTAAGCTCTTTTTTATCGATGGTAACCGACCCTTTTAGGATTTGGTTGTTTACCAAAGGGACGTCTTGCTCGGTGGGGTGAAAACCTAAGCTTGAGTAATAGTTCGTGAGATAGGCCGCTGCTTTTCTTTGGCCCCTGGTTCCTGTCTCACGTCCCTCAAACTCATCAGAGGCGAAAACACTTAGGTGATCGTAAAGTTGAGTTGAGTCTATAAGGGCGGCGTATTTTTCTTGTGTTTGTGAAAACATCGAGGTGGTTCCTAAAATCACAGCCAGTAGACTACAAATAATTTTATTTACTCTTATAGCGTGTCGGCCTCCTTCAAATTCTGCTTCTATAAAGGCGTTAACTATTCCTATCGCTTCGTCTTCACTAACAAATCTTGCAGGAATACAAATTACATTAGCGTCATTGTGTTTTCTAGCAAGTTCTGCTATTTCGCTTTTCCAAGCTATGCCGGCGCGAACCGCTTGGTGTTTATTTGCGGTCATCGCAACACCGTTTGCAGAGCCACAAATTAAAACTCCTAACTCACTTACTCCGTTTTCTACATCCGACGCTACCTTGTGAGCAAAGTCAGGGTAATCTACACTTTCTGGTCCATCGGTTCCGCAGTTTTCAACTTCAAAACCCCTTTTTAATAAATGCTCTGAAATAACTTTTTTATACAACGGTCCGGCGTGATCACAACCTATACTTATCTTCATGCTCAAAATATTTAAACTTTAATAGTGCAAGTTAATTAACATGGGGTGTGTAAAGAGTTGAAAATAGTGTTCATACTTTTTTAAAAATAGTTCTTGCTTTTTCACCTCGTTTTTTATAAGCCGACAACAGGGTTTATTTTGCAAATAAAAATTATGGGTTTTATTAAAAAACAACTGACAAAAAACTCATTGTTATTAGCCG
>Ga0308011_10000349_pt1 | contig 25403 bp, 24 predicted proteins | sample Neamet177_FD_203144 | JGI IMG/M metagenome (GOLD analysis project Ga0308011, IMG submission 203144) | Marine microbial communities from water near the shore, Antarctic Ocean - #177 | ecosystem: Environmental > Aquatic > Marine > Unclassified | place: Southern Ocean | collected 2014-07-25 | reverse complement strand
AAAATTGGAGATAAAGTTCAAAATAGCATTCAATTAAAAACAGAACTTTCTGAAGATGATGTTAAACAGGGATTGACTGAAGCTCTAACTATAGGAAGTCAATTTGCCGTTAATAAAGCATCTTCTAAAAATGGATTTAATGGAACTCCATCTATAAGGATTTTAGTTCCTAATGAGGCTGACAGGATGAAAGAAACATTAATTAAAATCGGGCTTAAACAAACAGTAGACGATTTTGAGTTAAGTATGAATAGAGCAGCAGAATTAGCATCAAAAGACGCATTAGACATTCTATTAACAGCCATCAAAAACATGACTATCAAGGATGCTTTTTATATATTAAATGGAGAGCAAAACTCTGCTACTGAATACTTAAGGCAAGAAACAACGGGGTTTTTACATCAATTATTAAAACCAATTGTCATAAGTGCAATGAGCGATGTTGAGGTAGCGAAAAAATGGGATGTTCTGACTACAAAATATAATTCGATACCATTTACTAAGAAAATAAATCCTGATTTAGAAGATTATATTACTTATAAAACTATTGATGGCTTATTTGTTTTTATAGCTATTCAAGAAAATGAAATACGCAACAAACCTTTAGCCAGAACTTCTGAAATACTTAAAAATGTGTTTGAAAATTAATACCTTTAATTCACATCAAAAGCTATCCTCTTCCACATCTACGATGATGGCTCAGTATAGAAGAAGTTTATCGTAGAGTAATCGGGTCCCTTTGCTCTAAGAATCCTTTCATTATATGTACCTGTTTATAGATTACTTTACAAGTCATTAAAACCAATGATATGAGGAACTTTTTGAAATGGCGTAATGATTTTACCATTAATCATCCTAAAACCACAGCATGGATAGCATTTGCTAAAGGGATTATTATGACAGTTATCGTATATGAATTCTTCTTGTCTTAAATCGATTTAATCATGAAACTCCTTCTATCTACTGCTTTAGCTTGTTTGATGAGTATGAGTGTATTTGGACAGATAACATCATGTGAATTAATTCCTGACCCTGGACCTTGCTTCGGATATATTGAAACATATTTCTTTAATCAAGAGACCCAACAATGTGAGCAAACTTATTGGGGAGGATGTGAAGGTGTTGTAGCTTTTTGGAACATGAGCGATTGCATAAGCAGTTGTGGAAACACTAATTCAATAAATTCAACATTTACATTTGAAAAACAACTAATTAAAATAGTAGATGCTTTAGGTAGAGAAGTCAACCACACGACTAACCAAATACTATTCCACATCTACGATGATGGATCTGTAGAGAAGAAGTTTATCGTGGAGTAAGCGGTCCCCTTCCTCTAATAATCCTTTCATTGTATGCTTTTCGGATATGCCAAGTCTATAGATTACCTTACAAGTCTTAAAACCAAAGTAATGCAAAGACTTTTTATTACTGCTATAGCTTGTTTGATTAATGTGAGTGTATTTGGGCAAAGTGTTCAATTAGAGCTTGATACTTTTAATCGATCTATACCTACTGCTAATTTTGGAGGCCAAACCTGGAGAGGGCCATCTTGGGTAGATAGCACGTTCAATGACTCGGTAGCAACAATGTATCCTAATGTGTTAGCATATCCTCCATCCCCAGGTGTTTGGGATTGGCAAAACGGATGGTTTTATTCTCAAGCATTTTTAGACACATGTTGTGTAGACTCAATCTCTTTGAATTGGGGACAGTTAAATGCAACAGTCATTGATATGCCACCTGAGACCTTCCAAAGTGCTTTAAATCAGATAGGGGCAGAAGGTCTGTACTGCTTAAACATGATTAGTAGTACCATGTCTAAGCAATTGGCAGATTTAAATTCATCTAAGGATAATGGTGTTGTATTTGAAAGACTACGGCTCGGTGATGAAATGGGGAAAGCAGGTAATGAGCATAGCATTAGCCATTTTCCTACTGCTGAAGATTATGCCTCAGCGTGTGATGTCTATATCGATTCTATAAGAGACATACTTCCAAACACTAAAATAGCAGTCTCAGCAGGTAATTTCGGAGCTTCAAATCCAAGGGCACAATATTGGAATGATGCTCTATACGCTATGACTAACAAAGCGGATGCTTTCAGATGGTCAGCGTTTTTCTATATGAAAGATGCAGACACGTTGTTCACCACAAAACAATTATTAGCATACCCTTTTGATCAAATCCCAACCTATGAGCAGACGAGAGGTCTACAGGATACTACAGCTAATTTACAAGATTATGAGATATGGGTAGGTTATGGCATTACTGATAACACTACGGATAAAGTATTTGCAAATAGGTGGAGCTTAGTGTTGATGTTCAGTGCGTCTCATCACGTCTTTTTAAGTAATAATTTAGTGGAAGATATAAGTATGTTTAATGTTGGTGGAATTTTTGAAAATTGGGATGCATTAGATACTCAAAATGATTTCAGAAAAAGAGCCACAGGAGTTTTTGCTGCTATTTGGAATAAGGCAAAGTCAGGTAAAAACATAGCGACTAAAATTGAAACCCCTCTCAGCCTTATTGACTCGACCACCTACTACAACAATAATAATATTCTTAGAACAGTTGATTACCCTAAGCTTTTCGGCTGGAAGTTTGAAAATGATTCCACCTTTGCCTCGTCTGTTGTCTTAACAAACATTTCTAGCGACACGCTGGTTGTTTCAATAGACAATTTACTTTCTGGCAGTGTTGTCTGGGAAAAATGGCAGTCGGATTCTTTATTTGATGTTATAGACGACGATAATTTCATCAATGTACTTTCAGACACTGGAGTAACAAATATTGTATTGCTTCCGCATTCTATAAACGTGGCGAGCAGTATTTGCCTTGATTCTGAAAACGGTGATGGCCTTTGTGATTTAGTTTGTAATGAAGACATAAACTCAGATGGAGTTGTAGGTGTTCAGGATGTATTATCTCTATTAACTGAATTCGGTTGTACAGCATTGTGCGAGTACGATGTAAATCAAGATGGTTATGTAAGTGTAGAAGATTTACTTCAGCTACTTAGTGAATATGGAAATACATGCGAATAGTAAGGCATAGAGTAAGATATCCCATAGATCTGAGAGCTCTTTAATTGCATGCTATATGCCACGGCAAAAGATCAGCTTACAAGTCTTAAAACCAATGTCATGAGACTGCCAATGATGTTTTGTAATAACAGTATTTTATTATCAGACTGGAAGCCGGTTAAATTGGATGATAATTATACTTAAGGTTTTGCCTAAACATGTGAAAACTTATTGTAGTTGCTCTTGTAAAACGTATCTTGCAACCTGTCAGAAAATAGACCAAATGGAGAAAGAAAAATTCACGATAGAATTCCCTATCAACAGCAGTAAAGGTGTCCTTTACAACTGCATGAGCACGCCTAGTGGACTAGCAGAATGGTTCTGTGACGATGTGAACATCAAGAAGGATGTGCACACGTTTATTTGGGATGGATCAGAAGAGATAGCTAGAATGATTACGAAGAAGAAAGACGAGTTCGTAAAGTTCAAGTGGATGGATGCTGAGGAAGAAGGTGAAAATACTTATTTCGAACTAAGAATCAAAGTGGACGACATGACTGGCGACAGAGCCATCATCATAACTGACTTTGCTGAGGCAGACGAAGTTGAGGATGCAATAGAGCTATGGACAGCACAGCTTGAGAACCTTAGACGAGTTTTAGGAGGCTAATTCGAAATACTACGCCTTCAAGAAAAAATCTCTCATCAGAGCTAGATACTCGGGCATGAATTTCCTTTCCTGCCCCTCTCCTGTTTCCAATATGATCTCAGACGATAGCAAATCGTCTTTAGTGAGAGTGAATTCAACAATTATCCTTACCGCTGTATGATTAACTGTAGGTAATACCTCGGTTCGAGCAACCATATGAAAGCCACTTTCGTGTGCCGCTGATAACATATCATCTTCTCTTTCTACGGGCCAAACCAAGCTCAACACCCCATCGTTTTTCATTACCCTCTTCGCTCCTTCGAATATCTCGATAATAGAAAGGAAGTCGTCGTGTCTTGCTAGGTTTCTGGCGTGATTAGGGGATTGGGGTTTACCCGAGAAGAAAGGGGGATTGCTGACAACGAGATCGAATTTGTTAGAGTTAGGTTCGAGAGTGCTCCATTGCTGAAAACGTGCCTCAATGCATTCGAGTCTGTCGTTGAAAGGACTTTGCTGGAAGTTCGATGACGCCTGGAGGTACGCATCGGGTTCTAATTCGATGGCGGTAACAGAGGAGTCCGGGAAGCGTTGCGCTAGCATGAGGGCTATTACTCCTGATCCAGTGCCTATATCTAATATATTTAGTGGGTGCAGATGATTGGCGAGGACGCCTAGCACGACAGCGTCTGTACCGATTTTCATGGCGCAACCGGAGTCATGAACCGTAAACTGCTTGAACACCATTTTACGGTTTTGTGAACGTCCCATTATTTTTTACGCTTCAACCAGGTATCAAAATCCGGGAAATCTTCATGCCTGTTTTCAGGCTCGAATCCCAGTGGTTTTACTTCTTCGGAATGATTACGCATGTCAGTAGGCAAAACTCTATATAGTTCAGTTCCCTCGACCTTGTGATTGTACATCTTATCACTTACGTCTTTGATCTTAACGGCTGGGTTACCTACGATTAAAGATCGTTCAGGCCAGGTGGTGTTTGCCTTTACGAAGCTCAATGCTCCAACTACGCATCCATCACCTAACACCACATCGTCCATAATGACAGAGTTCATTCCTATTAGGACCTGCTCTCCTAAAACTGCACCGTGAATACTGGCTCCATGACCTACATGAGCTCCGTCCTTAAGAATTACAGATTTGCCGGGGAACATGTGTAACACACAATTCTCCTGAACATTACATCCTTCGCCTATTATTATTTTACCCCAATCACCTCTAAGCACAGCACCAGGACCTATATAGCAATTAGATCCTATAGTGACATGTCCTATAACTACTGCAGTGGGGTGTATATATGAAGAGGGATGAATTACCGGTATCATTCCTTTGAACGACTGTATCATACAGCCGTGTTTTTAATCACAACAGCATAACCCTGACCTACGCCAATGCAAAGAGTAACGAGAGCATATTTCCCTCCTGTTCTCTTTAGCTGCCTAGCTGCTGCAAGTAAAATTCGCGAACCAGTCATTCCCAGTGGGTGGCCTAGGGAAATTCCTCCGCCGTTAGGGTTAATTCTGGCGTCATCGTCTGCGAGGTTCCAACTGCGAATACAGGCAAGGGCTTGTGCTGAGAAGGCTTCGTTAAGCTCTATCACATCAAGGTCCGAGAAAGTCAATCCTGCACGTTTAAGAGCTATCTCAGAGGCCTTCACTGGGCCTATACCCATGATTCTAGGCTCCACTCCTATTACTGCGCTAGAAAGAATTTCAGCAAGGGGTTCTAGGTTTTGAGATTTCAATCCCTGGGCGTTAGCGAGAAGGAGTGCTGCGGAGCCATCGTTAAGTCCGCTGGCATTACCTGCAGTGACTGAACCGCCTTGCTTTCTGAAGGCTGGACGAAGTTTAGATAAGATGTCTAGTGTGGTTCCAGAGCGAATGAATTCGTCGTGCTGAAAAATCAAGGCGTCTTGTTTCCTTATAGGTAAAGTTACAGGTATGATTTCCTCAGCAAGCCTACATTCATCTCTAGCGGCTGTGGCTTTTCTGTGTGAATGGAATGCAAAAGCGTCTTGGTCCTCTCTGCTAATACCGTGTAAATCGACTAAGTTTTCTGCAGTAACACCCATGCCATCGACGCCGTAAATTTTTTCTAGTTTGGGGTTAATAAATCTCCACCCGAAACTTGAATCATGCATCTGACTATCTCTACCGAATGCTTTTGAAGCCTTAGACATTACCCAAGGCCCACGCGTCATGTTCTCCACTCCACCAGCAATTACGATGTCTGCATCGCCGACAGCAAGCATTCTTGCGGCATTTGTTGCCGCTGCTAAACCAGAAGCACAGAGCCTGTTTATGGTTTCACCGGGTACTGATACCGGCAGGCCAGCTAACAAACCGGCCATTCTAGCAACGTTCCTGTTGTCTTCTCCTGCTTGATTAGCACAGCCTAGAATCACGTCTCCTATGGAGGAGGGATCAAGGCCTGGATTACGATTTAATAGTTCCGAAATAGTAAGTGCAGCTAAATCGTCTGTGCGAACAGTAGAGAGAGTTCCACCGAAAGATCCTATGGGAGTTCTAATCCCGTCAACTAAAAATGCGTCCATTGTACAAAGATATTATCTTTACGACATGAAAATCGCTATCGTATCCACCTTCTACCCATATCGAGGTGGGATTGCATCGTTCAACGACAGGATGACAAAAGCGCTAGAGGCTGAGGGACACGAGGTTAATTGCTATAACTGGAGTAGGCAGTATCCTAGCTTTCTTTTTCCAGGCGAAGCCCAAACCATCTCAGGTAAGTCTACCCCCAGTGGTTCAGAAGCTCCCCTTGATTCCATTAACCCTCGAACGTGGAAGAATACAGCTGATAGGATTTTATCTGATGTCAAGATGGATGTGTTGTTGCTTCCTTTTTGGCACGCATCATTAGCACCTGCATTGAGAAGTGTGGCTAGAAGAGTTAAGAAATTAAGCCCTAGCACTAAAATCGTGGCACTCATGCATAACGGCTCCTCCCATGACGGCGCGGGAGTAGATAGATGGCTCACAAAGCGATTTTTAAAAAGAGTAGACAGCTGCATTACCCTGAGTGAGAATGTGAAGGACGAGGTTTTACAGCTTCATCCTGGCATGGACTGTCAGGTGCTATTTCATCCGCTTTATGACCACTACCCTAGCGGGATTAGCAGCTTGAAAGCTAAAGCTGAACTCGGCATTCCTGAGGATGCTAAGGTGGTATTGTTTTTCGGACTTATCAGGCCATACAAAGGCTTAAGTACGTTGCTCATGGCCGCGAGTGAGCTGGACAGCCCTATTCATATTCTCATTGCTGGAGAATGTTATGGGGCATGGGAGCCTTACCAGAAGTTGATAGCGGAGAGTAAATGTTCTGACAGAATTCACGTGATTAACAGGTTTATTGACGAGGCAGAGTTGCCTGCAATATTCAGTGCTTCCGATTGTGTGGTGTTGCCATATTTACAAGCCTCACAAAGCGGGGTTGTTGCTACAGCACTGCATTACAATAAGTCAATAATCGCATCTGACGTGGGTGATCTTGCTGGATCTATAAAAGATGGAATTACAGGAAAGCTAGTGACACCTGGAGATTCCGACATGCTAGGCCGTGCAATCAATGACTGGCTATCGGTGGAGCATACTAGTGTGGAGAAAGCTTATGACACCTTCAGAGAAGAAAAGTCATGGAGTGCTTACGCTAAACGGATCTTTAAGTCCTAGAAGAATGTTCAGCCCTTTGAGTAAGGGGTCGAAGACATAGGTTTGGACTAGTACGATCTGTCCATCATCGGTTAAGCCGTATTTATGTTCCTCGTTAAGGTTGAAAATTCTGACTCTGGACACCTTTCCATCAAACCCTTCACATGTGACAGTATAGTCAGGCTGGGAGTTTTTGAGCTCAATCTCTTCTACTAGTGATAAGCGGCTATTAAAAGATTCGAAATGGACCTTTTTGAAAAGAAGAAATTGACTCCTAGTAGCCATCGTATCTGTATACTCTATCTCAGCACTTATATTAAATAGCCGTAATTCGCCAGTAGTGTCAGCTCTAAGAGTGAAAGTTTCGTTTTCATCATTGTGATCGACAACTTCAACAGATTTTAATGTTCTGTTAGGGAAATCGAAAATTCCAGTAAACCTCCATTCTTTAACGTCAGAGAAAAATCTAGTCGTAAGGAATCCGGAGAACCCATCCATATGAACCACAAAAGGCTCCTCAGACCTTCCAGCCTCAGGGGTTTCTAAGAGCATATAAGTGCCTGTGTGATTAACTGTCGACGTACCCACGAACCATGTTTTCACAGGTGAATTAGCGCCCATATAAATATCGACTCTCTTCGCCGTTAATAGATTCTTAAGTACTGTTGCGCGTTGGGCCACGGGGACAGCAGCTTTCACTTTAGCTCTGTTGAATGTTTTCAAAATTAAGTCCGTAGATGACTTTCTGGCTTTATACTCTCCATTCAAAGTCCAAAACCTAGACGATGAACTTCTATCTAAAACCGCAGTACCATTAATATCAGTGATAATAACCTTCGTGACAGACGCCGTGTCTACAACTGCAAAATCAGTAAAGGCATCTGAATTGATATTGCCACTATTCTGACCGTTCCACCAGATAACACCTGTACAACCCGTCACAAGTATTAAAACAAAAAGTAGATTAAGATTTGATTTCATTTATCGTGATTATTTCTGTCCATATCTAATTCTACGAAACTTAAGGACTATAAAAGCAATGCAAATTACTAAAGTTATAGGTATTGCAAGTGCTATATACTGCCAGTATAATTTATCATTGGTGATTTTATCATCATCCAAAGACCTTAAGGTTATGGACCTGGATCTAACGGAAATCATAGAGCTTTCGTTTAGAAGATGGTTTACAACGTTCCTTAAAAACTCTTTATTATCATATATGACAGAACGTGCGTACCTGTCGTACCCTAGGGGTAATATCCTCTCGCCTTCAGATGTGTTAACAGTTTCATTACTACAAATATCACCATCGGAGATAATGACCATAGCTGATGGCCTTCCGATGGCTCTAAAAGCAAATTCCGGATCATCAACAAGCGCTTGAGGTAGTTTATCTGTAAAGTGAGATTCAAAGGAGCCCTCTAACAACACCGCAAATGCAGAATGAGGTGAAGTATTAGTATTAAAATAATCTGGCTTTAACTCTACTATAGAAGTTGAAACCCGTACAGGAGCTCTATATATACGAGCCCTTTCGGAGCTTTTCAGTAAGATGGTTTTCTGAATTGACGCAGCCGTTTCTACTGTATCTAAACTAGACACAAAAGTGAAATGAATAGGGTCCAAATTAGTACTGGTCGGATGGCTCGAGTATTCAGGTATAGTGGTGGGCTCGAAATACCAATCGAACAACTGAACATTTCTTTGATTACCTCTAGGGCCAGCATCTAACTCTATGTAGGCGCAGTTAGCATCCACAACTAGATTGTTATTTAACCGCACACCGTAATCGAGAAATTGGTCTTTAAGTCCCAGCTCCACAGGAGTCGTCATAGTGGTGCCTCTTCCACGAAGGGAGTCTAAATCAGCATGGAGGACATCAACCATCCAAAGTATACGTCCACCTGCCATAAGAAACTGATCGAGAATGAGTCTGTCCTTATCCGAAAACATAGAGTCTGGCTTAGCAATAATAGCTAGGTCGAATCTATTCGTCCTATACCTCATCCCTTTAAATCTTTCGCCTAGCACATTCAATTGTCCATCAAGCTTAACCCTCGTAACGCCGTAATCTTCTTCCAACGACATAACAAAGTCACCTACTTCAATTTCTCGTAACTCACCGTGCCCTTCTATAAATGCGATTTGAGGTTTGATGCTGAATAAGGAGCGATAAATAGATGAGGCGATTTGGTACTCAATGGAGTTGATGGACCCCTGTATCATTAAATCTGAGGGCTCTGGAATGTCGCTGCTGAAAAACTGAACTGGTATTTCCTTGTCGTTGCACGTTATGAGTGCTGCAGGCCAAATGTTTTGGTATGTCATACTACCTCCTGACTCATATCCAATCCTAGTTAATGACATACCTAACTCGAGGAGCCGCTCTTCGTTTTGGCCTATAGTCTGCCTATCACCAGACTCATATATATCTATGAACTGAAACCTTAAATGCCCCTTACTTGCCCCTGCAAACTCCTCTAGTTTCTCGCGAATTGCAATCTCCAGCCGCTTCCATGACGCAGGATACTGCCCTGATAAATAGCACGTAATCACGATCTGCTTCTCCTTTTCATAAATCTCATCTAAAAGGATAATAGACCCCTCGGTAAGCGTGTGTCTCTTCTCAGCTGTTAGATCGAATGAAGTATGTTGAATATGACATGCAAATAGCACTACCACAGCTGTCGCGACAACTATAGTGAGTCTCACCATTTCTCTACCCAACCTACCCCTTGAAAGGGCTAGAACGAATCTAGCTAGTTGAAGAAACAGAACGTCAACGAAAATGAAATAAGCAATATCCCTCGTGTCTATAAACCCTTTACTTAACGCCCTGTAATGTGCCTCAAAGCCTATTTGTTCAAATAGATAATCCCAGCTCCCTAGAATAGAAAAATTCCCGAGGGCAGTAAAGCCTATAAAACAAACAGTTGTCAGAAGCATCGATGCCAGGAAGGCAATCAATGGCTGACGAGTCATCGAGCTCACAAATAGTCCTATCGCAGCCATACTCGACGCGAGCATGAACAGTCCCACATAAGACCCCCACACACCCCCTAAATCTATATTCCAAACAGGATTACCCAGTTCACCGACAACCCACACGAATGCAAAGGTGGGAAGCAATGACATCGCTATCAAAGCTAGTGCCCCTGTGAATTTCGCTAAAACGATCTGCCACTCTAGTAGAGGCTTAGTTAGTAGCAACTCTAATGTTCCACTCCTTCTTTCCTCGGAAAAACTCCGCATTGTAATAGCTGGTACAAGAAAAATCATCACCCACGGTGCAAGCATGAAAAACGGTTCCATGGTGGCTACTCCACCTGACATTATATTCCATGGGCCAGGGAATACCCACAGAAAAAGACCTACCATCAACAAGAATGCTATTACCACAACATATCCTATCAGCGAGCTGAAAAAGCTTCGTATTTCCTTTAATATCAGTGCCCTCATCCTTTAGGTAATATATAAGACCAAACCTCCGGCTTTTCTGCAAATAATTTCCTTGTTGCTGGCCATACAACTCCGAAAAGTTCAGACTTCCTATACTCGTTTAAACACTCTTCATCTACCCATCGGCTAATTGTAGCCCTTACGTAGGGGTTTCGTAGGTCTGTGACAAGCTCCACTCCTAAACAACCATTTCTCAAGGCAATGGCGGGAGAATGTATTGCATATAAGGCTTCGAAATCTCCAATAGTTTCCTCATTAAAGGTGAGTCTAACTATCCGTACTAATATGGTTGCGTCAGAATTCATAGTCATTATTTCGAAAATTCTATTCTAATAACGTCATCCACTTTAATGCCTAGCAAGCTAGCGGCACCACCATTACCAGATACTGGAGCGCCTCTATTAACAGCAATTTCCAATAGTCCCATGTGATTAAAAAGAGCGACAGAGTCGCCTGTCTGGACGTCGCTATAAGTGATGTCGATCTTTCTAATATCACTCCTACTTGAGCGCATAACGATAAAGAAACCTCTATCAGTTCCCACTTCTCTAAATAATGCCTTGTCGATATCGGTAACACAGTTACCAAATCCGTCAATGTGAATCACATGACCAGTGAGTACATGGTGTTCATATACTGGCTTAAGGATGTTCTTCGGATTAACTAATGAGGCCGGTCTGCCGAGAAGCTCAGGAATACCTCCCCTAGCTAGGTGTGCAGCCGCGGGAACGAACATAGCTCTCTCCGGAAACGATGGGTAATCAAAATCTGCCATCATGCTGCTCATGTCATAAACTGCGTCTGGCTCCTTACCAAATATCAAATGAAAGGTGCCGGTATCTGCCCCGATGAAGTATTGGTCATCAATCTTGACAATTCTGTGTGGAGATTTAGGGGTTGACTCTGCAGAAACGGCGATAATATGTATGGTGCCTTTAGGAAAATGTGCCACAGAAGATCTTAATAACAACGCTGCATCTACTGAGTTATACTTGCGGATATTATGGGTTAAATCTATGACCGTCACATCTTTAACGGCAGTGGCCAATGCACCCCGCAGTATACCCGCGTAGAAACTTTCTGGACCGTAATCAGAGATTAATGTAATTATAGGCACGTCACAAAGGTCGTGAAGCTATTTTTGTCCTCCACATGCATGAGACATTGATTTCAATAGAAGGGTTAGACCCTGTAGTTTTACTCGGAAACGGTAACTCAAACCTACGCGCACTACAAAATAATTTCCCCAAATTACGAATCGTTTCCAGAGGGAGCGACTTCATGGTAAAGGGCGATAAAGATGATTTGGGCAGATTTGAGGAAGTGATGAGGATGGTGGTTTGGCATGTTGACCGGTACGCGACATTAAGTGTCGATGACATCGAAATACTGGTAAAATCCGACGAAGCGTCGGTGATGCGCAATGCCGGGAAAGATGATATCCTCGTTCATGGTCCTAATGGAAACAAAGTCCAAGCACGAACACCTAATCAGCATAAACTCGTAGAGAGTATTAAGGTCAACGACATGGTTTTCGCTGTAGGTCCTGCTGGAACAGGAAAAACATACACTGCGGTAGCCATGGCCGTTAACGCATGGAAGGATAAGCGCGTTAAGAAAATCATCCTCACTAGACCCGCAGTTGAGGCCGGAGAGAACCTGGGCTTCTTACCCGGAGATTTGAAGGAGAAACTCGACCCGTATTTACAGCCTTTATACGACGCCTTGACCGACATGCTACCTCAAGACAAGGTTCAGACTATGATGGAAAAAGGCGTTATTGAAGTCGCCCCGCTTGCTTTTATGCGTGGTAGAACTTTAGATAAGGCTTTCGTGATTCTTGATGAAGCCCAAAACGCTTCTATACCTCAAATCAAGATGTTCCTCACCAGAATGGGACGAGACGCAAAATTCGTTATCACTGGTGACGAAACTCAGATAGACTTACCGAATCGACAGCCTTCTGGTTTGGCGTACGCCTTGAAAGTATTAGAAGGAGTCGACGGCATCGATACCATACGTTTAAAAGGCGTAGATGTAATGCGACACAGACTCGTGCGCTCAGTAATTACTGCATTTGATCAACACACGAAATGAAACCTATTACTAAAACAGATTTCAATTTTACAGGCCAAACGTCTGCCTACTTCGGTAAGGTTAGGGATATGTATGGCATAGGAGACGACCTCATGGTAGCTGTGGTTTCAGATAGAATTAGTGCTTTCGATGTGGTTATGGCAAGGGGCATACCCTTTAAGGGCCAAGTCTTAAACGGAGTCGCTACAGAGTTTCTAAATGCGGTTTCTGACATCGTTCCTACATGGAACCTTGCCACCCCAGACCCTAACGTCACTATAGGTTACAGGTGTGCACCCATCAGGTTAGAAATGGTTATTAGAGGATATCTAACCGGCCACGCTTGGAGAGAATATTCTAAAGGCATGAGGATTTTATGTGGTGCCACTATGCCCGACGGCATGAAGGAGCACGATAAGTTTCCCGAACCCATTATCACACCCGCAACTAAAGCAGAAGAGGGACATGACGAGGATATCGCTCCTTCTGACATAATCTCCCGCGAAATCGTTTCCACAGAAATTTACAGCGAACTCGAAAGAATCACGAGAGCACTATTTCAGAGAGGAACTGAGATGGCAGCTGAGAGAGGTTTAATACTGGTAGACACGAAGTACGAGTTCGGGATGAGGAATGGTGAACTGATGTTGATCGATGAAATCCACACACCGGACAGTTCTAGGTATTTCTATTCTGATGGATATACTGAGAGACAAGCCGCAGATGAGCCACAGAAACAGTTGAGCAAGGAATTCGTGCGTGAGTGGTTGATGTCTCATGATTTTATGGGGCTAGAAGCCCAAACCCCTCCCACACTAGACGACGACTTCGTAAACCTTGTCACTACACGCTATATAGAGCTTTTCGAAAAAGTTACGGGCAGGGATTTCACCCCTGAGAAATCGGATGACCCTATTGCAAGAATTGAAAAATCAGTTGAAGAGTGGCTCGCAAAAAGGTAAATCAGGTCCCATGGATAGATGATGCTCTTGAGGCAGTTAGAACCCTCCGAGAAGGTGGGGTAATACTTCACGCCACAGATACTGTTTGGGGACTAGCATGTGATGCTTCGCAACCTGATGCTGTTCGGAAACTCCGTAAGATTAAAGGTAAAACGGACAACTCTCCCATGCTGGTACTTGTCGCTGATGATGGACTTATTCAGAAACACATAGAATTAGTGCCCGATGCGGCTTGGGATTTATTTGAGTGTTCGGATAAACCCACAACTATTGTAATGCCAGGAGGACGTGGCTTAGACATTACTATTCTAGGTGAAGACAATTCCCTAGGAATTAGAAGGGTCGAGGACGAGTGGTGCGTGTTCGTGTCAAGAGGATTAAACAGACCTATTGTTAGCACTAGTGCTAATAAAACGGGAGCTTCCACTCCTTCTAGGTTCTGCGATGTTGACCGAGAGATAGTCGACGAGGTCGACTTCACAAGTACTCATAGATCTACAGACAGCCCTAATAATAAATCTTCATTTATGGTCGCATTTGACAAAGCCGGAAGATTCTCAATCCTTCGTCAGTAATTACTACTTTTGCAGCCTTATAACTTTAATTTAAAGTAACATCTAGAATCCGTGAATTTTAAGCAGTCATTAGACCACAAAATATTCAGCACCATAGGAAAAGTTTCCGATGGTATGGGCGAGCGCTCATTCGTTATAGGGGGATTTGTGAGGGATCTAATGCTTAAAAGACCCTGCAAGGACATAGACGTTGTGACCGAAGGCAGTGGGATTAAACTCGCTAAAGCTGTTGCTAAGGAATTAGGGATTAAGCAGGTGACCGTTTTTAAGAATTTCGGAACGGCTATGATAGTTTGTGGCGAATACGAGGTGGAGTTTGTGGGTGCTAGGAAAGAGTCGTATTCTCGAGGAAGCCGCAAACCTATTGTAGAAGACGGCACTCTTGAAGATGATCAAAACCGTCGCGACTTCACCATCAACGCTATGGCTATCGCACTTAGCTCCGTTAATTTCGGCGAGTTAGTAGACCCTTTCGAGGGAGTGAAGGATTTGGACTTAGGTCTAATAAGAACTCCACTAGATCCAGACATTACATTCAGCGACGATCCTCTAAGGATGCTCAGAGCGATTAGATTTGCTTCTCAGTTAGATTTCACGATTGTGAAGGATAGTAAGGATGCGATTACTCGCAATGCTGAACGCCTCGATATCATTTCCATGGAGCGAATCCATACAGAGTTGAATAAAATCATTATGTCGGATAGACCCAGCATAGGATTTAAGCTACTCTTTAGCACTAAGCTTCTAGATAGGTTTTTCCCTGAGATGTCTGCGCTATATGGAGTTGAGAATAGAAATGGCGTAACTCATAAGGATAATTTTTATCACACACTGCAGGTACTGGAGAATGTCTGTGAGAAATCAGATGACCTGTGGTTGCGTTGGGCTGCTATTATGCACGATATCGCTAAACCACCCACAAAGAGATTTCACCCTAAGCAGGGCTGGACTTTTCACGGACACGAGGATAGAGGAGCAAGAATGGTACCTAAGATCTTTCAACGTCTTAAGCTTCCCATGGATGCGAAAATGAAGTTCGTGCAGAAACTTGTTCTTCTCCACCTACGCCCTATTGCACTCACTAAAGAAGTTGTTACAGACAGCGCTATAAGGCGATTGCTCTATGAAGCTGGTGACGATATAGATTCTTTAATGATACTCTGTAGAGCTGATATAACTTCTAAAAACGAATCCAAGGTCTTAAGATATCTGAAGAATTACGACATCGTAATAGAGAAGATCGCGGAAGTAGAAGAGAACGATCACATCAGGAATTTCCAACCACCAGTATCTGGGGAGATGATCATGAATACTTTCGGCATCCCTCCTTCAAGACCTATCGGTGAAATAAAGAAGGCTATAAAGGAAGCTATACTTGACGGAGACATCAAGAACGATTCCGACGAAGCATTCGACCTCATGGTGAAGTTAGGTGAAGGAATGGGGCTTAAAAGAGTCTAGAGACAGTCGTCTAGCCTTTCCAGCCGTCGCGTAAAGTAACAGTACGGTTAAACACTTGAGCTTCAGTCTTGCTGTACTTACTGTCTATAGTGAAATACCCTAAACGTGTAAACTGATAAGTCGTACCTACTTCAGCGTCCTTTAAAGATGGCTCTAGTTTACATCCCTTGAGTATTTCGAGGGAGTTAGGATTTAAAAACTCCTTATAGTCTTTCTCTTTATGATTGTCAGGTGATGGGTCAGCGAATAGCCTATCGTATTGACGCACTTCAGCATCTATAGCATTAGATATTTCTACCCAATGAAGAGTACCCTTTGCCTTAATCCCGCTAGTGTCAGAGCCTGACTTGCTGCTTTCAAAATACTTCACATGAACTTCAGTTACTACACCATCGGCATCGCAGACGTGATCTACATATTCTACTATGTAAGCACTCTTAAGTCTGACTGTTTTACCTGGAGCGAGACGGAACCACTTCCTATTAGCTTCTATCTTAAAGTCATCAGCCTCCATCCAAAGCTCTCGACCGAATGGCAGCTCTCTAGAACCAGACTCAAGATCTTCGGGGTTATTAACTGAAGACAAGTATTCTACCTTTCCTTCTGGATAGTTAGTGATTACGAGCTTTATAGGGGTTAAGACAGCCATTACTCTAGGAGAAACTTGGTTGAGATCCTGTCTAAGGGCCCATTCTAACAGACCTACATCGATTACATTTTCACGCTTAGCTACCCCTATTCTGTCAATAAACTCTCTGATACTTGCCGGTGTGTACCCTCTTCGTCGTAGCCCACTAATAGTAGGCATTCTAGGATCATCCCATCCATCTACAGAGCCGTCCTCTACAAGGGTTAGCAGCTTTCGCTTCGACATAACAGTATAGTTAAGATTAAGCCGTGCGAATTCAGTTTGGGCTGAAGGAAAAATTTCAAGATTCTCGATATACCAATCATACAACGGTCTATGCACCTCGAACTCTAGAGAACACAGGCTATGCGTGATCCCCTCGATGCTGTCTGACTGACCATGAGCGAAATCGTACATAGGATAAATACACCAATCATCACCCGTTCTGTGGTGTGTGGCGAACATAATACGGTACATGAGCGGATCGCGAAGGTGCATATTCGAATTAGCCATATCGATCTTAGCTCGCAATACTCTAGAACCAGCCTCGAACTCTCCCGCTTTCATCTTCTCGAAAAGCTCTCTATTCTCTGCGGGTGTGCGATCGCGGTGTGGACTGTGTGTCCCGGTCTGCGTAGGCGTTCCTTTTTGCTGAGCTATTTGCTCTGAAGATTGGTCGTCTATATAAGCTTTTCCAGCATCGATTAACTTCAATGCGTAGCGGTACAATCCATCGAAGTAATCGCTTGTAAAAAACTCTCCCCCAGTAGGTTCAAATCCCAACCACTTAATGTCCTGACGTATAGCTTCGACATACTCAACATCCTCTTTAATAGGATTAGTATCGTCAAATCTAAGATTCGTCAGCCCTCCATACTCCTTAGCTAACCCAAAACTGATACAGATCGCTTTCGCATGACCTATGTGCAAATAGCCATTAGGTTCCGGGGGGAAACGAGTGTGAACTCTACCTCCATGTTTACCAGCTTGAATATCAGCGTCAATTTTCTGCTGAATAAAGTGTCTGGGTTCGCTTTCTGAACTAGAATCTGTACTAAGTGTAGACATACTGCAAAAATACAACCCCGCTCCCCGCCATCGCATACTATATTTGCAACAATATGATGTTCCAAAACTTCGACATTAAATTCCAAGTAGAAACTGACGAAAAAGTTTCTGTCAAAACAGCTATCTCTGAAGAGTGGACCCTAATCGTATACAATGACGACCACAACACTTTCGACCACGTCATAGACCAACTCGTTGCAACCTGTGGCCATGACTCCCTTCAAGCTGAGCAGTGCGCAATGATTATACACCTCAAAGGGAAGTGTGCCGTTAAAAACGGGTCCTTCGACAAGCTAGAACCCATGTGCACCTCACTACTAGAGGCTGACCTGACTGCTTCTATTGAAGCTTAAGCCTTAATAATGAGGCAACTATTATTCATACTATTTCTAACCCCTTCTTTTCTTGTAGCCCAAACCTTCACCAACTACGCTCCAGAATGGAATATTATTCAATACGATTGGGACGGCATCTTCGGGGCTGGAGTAACTGCGGCAGACTGGAATTTAGACGGGTGGGATGACTTAACCTTCGGCAACACCTCGGGCGCAGTTAGAACCTTTGTGAACACAGGCGGAGATGGATTCGAGATGATTCCTCTTCCAGTCACCCAAAACGCCGAGACAAAGGCCTTGCAATGGGTAGACATAGACAATGATGGCGATCTTGACTTCTACATATCAGACGTCAACGGAGCCATAAACATCCTAGAAAACATTGGAGACACGGTATTTGTGAATGTCACCGACGGAACTAACATTCCTCAGGACGAAACTGCTGCAGCCGGAGCGTCTTGGGGCGATTACGATAGGGACGGTGACCTAGACTTACACATATGCCGTTATGTAGAGAGTTTTAATAACCAATTAGGCCCCGAGTACAGAAACATACTGATGAGAAATGACGGTGGGTTCGCATTCACAAACGTCACCGAAGAATCTTCCATGGGTGAATACGTTAGATTATCGTTTCAATCTATATGGTTCGACTGGGATGGAGATGGATGGCAGGATCTATACATAATTAACGACAAGAACGGCGCGAACACCCTCTACCACAACCAACAGAATGGTCAGTTTTTCGACGTCGCACCCTCTGTAGGTGCCGCACTAGTCTTAGATGCCATGACAGCATCACTGGGGGATTTCAATCAAGACGGGCACCAGGACATCTTTATGACAAGCACGGTGATAGGAAATGAATACATAGGGTCACAACTCCTTTTAGGCTCATCATCCGGTCAGTTTCAGGAGGCGTCAATTGAGCACGGTTTGAATTTCGTGAGATACTGCTGGGGAGCCGCATGGATGGATGTAGACAATGATACTGACTTAGACTTATTCGTTGCTGAAAGTGAAGTCCTAAATCCCTTCCAAGATAATTTCCTTTATGAAAACTTAGGCGCATACGTATTCGACGACCCATTCGGCTCTGAAAACGACCCTTTCAACTTCGAACCATTCTCAACAGACGTGTACGCAACAGACCTACTCAACTCTAACACCGTGGTGACGGGAGATTTCGATAGAAATGGCTGGATTGACTTTGTCGTTCATAATACCGGAAACCATAAAGCGCGGATATGGATGAACTCCGGTTTCGGGGATATCGCACCTCATTATTTTCAGATGGGCTTACAGGGAAATATTTCAAACACTATGGGTGTAGGAACATTTATTGAACTCTCTGAAAACGGACTTACACAAATAAGGACTACTCATTGCGGCGAGAACTACCTAGGTCAGGAGAGCTTTTACGAGCACTTCGGATTAGGCGGCACCGACGGGTCACCCACGTCTATTGACTCTCTTAAACTCACGTGGACTAGCGGGGTCGTCGATCAATGGTATGATGTGGCAGATTTTGAGCGCCATGTGTTTGTGGAAGGCACCTCGGCTTGTGAACAGTTCGACAACACAGCGGTAACACTTTGTGGGACAGAAGAAACAAGTTTTGAGATTATAACGCACTGGGACAGCGCAGATGTTGTTTGGCACTTCCAAGCCACAGCCATAAACGAACCTTTGACATTGACCGCAGAAGCAAACGCAATCACTGTTTCAGCCCCAGGTACTTACACCGCGTCTGTCTATCATTTAAACACTCTGCTTTGTGAGACTACCGTGGAGATAATAGTGACGGAACTAACATTCGACCTTACAGAAAACGGAAACGTAGGTTCTGATGACGTACTTCTATTTCTAACCTACTACGGATGTCAGGAAGACTGCATTGGAGACTTCAACAACGATGGGTCCACAACAGCGGCAGACCTTCTAAGCTTACTTGTAGAATATGGAAGTGGGTGTTAACCGGCGTGTGTTAAGCCGAAGAAATACTATTCTAAGCGTTTTTAATCGCTGTTGCAGCTGCTCCAGGATTATCTGCTTTGAATATCGAAGAACCTGCAACTAGAACATTAGCCCCTGCTTCAACTAAGGCTGCAGCATTAGATGTAGTTACACCGCCATCGATTTCGATTAGAATATCCAGCCCTGCATCATCAGACATTGCTCTGAACTGTCTGACTTTATCGTAGGTGCGCTCGATGAAGGTTTGGCCTCCAAAACCTGGATTCACACTCATAAGACACACTAGGTCTATTTCATTCAGCACGTCAGACAATACAGACACGGGGGTGTGTGGGTTTAAAGCAACGCCTGCCTTCATCCCTAGACCTCTTATCGCTGTCAGTGTACGGTGCAAGTGTGGACATGCTTCTGCGTGAACAGTTAGGATGTCTGTTCCTAAATCCTTGAAAGTCTGTAGGTATCTATCCGGATCAACGATCATCAGATGGACATCAAGTGGCTTCTTCGCGTGCTCCGATATTGCTTTAATGACAGGCATCCCGAAGCTAATGTTAGGCACGAACACCCCGTCCATTACATCGATGTGAAACCAGTCTGCATCGCTTTGGTTTACAAATTCTATATCGCGCTGAAGGTTAGCAAAGTCGGCAGCTAAAAGTGATGGTGCAACTAGATGAGCCATTTTGAAATTATCTAAAGATTGTGATGCAAAGGTCGTTAGGTTTTATCACCTTTACATCATGAGTTTATCCGAAAATAACAATCAAATATTCACAGTCGGCTTGACTGGAGGGATAGGCTCAGGGAAATCTACCATTGGGAAGGTGTTCGAAGCGCTTGGAATACCCCGGTTTGATTCAGACAAATACGCTCACCATATCTACGCAACAGACGGATCTCTACGAAACTCCGTTGTTGAACGCTTCGGTGAAGCTGTGGGGACTAAAGACACGGGTGGCGAAATAGTGGATATAGACAGGAAGAGTCTGGGGCGGATTGTATTCGCAGATAAAGACGCACTTGTATTCCTTAACAACTTAGTACATCCCGCAGTGAAAAAGGGGTTTGACAAATGGCTCGGAGGCTTACCACCATCAACTCCCTACGTCATACGCGAAGCTGCAATTCTATTCGAAAGCGGATCTGAATCGGGGTGTAATAAGGTGTTGTCTGTAAATGCTAACAAGGAAGAAAGAATAGATAGAGTTGTAAGAAGAGACGGGCTGACCAGAAGCGAAATATTAGCTGTTATGAACAGACAGATGACTGATGAGGAGAGAATAGTAAAATCTAATTTTCAAATCACGAATAACAACAGCGATTTCATTCTGTCAGATTTACAAAAACTTCACAAACATTTCCTTGAACTATCACTATCTTCAAAAAATGATTTATGACCCTTGGCACATTTGGGCTACAATAGCTCTATTCCTTCTTATCGCTGAAATCTTTGTCCCTGGACTTATCCTAGGCTGCCTAGCTATGGGAGCTGTCGGAGGACTCCTAGCTGATTTAATTGGGATGGGTTGGCAAGGCCAAACTCTAATCGCATCATCTACATCAATCCTATCATTAATCTTTTTGAGACCCATGGCCATGAAACATTGGTTTAGTGGCTCAGGCGTAAAGACTGGCGTAGAAGCAATCATAGGCAGAATAGCTGAATTAACAACTGAGGTAGACCCGTCTAGCGGATCATGTCGATGTAAAGTCGATGGAGATGATTGGAAGGCTATCATACAACCGTCAAACCTAACTAGCAAAATAAAGAAAGGAAGTAAAGTGGAAATTATCGAAGTTAACAGCGCGATAGTAACGGTGCGTCCTATTTAATCAAAACACAACGTAATAAATACAACATCATGGAAATTACCGGGATACTGACAGGGTTAGTACTACTCTTCTCTGCATTAATTATTATCAAAGGAATCAGAATCGTTAAGCAGAGTGAAACTATTGTTATTGAAAGATTAGGTAAATACCACAAGATACTAGAAGCGGGAATAAACGTAATAATCCCTATAATTGACCAGCCTAGAGCCGTGCAATGGAGATATGTCACAGACGATTTACACGGAAATAAATATGTAGTTTCTAAACTAAGAGACAGGGTCGACTTGCGTGAAACCGTTTTTGACTTCCCCAAGCAGAGTGTTATCACAAAGGATAACGTGGTAACCGAGATCAACGCTTTGATTTACTTTCAGATAGTAGACCCGATTAAATCCATATACGAAATCAACAATCTCCCTAACGCGATAGAAAAACTCACTCAGACAACATTAAGAAACGTTATCGGCGAGCTGGAGTTAGATTCTTGTCTTACCTCTCGTGACACGATTAACAATAAACTTAGATTAATACTTGACGACGCTACGAATAAGTGGGGAGTTAAGGTTAACAGAGTAGAGTTACAGGACATTAATCCTCCACAGGACATTAAGGAAGCGATGGAGAAACAGATGAGAGCCGAAAGAAATCGTCGAGCTCAGATCATTGAAGCAGAAGGAACTAAGAGAGCTGCTATTCTTGAAGCTGAGGGGCAAAAAGGAGCCGACATCAACGAAGCCGAAGGACAGAAACGAGCTAAGATTCTTCAAGCTGAAGGTGAGGCGGAAGCGAGAATCAAAGTTGCATCGGCTGAGGCTGAGGCAATTCGAACCATAGCTGAAGCAGTAGCAAACACTAAGGCAGACCCCGCTCAATATCTAATCGCGATTAAATACATAGACACGTTAGAGCAAATCCTTAGAGAAGGAGCTGCTGGTCAGAAAACTGTATTTATGCCATACGAAGCTTCTGGACTCATGAGCTCTGTGGGTGGTTTAAAGGAATTACTAGAGGCTGGTAAATAACAACATTATACATGTCACTCTTACAGAAGGTTAAGACAAGGAAGAAGCATATTAAACTTCTTTGGGGCGCAATAGAATCTCACGAATCTGAGCTAATTGAAGCGCTTTATCTAGATTTAAATAAGCCTGAAGCTGAAGCTTTATTACAAGAGATATATCCCTTGAAGAAGGAGTACGAAACGTGTCTGAGGAATATTTATGTTTGGTCTGGGAAAAGAAAAGTCTCAACACCCTTAGCGCTGATGGGTACGAGCCATTACGTATTAGCCGAACCTAAGGGTGAGGTACTGATTATATCACCCTGGAACTTCCCAGTAATGCTAACGCTAAGACCTTTGTTCGGTGCGCTTGCATCAGGAAACAGAGTCGTTGTGAAACCTTCAGAGCACACTCCAAACACCTCTAACGTTATAAAAAAACTCATCGGATCTGTCTTCGACGATGACACGGTAAGCGTGCGACTAGGTGGGCCTGATATAGCTGCTGGACTTACAAGCGAGCCCTTCGACCATATCTGCTTCACTGGCGGAACAGAAATCGGGAAACTCGTAATGAAATCTGCAGCAGAGAACCTATGCTCGGTGACATTAGAACTCGGCGGTAAAAGCCCTGTCATAGTTGATAAAACCGCACATATTTGCAACGCCGCTCTAAGAGTCGCGTGGGGCAAATACATGAATGCGGGCCAAGTATGCATTGCACCAGACTACATGCTTGTAGAAAAGGCAAAGCAGGCCGAGATGGTGCAAGCTCTGACAGATAGAATAGTAGCAATGTTCGGGGAGAATCCTATTGACAGCGTAGACCTAGGATCCATTGTAAACGCAAGACATTACAATAGAATATTAGGGCTTATTAAGTCAGCTGTTAAATCTGGTGCTAAGCTTCATGTGCCAGGTGGAGTACTCGAGTTAGGAGCTGAAAAACTAAAGATTGCCCCTTGTATTCTTACTGACTGTACTCCAGACATGGAGATTATGAAGGAGGAGGTTTTCGGGCCTGTGCTTCCTGTTTTAACATGGGAGTCTAAGGATAAAGTATTAGATGTTATCTCAAAAAACCCTAATCCTCTAGCTCTTTACGTATTCAGTTCAAAATCTAAGAACATTAATTTCTTTACTGAAAACACTAAGGCTGGATCTACTGCTATAAACGAAGTGATTATCCAAGTAGCAAATCCAGACATGGGTTTCGGAGGGATAGGCTCTAGCGGTATGGGTCGCTCGAATGGAAAGGCTAGTTTCGATGCATTCTCAAACCTCAGAAGCTACGTGTCTTCTTCGACCAGATTCAATTTATTGCCCCTCACCTTTCCCCCTTTTGGAAAAAAAGGTCTTATGTTTTCGAGGTTCATTAGGAAATGGCTTTAATCTCACACTTTCGATTTGTTAGTACAAACCCACTACCCCAGACAGCTCTCTAGACCTAGGTACGATCAGTACCTCGCATCTGGTTGGTTCAGGGGTGCGGTTATGCTATACAAAATGGATCTCGTCTGCATAGACAACGAGGTTTATTCTGTTGTGAACATAAGACTCAATTTAGGAAATTACAAAGCGTCTAAAAGCCAAAGGAAAATTCTAAGAAATGCCGAACGAAGATTTAAGATTATCTACGGAAAAGCTAATCCCACATCAGAAAAGGAAGGGCTTTACAAGCAACATAAACACCGTTTCAAAGGCTTCATCCACCCTACCCTTACAGACTACTTAAATGCTGGTTTTGACTCCACTGTATTCGACACCCGTGAAGTTTGTGTGTACGACGGCGATAGGCTTGTAGCGGTAAGTTATTTCGACCTCGGAGAAAAGTCTATGGCTAGCCTACTAGGGCTGTACGACGAAGCATATTCCGATTGGAGCCTGGGAACTCTCACGATGCTGAAAGAGATAGAGTTCGGGATTAAAACAGACAGAAAGTGGTATTACCCGGGTTACACTCTGGACATGCCCACGGAGTTTGATTACAAACTTAAATTAGGTGATATGGAGTACTACACTCCGAAAAGACGTTGGGCCGATTACTCTTGCTTCAACCCTTCAGATTCAGTAGCTGCCATATTGAGATCCAGCACTCAGAAATTAAGTGACGCTCTAACAAAAGAGGGCATTCCACATCAGAACTGGCTTTATCCGTATTTCAGCATGGGATACGTGGGACCTTGGAACTCGTTTTTCCTCAGAGCCCCTGCTCCTATTGAGTTAGGACACGATCATAGCGGCATGATGGTCGCTTCTTATTCTCATGAGGAAAATGCATATTCACTATACAGAATTAATCCATGCCCTGACGGACCTCAATTCCTACAAATGGAAGCATCCGAGGAGTTTATAAATTCTAAAGTCTACCTTAATCACCTATACCAAACCACTGACCCATTAGTAGAACATTGTTCGATGGGTATCGTTTTAGATCAAATCAAAAAGTGGCGTAAACACTCAGAATATCTACCACCAGAATGAAATTAGTAAGTTGGAATGTTAATGGCGTAAGAGCTATAGTTAAAAAGGACTTTGACAGTATTATGTCAAGTCTGAATACAGACGTCCTTGCGCTGCAGGAAACTAAAGCACAAGACGACCAAGTGCGGGAAGCACTGTTCGGACTCCGTTCCCTAGAGGGATACGAGGTGTTCAGTCATCAGCC